>JADMIO011197695.1_pt1 | contig 107607 bp, 93 predicted proteins | sample 8958161 | NCBI WGS metagenome assembly JADMIO01 (sample SAMN16585339, study PRJNA669376) | soil metagenome | isolation source: Crop rotation soil | place: USA: Cullars Rotation, Alabama | collected 2011
CGCGACAACTTGTCCACGTGGAATTCTAAGCTTAGGATCCCAATGTGCTGGAAAGAGGGATCCCTACCGCGACGTTGAACGCGCCGGGACCTCGCGAAGCGAGAAAACTAAACTGTCTCGGCTCACGACGCCGGACACAACAAGCTGTAGATCGGAACGCAATTCGATCGAAGTTTGAGACGGCGCCGCGAAAGCGACGCCGTTTTAGTTTTCGGCTTTTACTGGGACTGCTTTTTCGATTTTTCAGAAGCAAGTTTTCCATCGAATGGCTCCTATGAATGTCAACGATATTCCCCAACTACTCGCTGCGCTGATTGCTGTCATTGGACTCAAGAAAGATTGGAAGGCACACGGAAGTCACACGCAACGTGTGTTGCTGGTGAGCGCTATCGTTTTGTTAATGGGATTTAGTGTTTGGAACAACCACAGAACTTCAAAGCAGCATGGTAAAGAGGTGGAAAAAGCTGATAAACAGCATGATGAGGATTTGTATGAAATTAGGAAATTGCGCACTAGAGTAGAAGACGCAAACAAAGCGCAGGCTGACAATACAAAGGTTTACCTCGACAAGTTTCAGAACATGTCGCAGCAGCTAGGTGATCTCAAGACTCAAATTCAAACTCAGGACCTACGTTCTCGCGCCACTCGACTACAGGCTCAACTCGATGCAAATATTCGAGTAATGGCGGAAAAACCAAAGATTGTTCCTGCATTTTCCTTCTATCCAGCTGAGCCACACCTCACACCTGTAAGGGAAATCACCGTTCTTTCTTCCAACAACATTGTCCACCTTCGACTTGCGCTCATAAACAAGACACGAACTGATAGTGGCAAAGGATTTGCTACGGTGGTGATTTGCGTTCGCTGTAAGTACACCAAGTCTCCACCGGATGGGTATAGGAAAATAGAAGGTGCTCGAGATACTGAGATCAACACGGATTTTGACAACCTTAGCCCTGAAACCGTTTTCGCACTAGAACCAATTGACATCGAGATCGAAAGTACAGTCTCGAGTTTTGAAATTGGGATCAAGTACCGCTGTCAAAATTGCATCGTTCGGCAGCCGGAGGAACGCCCTGCCGATAATCTAGTAGTACACGTGAAGCGGGATTTCCAAAAGCAATTTGCACCTAATCCCTCAGCTCCCATCGGGAAATCATCCGGATCCTAGCTTGGATGATGCCAAGGGTTCGCGAGTACCACTAGTGTTCCCATCAGTGCCATAAGGGGATATATCCAGCAGCCAACCTATCTAGCGCCAACCCAACCAACCTGTCATCAAACAAGCGCAGTTTGCGTAGTCCAGCTTCCTTTCCAGCGGGCCATTCGCGAAGACCAGTTCGAACTGCCGGAACAGTCATTTCTACGTGCTCGCGTTGGATGAGCCAATCGACTGTCGCCAAGAGTTCCATGCCCAAAGGAGATTCGAATCCATCAATCTGCTTTGCTGTTTCTTCCAATACTCGCTTGAGCGGTGCGGAACTCTCCTGCTGAAGAAACAGTTGAACGTGCTTCCTTCTCGATTCGTCAAACCAGATTGTGTCTGAAGGTCCGGCATCACTCAGGCGTTTGTCGCAGTGGAGGTACGTTCCATCAAGCGCATCCAGTAGATGACGAAGACGGTCTGAGTAAGGACCGTATTTGTCTGCCTTGAACTCAAGTTTTAGTGGGTCTTCAATCCCGAGCCTGTGGATCGTCCGTTCCAGAAACCACCCAAGCTTCTGGACCTCTAGGTAAGTGCATTCAATTCCAAGCACCCAGTAGCGCCGGATCATCTCCGCAATCAGCACACGCGCAGGGGTCAACTTTTCGACGCCAGTTCGCTTCGCTACGTTCTGGTACTTGGGCGTAGGTTCGTAAACCAGCACATCAACGTTCCGAAGGTCGCCTAAGACGCGCTCGATCTCTGGCCGCACGTCTTTCCATTCGAGACCTCCATTGCCCGAGCCCAAAGGAGGCAAGGCCACAGAACCGATCTGCTTCTCGACGATGACGCGCTTGAGATCTTCCAGACCTTCTTTGATCCATTCCAACTTCGACGGATGGAGCCAATGCTTCTTGGTCGGGAAGTTGATGATCCATCGAGGCCCCTGCAGCGCGTTCGTCTCGGTGACGAACATCTTGCCGACTTTCACTTGCTTGAGTTTGCATGCCACTTCGTAGGCACGAAAATTCGCCGGATACGCTTCCTTGAACATCAAAGCTATGCCCTTGCCCATAACTCCCACCGTGTTGACGGTGTTGACGAGTGCTTCCGCTTCCGCCTGAAGAAGATTGCCTTGGGTAAATTTCATCATCAGAAGTACCAGTTCTTCTGGACGCTCGCCGTGATCGTCAGCTTGCGCCTGTCTATTGCCGGCTGGATTTGTTCGGCGACCTCATTTGTGTGACAGCAAATCCCAAGCAGTCCTTCAGCCGGTAAATACTTCCAGATAAGAGCTTCCGCTTGGTAACGTTCCTTCTTACCCGGGTCATCCGGATCATGCTTGAAGTTCCTGCTGTTGAGCAAATCCCAATCGACTTCTTTCAAGTCACTGAGATCGGTGAAGTAGTCCGCCATCACTGGGTAAGCGTGTTGATCCGTGAATACGAATGGAATTCCTAGTTCCTTCACCCGGTGCAATGACGAAACCAATATCACGATTTCGTCATTTGATACCTGTGGAACATTGTAGCCCGTATGAATGTTGTACATCATGATGGAAAACGGCGTGAAGTAGAAAGGAATGTAGTCACTCAACGTGCCACCAGGACTAACCTTAATAACCCGTGTTGAGCGTTTGTCTATTAAGTCCACGTTGCCGATATTTCGGTACTTCGGATCTCGCTTTCCATTTGCTGCATGAAGTCCATTCTCCAGTATCCATTGAACGTTGTCCCGATGGACGATCCGAAAGATCAGGGCTTTGTCGGCGCTAAGCGGCATACTTTTCGCACTTTCCATCAGGAAACTCATTATTGTATTAGACCGCCGAAGCTAGGTGCCCCACTTCCGCGGAGCTAAACAGCGCCCACCGCACGATCCCCAACTCCTCCGTGATCTCCGTGCCCTCCGACCTCCGTGTTTTCTTTTCGGTTTCGCCCGGGTCACCTCTCCCGATACCTCCCCAACCAATCCGCTTCCTATAACCTCGGCTCACAACCTCATAGGAGACAAAAGATGAACAAGAAAGTATTGGGGATCCTATGTGCAATCGCGGCCCTCGTCGTCATCTCCGCGCCTCTCAGTGCACAGGACAACGCTAAGCCTCCGCTGTACACCTACATTGCGAACTGGGATTTCCCGCGCGCGCAGTGGGCCGCCGTTGAACGAGATCGCGTCGCTTCTGCGCCAATTCTCCAGAAGGCGATGGCAAGCGGCAACGTCGTCGCCTTCGGCTTCGACACCATTCTCGTCCACCAGGGCGACGGCGAGACACACGGTGACTGGATCTCGTCCAACAGCCTCGCCGGACTCATGTCCGCCATGGAGCAGGTCACCGCCTCAGGCAGCACTACCAATGCCACCTACTCCGGCGCTACCAAGCACTGGGACGAGTTCTTCGTCGCTAAGTACTACAACTACAAGCCGGGCACCTACAAGAACGGCTACGGACGCGGCTCCATTTACGCGTTGAAGAAGGACGCTCCCGAAGACGCAGTCGAGAAAATCAGCAAAATGCTGATGGTTCCTTATCTGGAAAAGCTGCTCGCCGACGGTGTCATCGCCGAATACGAGATCGACACCGACTACATCCACATCAACGACCCGGCCTTCTTCGGCTACTACTATCTTTGCCCGACCGCGGACGGTCTCGACAAAGCCGCCGAAGCTCTCAAAGCCTTCGCGAAGGAACATCCCGCGGAACTGGCGATGTACCAATCTATGGTCGACTCAAGCCAGCACCGCGATTTCCTCCTCCGCTCCAACGCAACCTACAAATAGAAGAAAGGCCACTCGGGGCTTCCCAGTGGCCTTCGGTTTTATCCATTCAAACTCCGCGTCCTCTGCGTCTCTGTGTTGAATCGGTTTCTACCCTCACGCCGCTTTCGCGCGAGGAAATTTCTTATGGGCATCCGGATTACGGAGCGCGATCTCCGCATTCAGCACCGTGGCGAATCCTACCCACGCCGCATACGGGACGAAGCACAACGCCGCTGCGTTATCCACCTTGCGCGCCGTCGCGATGTACCGCACGATCATCGCTTCCAGCGCGACCACGTCCACCAGCGCTCGCACCGGACGATGATCCCCGAAAAACAGCTTCGACCATTGGGCGTTGGCGAGCAGTTGCGACACCCATAGCCGCAGCGCCTTCGAACGTTCCGGCGAGTCCGCCTCGTTCCACACCCGCCATCCCGAGATCGCCATCAGCGTGTACAGGGTGCTCCACGCGATCGGAAAAACGTAATCCGGCGGATTGTAGCTGGGCTTTTCCAACCGGCTGTACCACAGGCGCGTGCGCGCATTCTTCGGGCTATAACGCGATCCAAACCAGGCTGCGCCGGCAACCGCCGCGCCAAATCCAGCTATTGCCAACCACGACTTCGATTTCGTCTTCATGTCTCCCCAGTCTACGACAGTCAAATCAATCCGTACTGGGTTCGAGAACGATTGCCGGCAGTGAAAGAAAACCGGTTCAACACAGAGACACAGAGACACAGAGTAAAAGGAAAAACACTTCGAATCGGCGACTACCCGATTACCGTTTCCTCGTGTCCAGCCCTCCAATCTCAAATATCTCCGTAAATCTCTGCAACCAACTCAGATATAAATTTCCGGAATTTGTCTCTTCGCCCCCCACCAACTTGATACCCTAAAAATAGGTAGGTCTTTGACTGAAAACTGAAACTGACAACTGAGAACTGGAAACTGCAAACTGACAACTGACAACTGATCACTTACGCCTAACCCGTTTAAAAAGTAATACATAGCGTAAGTCCTTTAGAAAGTAATACTTGGCAGGGTGATCGCTGTAAGTCCTTTATTTTCAAATCCCAGACCCCCGGGGGGTGGGTCTGATTCACGGTACGGACCGGGAGCGCCTGACATTAGGAAGACGCAGGGCGGAGGAGACTTCCGCAAGAACCCCGGCACTCCGTGGTGATTTGTTTTGCGTTCTGTCGATCCGGGCGACGTCTGATCGATTCACTACTGTACCGAGTGAAAATTACCGCGAGGGAAAATCATGAAATTCATCGTCCTGGGATACTACGATCCGAAAAAGTTCGAAGCCATGTCGGAAGCCGAACGCAATGCCATGTTTGACGCCTGCTTCGACTACGACGACAACGTCCTCCGCAAAGGCGGACACTTCCTCGGCGGCGAGGCCATCGACCTGCCCGACAATGCTCGCACTGTGAAATTGAAGAATGGCAAGGTCGTCGCCACCGACGGTCCTTATGCCGAGACCAAGGAAGTCATCGGCGGCATCCTCATCCTCGAAGCGCGCGATCTGGACCACGCCGTCGAACTGATGTCGAACCATCCGGCGGCGAAGGCCGGAAACGCGTTCGATATCCGTGCCGTCTCCGACATGAGCGAAATCGCGCGCGAGAGCGAGCGCCGTCGCGCGGTAGCAAAATAGTGTGGTTTCCCACTCAAGCCGTCTTTTGGCTTGAGTGGGCGCCGCGAAAACTACACGTTGTACTGTTTGCAGATGCTATCGATCGCAGCTTCCATTTCCGCGTAAGTGGCGGCTCGATCGTAGTTGTCCGGCTGGACGTAATGCGGGTTCGTGCTGGGAAAGGTATCGTCCAGGAAGAGCGCAGGGTGGCTGATCAGCCCGAATCGCATCGCCTCCCGCGGCAGCGTGTCCCGGTGGTATTGGCAGATTCCGCAGAACGACGGCATCTGCTGGAACAGCTTCTCCAGCCTCCACTCGTATTCCAGGAGCTTGGAGAAATCCACCTCTCCCGGACCGAGTTCCCAGGTCATGTCACCTGTGGCCCACAACCCGGTAAACCCTTCCTGTTCCGTCTGTACCAGGCTTTTTTTAAGATCGTCCAACATCCGATCGATATCGAAATGCCCCCTCGACAGATGTTGCCGCTCTGAAGACAAGATCAGGCTGCCGTTGGCGAGATGAGCAGCAACGTCAACGCCGGCAGTGCGAAGGTACGAGCGCATACCTGCAACCATCAGCGGACTGTTGAGATACATACAGCGGTAGTTTTGTTGGAGTTTCTGCCGTGCTGCCGACGCGAGTGCTTTCAGTTGAGCGGAAGGTGTGCCTTCATAAATCAGGCATTGATGCCGATACCCGAACTCCATCAGGACAATTATCCTTTCGCCACGGCGAAGTTCTCACGATTCTGCCTCGAAACCCGCTCCAGATCAAGCAAATGCAATGTCGAAGGTGAGGATTGCGTCATTCGCCTTAACCAAAAGGGCCATGGCGCGGACAGCATTTCGTTACACTGGAATGTGAAACTTCCCCTTCCAGCCGGCTCCTTCGGCGCTTACCTCTTTGATTGCGACGGCACCATCGTTGACTCGATGCCTTTGCACTATCTCGCCTGGCGCGACACGCTCGCCGAATATGGTTGTCCATTTCTCGAGGCGCGACACTATCAACTCGGCGGAATGCCAATCGTGGAGATCGTGGAAACGCTCTCGCGCGAGCACAACATTCCCATGGACGCGCTCAAAGTCGCCGCGCGCAAAGAAGAGCTCTACTACCACCACCTGCCAAACCTGAAGGCAATCCAGGAAGTCCTCGAACACATCGACGCCCAGCACGGCCGCACACCGTTCGCCGTCGTCTCAGGAAGCACGCGCCCGTCGGTGGAGGCGTCGCTGCGCGCCACCGGCCTTCTGGATAAGTTCGATACGCTCGTCTGCGCCGGCGACTACACCAGGTCGAAACCAGATCCGGAGCCGTTCCTTCTCGCTGCCCAGAAACTGGGCGTTCCTCCCGAATCCTGCCTGATGTTTGAAGACACGCAAATGGGAATCGACGCGGCTACGGCGGCCGGTATGCAATGGGTCCGCGTCCCTCCACCCTGGGAACGCTAATGACGAGTGGACACGGAAGCCGGCTCGGTGTTCAAGCGCTTCCGTGTCCTCGGTGTTCAGTGTCTCTGGGGTTTATGCGGCAGGAATCTTCAGCTGTTGGCCGACCTGGATTTTGTCAGGGTTGTCGATGTTGTTGGCCTTGGCGATTTTGTTGTAGTCGTTGGCATTGCCGTAATAATGCTTGCTGATCTTGGAAAGATTGTCGCCAGACTTCACGACGTACATGGTTCCCGATCCGACGCCGATCTGGTGTTGCAGGTCGGCAAAGGTGGAATCGATTTTCTTGATCTCGTCCCAAACCTGGTTTTTCAGGTGCTCGGTCGGAGCGGTTGCGGTCAGCACCACCTTGCCGTTCTCGACGTGATAATGCTCAACCTGGAATCCATTGGCTGACATGAAATCGGCTACGGGCTGGTATTTATTTTTCAAGTCCTGATCGCTCATTGTGCAGAACTCCTTTTCTTTTGTGACCGCAAATCTAGACGAGTCGCGGCAAGTAAGTCGATGCCTGAATTTGGTGCAACCTCCCGATCTTCACACTTCCTCTACAATCGAGATGTGAAATCGGCAGCCATTTCGGTTATCCGCACGTTGCGGGCGCATGGACACCAGGCGTACCTGGTTGGCGGCTGTGTGCGCGACCTGCTGCTCGGACGCGAGCCTGCGGATTACGATGTCTCTACCGACGCCACGCCTCGCGAAGTGATGCGCATCTTCCCCGAAACCTACGCTGTTGGCGCGCAATTTGGGGTGGTCCTGGTCCCGATCAGTGGGCTAACAGCCAAGGATCTCGCGGCGGAGGCGGCGCACGATCCTGTGGAAACGCCGGTTGAAGCGGCGAAGCACAAAGCCATCGAAGTGGCGACCTTTCGCAGTGACGGCGTGTATACCGACGGACGACATCCAGACGAAGTGCGGTTCAGCAAGACCGCTGAAGAAGACGTGCAGCGTCGTGATTTCACCATTAACGGCCTGTTGCTCGATCCGCTGGAGAACGATCGGGTGCTGGATTTCGTAGGCGGCCGCGCGGACTTGGACGCTGGTGTCATTCGCACGATTGGCGATCCGGAACGCCGCTTTGGCGAAGATAAACTGCGCATGCTGCGCGCCGTCCGTTTTGCGGCACGCTTCGGTTACACCATCGAGGCGAACACGATGGAGGCAATCCAGCGATTGGCAGCCAACATTCACCAGGTCAGCCGCGAACGCACACGCGAGGAACTGACCAAGATGCTTACGGAAGGCCGGGCCAAGCGAGCCTTCGAGTTGCTGGACGAATCCAAGCTTCTGCACGAAGTGCTGCCTGAGATCGAGAAGATGAAAGGCGTGGAACAGCCGCCGCAATTCCATCCTGAAGGCGATGTGTGGGTGCACACGTTGCTGCTGCTGGAGAACCTGCCTCCAAATCCGTCACGCACACTGGCCTGGGGCGCGTTACTCCATGATGTCGGGAAACCGCCAACGTTCAAGCGCGCGCCGGACCGCATTCGCTTCGACCAGCACGTGGAGGTTGGGGTAGCGATGGCGCGTGAGATCTGCAACCGCCTGCGGATGTCCAACGATGACATTGACCAAATCATTGCGTTGGTGAACAACCACATGAAGTTTGCCGATACGCCGAAGATGAAGGAATCGACGCTGAAACGCTTCCTCCGACTGCATGACTTCGACGAGCATCTGTCGTTGCATCGACTGGACTGCCTGAGCAGCCATGCGGACCTGTCGCTCTATGATTTTGTGCAGAAGAAGCGAGCGGAAACGCCGCCGGAAGAAATCCGGCCGGAACCGCTGCTCACGGGCCGGGATTTGATCGAACTAGGATTTCGACCCGGGCCACAATTCCGCGAAATCCTGGGCGCCATTGAGGATGAGCAACTCGAAGGCTCACTCACCAACCGCGAGGAAGCGCTCGCCTTTGTCAGGTCCAACTATACGGTGGATTCAACCTATAACAACTAACGAGTAGTCGCGTCAGACAGGGCTAAATCGTATGGGTTATTCAGAGGGGTTCTTCAGAGGGCCTGTTCAGCAGGGTACCGCTACTGCTTGAGCATCCAGAGGGCGCCAGTCAATGCAGTCATCAGCATGACCGCCACCGTGATGACATCCCACGCTCTTGTTTCCCAGTGCTGGACTTTGGCTTTCGATCGCAAACTCATAGAACATCTCCCGCGTGAGACGCATAGTATCGCTCCCGTACAGGGAAGCAACTGACGGAGGTAATAGGTACCCGTGTGACTTAGGCCATTACCTTACGAACGCTGGGAAAGGTCCTGAGTTTCGGTTCAACTTATGTCGCGCAGAATCAGCGCGCTGTTTTTTTGCGCGGTTACTGGAGCCTTTCCAGCGCTTCTTGCGGCACCGTGTTTAACTCAATCTTTTGAGTAGCGCGCATCACCAGCAGGCGACTCGGCACGCCAATTCGAGTTTCGGTCAATAATTTCTGCAGGTCGTCAATCCCTGTTATCGGCTGTTCGTCGCAACCGATTAGCAGATCGCGCGGTTTTAGACCGGCTACTTCGGCGGGACTGCCCGTTTCGACCGAAATCACCAGCACACCGGAAGCTTGTTCGAGCTCGTGATAACGGCGCATCTGCCTGGAGAGAGGTTGTGTCTGACCGACGACTCCGATGTAGCTGCGGCGGATGCGTCCATCGCGAATCAGCGCGGCGGCCACGAATTTGGCGGTGTTAATGCCGATGGCGAAACATAGCCCCTGCGCGGGCAGGATGGTGGCCGTGTTCACCCCGATTACGGTGCCGTCGGACGCGACCAACGGGCCTCCTGAATTACCGGGATTGAGTGCGGCATCGGTCTGGATGATGTCATCCATGAGGCGGCCAGATCGCGAGCGCAGAGTTCGCCCGAGTGCGCTGATGACCCCGGCAGTAACAGTGTGCTGAAAGCCATAGGGATTACCGAGGGCAATAGCGAGTTGGCCGGGGCGAATTTGCTTGGAATCGCCAAGCCGCGCGTGGATGAGCCCAGGCGCGTCAATGCGGATCACTGCCAGGTCGCTGGCAGGATCATCGCCAACCAGGCGCGCGGCGAAGTGCCGTCCGTCTGCAAAGGACACCTCGATGCGGGACGCGTTATGCACTACGTGACTGTTGGTGAGGATGAACCCGTCGGGCGTGAAAACAAAGCCGGATCCGCTGCCGTGCGCTTCGCGTTCCGGCGCAGTGCCGCGGCGAGCGCGCTGCGTTACTTCAATGAAGACAACTGCGGGAGCTACGGTTTCCACCGCACTGACGACAGCCCGGGAATAGGCATCGAGCAACGGAGCATCATTCGGAATGGGTAGGCTCTCGCTGAATTGCCGGCTGCTCTCCGAACCAGACTGGGAAAGCCAAGTGAATTCCTGCATGGAGAGAAGATGACGGAAACACGTTTTAGGATTCGAGCACCTTTCTTCCCGCTTGAAGACAGCTCTCCCACAGCGGAAAATGGCGCGGGGAGAAATTTTAATGGAACCTACTCTCGGTCATGGCAAGATCTGCTACCTGGAGATTCCGGCCACCGATATTCAACAGTCGGCCAAATTTTACGAGTCTGTATTCGGTTGGAAGGTACGGAGACGGGGCGACGGTGAAGTTGCCTTTGACGACGGTGTCGGACAGGTGAGCGGAACGTGGGTTTTGGGCCGTCCGCCACACAGAGCAGAAGGCCTCACGGTTCACATCATGGTCGATGACGCCGAGGCCACGCTAAAGAAGATCGTGACGAGTGGGGGCGAAATGGTTACGCCGATCGGGGCACACGCTCCGGAAATCACCGCCCAGTTTCGCGATCCAGGGGGAAACGTGCTGGGAATCTATCAGCAGCGTGGATAAGCAGACAGGAATGTCTTCCCGCATTTACCTTTCTCCGGCTTTCCCTGGGCGATACATCACTCCCGTATAAGCCGCAGGCAGGAATGCCTAAGCTACATTTTGTCTAACGGCGCGGGCAGCGCGGATGCCACCGAATATCGGCCGGGGCCGGTCAGGAAAAGTGCCAGAGCGATCAGAAATTCGGTAAGCGCAAACTCATACCCGTTTTTCGCGACGCTGAACCCGTTGTTTATATGCACGGTGAAAATAGCCCCGAGCATGACGATCATGAGACAGACAGTCCCCAAGCGCTGAAGTGCGCCTAGCAAAACGGCGAGGCCGCCAGCCACCTGGGCGAGTCCAACCAGATAGGCGACGAACAAGGGCCAGTGTTTATAGGCAGCGAAGCCCGCAGGGCCGGGGCCGCCGAGCACGCCGAACAGGATGCCACTACCGTGATACAGGAAGACAAGGGCGCAGGCGACCCGCAGGATCAGGACCGCCAGGTCAAAGCGCCCGGAGTTTACCGGAAGATGGCTCGAAGCTTGCATTCCTGAATGGATTCAGCTCACCCCTGAGAAGGTCCAGAAAGTCACCAGATCAACACTCGATCCTCGGGCGCAAGGTACAACTTCTCTCCCTGTTTCACATTGAACGCGCGATACCAGGGTTCAAGGTTGCGCACGGTAAGCGCACGGTATTGGCCCGGAGAATGTACATCTGTGAGCACCTGCTGACGGAGGGCGTCGTCCCGATTTTTCTCCTGCCATGTCTGGGCAAACGCCAGGAAAAATTGCTGATCGCCGGTAAAGCCTGCTTGCTCCGGCGGGTTCTGGCCATTCAGGGAAGCGCGATAAGCATCGTAGGCCGCCGCGAGTCCAGCAACATCGGCAATATTCTCGCCAAGAGTCTGGCGGCCCTTGAGTGCGAGATCCGGGAATGGCTTGTAGGTGTCGTATTGATCGATAAGTTTTTGGGTTGAAGCGCGGAAGTGAGCGAAGTCCGCGTCCGTCCACCAATTTCGAACGCGACCTCGCGAATCGAAGGCAGCGCCTTCCGAGTCGAACGTATGGCTGACTTCGTGACCGATCACCGAACCAATGGCGCCGTAGTTGGTAGCTGCCGGGGCCTGGGGATCAAAAAAGGGCGGCTGCAAAAAGGCTGCCGGGAAATTCAACGCGTTCTGTAAAGGCAAATTGACGGCGTTGACTGTCTGCGGCGCCATCGACCACTCGTGCTTGTTGACTCTTGTGCCGAGACGGGAAAGGCTCTGGCGGTAGTAATACAGCTTGTAACGCCAGAGATTGCCGAACATGTCATCGGACTTCACGTCAAAAGCCGAGTAGTCATGCCACTCTTCGGGATAGCCGACTCCCACGTAGAGAGTCGAGAGTTTAGCGAGGGCTTCCGCCTTGGTTGAGGGTGCCATCCAGGTGAGAGCTTCCACGCGCTTGCGGAATGCCGCAATGATGTTGGCGACCATGGTCTGAACTTCGGCTTTTGCTTCGGGCGAGAAATATCGCTTGGCGTAGATTTTGCCAACCGCGTCCGGCATAAGGCCGTTGACGACGTTGACCGCGTGATCCCAGCGCGGACGCTGAGTAGAAAGTCCACCCAATTCCTTGCCAAAAAACGAGAAACGTTCTTCGTCGAACGCCTTCGGAAGAACGAACGCGTACTCCTCGACGAGGTGGTAGGCGAGCCAATCTTTCCAATCCTGCAGTGGAACTGAAGCCACGAGAGCCGATTCACCTGCGAAGGCGGTGGGCTGCCAGACCATGAACCGTGGCTGTTTACCTAGACCGGCACCCTGAAAGAACTCGGCCCAGTCGATTCCCGGAGCTTTCGCTTTGAAGTCGGCGGGAGTCCAAAGATTGTTGGCTTTGTGGATGTCGAGATTATCAGCAACGCTGAGATGTTTCTCGGCAATCGCGTGTTCCAGACGGACGATGCGTGCGGCGCGTGCTTCCGGATCGCTGTAACCAGCCAGTTTCAGCATCGCCGCAACATGGGCCTGATACTTGGCACGCAGCTCCTTCATGCGGTCGGTGTCGGAGAGGTAGTACTCGCGGTCGGGCAATTCGAGTCCGCCCTGCATCAGATAGGGGAAGTAATGATCGGAATCGCTGAATCCGGGAGCGGACCAAAGTCCAAAAAGGTTCGACGTAAAGAAGTTGGTGTTGTTGAGTGCGTCCACATCGGCGCGCAGGGTTTCGCCCAAGGCGCGAGAAAGCTGACGCTTGTCTTTGATGGCGGAAACCGCATCAAGATGGGGCTTCAAAGGAGCGATGCCACGGGCCTCGATGGCCGCTTCATCCATGAATGACTTATAGAGATCGGCGATCTTGCGCTGCTCAGAACCGGCGGGCGCATTCGATTTCGAGAGCTCTTCGATGAGGTCCACCATTCGTTTTTGGCCTTCGTCGAAGGTGACCTGCAGAGCGCCCACGGAGCCTCGGTCCGGGGGAATCTCCGCCGACTTTAACCATGATCCGATGGCGTACTCGTAGAAAGCGTCCCCGGGTTTGACGGAACGATCGATGTCCGCGACGGAGATGCCGCGGATATCACCGCCGGGAACATTCTCCGAATGGAGCAGGGGCGCGAGCGAGAGGAGAAAAAAGAATATGGCTAAGCGAACGGTCAATTTCATTGGCGAACTCGAGTGTTTCAATTTTGTAATCGGACGTGCCGGAACGGGAGAGATTAGCATCGCGACGCGAGTTCGCCAGTGCGGTCGCGGCATGGATTGCGGTGATCGTCCCTAGGAGTTGAGGGGCTCTCTCGAAAGGCAGGGATTGCTCGTCGCTTCGCTCCCGGAATGACAAAAAGGGCGCTCAAGGCGAGCGCCCTTTCATCGTCTCCGCTGAATTTATTTGTTGCTCATATAGCGAAGATGCGTGAGGTGATCGCTATGTCCATCTGGAGTGGTCATGTTGCGCATCGATTCCGCGAATGTCGGATTCGCATTGAACACCGCCTCCAATGCGTCGTTTGCTTTATCCAGCGAAGCGGCGTCAGGAACGGTGAAGTATTCGTAGAGCATGCCGAGTTTGCCGGAGGTGTGATAGTCCTCGGTGAGCTCACCATAGGAAGTAATCGTGCCGTCGGCAACGAGTTTGTCGAGCACAGGCACGAACAATTTCTTGACCTGCTCCATATAGTTCTTCATCTCACCGGGCTTGAACTGCCAGGTGGACCAGGTGAGGTAGCCACCTGAGCTGCCCGATTTACCGCCATACACAGTTTCGACGAGAAGGCCGTCCCAATGCTTGGAAGCGGCTTGAACGGGGGAGCCGACGAGAGAAGGCTGTGCGTAGATCGCTTCCAGAGCTTTCAGCAGCTTGCCTTCGGAGCTCGCGGCAAACCAGGTCCCATGAGTAGGTTGGCCTTCCTGGTGGAGCAGATTGTCCCAGGAGCCGTATCCAGTGAGAGTGCCGTCGGCAACGAGCTTATCGAGAAGTGGTTTGTCGGCGTCGGAAACCTTATTGATGTCTGACCATTGCGCGCGCGGCACGGCCCATTCAGCGGTGTAGAGGTAAAGAGGAGGCTTGCCGGCTGGTGGTGCTTGCGCGAACAGTGGTGTCACGGCGGTAATAGCGAGTACAAGAAACAGAAAACGAGCGGAGTAAATCTTTTGCATTCTGTGTTTCCTTAGCGCATGAGAATTCCGGCTGCTTACAGCTGCCGGTAATATGCCGCAGGGGCCGAATGAAATTAAAAAGGTATGAAAACGCCTGATTACGTGGCCGAGAGGACTTGTAGGGAAGCGCAATTGTACACGGAGGCCGGGCGAGAGAGTAGGGGATTTCTCACAGCGTCAGCAAAGCAGGGCGTATGTGCAAGTGTGGTTGGAGCGAAAGGTCAGTCGAAGCGTTCGTAGAGAACGCTTTTGCGATCCCAGCCGAGCTCTTTCACCAGCATGTCGCGGTTGGCAACGACCATGTTCTTGAGGCCGCAGATGTAGGCGTCCATGTCTTTGCGGGCCCCGACAATTTCGCGAACGTGTTCCTGGACGTATCCGCGAGCGCCAGTCCAGTCGTCGCCCGCGCGGCTCAGAGTCGGAACATAGTGGAAGTTGGGGTGATCTTTTTCCATCTGCACGAACTCGTCGTGATAGTAAAGATCGTCGCGATGGCGAACTCCAAACACCAGCCAGAACTCGTGGCCTTCATTTCGCGAAGGATCTTCGTAGAGCCAGTGCAGCATTCCGCGTAACGGCGCGATGCCCGTGCCAGTACCGATAAAAATCGAATCACGCACCTGCGGCTTTAAGACGAAATATCCATGTGGCCCGTGGAACTTCACCTCGGCGCCGGCTGCCAGATCGCAGAGCATGTTGGAGAAGAAACCGTCCTGAACGCGGTTGAGACAGACATCAAATCCACTGCCGTGTCGCGGACTGGATGCGATCGAATAAGCGCGGGTGATTTCGCGTCCATCGTGTTCGGCTTTCATGGAAATGAATTGTCCGGGCACGAAATCGAAACGAGACATGCCTTCCACCTCGAATTCGAGGTGTTTGGTGAGGTCGGAAAGCGGCACGGACTGGCGCAATCGCGCGATAAGTGTCTGGCGGTCGGGCATCTAATTGATTGGAATGCACGAAAGGGCGTTACGATTCAACGGCAGAGACTCAGCAGAGAATATTTTTCACGGTTCGGTGGTTTCTGATTGCTGGTGTTTCCCTGCTCACAGTGAGTACTTCGATTCCCTTCTCCGATGGAAAAATCCGTAGCTGCCGCTTATTTTCAACGACTTACAAGGATTCCAACAGATCCGCTGCTGGAACGGTAACTGCACTACAGAAGGTTGCCATCTCGGGGCCTGAATTGTTTTACCTCACTTGCAGGCGACTTCCGAAAGGCTAAAACAACTAACCATGCATCAGGAGAACGAATGCCGGAAACTGTGATGGACCAGGTCGTTTCAGAGCTGAAGAGCTCGGGACAGCGCTACTACCCGCAACACGGGGAATTACGCAATGTGCGAGTAGTGGGGCACACGCCCAAGAACGACCATTACATTTACGACATCGTGATTGATTTCGCAGATGGCAGCGAGCGTCTCGCCGCCAAGGTGTATCGCGCGAGCAAGTGCGGACAGCAAGGCGCACGCGCGCAGGCACAGACGGAAACAGGGAATCTGTATCACGTATATGAGTTGTTCCAACAGCGAGGCCTGGGTGGAGTTCCTCGCCCGATCGGAAACTTCACAGACCTCGGCGCTGTAGTCGCAGAGAAGTTCAATGGGTTGCCGTTGCAGTCGATCATCATGAAGGCAGCCCTCCTGCCAGGTTATGGGGATCATGGCAATCTGGCCGAAGCTGCCCGGAGAACGGGCTTATGGTTGCGCAATTTTCATCGCGCGACTGCAGTTGACCCAATACCGTTCGACGGCAAGGGATTGGTAAAAGAACTGGAAACACTCTGCGAAGCTTGCAGGGGATCGGGCCTCGACGACCAGTCGATCCAAGTGATCTTGTCGGGTGCGCGCAGCCTCGTAAATGGCGGCAACAAGACGCTGCCCGCTTCAGCGGTGCTGAACGACTTCAATCCGTTAAACGTAGTTGTGGGAGACGGAGTGGCCGTTTGCGATTATGCCAAGATGACGATGCAAGGCAGCTCCTTCAGCGACGTGGCACAGTTCATGGCATGCGTAGAAGCACTGGAGAAGTATCCCTTCTGCAATCGCAACATCACCGTAGAAGTACAAGATGAATTCATGCAAGCTTACGGCGTGAGCGAAGAGGAAATGGAGATTTTGCAGGTGCTGAAGATGAAGGCACTGCTTGGGATGTTTGCACAGGGCCGAACCGTAAAAGAAAGCGCAGTTCGCAAGAAGGTAATGTGGGCCACAGTGATGAAGCGGTTTATTCATAATGCCGCGCAGCGAAGCTTAGCGCCCGCGGCGTAAACAGGGACCCAGGGCCATGTTCCACCGGGCTATGTAATAAGGGCCAGAAAGAAAAAGCGCCGGCAGAAATGCCGGCGCTTTTAGTTTGTTTGAGTCAGTTCTTTGGCGTTTGCGGCGGAGGAGGAGTTCCCTGCTGTGATTGCTGAGTTCCCGCATCCTGCTTGCCGATGTCCTGCCCTTCGTAAGTGATCTTGATGTTCGATCCGAACCGTCGGTAGTTGGTGTACTTCACGACTTGGCGGACGCGGACATCGCCGGTTTTGAAATGAAGCGTGTCATCTACAAGCGTATAGGTCGGGAACCAGTATTTTCCATCGATCTGTTCGCGCCAGGTGGTGAAGGCAGGAAAAAGATTTTCCTGGCCCTTGGTGATATCGGGCACGTTCCTGCCACGCGTCTTGACGATCTGGAAATCAGTATCGTCCACCCAGATGCGACCCTGGAAATATCGGCGTCCCTTGTCAATTTTCTTGGGGGCGATATCGAAGACGTAAGTATGGATTTCGTCTTCCTGCTGCTGGCCGACATAGAGGATGTTGTAGTCGCCAATTTCGTCGCTGGTGAGCACAAAAGGCAGGCGCTTTTCGATGTCGTCGATATCTTCGCGAGTCATCGAGATTCGCTGGAGGGTGGCTTGCGGCGCGAAAACCACCTGTTCAATGCGCTTGCCGCGGTCATCAAACAGAATGTCCGTCACCATACGGTACTCACCCAACGGGGTATTGCCGTCAAGATCGTTGACCTTCACGTCCTGTCGCCAGGTGTACTGTTCGCGGGCCAGTTTGAACTGTTTTTCCTTGGCGGCGAATTTCTGGATGATTTCGTCGGTAGTGATTCCCTTAGGTTCGGACTTATCGATCGGGCTTTCGCCGCGATCCTGGGCAAGGCCAAGCCCTGAGAAGATAAGAAGAAGAGCGGGTAGTACGACGGAAGTAAGTCGGCTCGCCGACATTTTCGTTGTCATCGTTTGAGACTCAGTTTACTAGTTTAGATGATCCCTGTAGTTCGACCGATGCGAGGGCGAGAACCACGTTCACGACTACCGCCGCACCGGCATTCACGGGCAAACTAATCATGGCTCCCCGCGTTCTTCATACCGCATGATCGGCCTGCTATCACGGCTGCCCTCGACGATGATGCTGGGCACGTTCGCGACTGTGTTCCTCATCGCCAGCCTCAGGCATCGGAGCGCCCGCATTCGCCTGTGGGCCTGGGCATGGGCTCTGATCCTGCTTCATCTTGCGTTTACGCTTTGCCAGGAATTAAGTCCCTCAGGCTGGGTGGAAGGCTGTTCGTACTTAACCCTGATCTTTGCCGGAATCGCCTTCGCCCTCTCGTTCACACACCTCGCCCAGAGAATGCGGGAACGGCGCACACTTACCCTGATTTTAGGAACCCCCGCAGTCTTTCTTAGTTGCGGCGTGGCACTCGGCCCGGCGTATGCATGGCTCAGCGTACTTGCCACCGCGGCGCTGTTCTTTGGAACCACGGCCTGGCTTGCTTATCGTCTCAAAAGCCGGTCCTTGCCAATGTTTTTAGTGTACGCCGCGATTGCGGTGCTGGGTGCGCTTTCGATTGTTGCCTCCGCGCGCGGCAAGGTGCAGTTCCCGATCGACGCAACCTTGATGACTCTGTTCGCGTTTTCCGCGATCTCATTCTTGAGAAGCGTACGGCACAAGAGCACTGGACGTGTTCTTACCTTCCTGGGATTTGTCGGTTGGGCCTTAGCTTTTGCCGCGGCAGCCTTTAATCCAGCGTGGGCCAAAGAAGTTGGCGAATTTTGGGATGTGCCGAAATATTTCCTCGGGTTCGGCATGGTGTTGCACCTCTCGGAAATCGAAAAAGTGACCTCCGACAGAATTCGCGAATCGGGACGTTCTCTCCGCGAACAGCTCGAAACCTTCTCCCAGATCACATCACGCCTGCTTTCCGGCGAAGACGTGCGATCCCTCGGCAATCACATCGCCGAAGTGATCACCAAAGTGACAACCTTCCAACGGGTAACGATCCTGCTCACTGACGAGCAACAGCAGATGTACCTGGCTGGATCGGCAGGAGTTTCAGAACCTGAATTGCCTTTGATCGAAGCAGCGGCAGCAAGATTCTCGCCGGCCGAATGGGCGAGTGTTGCCGAGCAAAGACGACTGGTGGGAGGTTCGGCGTTTGTTTTCTCTCCTCCTCAACCGACGACCACGCACGATCAACAACCTGAGAGCATCAATCCATTCTGGCAGTCCGGCGACGAACTGCTGGTTCCAATCCGTTCATCACGCGGAGCCTTTGCGGGATTCTTTTCGTTAAACAACCCGCGAGAGTTGAGACGCATGAATTCGGCTGAAGTGTCGAAGCTGGAATTGCTGGCGAACGATTTGGGAGCAGCCATTGACCGGGCCTATCTTCAACGAGAGATGGTACGCACGGAAAAATTAGCTGGCGTTGGACAACTCGTCGCGGGCATGGCCCACGAGTTAAATAACCCGCTCACGGCAGTCCTGGGCTATTCGGAGATGTTGGGCGAACTCAGCGACGATCCGCAAGTTCAGCAGCAGGCCGGCGTGATTCAGCGCGAGAGCCTGCGTATGAAGCGCATCATCGACAACCTGGTACGCTTCGCTAAACAGGACAAGCCGGAGCGTTCGCTACTGTCTGTGAATCAGACGCTCGACGAAGTACTGAAACTGTGGAAGTCGCAGGCGAAAGCATCTGGCATCCAGATGGAAGTGCAGATTGAGAAGAGTCTGCCGCGCGTCCGCTTCGATGAAGCGCAGCTAAAACAGGTGTTCCTTAATCTCTTGAACAATGCATACGAAGCCGTCGCCGACAGCGACGAGAAGCGTATTTCGGTGAGTGCGGCGCAAAACCATGGAGCGGTGATGATCACCGTTTCCGATACGGGCTCAGGATTCCAGGATCCGGAACGCGTATTCGATCCATTCTTCACCACCAAGGCGGTAGGAAAAGGAACCGGACTCGGACTCAGCGTCTGCTACGGAATCGTCAAGCAGCATGGGGGCGATATCCGCGCCTTCAATACCAAGCCACACGGCGCCGGCGTGACGATGGAGGTCCCCGTAGCACAGCAGGAACTCGCACTGACCATGTAGTCACCGGACGAAACGCAAAGCCTCCCTGCGCACCGCATCATTCTTTGCATCCTGATAAACTCTTCCGTTTGTCTGGAGAACTTCCTCATGCGCCATCTAATCGTTTTTCTGCTTCTGCTTTCTTCTGTCGGTTTTGCTCAAGCGAAACGTCCATTCACCTTCGAAGATATGATGTCGCTGAAACGCGTGGGTGATCCCATCCTTTCGCCGGACGGCCGTTGGCTTGTCTTTTCTACTATCAACGTGGATCTTGAGAAGAACACTAAGACACCACACCTCTGGCTCGTTCCTGCCAACGGCGGCGACGCTCGACAGGTGACGGACGGAGTGGGCGAAGATGGACCACGCTGGTCCCCCGACGGGAAGCAATTACTTTTCCTGTCAGCGCGGGACGGCGAAACCCAAGTCTGGACGGCCAGTTTCGATCCTGATGCGGGCACGCTGGCTGCCGAGTACCACAAGGTGAGTTCGCTTTCGACCGGCGCCGATGGCGCGCTCTGGTCGCCCGACGGCAAGAACATTCTCTTTACCTCCGAAGTATTCGCGGATTGCAACGACGATGTCTGCAACCAGAAACGCAACGAAGAACGCGCGAAGTCGAAGGTGAAGGCGCAGGTATTCACGCATCTCTTTTATCGCCACTGGTCAACGTTCAAATTTGGCAAGCGGACGCACCTTTTTGTGGTTCCTTCGGAAGGCGGAACTGCGCGCGATCTGACGCCAGGAGATCACGACGTTCCGCCGTTCAGTCTCGGAGGACAGGCCTTGTATGCCTGGTCGCCTGATGGAAAGGAGATCGCGTTCACCAGCAACATTTCCGAACAGCCGTCTGTCAGCACGAACAATGAAATCTTTCTGATTCCCTTGACGGGCGGTACTCCGAAAAAGATCAGCAATAGCCCCGGCAGCGATTCGACGCCTCTCTACTCGCCCGACGGCAAATGGATTGCGTGGCGCATGCAGAAGATTGACGGCTATGAGAGCGACCGCTTCCGCCTCGTCATTTACGACCGCAAAAACGGCACCATCAAGAACCTGACCGAAACTTTCGATCAATGGGTGGAGAGTTTTAATTGGGCCCCCGACTCTTCGAAGATCTACTTCGTGTCTGATTGGCAAGGCGAGGCTCCGCTCTACCGGATTGACATCAATGGTGACAAACCGGTGAAGATCGCGGACGGTCACTTCGATTCCCCTTCGGTTTCGTCCGATGGACAAACCGTTTATGTCTCAGGCATGACCGTCTCCATGCCAAGTGAGTTGTTCGCTATCCATGAGAACGGGAAGGGCGCATCGCTGAAGACACAGCTGACGCAAATCAATACTGCGCTTCTATCGCAGATTGCGATGTCACCGCTGGAGCCATTCTGGTTCACCGGCGCAGCAAAGACCAAGGTGCAAGGATTTATCGTAAAGCCGCCGGACTTCGATCAAAACAAAAAGTATCCGGTGAAATTCCTTATTCATGGCGGCCCGGAAGGCGCATGGGGGGACTCCTGGTCCTATCGCTGGAACCCCGAATTACAGGCAGCCGATGGATACGTAGTAGTGATGATCAATCCGCGCGGCTCGACGGGATACGGCCAGAAATTCACGCATGACATTATTGGTGACTGGGGCGGGAAACCATATCAGGACCTGATGCTCGGCCTGGATTATGCCGAGAAGACTTATCCCTACATCGACAAAGACCGGGAGTGCGCACTGGGCGCAAGCTATGGCGGATACATGATCGACTGGATTCTGGGCCACACCAACCGATTCAAGTGCCTGGTTTCGCACGACAGCACCTTTAACACGATTTCGGCCTACGGTACCACCGAAGAACTGTGGTTCCCCGAATACGAATTTCAGGGTACGCCGTGGAACAACCGCGCGATGTATGACAAGTGGTCGCCGCACAACTTCGCCACCAGTTTCAAAACGCCCACGCTCGTTGTGCACAGCCAGCTGGATTATCGGCTCGATGTTTCAGAAGGATTCCAGCTGTTTACGTACTTGCAGAGGTTGAAGATCCCCTCGAAGATGCTCTATTTCCCCGACGAGGGGCACTGGGTGTTGAAGCCGCAGAACAGCCAGTTGTGGCATAAGACCGTCGGGGAGTGGGTGGATTCGTATCTGAAGAAGTAAGGTTCGTGGATGCGAGAAGCCGGCAGTTCGGGCCGGCAGTTCGGGCCGGCTTTTCGTGTTTAGCGGCTATTCGACTGGTTGGGTCACTCTCGGCTTTTCAACTCGAGTGCGAGTTGGCTCCGCACAGGAGTGCCGATCGGCACTTCTCGAATCGGCATCCTTACACGGTTTCTCTTTTTCATCTGCGGGAAGAGTGGGGATGGCCTCCACTTCGGGCACGCTGAATAGCAGGAGCGGTCGGATGGGCGGCTTGAATGGTATCGTTTCGCGCACGCTCACGGCAGCTTGATCTGCCCGCGATAGTGCTGCGCCGGCAGTTGAGTTCCCGAAAGAGTTCCAGATACTCTGCAGGCTCACGATCGTTTCCGACACCCCGGCCACCGCACGAACAATTACCCGCACAGGCTGTGTCGGAGTAATGCCAAGGTTCAAGATGGCGAGACCTGAAGCGTCTGAAGTCGTCTTTGTCCACGAAGTGCTTAGAATGACCACTTCGTCTTGTGTGCTTACGACCAGGTCCCCACGTTCAGTTCTGACGATGTCGCTTCCCGTGCGATAGACATCCACCATGAACGTTACCGGAACCCCCGCAACCGGATTGGCGGATGCATCGACGACGCGGATGGTTACCGGGGCAAAAGATTCGCCTACGTTGATCATCTGCTGATCGCCGCCAATTCTCTGAACGGAAAGGGCGGTACTTGCCACCGGATGAATGATCAGCGTGCGGCAAGGCATGTTGCCGGGAGCAACGCAGGCACTGATGTTCACGTCTTTGGAAATGGCGCTCACCGTGATGGATGAGGTTGCCATGCCATCTCCGCCGGTCACCGCCGTTACGGGACCGATCGTCGCGGTTCCGCTGTTCAGCAGGAAGTTCACCGATTTGTTTGGTACCGGCATCCCATTGGCGACAACCATCGCCTGCGCGGTAACGGTAGCGTTTGAGCCAGAGCTGACGTTGAATGTCGGAGTAGTGAGGATGATATCCAGTAACGCATTTACGCCATTAACCGTGGTGCTGACGGTGTTTCCGGTCGGCAACCACGCACTCACTACGCTTGCTCCCGCCGCCTTCACCACCATGTATGCATTCACAACGCCGGTCTGGTCGCTATATAAGGTGCAGGTCGGCTGCGGACATCCGACAATCGCAACGGAACTCGGGATCACGAATTGCACCGTTGCACCCACAACGGGCTCGCCGGTGTTCAGATCTACGACTTGAACTCGCATAGGATTTGGAGCCTGCGTGCCCACAGGAACCTGAGGATTGCTGCCGCTCAGCAACACGAGCCGAGCGCCGGCGCCGCCGACCTGGAGGATGTTATCCATCTGCGCGAAAGCACCGTTCGACGGATCGATGATGGCGATTGAATAGTTACCGTCCGGCAAAGGCGGAGCTGAGAACACCAGTCGATCGGCAGCCACAACATTCGGGCTTACCACCACGCCTCCAATCTGCACCTGGACATTGGACGAAAAACCAGTTCCGCTGACGGCGATGGCAGTGCCGCCCTTGACGCCGGAACGAGCGGGAGCAATGTCGTCGGCGTAGAGAAGACGTGCTTCGTAAAGAAAGTCGGGACGTCCGTCCCCGCGCGCGTCCATCACTCCGAGTTTGTATTCGCCGCCGGTAATAGTCGAATACTGGATGCGCGTCTTTCCGGTTTCTGCAGAGTTGAAGAAATTTTGCCCGCTTCGCGGATTGAGTTCTTCGTCGGTTGAAGACCAAAAGCCAATAACGGGCTGCGACTTGGTCGCCACCGGAACTTGATTTTCGTCGAGTGCTGTCGCATCGAAAGTGAATGTCCGATTCGCACGGGCGTTAAAGGAATAATAGTCTCGATCGCCGTATCCACTTAGCGAGGCGAACCAGTCACCGCCGGACGGCAACGTGGCGCCGGAGGCAAACGACGACGGCTCGAATTGATCTTGCGCGTCTTTCGGCACGCCTTGCATGGCAATGTCTTGGACAGTCGAACCTCCTCGTGGCACGGTGATGCGTAACCTTCCGAAGGTCCCGGAAATGGCTACCGGACCTCCCTTATACGGCCCGACGGAAGTTGAACCGGAGTACAGAGGGTTCACCGGTTCCACGCTTAACTCGTAGGTAGCCTGCGAATATCCGGCGGGAACTTCGAGTCCGGCCAGGTCAAAGAAACCTTCCAGCGCCGTGTCGTCAGAACCTGACGAATCGAGGGGCCTTCCGAGCGCATCGCGAAAGCCCCGCACAGGATTGCCGGCGTTGCCACGAAACAGGAATCCGGAAACGCTCGAGCTTGTATAACGACGAGAAACGAGGCCAGTTGCGGGATCCACCAGGCGCGCGACAACGTTCGCGCCCTGCATCCCCTGGCCCGGCGACCCATTCACAGACCCGAACCGTACTGAACCGGAGATGCGGACTGTGGTGTCGGCGAAGACTTGCTTGCCCGGATAATCAGCTACGTTTGCCGTCGTTATCGGATAGAGCTGGGAGATGGCCGCACGGTCGTCCATGCGAAGCTGGTCTGCGTCCGACTGGCAGGAGCGGTCCGTGCATAGCAGCCCCAATGGATGCATGGTGGGATAACCGGCATAGTCCTCGAGCGTAGGCGCGGGAGAGCCGGTAAAGATGTTGTCGTTCAGCTGGGAGTAATCGAGTCCTAGAACTTGCCCGATTACACGAATCAGCTGATAACGCAGTAGTGGAACCTGCGACGCCGAGGTAACGCAATTGCCATTAATGAAGATCAGCGCGTGAACGAAATGCGCGTCGTCGGTGATCCGGTTGATCGTCCCATAAACCGAGTTGGTGTTGCACATCTGCGCAGAGCCGGCGCCGGTTCCTAATAGTGCATCGAAGACTCGACCGTCAGCGTCGTAAACAATTGCCAGCGGTTTGCCGGAGTCAGGCAGAAGATCGTTGGGAATTGTAAGGTCACCGTGATACGACCAGACGTTGGTACCGTTCACGTCTTCGTCGAGTGGGCCAAACCGCGTCGCGGATAAAGCAGCGGTGGATACCGAAGTCCAGCGTGAAAAAGCGTCGGCAACAAGTTCATCGGTGTCACTGCCGGAGAGAATCGGGCTCAGATTGCCTCGGTCCGTGTAGTAGAAGATTTGCCCGTTCGCCCAAGTGATCGGTGTGCCACTGAGACCTGGCTGAAAGCCGCTGACACCGGCTACGTTGAGCGGACCACCGGCAAACGCGAGTCGTGACAACAGCAGCACGATGAAGATTGATCGCTTCATCGCGCGGCGGCCTCATCAAGCACCGGTTTTGTCGGAAGATAACGCCGCAGCCTGGCGCGCGCGGAATCGGGGGATTCGCTGCGAAGGAATCGCGCGCCAGCCTGCGAGTTTGTTACTACCTTTTGAGTTAGGAGGAAACGAGCCTGTTGCGGTGAGAGACGCAGCAGGCCCTGTGGCCCAAGTTCGAGGATCCCAAGTTCACCGGCAACAGGACTGCTCAGTCCCGCGTCGCTTGGCGGATACAGAAAAATGAGTACCTTTTGGCCCTCGCGGTAACGGTCTCCGTGCACCCAGAGTTCGGCCCATTCGCGGAGGAGAATCGTTTGACCCGCGTTGCATCCGCGTACAGCATCGTCCACTCCAAAACTGATCTGTACTGTCGCCGGTCCGCTGACACTCGAGGCAATACGCTCCACCCGCAACACGGTTCCGGCAAAGATGGTTCCTGCCGGATCGCTCAACTTTTCCCAGCTGATATCGTCGCTCGTGAACGTCTGACTAAGGAGGGGCGATGTCAGAGTTACCAGCAACACTACAACTAGAAGAAGCCCCGCATTCCGTGTCAATGAGCTACCTCGAACAGCGAGGTGGATCATAGGAACGAAGTAAATTCGCGGCAAGGCACGACATCACTTGCAGCAGAATATTTCGATGGGCTGGAGTTTCAGTACGGAATCAACGCACTTTAAATGCCGTTTTGCCGAACGTATTCGCCGTTCTCAGCACCAACAGCAGAAAGATGTGCGCCAGCGAGCAGAAGCAATCCTGCGAGGAACGCCCAGAAGATCAGCGTTACTGAGGTTTCGAAGGGTCCGTAAACTTCCGAAAACTTCAACCAGGGCAACGTGATCATGTAAACGTGCTTGGCGACTTCCATGATTACGCCCATCAGGAACGCCGCAGGAAACACGGCTTTGGCTGGAACTTTTCCATTCGGCAAGAGCCAGTAGATGAGGAAGAAGATACACACGCTGCACATGATCGCGAGCACCTTCATCACCATGAATCCCACGATGTCGGAGACGATGTTGGTGCCGAGGAAATGTTCGACGATGCGAAGGTTTCCCGCAGTCACTGCCACTGAAAGCATAGCCAGCGATCCACAGGCGAAAGCCAGGCTGAGCGCGATCAGTTGATTCCCCAGGTAGGAGCGGTTGCGCCGGAATCCCCAGACTTCGTTGAGCGCGACTTCCAGCGGGAGGAAAACTCCAGTTGACGTGAACAGCAAAATTGCCAGCGATAGGACTTGCGAAGCCTTGTGGCGGGAACTGACAAGCGCGCGCAAGTTGCGGACGATGAACTCCTGTGCCGTCGGAAGATAATCGCGCAACAGGTTGACAATCACTTCGAACATCCGTTCGGAGTGAAAGGTCTTGCGCGAAAGCGTCAGCATCAGGAGCACGAACGGGAAAAAGGAAAGAATTGCGTTAGCAGCGACGGAGAAGGCAAAAGTATGAACGTCCGTCCGCGTAAGGTACTTAATGGTTGGCCAGATTTCCTGGCGCAGTTTTCGCAGGGTGGATTCGGTCCACGTCAGCCGCGTGGTGTGGCTGACGATCTTTGCGGTCGCGGATGCGATTGAGGAACCCACATTTGAATCGTAACAGAGGGTTTGCAAAATAGACTCCGCTGGATGACTTAGGTTTGCCGGAAATTTCGGTTACGTCAGGCGTGCGACTCGCAGTTTCGAGTTGCGGATTGCGAATTTTCCCTTTCCAGACTCCCGGGTCCTATTTTCAATTCTTGGAATCGCAGGTTAACGTCCTGATTTCAAAGGGATAAACTTGCGTCCAGTCGCGCTAAGGAGATACATGGATCGGATACGCTGTATTTTGGTGATCGGAATTCTAGGAGTTTGCGTGAATGCATGGACGCAGAACGTCACTTTGAAATTGTGGCCGCATGGCGCGCCTGGAACTCCCACTACCACTGAAGCCGAAAAGGATGCGGAGGGTCAAAATGGAAGTCGAGGACCGATTCATCGCATCACCAATGTGACCGATCCGACTCTTACCGTATATCCGGCGGCGAAGCCAAATGGCGCGGCCATTCTCGTGTTTCCGGGTGGGGCCTACAAAATATTGGCCATGGACATTGAGGGGTCGGAAATCTGCGAGTTCTTTGCCGGCAAAGGAATCACGTGCGTGCTGGTGAAGTACCGAGTGCCGCAGCCGGACAATCACTCGCGTTACGAGCAGCCGCTGCAAGATGCTCAACGCGCGATGGGGATGGTGCGTCTGCATGCGAAGGAATGGAAGATCGATCCTCAGCGGATAGGCGTGATCGGATTTTCCGCGGGGGCTCACCTGGCGGCGGTGCTGAGCAATCAGTATCGGCAAAGAACGTATCCGGTGGTGGATGAGGCGGATCAGCAGAGCTGCCGTCCGAATTTTGCCGTGATTTTGTATCCGGGATACCTGACATCTCGGGAACCGACGGAAAAGGTGGCCCCTGAGGTGACACCAACGTCGGAGACGCCGCCGACATTTCTGTTCCAGACGGAAGACGATTTTGCGCGCGTAGAAAACAGCCTGATTTATTACCGAGCGCTAAAGGACGCGAAGGTGCCGGCGGAGATGCATCTGTATGCAGTTGGAGGACATGGATACGGCCTGCGTGGAAAAGCAGTTCCGGTGGCAGGGTTGTGGCCGGAGATGGTGATGAGGTGGCTGGAGGGGCTGAAGGTGGTGGGGCGGTGATGCTCTTCGTGCATGTTCGCAGGATGCGAATGGCTGCGCCCAAACCCTGAAATCGACAAATATAAAAGCAATATAGCGCGTATCGAACTGGGGACTTTGAACAGGTCTCGAGCGGTAGCAAACTTATCGGATGGTAAGAAAGTTCCTAACTTTGTACGCGATCAGTACCATTGTGGGACTTTATACAACGTTCGTGCTAATGAGCCTTTGGAATTGGTTCGTATCTCCAGCCTTACACTTGTCGGAGATCTCATTCTGGATCATGTTCGGCATTAACATCTTCTTAGGACTGCTCAAAAACCCCTCTGATATCGAAGAAGCACAAAGATTCAAAATCCTAACAACCGCTCTTGATGCCTGCGTTCGAGACGATAGACGGGACGAACTCAAAGAACAGTTGGACGATCTGAACAAGCAAATTTGGTGGGATGCTGGATGGAAGGTCTTTGGTCAACTGGTCGGTAACACTCTCACTCTAGGTCTCGGGTTCTTAGTGCACACCTTTGTATAACGGTATGCGCGTCCGCAAATTCCAGTACTCCCCCCCGACCTTCCAAATTGGAACTAATGCCTTCTGCACCATACGTCGGAACAGCAACAGAATTCTCATTCGGTAAAGTTTAGCTGGGATATGCTTCGCAGAACTTACGAACTGGTATTTACTGGATTAGGCCGGTATGCCGCGACGATTGAAAAAACAGCGACTCAACATCTTCTTGATGAAGGATGGTGTAGCTCGTCCTCAAGCAATACGCGCAGAAGTTGGAGAGCTTTCGTCGTTTGAAATCTCCGGCGAATACGATTTCGAGGGTGATTTCCGGGGCGGCGACTAATTGTTGAAGCCCGTTCAGCGCACAACTAATCCACTCGTGACGAAAAAGATTCCGACGATGGTGCTGGCGAAGGAGACGAGGAAGAAAAGCTTCCTCCTGGTGAGGAGGGTTATGGAGCAGAGGACGATGGAGATTTCGAGGAAGATTTCCGAGGTATCGAACTGGCTTGCTTTGCGGGAGGTGTCGTCGGTTTCGCGCTCCTTGGCCTCGGCCTCTTTGCGGATGTCTTCGGCGCCCTTGCGCTGATCTTCGGCGCGCTTCTTGAAGTCCTCTGCTTTCTGGTCGCCGTGCGGAAGAAGCGCGGAAAGCTCGGCGTCCGCTTCGTACATGTGCGCGCGAATCGTTTTCGCCTGGTAGTAAGCCCACTGATCGTTAGCCCGGGTTTGGATGAGAACTTCTTCCGTGTGCGCGCGATGTCCGAGCATGGTGGCGATGGCCAGGAGAACGGCGACCACTGCCATGGTGAGGCCGATGCGGTTCTCGTTGGCTTCTCGGGCCTTGTCGATACTCTCGGAGATTTCCTGGGATTCCATCGAGGTGCCCTTGGTTCGTCTGTAAATGAAATGCTAACCCAAGACTTGAAAATAGCGCGCGACTCTTCGCGTCGCGTTGACCGGGGGAGGGCGCCCGGTCCCACAATCTTTACCCTTGTTTACTTTTTCGCGGTGCGGGAAAGTGCGGGGCGCAAGTCCAGCACGCGGACGAGGCGATGAAGGTAGTTGGGATGAACGCCAAGCAGTTTGGCCGCGTTGGTGAAATTACCTTCGGCTTCTTCGAGGGCCTTCAGAATCAGCTCCTTCTTCTTGCGTGCGACTTCGGTGTGATAGCCGAGGGTTTCCGAGTCGGCTGAATTCGATTCGAGCAGGACTTCGGGAAGATCGTCGGGTAGAACTTGGGACGTGGAGCCGAGGACGACCGCGCGCTCGATCGCGTTCTCCAGTTCGCGAACGTTGCCAGGCCAGTCGTAATTCTGGAGGCACGCGATCGCGGCTTCGGAGATGCCCTGTAGTTTGCGTCCGCTTTTGGGAGCAAACTTCTCCACGAAGTGTCGCGCGAGCATCGGAATGTCTTCCCTCCTCTTTCGGAGCGGCGGAAGCGTATGCGACACGACATTCAACCGATAGAAGAGGTCCTCGCGGAATTCCTTTTCCTTCACCATGTCGGCGAGCACGCGGTTAGTAGCCGCGATAACGCGAATGTTCACCTTGATAGGCCGAGTGCCTCCGACACGCACCACTTCCCTTTCCTGCAGCACTCGTAACAGCTTTGCCTGGAGCGGCAAGGCGAGTTCACCGATTTCGTCGAGAAAGACAGTACCTCCATCGGCGGCTTCCAAATAGCCGCGCTTCTGTGCAACGGCGCCGGTGAACGCGCCTTTCTCATGCCCGAAGAGTTCGCTTTCCAACAGCGTCTCGCTTAAGGCGGCGCAATTAATGGCCATGAAGGGAGCTTCCGCGCGAGGACTGTTGCGATGAATGGCGCGCGCCACGAGTTCCTTGCCGGTTCCGCTTTCGCCGTGGATGAGCACGCTGGAGTCCGATGGCGCGACTTTGCTGATGAAACGGTAAAGCTCCTGCATCGAAGGACCTTCGCCGATCATGTCGAATCGCGACTTGATTTCCGCCTTGAGCTGCTGGTTTTCGAAGTCGAGGCGTTCGATGGAACGCGTGTTCTCAAGCGCAATCGCGGAGATCGTCGCAACGGCGGAGATCATCTGAAGATGTCCGGCGTCGAATACGAGACGATGACGCGTGTCCATGTAGAGGACGCCGAGCAGTTTGTCAGGTGTGAGCATCGGCGCACACAAGACGGAATACACATCCATTTCGTTCAGGCTAGTGGTGTTCCAGTTGGCGGGAACGTTGTTTACCAGTAGTGCCTTCTGCTCTTCCGCCGCGCGAAGAACCGTCTTGCGGCTGACGCGGACTGGAATTCCAGGACCGCTTTCCTTGTCCCACGCGAAAGCGGGTTCGAGCGAGGAGGCGTCCTCACCGAGGAGGATAGCGACCCGCTGCGCGGGAATCACCTCGAGCAGAACGCCAACAAGTTGCCACAGCAATGACTCGGAATTGCGAATGCCACGAAGTCGAGTGGCGATCATCAACAGCACACCGAAGTCGCGAACCAACCTTGATTGCGAGAGATTGGAAACGGCTTGCGCTTCGGCAGAGAGCGTGTCGGATTGAAGGGTTTCCGTTTCGCCTTCGGTGAGTTCCTCGAGGGAAACAATTGCGGGTCGCGGAACGGCTTGGTCGTGAACGTTGAAGCGGAACACCGACGTTCCGACCTTGATGTGATCGCCATGTTCCAGCCTGTGCTCGGCAATGGCAACGCCATTCACGATGGTGCCGTTGTAGCTGTCGAGATCGCGGAGCACAATTCCAGAGCCGTTAGAGGAGATCGCACAATGACGGCGAGAAATGGAAGGATCGTCGAGGGCGATGGTGTTGCCAGGATCGCGGCCGATGGTGAGTTCGGCACCGATCGGGAACGATCGACGTTCGTGGGGCCCGGAAACGCCGATGAGAGAAGCAACCATCGCAAATTCGCTCCAGCATCATGCGACAAGATCGAAGTACTGGCAAGCAGCTGTGAGCGAGGAAAGGAAGTCTATCCGATCGGATAGAAGGCTAACGAAGCGGATAGCGAATGAGCGAAGTGATCGAGCGCCGCGAGCTAGTCCGCGATCGCTGTCGATTGCGGAAAAGTCAGGTGACACAACGAGTTGCAAGAAGTCACAGGTGCGGACAGGAGTTTGGAACGAACCGTGCTTTTACAGAGAGCGCTGCCCGAGAGCGAGAAAAAATCGCAGTGGCAAACAAGGAGATTGAAAATGAAAACTCTAATTAGCCGCGCCGCCGTACTGATGGTTGTTGCCCTTTGCACTGTCGCCGCTTTTGGGCAATCGAACATGGCGCTTCAGGGGGAGATCCCGTTCGAGTTCACAGTTGGCGACCAGCATCTTGCCAGTGGCAACTACACGATCCGGAACTTGACGGAGAAAGTGCAGTGCCTGCGGGATGACAGTGGCAAGCCGGTGGCGTTCATTACCAACCCGATGAGTTATACGGGAGACGGCCAGGCGAAACTGGTCTTCCATCGTTACGGAACCGAGCTGGTGCTGGCGGAGGTATGGACTCCGGAAGCAGGCTACAGCGTGAACCTCAGCAAGAAGGAACGCGCCAAGATTGCGAACCTCGGAAGCTACGAAACGCTGGCAATGCTCCTGAAGCCGGCCCGATAAGTTACGACTCTCTGTCATGAACCCTAGGCCACCCCGCCGCCAGGCGGGGTGGATTTTTTTGTCCAATCGCGGGTCCTGCCAAGTTTTGATCTCTTGTCGTGGAAATGCCAGCCCGCACGCGAGCCACTCAATAGAATCAAATATTTAGGGGTAGGCAGTATAGCTATCTCGTTGATAATCATAGCGATAGATCGCAATGCCGAGGTAAGCACATAACCGGACCCACCCCCCTCCCCTCGGTGTTTGAAAACAAAGGAGTTACAGCATTCACCCTGCCAAGTATTACTTTCTAAAGGCCTTAGAGTATGTATTACTAACTAAAGGACTTAAAGCAGTGGCCAGTGACTAGTGGTTAGTGGCTAGAAGTAGCTCGTGGCTCGTGGCTCGTGATTCGTGGCTCGGTTCGTGACTTGTGAGTTGGCAGCTGTCAGTCACGCGGGTAAACCGTCATGATCGAGCCAGCGATGAAATTGTCAAAGAACTTGTCTGGAGGTGTGATCTGTAGAACTCACCTGCTTATAGGTTATCGGATTGGCGGAGGTGAACCGGACAAATTTCGGAAATCTATTTTGTTAGTGTTTTGAGGTGGTTAGGCAGAAAAGCAAGAGGGCGGGGGATTGACGAGAGGTTGGTTCGAGTTTCGTAGTTTCAAGTTTCAAGTTCCGAGTTTCGTAGTTTCAAGTTTCAAGTTTCGTAGTTTCGAGTTTCGAGTTTCGCGGTTCGGTTTATTCGTGGACGGGCCGTTGTTTGGCGCTCGGGGAATGACGGAGCGCAGGTCTGTGGGAGTGGCTGCCAGCAGTTTTGGCGCCCTGGGGCAGAATGCACAGATCCATCGGCTTCGCCTCAGGATGACGTGCTTTCAACTACCTCTCAGGAGGACGTGCGCGGCCAGAGGCTTGGGTTTCGTCCCAGGATAACGTGTTTTCGGCCGCGTTGATGGTTAGTCCACGCCACCTAGCTAACGGCCTTCTTGCCGAACTGTTTTAATCCCACAACTAAAAGCAGGGCGTCGAAAAAGAGCAACATGATTAACACTGCTGTTATCGGCAGGTGGGTGAACTGTGGGACCAGGGTGGCGCGCATGCCTTCGCTGGCGTAGACAAGCGGGTTGATGAGTACCAGCTTTTGCAGGATGGGGAAAGTTTGCAGTGCGCTCCAGGGATAGTAGGCGCAACCGAAGAAGATCATCGGCGTGATGACCATCCCGAACATTAGGCCGATGTGCTGCTGGTTGATGCTGCATCCGAGGGCGAGGCCGCCGCACGCGGAGAACGTGGCTACGAGCAGGATGATGGCGATGAAGGTGAGCGGCGAGGCGATGCTGATCTGAATGCCGGGGCGAAGGACTAGCCAGGCCATGGGGATGACGGCGAGTCCGGCGAGGATGGCCTGTATAACACCAGCGATAACCTTCTCGATGGCGACCCAATGGATGTCCAGGGGGGCAAGCAGACGGTCCTCGATCTCTCTTGTGAATTGGAATTCCGAGATGAGCGGCATGCACACGGCCCAGATGCCGGTGAAAGTCATGCTGATGGCAATGATGCCGGGAAGAAGTTGGTTCTTGTATTCGGGAGGCATGTATCCGCTGCCGACCATGACGCGGCCAAAGATGAAAACGAAGAGCAACGGTTGAAGAAACGTTTGAAAGAAGAGCTGGACGGCGTTACGACGGGCAACATGCGCGTCGCGTGCGAGCATGGCGCCAAAAGTTTTCCAGTTCAATCGCGCAAGCTCCTTCCGGTGTGGTGTAGGAAGAGGTTTTCGAGGCTGGGCTCGGAGATGTGGACGTCGTGCAATTCGGCGCCAGAGGTAACCGCAGCACTGGCGATCTCGGGAATGAGTGAACCGCCGCGATCGGCGTAGATGTCGGCTCCCGTGGTATCGAAAGCGCGGACTTCGCGAACGCCCGCAAGCGAACGGAGAAGATTAAGTACATTTTCCGTCTGGTTGCCGAAGCGCACCCGAATGAGAAATCCGCCGGGGATGGTGGCCTTCAGTTCAGCCGGAGTTCCGATTGCGATCACGTGACCGTGATCGACAATGGCGAGGCGCTCGCAAAGAGCGTCGGCTTCTTCCATATTGTGCGTAGTGAGAAGGACAGTCTTTCCCGCCTGGTGGTATTCGCGAATGATGTCCCAGAGCAGGATGCGGGTTTGCGGATCGAGTCCGGCGCTGGGCTCGTCGAGAAAGAGAACCTGCGGGTCATGCATCATCGCACGCGCGATGGAAAGGCGCTGCATCATGCCGCCGGAGAAGCCGCGGGTCATGTTTTCGGCGCGCTCGGTGAGCTTGAATTTTTCGAGTAGCGCGTCAGCGCGCTCGTTGCGGACCTTCTTGCTGAGCCCGAAGTAGGCTCCGTGAAATATGAGGATCTCGCGCGCAGTAAGGGAGAAATCGAGATTGGGCCTCTGCGGGACGACACCGATCAGAGGCTTGACGCGAGTGGGCTGCTGCCAGACATCGAAGTCACCAATCCATGCCTGACCAGCACTGGGCTTAACGCGGGTGGTGAGCACACCGACAGTCGTGGACTTGCCTGCACCGTTGGGTCCGAGGAGCCCGAAAATCTCGCCGGGACGGACTTCGAGTGAGAGTCCGTCGAGAGCCTTGATCTCGGGCTTGGGCTTGTTCTTGTCAGCCTTGGATGCCCCGGGCCGAACTACCAATCCGGCGGCAGCCATGGGCGGAGCCGTGTTAAAGACCTTGCGCAGGTCGTGCGTGCGAATGCCAACAGGCATAGAACCTCAGTCGAACGTGAGGGAAAGGATACATGAGGGATAGTGGCTAGTGGCTAGTGGTTAGTGGATAGTGGTTAGTGGTTAGTGGTTAGTGGTTCGTGGATAGTGACTCGCAGTCCTTGGTGCCTGGTCGTGGTTCGTGACTCGTGGTTCGTGGTGTGTGGTCGTGGGTGGAGAACTGGGCTATGTCATGGGCGGCTTCGGTTAATGGAAAAAAACGCCCGCACGGTTGTGCGGGCGAAGTGGGTTGGTAAGAGGGTTATTGCTTGTGCCAGGTGAGACATCCATCGGAGGTGGTCCAGATTCCATTCGCAGTCTGAACGGAAGCGTTCTTCACGTCGCGAATTTCGATCTTAGTGACAGTGCCGGCGGGCTTCCAGGAAGCGATGGGCATCCAGGTGAAGCCGTTGTCTTCGGAGCGGAAGAGTTCACCATCGGTATTGCCGGCGAGAACGACCGAGCCGACGGAGGCGGCGGCGGTGAGTCCGTTCTGGAGAGTGTCCATTGACTGCCAGCTCTGACCTTTGTCGGCAGAGCGGTAGAGAGTGCCGGGGCCGGCGATCATGAACTGCATTCCGGGCCGCACCGGAGCAACCGCTTTCGGCAGAGAGGAGCCGGGGTTCACAGCGGTGCTGAGGCTGGTCTGATACATCGAACGAGGATCGAATTCAACCGGTGGCGCGGTATTGACGGCCACAGTTTCTGTTGCGGAAGGCTTTACCGTTTCAACTCTTGGAGCCTTGCGAACCGTGCGGGGTTTCGCCAACGCGGACTGGGTGCTGGCTACACCCGAGTCCGCGCTTCGGTCTGCAACATTAGCCGCGGGAGCGGTATTCATGGCAACGGTAGAAACTGGATTTGGAGTGGTCTTGTTGGCGACGATCGGATTCGCCAGCCAGATTGCACCGGCAACGACGGCGGCGCTGGCGGCAGCGGCGGCCCAACGGAATGAATAACGGAACTGCGGCATTCGCCACTGGAAACCTTTCTGAGCTTCGAGTGCGGGAGCATTCTGAGGTGCAGCGAGGAAAACAAGGCCGCGGCACTGGGGACACCCAGCGAGGTGTTCGAGAACCTGCGTGCGGAGCGAGGGGGTTAGGGAGCGCTCTACGAATCCTGCTACAAGCGAGGCGTCCGGATGATTGCCAGCCGGTTTCGACTGGTTCATGGTGAGACGCGCAAACGCTGGAATTTGTGGAACTTGCGCCATTCTTTCCTCTAGGGGCTAAAGCCCCGAATCATTTCAGATTCCTGATTGGCACGGCTGAAGCCGTGCCCTGATACCTTCTTAATAACGTTTAGGCCCTGATACGTTTCAGATCCTGATTGGCACGGCTGAAGCCGTGCCCTGATACCTTCTTAATAACGTTTAGGCCCTGATACCTTTTCAGCTCATCAGCGCTGGAGCGAGGATCCCATTCCCTTATCCTTGCGCTTTTAACTACTTACGGCCTTTGGTTCCTGGTGCCTTCTGTGTATAGAACGATCCTGAATCGGTTTTTTGCAAACTTTCTTCACGATTTTGCTGGAGGCGTTCGCGGACGTTGACCTGGAGTTCGCGGACATCGGTAGAGAAGGCTTCTTCCACCTCTCGCTTGGTGAAGCCGAATTTCAGGAGGGCGACCCGTATCTTCTTATTAAGGGTGGAGGTGATCTTCTCGAGGCGGCGGCTGATGGTGGATTCGTGGACGCCCAGAAGGCCGGCGATGTCGGTAAGTCTATGCCCATCAAGGAAATAGCTGGAAAGAATGAGCCGATCTTCGGCGGACATGGAGGCCAGAGCGGTTTCGGTGGCTTCTCCGAGGCGGGGGTCGAGGCGAGTTTCGACTTCAGGCAGGGTGACGGGCTCGGGAACGACGCGGGAGCGACCTTCGCCGTCGTCGTCATCGTCCTCGGTCATGCTGACGAGTTTGGAGTCCTGACGGTAACGATCGATGTAGCCTTGGGCAAGGACAGTACGCAGCCAGCCCATGAGGGAACCGGTGCCGGTGTAATAAAGGAGCTTGGAGGGGCGTTGGTCGCCCTTCGAATTCAGGCCATAGAGCTCGGTATATAAGGAATCGGCGAGTTCGCGACCCTTGACATCATCTCTTGCAATTGAAGAGGCAAGCTCGTATAAAGGTGCGCGATATCGGGTTAGAAGTTCTTCCCAGGCGGCCTCATTTCCGGCGGCACAACCACGAGCTAAGGCGAGATCCCCTACTTTGAGGCTAGCCAGAAACTCGCGAATATCGTGGAAGCTGCAGTCGTTGGGACAATGTTTTCGGACAATCGCGCTTAGGATGTCGACGAAGTTTTCGGCGGAAAGGCCGAAGCGGGCGGCTTCCCCAAGTTCATAGAGCCGGTGGAATTCGGGCTCCGCTTCTCTCAGAGCGGGAAAAGTGGACTCGGACGGGGCGGGTATGGATTGGATAGGAACAGTATCTGACTCGCCATGAAAATCACCGCTCATTGAACTTGGATGGTACCTAATTTTAGGCGCAAGTTCGACTGGTTCCTTCGTTCTATTAGCAGAACGGCTCTTAATTAGTACTAGAGCTTAGTGTGCGCGGGGCAATAGAGTATCGATCAGTTCGGGGTGGCGGGATCCTCCAAGAATGAGATCGAGACAACCGCAGGCGAAAGACTTCAAAGCAAGTACGGCAGCACAGGAAACAGACCTTCTGTACCGAACCAAAGAAGAAAGGCAACTTATGGCTCGTTCAGCGTCGTCTTGCCGTCAATCGCAGATTTCATCGCCAAGCGTTTCCGACATAATTCCGGCGACACCGAGAACCAAGCGGGTTGAGGTGCCGTCGGCCTCCATCAAAGATGAGCGTCATCAATCGCGTTTCGAGTGCCAACTGGCGGTGCAGATGCGCGAACTCACGCCGACGACGAATAGCCTGATCACGATGATGGGCGGTGTGGTCACGGACATGAGCGATGGCGGAATGTGTATCCGAACAACGCGACCGCTCACGAGTTACTCGTCGGTGCGCTGCGAAATCACGTTGCCGAATTCGTCGATCAGCGTACCTACGTTGATGCAGGTGCGGTGGGTGAGGCAAACCGGCACACGCATGTATGACTGCGGGCTGGCGTACCTGGTGTAAGACAAGCAGATTTGTCCCCCAAAGTAACAGGCGTTGGTGTTCGTGCATTACTAAAGCGATGTGCGGATACGAAGTTGTGCGAATACGATTAGCAATACCGCGATAAATGCGGGCATTTCATGAAGTGAGAGCGCTTAAACTTTTGGGCTAGCCCATCAGGGCTGCTGGAAGGCGAGCGAATTCTCGCTAGAATACTGATCCTCCCCCCTGAAGTAGATCTCGAATGCGTTCTGCGTTGCCGTGGGACCAGTGTGCGTTCGATAGAGACCCCAAAATATGACCCTAAGCTTTCGTGTGCCAGTCCTGTCACTGTTTGCCGTTTTCTTCCTTTATCTAAGCTTTGGAACAACGCCGCTGATGGCTGGAGCGGGAGTGGGAGTGTCACCGTCGAGCCTGAACTTCGGTTCTCAACCGATGAGCGCGGACACTACGGCGCCGATCAAGGTTAGTAACACGGGTGATAGCGATCTGATTATTTCGTCAGTGACCCTGACTGGAACGAATGCTTCGGACTTTTCTTTTTCGCTGGTTCCGGCTAACTACCGGCCGACACGTACGGCACGAGGGGTTGCGTCGTCAGGAGTGGTATTGCCTTTAACCGTCAGCGCCGGCAGTTCGGCAGCAGTGCTGGTGGACTTCAAACCTTCCGCGGCGGGATCGCGGTCGGCGACGCTGACGATTACGACCAACGTGGGTAGTCCACAAGTCATCGGGCTTTCTGGTTCTGCCGCTAATGCGGGGGCCTCTCTTTCAACAACTTCGTTGACCTTCGGCTCGCAAACAGTTGGCACAACCAGCACACCACAGAACGTCACCATAACGAACAATGGATCGGCGAACCTGATCGTGACCGACATCACCACGACGGGGACAAACGGGAGCGACTTCCTGCAAAGCGTGGCGGTAACCCAGCAGGGACGGCGGACGGCACGGGGATTGCACCTGGTGATCCCTCCCCAGGGCAATGCGACGGTGAGCGTGGCGTTCAATCCTTCTGCCGCCGGAACTCGCACGGGAACTCTTAACATTTTTGATAACGCGTCGGGAAGCCCGCAGACGGTTTCGCTCAGCGGCACAGCGCCGACACCGGCGGGCCATCTGTCGATCACTAATCTGTCGCTGGGTTTCAACAGCGAGATGCTGATCACGGCGTCGGTCGATAACGCGCCGGCAAGCACGTTGACGTTGACGATCACGAGCAGCGACGCGAATTCGCTGCTGTTGTCGAGCGACAGCAATGGGACCACGGTAGGGACGCAGAGCATTACGGCGACGATCGCGCCGTCAACGAACGCGGTGTTCCCTGGCTTCTATGCACAGGCGCTGGCCTCGGCGGGGACTGCGAAGATCACGGTCAATGCACCCAACTACGTACCGGGAGTGGCCACGGTCACCTTCGGCCCAACCGGCTTTGTGCTCGCGGGACCTTCGGCGGGGACAGGATTCTCGACCTCGCTTGGCGCCACGGACACCCCGCTGTCAGTCACGTTGACGAACCTGGATAGCAATCTGAATCCAGTAGCCTCGAATCCACCGGCAAAGCTGAGAGCGGGAGTTACGGTCCACGTTCCGATCACCAGTGGAACGACCGCGACAGGAACGATCCTGAACAGCCCGTCAACGATTACAGCGAGCAACGCGAGCGATAGCTCAGTTGTGTTCCATCCGCTGGCGCTGGGAACGAGCTTGTTGACGCTGGGCACGCCAGACGTGGCGGGATTCTCCACCTCCGCTACTGGAACTCAATTAACGGCGACCGTGAACCCGCCAAGCATCAACATGAGTCCGGTTAACGTTGGCAACAACACACAGGTGAACGGCACGGCGAGCCTCAGTTCGGCAGCACCGGGCGGTGGCACGCAGGTAACGATCACCAGCAACAATGCGAACGTGAAGCTCTCGACCGATGCGACAGGACAAACGGTGGGATCATCGAGCATTATCCTGAACGTTCCGGCGGGGCAGACGGCGATTCCGACGTTCGTGATCCAAGGCTTCGCGTCAACGGGAACTGCGACTTTAACTGCCACCGCCACGGGATATCAGACCGGTACCGCGAGTGTTGCGTTGACGCCCTCGGGATTCGTGATTGATGGTGGCAAGGGAGTGGGTCAGCCGTTTACGGCCACGGCAAACTCTCCAACACCGACGCCGATCGTCATCACCCTGATGCGACTGGATCAGGCGAACAATCCAGCTTCAGCGGCGACGTTGAGAGCAGGCTTTACGGCTCCCACCCAGATCGACGTTTATGTCACAGGATCTGACGATTCGATCGGGCAAGTGTTCGGGAATGGAGTCTTCAACACAGGCGGTTCTTCGGACTCGCAGAACACGGCTTTTTATCCATTCACGCCGGGTCAAGTGACCTTGACAATTCCGCAACAACCGTCGGGATTCACGCCTCCCACCAGCGGCGGGACTCTAACAGCGACGGTGGCGGCTCCTGCGATCAGCTTCAATACTAATTTCCCGAAGGTGGGACAAAACCTACAGATCTTCGGCGTTGGCGCTCTGAATACGCCAGCCGCCAGCGACCTAACGGTGACGTTCACGAGCAATAACGCCGGGGTGCTGCTATCCACAGATCCGACAACGCAGGGATCAACGAGCATCAACGTAGTTGTACCCGCGGGTAAGGGTGTAAACGGTATCGGATTCCCGACTGTTTATATCCAGGCGCTGGGCACGGCATCCGGTTCAGCAACGATCACGGCCAGCACCGGCGATGGCAGCTATGCGTCAGGTACGGCGAGTGTGACGGTTGCGGCCTCTTCATTCGTGCTGGCGAGTTCGAACGGCGTTGGTGCGGACTTCGCGACGATTCACTCGACCGCCGGTAATCCCACGGCACCTTCGAACGTGAGTGTGTTGTCGTACCAGGTAAACGGCGGAGTGCCGGAAAACGCGCAACCGGTGCGTGGCGGATTAACGCTGAGCATTGGAGTGGGGATCATCGTCAATCCGAGCCTGGGCACGATTGGCAACTCGCCGGTATCGTTCAGCGGCGGAGTGGGAAGCGGAACGGTTACGTTCACACCGGGAACCACGACTGGGGTCGCGACGCTTAAGGCTGCGCAGCCGTCCGGATTCACGGCCGTCACTGCCTCGTCACTCAAGGCGAACGTCAACTAAGTCAGGCTGATGTACCAAGAGATGCCGGGAGAGATCCCGGCATTCTCTTTTTAGAACTTCACGAGTATGGCCATATTCAAGCGCGTCTCACGCTTGCGAAGATCGGGCTTCCAATCAGCGACAAACGAGCCCGGCGAACCGGTATTCCCTCCCGGTGGGGTTACGCCACCTGATCCTGAAAAGTAGGGCACGTTAGCGGCACGGTGGTTATATTCCCAGCGAAACGTTATGTACTGACTGGGCATGTAATCGAAGGTAGCTGAAGCGTCCCAGGCTTTATAAGGATCGCCGGGATTCGCCGTGAAGTAAGGAGTACCAGAAGCGGCGGTTGCTCCATTGATCGGAGGGAGCAGGACGAGATAGCGTCCGGGATTGTTAATGGCACCGCCCCCGACGGTGATTCCGTATCGGTCCTTGTGCATCCAGAGGCGGTTGTAAACCATGAAGCCGAGGAAACTCTGTTTGGGTCCTGCGGCGGTGTTGCCGAAACAACTCACACCGCCTCCGCTTTCGCAACCGGCATCGACGGTGACCGAAAATGCTCCGCGGTTGATAAAGTTTTCCGGATTCTCGTAGTACTTGATTTGCACGCTGTCGTCGGTGTGGTAGCGGCTGCGACTGGTATTCCCGAGCGTATCGGTCCCGAGTGCGTATTGATTGCCCAGGATCGAAAGCCATGGCCTAGGGCGCCACAATACCTGTCCACCGTAACCAAAGCGCTTGTTGAACTTTCCATAAGACTGCCAGCCGTTGGTTACCCAAGGTTCGATCTTCAGTTTGTCGGTGGGAAAGATCTGGACGCGAACGCCGTTGAAGAACCATGGCGTGTTCGAAGAAACGTAACTGGGCTGATAGGCCCAGTTGTCGAAGTTGTAATAACTGAATAGCCCGACATAGGACATGAAGATACCGGCATCGACGTTGATGCCATGCAGGGCGTCGAAGTGATACCCGCCGTAAGCTTCGGAAACATACCGATACGCGTTATCGAGATTCCACTGTCCGCGGGTGGGGCTGACGTCGTTTCGCGGCGTGGTTTGCGAGTACATGCCGAACTGGGTCATCACGCGCGCGCGAACATTATCGAAATGAAAGTCCCCTCCGACACCGAGTTGCGTTACCTGAATCTCATTGGAGCGGAAAACTTCACTGGAGCCACTGACCGTGTTGTCCTTAGGGTGGTTGAAGTCATAGACATAATCAACATCGGCGCGGATCTCAGGGGTGAAGAATTTGCTGTCATACGCCGGTGTTTTTGTCCGCGCGTTTCCGTTGAGCCATGTCCAGTCTGCGAAAGCAAAGGGCTCGGCCTTGGCGGGTTTGTCGGCCGTCGTGGTAGGAGGAGTAGCGGCGCTGACGAGATTCGCGGAAGAAACTGAAGAAGCCTGGATCTCAGGTGATGCGCCTGGCTGCGACGATGAGGCGGACTGTTTCGCTTCAAGAGCCGCAAGCCGTTTTTCGAGTGCATCAATCTTTTCGATAAGTTGACGTTCACGCTCCTCGGGGTTTCCAGCGGCGGTCTGCGCTGAAAGGTTAATGAACGACGCGACCATCAACACAAACAAGAAAACTGCATGGTGGTACCTGGTTGTCATACTCTCCTGCCTCTTTTTGGGATCGGTGAATGAAGAGTTACTGGGCTCTCTGACCGGCGTAGGCTAGAGCTTTTCCGGATTTAAGAGCATCAAGGGCCAAATTAAGTTCGAGCACGTTGACACGTGGTTCTCCGAGAACGCCGAACTGGCGGTCTTTCGTATGTTGCGCGATCAAGTGGCTGAGGAATTCTTCCGACAGCCCCCGTGCTTTCGCCACACGCGGAAGCTGGAAGGTTGCAGATGCCGGGGTGATGTCGGGATCGAGTCCGGAAGCCGATGTGGTGACCATATCGATGGGAATGGGTTGACCCGGATTTTCGGTCTGCAGAGTTGCGATGTCGGATTCCACACGAGCAATCAGGTTCTTGTTGGTGGGTCCAAGATTGCTTCCGCCGGAATTGGTGGCGTCATATCCGCTGCCAGCCGCGGAAGGGCGCGAGTGGAAGTAGGCAGGGCCGGTGAAGGGCTGGCCGATCAGTCGCGAGCCGATCACCTTTCCCTCACGCTCGATTAATTGACCGTTGGCCTGATCTCGAAACAGGACCTGCGAGATTCCGGTCACCACCAACGGATACATCAGACCAAGAAGAATGGTAGTGACGCCGGTCATGAGCACGGATGTAAGCAGATTTCTTTTCATATGTTCTCCTGCTAGGCCAAACCGATCCGGGTGATCAACAGGTCGATGGCTTTAATGCCGATGAAGGGAACGATAATTCCGCCGAGACCATAGATGAGCAGGTTGCGACGCAACAGGGCAGCGGCACTCATGGCGCGATACCTGATTCCACGCAGCGCAAGCGGGATGAGCGCGATGATGACCAGGGCATTAAAAATGACGGCTGACAGAATTGCCGATTGCGGGGTCTTGAGTTGCATGATGTTCAAGGCGTTGAGGACCGGGAACGTGACTGCAAACATGGCCGGAATAATGGCGAAATACTTGGCGACATCGTTGGCGATGGAGAAGGTGGTGAGGGCACCACGGGTCATCAGGAGCTGTTTGCCGATCTCCACGACTTCGATGAGCTTGGTCGGATTGGAATCGAGATCGACCATGTTACCGGCTTCCTTCGCGGCCTGGGTGCCGGTATTCATGGCCACCCCGACGTCGGCTTGCGCAAGCGCGGGCGCGTCATTGGTGCCATCGCCCGTCATGGCTACGAGCTTGCCCTGCGCCTGTTCTTTGCGGATGAGGTCCATCTTGTCCTTGGGAGTGGCCTGGGCTAGGAAGTCGTCTACGCCAGCTTCGCGCGCGATGGCAGCAGCGGTGAGTGGGTTGTCGCCGGTGATCATGACGGTGCGAATTCCCATGGCTCGAAGCTGAGCGAAGCGATCGCGAATGCCGCCTTTAACGATGTCCTTCAGCTCGATAACGCCCAGAGCCCCGCGGGATCGTTCGGCTACTACGAGTGGCGTGCCGCCAGAGCGCGCGATCTCGTCGACGCTTGCCTTGAGAGCTATCGGCATCCCTGTGGAAATGTTGGCGAGGTACTTTTCGATGGCGTCCACCGAGCCTTTGCGGATTTCGAAGCCGTTGAGGTTCACCCCTGACATTCGAGTTTGCGCGGAGAACGGGACGAACTCAGCGTGATGCGACGATAGATCGCGGCCACGAAGCCCGTACTTCTCTTTGGCCAGCACAACAATGGAGCGGCCTTCGGGGGTTTCGTCAGCGAGCGATGAGAGCTGAGCGGCGTCAGCGAGTTCGGCGTCCGTTACTCCCGGAGCCGGAATGAAGCGGTACGCCTGGCGATTCCCGAGCGTGATGGTGCCGGTCTTGTCGAGTAGCAGTGTATTCACATCGCCGGCAGCCTCAACGGCGCGTCCAGACATGGCGAGCACGTTGTGCTGAACGAGGCGGTCCATGCCGGCGATGCCGATGGCCGATAGCAAGCCGCCGATGGTAGTGGGAATCAGGCAGACAAGAAGAGAAACGAGAACAAAGATGGTCTGCGGTGCGCCTGAGTAGATGGCGAAGGGCTGTAGAGTCACGACCGCGAGAAGGAAGATGATGGTGAGGCCGGCGAGAAGAATGTTGAGTGCGATCTCATTTGGAGTTTTCTGGCGCTCAGCACCTTCGACGAGGGCGATCATGCGATCAAGAAACGTCTCGCCAGGGTTGGACGTGATCTTGATTTTGATCTGATCGGAGAGTACGCGAGTTCCACCCGTCACGGCGGAACGATCGCCCCCCGCTTCTCGAATGACAGGGGCGGACTCGCCCGTGATGGCCGACTCATCGACCGACGCGACACCTTCGATAATCTCGCCGTCTCCAGGAATGAATTCGGCGGCGCCAACGAGAACGAGATCGCCGGAACGAAGCTTGGAACTGGGAACTTGCTCGATCTGACCGCTGTCGAGAACGCGGTTGGCCTTCGTCTCCGCACGCGCTTTGCGGAGAGTGTCGGCTTGAGCTTTTCCGCGTCCTTCCGCCATGGCTTCTGCAAAGTTTGCGAACAGGACGGTAAACCAGAGCCACAGCGTGATTTGCAAGTTGAAACGAAACGCCTGGTGCGGGTGAAGCAAAAGCAAAGCGGTGGTGATCACGCTGCCAACTTCGACGACAAGCATGACCGGATTGCGCATCATTGTGCGTGGGTTGAGCTTGATGATGGCATCAAGCGCGGCACGGCGCATGATCTTCGGATCCCAGATAGAGCGGCGTTGTGATTGCTTTCGTGCCATGTTCAGAACACCTTTCCAGCATGCATCAGAAGTTGCTCGAGGATCGGACCCAATGCGAGCACAGGGAAGAACGTGAGTGCGCCGAGGATCAAAATCACTCCGACGAGGAGTGTGACAAACAGGGGCGTGGTCACGGGAAATGTCCCCGACGAGGGGGGAACGAATTTCTTGGCAGCGAGGTTGCCGGAGATGGCGAGCATGGGAATGATCATGAGGAAGCGACCGGCAAGCGTTGCGAGTCCGATGGTGACGTCGTACCACAGCGTGTTCACGCTGAGACCACCGAAAGCAGAACCATTGTTGGCTGTTCCGGAAGTAAAGGCATAAAGCAGTTCCGACAAGCCATGCGGACCGGGATTGAGAATGCTCGAGGTACCGAAACCTTTCACGGCTGAGATGCCCGCAAAAAGGAGGATCACCAGCGGGAAGATGAGCACGACCAGCATGGCCATCTTCACGTCATACGCCTCGATCTTTTTCCCGAGATATTCAGGGGTGCGTCCGACCATGAGGCCGGCGATGAAGACGGCGAGCACGATGTAAATCAACATTCCGTACATTCCGGCGCCAACGCCGCCGAAGATGACTTCGCTCAGCATCATGTTGAGCAACGGCACAAGGCCACCGATGGGCGTGAAAGAGTCGTGCCATCCATTGATCGCGCCGCAACTGGCATCGGTAGTAATGGTGGCGAAAAGGGCGGTATTGGCAATCCCGAAGCGAACTTCCTTGCCTTCCATGTTGCCGCCGGATTGAGAGATGGAGGCGTGCTGATCGACGCCGCGAACAAGAGGATTGCCTTGCGCTTCAGCCCAATAAGCAGTCGTTACACCAGCTAGAAACAGAATTGCCATTGCTGCCCAGACGGCCCATCCGTGACGTTGAGATCCGGTCATGCGACCCAGCGTGTAAGTGAGGCCAGACGAGATGGCGAAAATGCAGAACATCTCGATCAGGTTGGTTACGGGCGTGGGATTCTCAAAGGGGTGGGCGCTGTTGGCGTTGAAGAATCCGCCGCCATTAGTGCCGAATTCCTTGATGATTTCCTGGGAGGCGACGGGACCCTGCGCAATTTTCTGCTCGGTCACACGCTGCGTGCTGGTTCTACCGTTTGCGTCGGTTGTCGTTACTGTCTGAGGCTCAACGAGGACGGCTGTGTCGTACGCACGTAGGTTCTGCACCACGCCCTGCGAAACAAGCAGAAGCGCACCGACTACGCAAACTGGCAGCAGGATCCAGAGACATCCGCGAACTAGGTCGACCCAGAAGTTGCCGATGGTGTTTCGTTCGCGTCGCGCGACACCACGGATGAAAGCGATCGCGAGCGCGATACCTACCGCAGCAGAGACGAAATTGTGATAAGCCAACCCAGCCATCTGGGTGAAGTAGCTCATCGTGCTTTCGCCGGAATAGGCCTGCCAATTGGTGTTCGTCGTGAAAGACGCCGCCGTGTTGAAGGCGAGATGCGGAGGGTTCACGGCTCCGAAATGCTGAGGGTTAAAGGGCAGCCACCCTTGTATTCGCTGGATCAGGTAAAGGAGCAACATCGAGACGACGCTGAAGAGGAGCATCGCGGTGGCGTATTCGGTCCAGTGCATCTCGCGGTTCTCATCTACCGCGGTGCAGCGGTAGATCAGGCGCTCGAGGGGACGCAGAACGGGATCGAGGAAGGTGCGTTCGCGATTGAAAACACGGCTCATGAACACGCCGAGCGGTTTCGTCACCGCGAGCACAAGGCCAAAGAACAATGCAATTTGGAGCCAGCCATTCGCGGTCATATCAAAACTTCTCCGGCTGGAGCAAGGCGTAAAAGAGGTAGAGCGTCAGCAGAGCGCTGAGGATGAGGACGACGAGGGTTTGAAGATCCATGTTTGTCCTACTTATTTCAAGCGCGCACAAAATCGGACGTAGCCGATTGAGGCTGCAAAGAATGCCAGCGTGATCAGAGTGAAGATTACGTCTTGCATAGTTATGAGCTTCCCGAATGCCTATTGGATTACGGTGCTTGTAATGACTGCCTAAAGAGCTGGTAAAGAAAACGTAAGTGGTTACTGCTGACTGGGTCGCCAGTGCAGTGCCGAGGACAATTTGTGGTGCTTGCGCGAATCATTGGGGAGCGCGGATGCGTCTGGATACATCCGTTCGACGCTACGCCGAGCGGCGCGCTGGTGATCGTCGCGGCAAAGCGCCAAGAAAAAACAGGCAAGGAAGGCGGCGCCGCTGAGGCAGAACACGGTGAGGATGACGGCTGTCATAGTCCCTCCGGATTGCGATTCGCAATCCTTCAGGACAATTGGATTATGCGGGCGATATGTTTCGCGTAAGGAGAGAGTAAGGAGTCCGTAAGCTGCTTAGTCGGCAGAAACAAAGTGCGCGTTCGAGACCATGGTCGGTTCTTTTTCTTTGGTCACAATTTCTTTGAGATCGTCGATGGTCGTCAACAAAATGACGAACGCACAACCGATAAGGCCGACAGCGAACATGGCACTGAGTATCCAAAAGAAGACGATTGCGAACGATTGTAAAAAGTGACCCATTACTTTGCTCCCTAGAGAACGACCCACGAGTCATTACATTCCGTAGGAGCAAAGGGCTTGGTAAGGGTTTTATAAAGAATTCGTAAAGATCAGGACTGGGGCAGGGTTAGGAAGGAGGAGTGCCGTCGGGAAGGAAGCGATATCCGACCCACGGCTCGGTCACGATGTAATGCTTGGCTTCGCCGTCTTTCTCAAGTTTCTTGCGCAACTGCCCGACAAAGACGCGGAGATACTCAGGCTGTTCCGTACTTTCGGCTCCCCACACCGCTGCCAGAAGACTTCGGTGCTGAAGTGCTTTACCTGGGTGGCGGGCGAGGTAGACAAGCAGTTCGAATTCCTTCGGTGTCAGACGAACATCGTGTCCGCGCACCGAAACTGTGTGGGCCTCAACGTCAATGATGAAGTCACCGATCTCAATACGGTCTTCCTGCTCGACGACTGGCGAACGCCGTAGATTGGCGCGAACGCGAGCCAGCAGTTCGTTCATGCTGAACGGCTTGGTGACGTAATCGTCAGCGCCCAGATCGAGAGCCTTCACTTTGGTAGGATCGTCTCCTTTCACAGACAACACAATGATCGGAACCTTGGAACGCATCCGGATCTCTTTGCAGAGCGCAAGGCCGTCCATACGCGGCATATTGAGGTCGGTGATCACGAGGTCGGGGAACCAGTCCTTCATGATTTCCAGCGCGGCCTCACCTTCATTGGCGACGCGAACGTCGTAGCGTTGCGAGGAGAGGGTGGTGCGCAACACGCGGGTAATCTGCGATTCGTCGTCGACGACGAGGATCTTGGGAGGCTCGGGCACTATCTTCCTTCCTGCGTAACGATGTGAACATCGACGGCTGGAGCGTCGCGGAGAAATCTATGGATGGCGGAGAGATACAGATATTTCTGGAAGCCACTGCGAGCCGACCTTCCAAAGATGACCTGGGTTATGTGATTTTCTCGAACAAAGGCCGCGACGACAGGAGCGACACTGGTTCCCTTCATTCGGCGGATGTTGGCACCAAGGTTTTCGGCAAAGCGAATATTCTCGGCAAGGGTACGCTGATCTTCAGGACTTGAGTCACGGCCAACGTCGATGTAAAGGACGTAGAGTTCGCCGCCGATCGCCTGCGCCATTCGCGAACCACGGGCGATAAGATACTGGGCAGCTGGATTGGAGCTGATGCACACTGCAATTCGTTCGCGAACTGCCGGAGCCTGCTCGATCTGCTCCTTGGCGAGATACTGGTCGAGGCTGCGGTCTACGACCTGGGTCACCTGGCGAAGGGCGAGTTCGCGTAGTGCGATCAGATTTCCTGGCCGGAAGAAGTGTGAGAGCGCGCGCTCGGCGCGGTCCACGGGATAAATGTCGCCGCGCATCATCCGCTTTTGCAGTGCCTGCGGGGTGACATCGGCCATCACGATCTCGTCCACGCGCTGCATCACCCAGTCGGGAACTGTTTCCCTGACTTGCACACCGGTTATTTGCGCCACAGTCGGACCCAGGCTCTCGATGTGCTGTATGTTCATCGTGGAAAGCACATCGATGTTAGCTTCGAGCAAAGACATGACGTCTTCGTAACGCTTGTGGTGAGTGCTTCCGTCGATATTGGTGTGAGCGAGTTCATCCACCACGGCGACCTGCGGTTTGCGCTGGAGGATGGCCTCGAGATCCATTTCCTCGAAGGGAGTTCCTTTGTAGTCGAGCTTACGTTTGGGAATCAGCTCGAGTTTCTGTACCAGTTCACCGATTGCACGCCGGCCATGTGTTTCGACGACGCCGATCACAACGTCTTCGCCGCGACTGTATCTGCGAATGGCTTCGCTGAGCATGGAGTATGTCTTACCGACACCGGGAGCATACCCGAGGAAGAGCTTGAAAACTCCCTGCGCCTTGTCAGGGGCGACTTGCTCAAGCCACTCTTCCGGACTCTTGGCCATGCAGCGCTCATTGTAAGCTGGCGGCGAATAAGTTTTTCGTAAAGCGTACAATTCAGCCGTCATGAGCAGATGGAACGTAGCCGGACGTTGCGCCGTGGCCATTGCGTCGGTTGTGATTGTCAGCTATTTCTACAAGCATTTTTTCCATGCGAATCCGACAACGGTTGCACTGTCGTTCCTGCTGATCATTCTGTTTGTCTCGGCCTATTGGGGATTCAAGTTAGCGAGCCTGGTGGCGCTGATCGCCAGTGCCATCTTTAATTTTTTCTTTCTGCCTCCCTACGGAACCTTCACGATTGCCGATCCACAGAACTGGATTGCACTCGTTGTGTTCCTGATCACCGCAATGGTGGCGAGCGATTTATCCGAGCGGGCCCGGAGAGAGGCCAGCCAAGCCAATCGACGACGAATGGAAGTAGAGCGTCTGTATGCACTGAGCCAGTCTTTACTGACGGCGGAGAACGCGGTGGAATTGTTCAACCGGGTCCCGGGCATGGTGGCGGAAACGTTCGGCATCAACGGAGCGGCGTTGCTACTTACGACAAGTGAGACTGTTTACCTCTCCAGCCCGCAAATCTCGGTGGACAAAGGAAAGCTCAAGACGACCATCTCTCGCGGCGAGCCGACAAGAGATGGAGGTACAGCCTACGTTCCGTTGCGCATCGGGGTTAGAACGTCAGGAGCATTGGCGATTGTCGGTGAGTCGCTCTCGCGAGAAACACTGGACGCAATCGGCAGCCTGATCGGGATTGCGATCGAACGGGTGCGAGCCGTCGATGAGGTAACGAAAAACCGCGCGACCCAGGAAAGCGAAAAGCTGAGATCGGCACTGCTGGACTCGGTAACGCATGAATTCCGTACGCCGCTGACCGGCATCAAGGCGAGCGTTACCACGTTGTTAGCCAGTTACGGACTCGACAGCGATCAACAACACGAGTTGCTCACCGTCATCAACGAAGAGACGGATCGGTTGAACCGCCTGGTTGGCGAAGCGGCGGAAATGGCGCAACTGGATTCCGGGACCATGGAACTGGACGTAAAACCGTATTTCATTGGTGACGTGGTACAAGCAGCGCTGGATGACACGCGCGCCACAATCCAGAGCCATCCTGTCGATGTAAGTATTCCTGTGACGCTTGCGAAAGCAGTCATGGATTTTGCGCGCATCCGCGAGGTACTACTTCACCTGATTGAAAACGCAGCCAAGTACTCTCCACCGGAAAGTCCAATAAAGATCAGCGCTGCAGCGGAGGGTGAAAACCTGGTGACTAGTGTGGCGGATCAGGGCCCCGGGATCGACTCGCTGGAGCAAGGAATGATCTTCGAAAAGTTTTATCGGGGACGAAACCAGCGCTATGCGGCGCACGGAACGGGAATGGGTTTGGCAATTTGCAAAACAATCGTGGAAGCACACGGGGGCGCGATCGGAGTAGTTAGTCAGGTGGGAAGCGGGTCTGTGTTCTGGTTTTCGTTGCCACTACACGCATCGAAAGCGATCAGGCGAGGCTGAGTGCTCTGGTGCTCAACGTGCAGCAATTCTGTTAACACGCCAATAACATAACCTTAACAATCTAAAGATTTTCTTGGAGCCTCTCCACAGGCCAACCATGTATTCTTATTTCAAGAAATACATCATTGAAAAACAGGTTTACCTTATGCGCATGGATACAGAGAGCAGTTTGCTTGTTCGCATCAATCCCCCGAAGTTCTGGTCAGCAACAAGACATATGTCAGCCGCCGAACGAGAGACTCTGCTGGAAGCGATCACGAAGTTGGCTGAGGCGGGCGATATGCCGGGGTTGGCACATTTCGACTTTATTACCTTTACGGACCGGCCAGATCCGGTTGCAGCCTGATTGGCGAAGAATCAGAATTCGAAATAGGTTCCCGTTCGTGCTTTAGTTTCGGTTTGCGCCGAGGTTAGTAGTCCTGCAATGCCTCGCAATTCCTCCCATGCAGCTTCGTTCAGTGCCGGATCGGCGCTGACGATGTCACGTAACATCTTCCAAGCGGCAAGGTTCAGAGCTCCGTCGGGAGCTGGCCCCATGGCCAGTGACACGGAGCATTGCGAGCAGAAGCAAATTCGCTGTGCCGTGGACTTCTGCCGCGGACGGATACCCACCGTTTGCGCGAACATATAAACGGCGACCGACTTGGATTGCTCCAGGTCACGCTGACATCGAAGACAGCTCAGATTCTCCACGGTTCCACCCATACAACAAGGTCTCTTGTGAATATGTCGTGTCAGGCGCAGCGGCGCTAGTGCGTATAGGGATTCCCCTTCTTCCACAGCGTGAACCAAGGTGTGATCTAGCCAGCTGCTGGGGCAATCACGCACTCTAACGTAAATGAGTGCAGGCCCTTCCATGCGAACCGGTAAAAGTGACAGACCGAATCCCCAAACGTCGGCCTTCATGGACATCGCAGAACTGCGCCTCCTTCGCCGAAGCGAGCAAGTGGCTGCCGTGTGCTTCCGGGTCCGCAAAGGAGAAATCGAATTCCTGCTGGTGCAAACGGGCGGTGGCCGTTGGACATTTCCGAAAGGAAACGCCGAGCCTGGACTGACACACGCGCAGTCGGCCGCTCTCGAGGCCTTCGAAGAGGCTGGAGTTCACGGACGGATTGAAGAAGCCTGTTTTGCGAAATATGTCCGCCGCAAGGGAGCACGAATACTCGAGAACGGCGGAATCGAAGTTGTCACCAACGCTCACTTATGCGAGGTGCTATGGCTGGATGAGCCGCAGGAAATCGATCGCGATCCCACGTGGTTCAATGTGCCAAAGAGCAAGCGACGGTTATGCGCTCATCGCACGCCGGAGGATGGCGCCGAGCACACCCGGATTGTTGATCTCGCGGTGCAAAAGATCTCGAACCTGGAGATTCGTGATAGCCGATTTCGAAATCCGCGGCGCCGGGTAGCTGGTGCGCGGAAAAAGAAACGATAGTCTCACGCAAGAATTACGGCTGGTGGTTTGCGATGTATGCACCGACCAGGTAGCCAATCGGCGCACCAATGAGTATGTCCGAAGGATAGTGCTTCTTGGCAGGGTAGCGGGCAATGCTTACTCCGGTTGCGAGTGCGTAACTTCCCCACTTGACCCATGGATGGTGCGGATAGCGGTGAGCCATCGCGCTTGCGGCGGCAAAGCTGGTGGCTGCGTGTCCGGAGGGGAATGACTTCCCTCCTTCCCAGAATTCGGCAGTGCTCTTAACGCCGTAGGGATATTGCCGGTTGAAGGCTTCCTTCAACGCGAGGTCGAGGGTAAGGGCCAGCCCTGCCGCTTCCAAGCTCCGAAAACCTGATTCTGCGGCATAGGAGTGGTGGGTGGCGCACCCGACTACCCATGACATTCCGGCGGTCCCGAGACCAATACCTAATCCTATGTTCGACCATCTTCCAGCGGTGTGCTGAAGCGATGTGGACTGGATACGGTCAGCGGCAGGGCGGTCGAGCACGCCAACAAGAACCCCAGTGGCCGCAGCGAGAGGTATTTCCCACTTCAGGTTGTCTTTCCTGATGGCCTCCCTGGGCACCTCGCGCAGGCTTCCCACAAAACCTGCGGAAGTTGTGATGATGCTTGACCCTGTCGAACGTATTCCACACGGCGCAGCCATTTGTCCGAAGCTTACCTCCGCAGAAAGAACGATGAACGCAAGGATGAGGCGGGGTAAGTTGCTCATAGCAAGGCATTGGAGTGCTCGTCAGCGGCCTTAGGTTGTCAACTGATCCCCACCTTGGGGGAATAATGCATTTCGGTCGGCGGTACTGCTGCATCCTAGTGTAAGGAGGCATTCTGATTGGCACAGACGACCGACGTTCAGGACGCGCCCGCTGAAGCTGTGTCCGTCGCTGAAAAAGCGGAAAGCAATCGACCATCCGCAAGCAAGCGGAAGCGGCTCACGATTCGCCAGCTGCTGAAGCCGCATTCTGTGTCGCTTGCTTTTGGCTTCATTGCTGTCGTCGGCGAAGCGGCTGCCAATCTACTTCAGCCCTGGCCACTAAAGATTGTGCTGGATGAGGTGTTTAAGGGACACGGCGGGAAGTCCAGCATCCCCGTTTTCGCGCAAAGGTTTGTCGGGACAGACAAGATGGCGACGGTGAAATTCGCGTGCGCAGCCGTGCTCGCGATCGCCGTACTGGACGCCATTTCGACCTATGCCGAGAAGTACCTGACGACCAGCGTTGGCCAGTGGGTTACGTACGATTTGCGACGTGCGATCTACGCGCACATGCAGCGGCTTTCTCTGGCATTCCATGATCAGAATCGCACCGGGGACCTAATCAGCCGGGTCACCAGCGATGTCAACGACATTCAGAGTTTTATCGCTTCCGGCCTGCTGAGTTCTGTCATCAATGTGCTGACGCTGGTGGGAATGGTAGGCGTCATGTTCTGGCTGAACTGGCGCTTCACGCTGATCGCCCTGTCGGTGGCTCCGATCCTGTTCGTGGTCGTCTTCACCTACACTCGCCGGATTAAGAAAGCTGCGCGCAAGGTCCGCAAGAAACAGAGCATGGTTTTTTCGGTGATCGAGGAAGTGCTGTCCTCCATGCGTGTAGTGAAGGCCTTCGCGCGAGAACGTTACGAGCAGGAGAGACTCGAAGAAGCCAGCATGGAAGAAGTGGAATCATCGCTGCGGGCGCGCAGTCTGAAGGCGAAGTTAACACCATTCGTGGACGTGATCGTGTCGGTGGGCACGTGCCTGGTGCTGTATTTCGGAGCCAAGATGACCTTGAGCGGAGCCCTGTCTGTCGGCTCGATGGTGCTGTTCATCCAGTATCTGAGCAAGATGTATAAGCCGATGCAAGAGCTCTCCAAGATGACAGACACTTACTCAAAAGCGGCGGTGGGTTACGAGCGCATCCAGGAGATTCTGCAGACAGACAACGAGGTGAGTGACCTTCCGGGAGCGAAGGCCATTAAGAAATTGAAAGGCAAGATTGAATTCGAGCACGTGTCCTTCGGCTATACGCCGGAGCAGCAAATTATCAAGGACATGAGCTTCTGCATCGAGCCCGGACAAGTGGCGGCGCTGGTAGGACCGACAGGAACAGGAAAGACCACGATCGTGAGCCTGGTTCCTCGTTTTTATGACCCCAACGAAGGGGTGGTGAAAATCGATGACATCGACGTAAAACTCATCAAACAGCAGGCCCTACGCAAACAAATCAGCTATGTGTTGCAGGAGAGCGTGCTCTTTCACGGACCGCTCTGGCAGAACATCGCGTACGGCAAGCCCGAGGCGTCGCGGGAAGAGATTTCACGCGCGGCCGAACAGGCAAATGCGATGGAGTTTATAGAGAAGCTGCCGCAGGGCCTGGATACGATCGTCGGCGAACGAGGAATGACGTTGTCCGGGGGACAGCGTCAGAGAATCGCGATCGCGCGCGCCATCATCCGCAACACGCCCATCCTCATGCTGGACGAGCCGACATCTGGCCTGGATGCAGCGTCCGAGAAGCTCGTTTTCGAAGCACTTGATCGCCTGATGGAAGGCAAGACGACCATTGTGATTGCGCACCGGCTTTCCACCATTCGCCGTGCAGATGTGATCTTCGTCGTCAAGGATGGAACGATCGTGGAACAGGGCAAGTACGACGACCTACTGAAGAAAAAAGACGGCCTGTTCTCCGAGTTACATCGCCTCCAATTCGAGGGTGAGAATGCAGTTTAGTTTCCGCTCATAAACGATTCAGTTCGGCGATTCGAGCCTGCAACACTTGAGCGAAGGCGCTGGCTTGCTCCGTAGTGTAACCACCGGCGCGAAACGCGGATTCGATTTGGGCTGTCGACAGTTGTGCGAGAAGAGAGCCGATCCACTTCGCGTCCTCACGAGGAATCTTATTTCCGACCCATCTCATGCTGACTTGATGAACATAGATCGGCAGATTGAAAACGAAGAGGAACGGCGGATATCGGGGAAGGCTGAAACTCACATACTTCCGCGTAGTTTTCGTGATGAACTTCGTCTTGCGATAGGCTTTCAGGTTGTTCTTAGACCCTTCCTCTGTCCACCGATTGCCGGAGGGTCCGAAGGCGGTTCCGAGATCGGTCACCAAGTAATGCTGGGTGCCATCCTTTTGCGTGTAAATCGCGTTGTTCTCGTTTTTCAGATCCCAATTTCCCAGCAAAGCCATCATCACGCGAAGACCGTTAAACTCGCGTTGGCCTACGAACGGATTGTGCTTCCAACTCCAGTTGGCAGTCTTCTTTTCACCATCTTCATGTTTCTGAAGACGGGCCTCGTCCAAATGGTTCGGAGACGTCACGTGTCCCTGACCACGGCGCAGATGCGCAGGCAAGCCTTGTACTTCCAAATTCTTGATCAGGTAATTTTCGTTGGTGAAATAGCCGACTGACCAAAGAATGCGCGATGCCACGGTCTCCGGCTGCGCCTCGATCCCGAGCTTCGCCTTCCACTTGGTACCGGCAGAGTCCTCGACATCGAACTTGGAGTTATGACCGCCTTTGTCTTCCTCGAGGAATTTCACCGGAAGTTGAGGGGTTTCCTTTTCGCCCCAGGGATTCGCGGAGAGGTCCTTGGAAGAGATATTGCCGGGATCGGACCAAATAATGGCATCGCCCGTTTTAATGGTTGTCGGGCCAGCGGCGTGAAGGTTGACAGAAAAAGCCAGGAATATGGCGAGGAGGATGTGAGTGATCGGCTTGCGCATGGATAGCATCAGGACGCCCGAGAACCTTGGATGCCAATTTTTGAATCCAGAGTAGCCAAAACTTGGGACCAGAGTTGCATCTCACTTTTGTACAGAGCGGCATAAAGTACCCAAGCCCACGGATCGAGTGACCATTAAAGGAGCACTTTGAAGCTTATCGTCCAGCCGGCAGACGGCGTCGCGCCACTAGTGAAGGCCATCAAGCAGGCGAAGAAGAGCGTGGAGATCGTGATCTTCCGGTTCGATGAAGCCGAGATTGAACACGCTCTGGAAGACGCGGCCCAGCGTGGTGTTTTCGTCCATGCCCTGATTGCATTCACCAACCGTGGCGGCGAAAGAAACTTACGCAAGCTGGAGATGCGCTTCCTTGAAAAGGGCATCACCGTGGCTCGAACGGCCGACGATCTTGTCCGCTACCACGGCAAGATGATGATTGTGGACGGCAAGGAACTGTACCTGCTCACCTATAACTTTACGCATATCGATATCGAGCGAAGCCGCAGTTTCGGCATAGTTACGCGCAATAGCAAATTGGTGAAAGAAGCGACAAAGCTCTTCGAGTGCGACACGAAGCGGCAAACATTCACTACCAGCAGCGAAAATTTCCTGGTGAGCCCGGTCAATGCGCGCGCGCGCTTAGAGGCATTTATCAAGCGTGCGAAGCGCGACCTGCTGATCTACGACGTAGATGTCGCTGATAAAGCAATCATAAGTCTTCTGGAGGAACGTAGCCAGGCGGGCGTGAACGTCAGGATCATCGGACATGTGGCGCGCAGCAAATTCCTGCAGGCACGGGTATTCCGGCGCATGCGCTTGCACACGCGCGTCATTATTCGCGACTGCAAGCAAGCCTTCTTAGGCAGCCAGAGTCTTCGCCAGCTCGAACTCGACAAGCGTCGCGAAATTGGGATCATCGTGGAGAATCCGAAGATTGTCCGGTCGATGATCACCGTATTTGAAGATGACTGGAAAGCTTCCGCCGTAGCCGATCCCAAGGCGGAAAAGAAGCGGGTGGCCGCCCGGGCGGAGCACGCCTCCAAGCGAGTATCAAAGGCAGTGAGTGGAAAACTGACTCCTACGCCCGTAGTACAACATGTCCTGAAAGCCATCGAAAAAGAAGCTAAGGTCGAACTCGACCACGCAGAAGCAACGGAAGTTGTGAAAGGCGCAATCAGAAAAGCGGTAAAGAAAGCAGCCGTGAGAATCGTGGAAGCGGCGGCAGACTAAGTATCTCGAGGTGCAGCATCCGTTACGTCGTTGGTGAGTGCAGGAGTCGTCTGGTGAACCTTGTCGGGGCGGTCATACTTGCCACGATATCGGTGGGAGTGTCGGCCCAGGTTCAGGACGATGCTGCGATCGTCAAAGATTTTCAGCAACGGATCCACAAGTACGTTTCGCTGCAGAATAAACAGGGCTCCTCCCAAACGCAGAGCAATTCCGCGACCCTGGTTAAGAAGCAGAAACACGATACGCGCACCAAGATCCAGGAAGCGCGTCCGGACGCAGCGAAGGGCGACATCTTCACCCCAGAGATCGCGACTTACTTCAAGAAGCAGATCGCGACGACGTTGAATGGTCCTGACGGTAAAAAGATCCGGGTCAGTCTCCGCCATGCTGAGCCGCTCCCGAACGTACAACTGCAAGCAAACCAGCCGTATCCCAAAGATTTGCCGCTGCAGTCGACGCCTCCCAGCTTATTGGCGAACCTGCCTCCACTTCCGAAAGGACTGCAATATCGGGTTGTCGGGCCAACCTTGATTATTTACGACCAGAGTTCGGGATTGGTCGTTGATTTGATCAGCGGCGCAATGCCATAGAACGGACGTTAGAGCATGCGCAGATTCATCCTCAGCTTTCTTCCAGTCTTCCTCGTTAGCGTTGCCTTATTCGATCTTCGAGGTTTGGCGAACCCCAACCCGCAAGCACCTGCTCCGGCGGCATCGGCGAGCACTCTCGACATCCGCATACCACTGAAGGATAAGTCCCTGCGCTTTGCCCTTATCGGAGATAGCGGGACTGGTGATCGCGAACAGTATGAGGTAGGACGCCTGATGGAGACTTATCGCCAAGCGACGAAGTTCGATTTCGTGCTCATGCTGGGCGACAACATCTACGGGAACCATGCTCCTCGGGATTTCGTGAAGAAATTTGAAGAACCCTATAAGCCCTTACTAGACGCCGGGGTGAAGTTCTACGCATCGCTCGGGAATCACGATGATCCCAATGACGAGAGGCTGTACAAACCGTTCAACATGGGAGGCGAGCGCTACTATGCCTTCCGTAAGGGCGATGTGGCCTTCTTCGCTCTCGACAGCAACTACATGGACCCAACTCAACTAGCGTGGCTTGATCAAAATCTCAAGAACTCAGCCGGAAAATGGAAGATTTGCTTCTTCCATCATCCCCTGTACAACGATGGACGCCATCACGGCTCGGACGTGGACCTGCGCGCACAACTGCTTCCTATCTTTCAGCGAAACGGAGTAGAAGTGGTGTTTTCGGGACATGAGCATGTGTATCAGCGAATGAAACCGGAAAATGGGATCTATTACTTCGTACTTGGGAATTCCGGCAAGTTGATGACACACGACTTTCGCGAAGGCGGAGAGCGCGTGAAAGGATTCGATACCGACCTCAGCTTCATGCTGGTGGAGATCGATGGAGATACCCTTTATTTCCAGACGATTTCGCGTACAGGGCAGACGATTGACTCGGGGCAGTTTCAGCGGCCAGCCATTCCTCAGGCCCAGGCGAACACAGCGAAATAGCATGTCATAGGGATAGGGTTCAGGGATGCAGTGACCGTCGGTCACCGGACTTAGGTTCGTCCATCCGCCCCGAAAATACCCGTTCAGCAGCGACTCGTTATACAATTCACGTAATTCTAAGTCCTTCCTTATGTGGGACAGGCAATAATGCTGGAGAACCGTTCGCAACGCTGGGCTCTGAGTGCCTGTTTTGTATTGATTGTGCTGGCACTCGCTCTACAGGCCGTGCACGTTCACGCCTTCGGCGAGTCCTCGGGTGGAACCTGCGTTGCCTGCGTCACGGCTCATAGTACGGCTCCGGTCACAGCGATTTTCGGTCTCGTTTTGTTTGTCGCGGTTACGTGGGTCCTGAGTTTAGGGACTTCGCGGATACCCCATTGCGACACGATCCTGCCTCTTTTTATCCGCCCCCCTCCCGCTCGCTAGCGCGCTGAGTCCCCAATCATTATTCAACTTTGGGCCATGCATGCGGTTTTGTATGGAGGAAAGGGATGTTCCGGATTCATCTGGTGCTCTCGCTGCTTATTGCAGCGACAGCACCTGCACAAGACAGCGTTCTTACAACCAATTGGCCTGGTCAGTCCGACAACCCGGCCAACGCGGCGGGACCTCGCGCGCAACTGCCGACCAACGGACCGCTGCCAGCTCCTCCGTCAGCCGGCACCCAGCCTAAAGCTTCAACGCAGATCTCGCTTGATCAGGCAATTGAATTGGCTGTGGCCAATAACCCGAACCTGAAGGCATCACGAACCCAGATCGATCAGAACAAGGCGCAAGAGATTACAGCGAACCTCCGGCCCAACCCCAGCTTTTCCGTCGATTCGCAATTCCTGCCGATCTTTAATCCCAGCCAGTTCACTACCGACACACTCGACACGCTTTCCCAGTTTGACCTGGGCCTGGGATATCTTTTCGAGCGCGGGGGAAAGCGTAAACGGAGACTTCAGGCCGCCCGAGATGCCACCGCTGTCACCCGTTCACAGGTCAGCGATGCTGAACGCACTCTCACCTTCAATGTTGCCCAGCAGTTCATCAACGCATTGCTTGCGAAGTCAAACCTTGATTTCGCGACCCAGGACCTCGAAGGCTTCCAGCAGACGGTGAACATCAGCGACGAGCGTTATCGTGCCGGCGATATCAGTGAAGCGGACCTCCTCAAGATCAAGCTGCAGCTACTGACCTTTCAGACCGACGTCGCCCAGGCCCGCGTAGCCAAGGCCCAGGCTCTCATCAATCTTCGCCAGCTTCTCGGGTATGACTCCGTTCCCCGAGACTACGACGTCGCCGGTGACCTCCAATACATACCGCTTACCTCGGGGCTCGACGATCTGCAGGCGTCTGCATTGCAGAACCGCCCCGACCTTCAGGCTGCCCGATTAGGAGTGACTGCCGCCCAAAGCCAGGTTGGACTGGCGAAAGCTAACGGCAAGCAAGATGTGAACGTCTCCCTTGGCTTCTCGCACGTGAGCGGCCTCACTTCCACGTCGTGGTTCGTCAGCATGCCATTGCCGATTTTTGACCGCAATCAGGGGGAGATCAAACGGACCGAGTTTGCGGTTAATCAATCGGCTTTTTCCGCGACCTCCGCCGAAGAAGGCGTTATCGCCGATGTGCGGAACGCGTGGGAGGCCGCCGGCAGCAACGAGGAGATTGTGAAGCTATACACATCCGGATATTTGAAACAAGCGCAGGATTCGCGCGACATCACCAACTATGCCTATAAGGGCGGGGCGGCAACGTTACTTGATTTGCTCGATGCGGAACGAAGCTATCGTTCGACGCAACTCGGTTACCGGCAAGCGCTCGCTACTTATATGGTCTCGGTCGAACAATTACGGCAGGCCGTGGGCACAAGGAAGCTGCCATGATGCAAAAGAAGTCGCTACTGGAAATCTGCTTGTTGCTCGCGGTGGCAGCCTTCTCATTCGTGCAGGCTGGTTGCTCTCATCAGAGCACCAAAACCGATGTCTCCCAGCATGACGCATCCGATAAAGCGCAACTGTTTACGGTTCCGCAGGAGCAGATGCAACACGTCCAGATTGTCACGCTGCAACCGACGTCATGGCCGCGCGTGTTGCGCTTGAACGGGACCGTTGCCTTCAACGGATTTGAAACTACCCCGGTCATCTCCCAGGTCGGAGGTCCGGTCAGTCGCATCCTGGTGTCGCCGGGACAGCAGGTACACAAACAACAGCCGCTGCTATACATCAGCAGCCCTGACTATTCGCAGTTACGCGCCAACTACTTGAAGGCTCGCGATGCTCACAGCCTGGCGCATAAAAACTATGCGCGTGCCCAGGATTTATACGCTCACCACGCCATTGCGGAACGTGATCTGCAAGCGGCGGAGTCGTCAGAGGTGCAGGCCCAGGCCGATCTTCAGGCTTCCGAGACTTCATTGCGTGTGCTTGGAATTCCACGTCCTGACACGCTGATCGAAAACCCGACCTCGCCGGAGGTGCCTGTCATCGCGCCCATTTCGGGAGAAGTAGTCGAGCGTCTTTGTGCCCCGGGCCAGGTGATCCAGGCTGGCCAAACGCAGTGCTTCACCATTTCAAACATGAGCACCGTCTGGGTACTGGCCAACGTATATCAGAACCAGCTTGCGTTCGTGCATGTTGGCGATCCGGTCACGATCACAACCGATGCTTACAAACAGGATTTCCATGGGCGGATTTCGTTCATGGGCGCCGCCCTCGATCCTACCTCCCGCACATTACAAGCGCGCATCGACACCCAGAACTTGAACGAAATGCTCAAGAAAGACATGTATGTGACGGCGACGGTGCAAGCAGGCAGGATCGATAACGCGTTGCTCGTCCCCGATAGCGCCGTGCTGCGGGATTCGGACAATCAGCCGTATGTTTATCTCGAAACGGGTAACGATCAGTTTTCCCGGCGGCCCGTGCAATTGGGCGAGAGCAAAGAAGGAAAGACGCAGGTGGTTGGCGGACTTCAACCCGGCGACAAAGTTGCCGGCGATGGAAGCATATTTTTGCAGTTCGCCAATTCATTGCAATAGCGAAGCCATGGAACATTCATGATTCATCGAGTCGTTCAATTCGCTTTAAACCAGCGCTTCCTGGTGCTGATCATCGTAGGAATGATGGTGGGCTTCGGCATCTACTCATTCCGGAGGATGCCGGTTGACGCCTATCCTGACCTGGCGCCGCCGATGGTCGAAATTGTCACCCAGTGGCCGGGTCACGCCGCGGAAGAGGTTGAGCGCCTGGTAACGCTTCCGTTAGAGGTGGAATTCTCGGGCTCACCGCGAATGGTGGTGATGCGTTCGATATCACTTTATGGTCTCTCTGATATCCGCCTCACGTTCGAAGAGGGCACCGATAACTATTTTGCTCGCCAGGTAATTTTCCAGCGTATTGCCGACGCAGAAATGCCGTCGGGCGTCACGCCCGGCATGGCGCCGCTTTTCAGTCCCAGCGGTCTCGTTTATCGATATGTGCTGGAGAGTCCCGATCGCAGTCCGCAGGAATTAAAGACCATTGAGGATTGGACGCTCGCGCGTGCGTATCGTGCCATCCCGGGGGTTGCCGATGATTCAGGGCTGGGGGGAACCGTCAGGCAGTACCAGGTGTTGCTGGATCCCGCGCGCATTTACGGTTACCACCTGACAGTTCCGCAGGTCATCTCTGCCTTGGCGGCAAATAACTCCAATGCCGGTGGGGGATTTTTTTCGCAAGGCGGACAGTTCTACTACGTTCGCGGCATTGGGCTAGTGCGTAACGAAGATGACATCGGCAACGTCATCGTTACCAGCAACAAGGGAACCCCAATCCGTATCAAGGACGTTGGCCAGGTCACCATCGGCAATGCGCCTCGTCTCGGCCAGTTTGGATTCCAGACACATACCTCCAATAACAACGATGCCGTGGAGGGCGTGATCCTGATGCGCCGTGGGGAACAGGCGCAAAACGTTCTCAAGGCAGTACAAGCGAAGACGGACGAGCTGAACCGTTCCGTGTTGCCGAAAGACGTGAGGATTCGCCCGTTTTACGATCGTTCCGATCTCGTTCAGCTGACCATCGACACGGTGGAAGGTAACCTTGTTCGCGGCATGATCCTGGTGCTGATCGTGCTTATCTTCTTCCTGGTCAGCGTGCGCGCAGCCGTAATCACGGCACTGACGATCCCGCTCGCACTGCTTTTTAGCTTCATCATCCTGCATGCGGAAGGGGTGTCGGCGAACCTGTTATCGATCGGCGCCATCGACTTTGGAATCATCATCGACGGTACCGTGGTGATGATCGAGAACATTTATCGCGAACTTGCAGAACGTTCAGGCCAGGAATACAAGCTGAGTGAAGTGATCCTCGCCGCTGCCGCAGACGTCGATCGCCCGATCTTCTATTCAGTAGCGATTATCATCGCCGGATACCTCCCCATTTACGCGCTGAGCGGGCCATCTGGAAAGCTGTTTCATCCGATGGCCGACACGATGTCGTACGCGCTGCTGGGGGCGCTTCTATTGACGCTGACGCTCGTACCCGTGCTCGCCTCTTACTGGTTTAAGAGCGGTGTGAAGGAAAAACAGAACAAGATCTTTGAGTGGATTAAGAAGGTTTACGGGCGGCAGCTCAGATGGTCGCTTGATCATCCGTGGATGACCATGATCATCGCGACAGCGATTTTCGGAGCTTCCCTGCTGCTCGTTCCCTTCATCGGCGGAGAGTTCATGCCTCACCTCGATGAAGGAGCGCTGTGGGTCCGCGCAACCATGCCGTACACAATCTCGTTTGAAGAAGCGAGTCGGATCACGCCGGAGATCCGCAAGATCCTGATCTCTTATCCGCAGGTCACGGAAGTGGGTTCTGAACTCGGACGGCCTGACGATGGCACCGATCCCACCGGCTTTTTTAACGCAGAGTTCTACGTTGGATTGAAGCCTTACAGTGACTCTACCTGGAACGGGAAAATTCATAACAAACCTGAGCTCATCGAAGCCATTAACAAGCAGCTCACGGCATTTCCCGGAATCATCTTCAATTACACACAGCCCGCCGAAGACGCGGTGGATGAGGCCTTAACGGGGCTCAAGAGTTCGCTGGCCGTCAAGATCTACGGTACCGATCTGAATATTCTCCAGGCCAAGGCGATCCAGATGAAGGACGTTCTGGAGAAAGTCCCGGGCTTCACCGAGCTTACTGTGGTGCGCGAACTCGGACAGCCGAGTCTATTGATCGATGTTGATCGACAGAAGATCGCGCGTTATGGCATTAACGTTTCGGACGTTGAAGCAGTGATCCAGGCAGCGGTCGGAGGGCAAGCAGCGACGCAGGTAATACAAGGCGAAAAACTCTTTGACCTGGTTGTGCGCATGCAGCCGCAGTTCCGCAGCAGCGCCGAGCAGATTGGAAACCTGCTGGTCGGAACACCGGACGGGCAGCAGATTCCGCTGACGGAACTGGCGACGATCACGCAGGGGAACGGCGCATCCTTCATTTATCGCGAAAACAATTCGCGCTATATCGGGATTCAATACAGCATTGAAGGCCGCGATCTGGCGGGTGCCGTAGAAGACGGACAACGCGCCATTCGCAAGAACGTGCAGTTGCCGCCTGGATACACTCTCACTTGGGGCGGCGAATACGATCAGTTCGTGGCCGCAAAAGAACAGATGTGGGTGATTGGGCCGGTCGCGATTTTGCTGATCTTTTTCATCTTGTTCGCACTCTACGGGAATTTCAAGTTCCCCGTGGCGATCGCCTTGGGCGTGCTCATGACCGAGCCAGTTGGAGCACTCATCGCGCTGAAACTGACGGGTACGCCATTCAGCGTTTCATCGGTTTTAGGATTGCTTGCGCTGTTGGGCGTGTCGGTGGAAACGGCGGTGATTCTCGTTTCTTACATCAACAAGTTGCGCCTGGAAGGAATGGGCATTCGAGAAGCGACCTTCGAAGCTTCCCTGCTTCGACTGCGTCCGATCATGATGACTGCGTTGGTCGCGTGCCTCGGACTGTTGCCAGCGGCGCTCTCGACTGGCATCGGATCCGACACGCAGAAGCCCTTCGCGATCGTCATCGTTGCCGGATTATTGTCGAGACTATTGCTGGGCTTTTTCGTGAATCCAGTGCTGTATAGCGCAGTCGCCAAAGAAGGAGACGTACTGCAGGTCTAAACTAAAACAGCCGGTCAGCGCGACGAACGCTGGCCGGCCGTTTCTATTCTTCAGCCGATCAGAGACGGCAGATTAACAACTCACGCTCGTAAATCATCTCCGGCGGAATGTGATCGTGAAGCAGGATGAAGAGTTCCTCGTGACCCAGCACCTCACGCTTCCATTGTTCGCGATCTACGCTCTGTAGAGCTTCGAATGTCTCACGCGGAAAATCGAGTCCCTTCCAGTTAATGTCTTCGTAGTGTGGAGTCCAGCCAATGGGCGTTTCCTTACCACGCACGCGACCATGGACACGATCCACCACCCACTTCAATACGCGCATGTTCTCGCTGTAACCCGGCCACATCAGTTTGCCCTCCGCGTCCTTGCGGAACCAGTTGACGTGGAACAGGCGCGGTGTCGACGTGAGCGAGCGTTGCATCTTCAGCCAGTGCCGGAAATAATCGCCCATGTGGTAGCCACAGAATGGAAGCATGGCCATCGGGTCGCGCCGAACTTTTCCGACCGCACCGCCGGCAGCCGCCGTCGTTTCTGAGCCCATGGTTGCGCCTACATAGACACCGCTCGACCAATTGAATGCCTGGTAAACCAGCGGCATTGTGGTGGGGCGACGTCCTCCAAAAATGAAGGCCGAGATCGGAACGCCATCCGGATCCTCCCAGCGAGAATCGATCGAAGGACACTGGCGAGCAGGCGCAGTGAAACGTCCATTCGGATGCGCGGCCGTCCGTCCTGTTTCTTTAGCGATGGCAGGCGTCCACTTTTGTCCGCGCCAGTCGAGGCATTCGGCGGGTGGTGTGTCGGTCATGCCTTCCCACCAGACACCATTATCCGGAGTCAACGCAACGTTGGTGAAGATGGTGTTGCGAGACAGAGCTGCCATCGCATTGGGATTCGTTTTAACACTGGTGCCAGGTGCTACTCCGAAGAAACCTGCTTCCGGATTGATAGCGCGCAATTGTCCACTGCTGTCGGGCTTGATCCACGCGATGTCGTCACCCACCGTCCACACCTTCCACCCGTCGAAGCCGGGAGGCGGAATCAGCATCGCGAAATTTGTTTTCCCGCACGCAGAAGGAAACGCCGCGGCCACATATGTCTTTTGTCCTTCGGGCGACTCAACTCCGAGGATAAGCATGTGCTCGGCCATCCAGCCTTCGTCGCGAGCAATGTTCGAAGCGATGCGAAGCGCGAAACACTTTTTGCCTAACAGAGCGTTGCCGCCATAACCTGAACCGTAGGACCAGATTTCGCGAGTCTCAGGGAAATGAACGATGTACTTCTCTTCGTTACATGGCCACGGAACGTCCTTTTCGCCTCGCGCTAGTGGTGCGCCCACGGAGTGCATGCATGGCACTACGCGCTTGATGTCCTTGTCGATTTCGGCGAACACGGGCGCTCCAATGCGGGCCATGATTCGCATGTTGACCACGACATAGGCGGAGTCGGTCAACTGAACACCGATCTGTGACATCGGCGATCCCACCGGCCCCATCGAGAACGGCAGCACATACATGGTCCTGCCCTTCATCGATCCGCGGAACAACTGCTTGAGTTTTCTCCGCATGACGTAGGGATCTTCCCAATTATTGGTAGGACCAGCGTTGTCTTTGGACAACGAGCAGATGAACGTGCGGTCTTCCACGCGCGCCACGTCATTGGGGGACGAACGGGCGTAATAACAATTAGGCCAGAGCTCCTGGTTAAGCTTGGTGAAAGTACCGGCTTTGACTAGCTGGTTGCAAAGGAACTCGTTCTCAGCTTCGGACCCGTCCACCCAGTGGATGTGATCGGGCTGGGCAAGCTCCGCCATCTTCTCAACCCAGCGGATGAGGTGCTTATTAGTAGGAATTACAGTTGTTTGCGCAAGACTCGTCATTAGTCTGCTCCTGGATAGCCGAACCTATAGGATACCGCGATTGGATGCTTGTTAGTGCTCGCGCGGGCTTACAGGACTTTAGTAGTTTTGCATCGAATGTATAGATACACAAGCCTTGGGCGGATGAGCGAGGCTGCAATCTAGCTACGTTGCCGAGGGAATTGAGAGTGTGAATACGGGCGAAGTTGAATAAGACTCGGGGCCGCGACAGGAGTCCTTTTTCTTACCATCCGAGGGTTCCCGCACCGCCCTTGAACGGGCCAACGATGTCCGCAGTGATCCACCCACCATAAAAATCACCGGATTGGGGTTTTACCCGTTCATCATCCACCCAGCATTCAGCTACGCGATTTGCGTAGAACGCCAGGTGATGAGCAAGTTGCGCATACTGGCTCCGCGGACTTTCGTAGCTCCACGCGGCAGCTTCTACGATGGGACCCTCATTATCTTTCAAGCCGTTGACGTGCGACACGTCGATGTTCCAGTAAGTAGCATCGCCCTTGAATTCGCAAAACGTACGCATGCCTTCAACCGCCTTCAGGAACTGCATCCGCACGTCGGATTGCGGTATGTAATAAACCGGCGGGTGGCTGGTCTCAAGAATGCGCAGCGCGTGTGTCGTGTCGGCAATAACGATTCCCGCCTGGACGACACGAATACGACGATTGGTCGGCTCAAGGCGCGGCGGACGCGGATAGTCCCATACCGATTCTCGCGTGGCAGAGTAACCTGACAAATTCAATCTCCAGTCTCAGCATAGATCAAATCCCCTCCCGAATGCCCGCCCGCCAGCACCTTCTTGCGTGCCGAGACAAATAGAAGTCACGATTTGCTCGGCACGAAAACGATCTGCGCAGAAGCCATATTTGAACGAGCCGCAAATCTATTTTCCTCATCTTCAATGGAGGTCCCACATTCTCCACTCTGAGAGGTAAGAAAAAATGAAGAAGTTATTCCCTGTAATCGCCTTCACCCTTCTGCTCGCTGGTTCCATGATGGCGGCAACTCCCAGCAAAGACATCATCGACACCGCAGTCGGTGCGGGTCAGTTCAACACCCTTGCCAAAGCGCTTCAAGCTGCAGGTCTTATCGACACTCTGAAGGGCAAAGGTCCCTTTACGGTCTTCGCGCCGACTGATGAGGCTTTTGCGAAGCTGCCGGCAGGAACGGTGGAAGAACTCTTGAAGCCGGAAAACAAGAGCAAGCTTGTTGCGATCCTCACCTACCACGTCGTGTCAGGCGAAGTAAAAGCCAACGATGTCGTGAAGTTAACATCCGCAAAAACCGTCAATGGTGCTCCGCTCAAGATCACGACCATGGGCCGCAGCGTCATGATCAATGATGCGAACGTCGTGAAAGCTGACATTCTGTGCAGCAACGGCGTCATCCACGTGATCGACACGGTGCTTATGCCCGACACCAAGTAAGAAACCAGGCACCTTGGATTTGAAGGAAAGCAAACTGAAAACATCAGACGTTCTCGCAACCGTACTGCTCGTGATCCAGCATCGCTGGGGCACGCAGCCGCACATGCGACTCGTTAACGCGGGAGATAAGGACGGCCGGCAATCGCCGGTCGTCCACATCCCGAGCATCGGAGGTGAAGCTCGTGTTCACAAAAGCAGACTGGTGCATTCTTTCTGCGGCATTCCTGTCGTTCCTGTTCTCGATCGTACTTTGGTTTGGAATCGGGGTGAGCGCAAGTAAGGAAGCCGGCGTGTTCGTTGGCCTGTGGGTGCCGTCCATTCTTTCCGTCGGGATCTATTTCCGGCTCGCAACGCGAGGGAGATGAAATGCAAGACTCAGTCATCTTCCTAGTCGGCTTCATCGTCTTCCTGTTGGTTTCGTTCGGACTGATCTTTACCGTCGTCGAAGTCCGTCGACTGGACCAGGAAGCAACGAATAAGCAAGTGGTTCGCTCTCGCAGCAAGATCCCGAGTTGATCTCGATTCACCACCGAGGAGAACTTCCGTGGCTAATCAAATGGATTCCGTAGTAACAACCGGAGAAGATCGTCCCCGTAAGAGGTGCGCCGTGTGTGGCGGAACGATTGTCTGGAAACGATGGCTGGATCGAAGCTGGCACGAGCTCAAATACTGTGGCGCGGTGTGTCGCCGAACAGCGGTAGCCATGATCCGTGCCGAGGCAGAAGAAGCAAGTGTTTCCTGACGAGCCGTATGACGCAAGCTGTCGTTGTCTTCGATGCGTCTGGCGGTGTCGCGTCTCAGTTTTTTCGGCGCGCGTTTTATTCAGAAATGTTCAAGACAATCGCGTCCCATTGCGATGCAGAGCTTGCGTTTACTTGAGCCTGACGAGAGGTTGGGAGTAATGGTGGCCAGGGACGGAGTTGAACCGCCGACACGCGGATTTTCAGTCCGCTGCTCTACCAACTGAGCTACCTGGCCACGCTTGTTGCGCTGGAACTCTGCGCAGGAAATGCAGGCCGTCCGTTTCACCCGCGGCGAATGCTGCAGGCTGGAATCTGCTCGCTAACGGACTGTTGCATTGTAACAATCGACCGTCGATTCCTCCAAATTACCCTTGCATGCCCTCAAGAGTTAAGCCGCGCCTCGCCGCCGATGATCACGCCTGAACAGGTGTCGGTCGCGAACCAATACGGAATCTCGCGGTAATCTTTCACGCCGAAGATGGCGAGATCCGCGTCTTTACCGGCTTCCACGCTTCCCTTTCGATCGGGGATTCGCAGCGACCATGCGCCGTTGATAGTCGCTGCAGCAATGGCTTCGGCAGGAGACATCTTCATCTGCGTGCAGGCGAGCGACAGCACGAACGGCATGCTGACGGTTGGCGAACTGCCGGGATTGAAGTCGGTGGCCAGCGCAACCGCCGCGCCGGCCTCGATCAACGTGCGCGCAGGCGGATATTCCTTCAGGCCAAGAAAGAAGTTGGCACCGGGAACGAGGGTTGCGACCGTGTCGGATTTGGCGAGCGTCGCAATGTCGGCGTCGTCCATGAAGTCGAGATGGTCGAACGACGCCGGATTGTATTGATAGAGCGAGTTCAACTTCGCGGGACTCAGCTGCCAGACGTGCGCGCGCGTTTGTAGCCCGTTCGCGACCGCCGCTTTCAGGATGCGCTCGGATTGCTCAAGTGTGAAGGCGCTGCGTTCGCAGAAGACGTCAACGAAATTGGCCAGCTTCTTCTTTGCGATCTGCGGAATCATCTCATCGCATACCAGCTTCACGTAATCGTCTGGATTCGATTTGAACTCCGTCGGAACCACATGCGCTCCGAGCAACGTAGGTACAACCGTTCCGGGCCATTGGCTTGCGGACTCCCGAATAGCTTCGAGCGATTTGATCTCCGACTCAAGGCTCAAACCGTAACCAGACTTGGCTTCGACGGTCGTCGTACCTTCGGTCGCCATCTGGTTTAGAGCGCTCACGATCTTGCCGGTAAGTTCGTTCTTCTTTGCCTTGCGAACACCATCGATGCTCGAGCGAATGCCGCCCCCAGCATCACCAATCTGTTCGTACGTCGCGCCTTCAATTCGCTTCTCGAAATCAACCAAGCGCGGTTGCATGAACGCTGGATGCGTGTGCGAATCGGCGAATCCAGGCAGTACAACTCCGCCGCGACAGTCAATTTCGGTCACGTCGCCGCTCTTCAGCCAGCTGTCTTTCGCCGCTTCTTTACGAGTTCCTACCGAGACGATTTTGCCTGCCGAACACAGCACAGCCGCATCTTCGATGATCGTGAGTTCGCTAAGTTCTTTGCCTCGACGAGGGGTCTTTGGGCCGCGGAGAGTCAGCAGTTGCGCGATATTAGTGAGGAGAAGCGAGCTTACTTTCTTGGCCATTAGGACAGCATCTCTTTAACCGCACTTTCAACGTGAATTTTCATCGTGTCCAGCAACTCCAAATTGCTTATCGGCAGTTCTTTCAAAATCAACGACAGCTCCGTTCCTGCGAGCAGCAGGCCTTCGATTCCCTCGCGCTGTCTCATTTTTTCAGCGATCTCGATCAGACGGGTTCGCGTTTCGTCGCGCACAACGCCATTCAATAACTCGTTCATATAAATGTCGTGAACGAAATTCTGTTCGTCGATGCTGGGCGCGATCAATTCAATTCCTGCACTCGTAAACACGTCCTGGTAGAAGCTGCCTTGCATGGTGAACCGTGTGCCGAACAAACCGACGCGTTTTAGTCCTCTTGCCTTTGTTTCGTTGCTCGCTGCCTCAACAATGCTCAACAGCGGAATCGTCGAGAGCTGTTGCACCCGATCGAACACGATGTGCGGCGTGTTCGCGGAGATCATGCCAAAGGTTGCACCTGCCTTCGCCAGTCTCGAAACCTCGATCGCAAGATAGTTGGCGAGACCATCGAGATCGCCCGCTGTCACCAGCCGAACTGCTGTCTTCACATCGACGCTGTTCAGGATGAACGAAGGCTCTGGTCCATCCGGAACCCGCTCGCGATATACGCGAAAGATCTCCTTGTAATACTCGATCGTCGATTCGGGTCCAAGACCACCGATGATTCCGAGGAGCTTCACTTGCCCGCTTCCATCGGAACCTTGATTCCCTTTTCTTTCGCGAAGCTTTTCGCTTCGTCGTATCCGGCGTCAACGTGTCTTGCGACGCCGATGCCTGGATCGTTGGTCAGGACTCGCTCGATGCGTTTCGCCATTTCGTCCGTGCCGTCGGCGACGGTGACTTGCCCCGCGTGTTGCGAGTAGCCAATGCCAACGCCGCCGCCGTTGTGGATTGAGACCCAACTTGCGCCGGATGCGGTGTTCAACAACGCATTCAACAGCGGCCAATCGGCGACCGCGTCGGAGCCGTCTTTCATGCTCTCGGTTTCTCGGTAAGGGGATGCGACCGAGCCGCAGTCGAGATGATCACGCCCGATGACGATCGGCGCCTTGATTTTGCCGCTCTTTACGAGCGAGTTGATCGCCAAGCCGAACTCGGCGCGCTCGCCGTAACCGAGCCAGCAGATACGCGCTGGCAATCCCTGGAACTTGATCCGTTTCTTCGCCAGGTTGATCCAGCGGCTGAGAATCTGGTTTTGCGGAAACATCTGCAAAACCAACTCGTCAGTCACGGCGATGTCGCTTGGCTCGCCTGACAGTGCAGCCCAGCGGAACGGTCCGCGACCTTCGCAGAACAGCGGACGAATGTACGCCGGAACAAATCCTGGAAAGTCGTACGCATTCGCGACACCGCGTTGATGAGCGAAGGTCCGAATATTATTGCCGTAGTCGAAGGTGATCGAGCCCATCTTCTGCAACTTCAACATGCCTTCAACGTGACGCGCCATCGAGTCGAGCGACTGATCCAAATACGCTTTCGGATCCGACTTGCGCAGCGCGACAGCTTGCTCAAGGCTCATGCCACTTGGAACGTATCCGTTCAGCGGATCGTGCGCTGACGTCTGATCGGTGAGCAGATCAGGAACAACGCCGCGCTCGGCGAGTTCTGGAATGACGTCCGCGCAATTACCGACCAAGCCAACCGAAACCGCCTCCTTCTTGCGAACTGCATTCTTCAAAATTCGCAACGCTTCATCGAGCGTGTTGACCATGAAGTCGCAGTAACCGGTCTTGAGCCGCTTCTTGATGCGCTCGGGATCGACGTCAATTCCGAGGAATGACGCGCCCGCCATCGTCGCTGCCAGTGGCTGCGCGCCACCCATGCCTCCCATGCCGCCGCTGACGATCAACTTCCCTTCGAGCGATCCGCCGAGATGCTTGTCGGCTGCGGCGGCGAAGGTCTCGAACGTACCCTGCACGATGCCTTGTGATCCGATGTAGATCCACGAACCGGCGGTCATCTGGCCGTACATCATCAGGCCGGCGCGCTCGAGTTCGTTGAACTTCTCCCAGTTCGACCAATGGCCGACCAGGTTCGAGTTGGCGATCAGTACTCGCGGAGCGTATTCATGCGTGCGAAAGATGCCAACCGGCTTGCCGGACTGGACGAGCAGCGTCTCGTCGTTGTCGAGGGATTTCAGGCTGCGCACGATAGCTTCGTAGGCTTCCCAACTTCGAGCGGCGCGGCCGGTGCCGCCATAGACGACCAGATCTTGCGGGCGCTCGCCGACCTCTTCGTCGAGGTTATTCATGAGCATGCGCATGGCAGCTTCCTGGTTCCAGCCTTTACAGGAGAGCGAGTTTCCACGAGGCGCTTTTATTTTCGTATGCGGTGGCGCGATGAATTCGGTATCAACGGGCATGACAGGTTGATGGTAGATGGCGCGAACGTACCAAGCAAGGAAGCTGTCGGTGGTAAGCAGTACGCTCCGTGTCGCTGCCGAGATAGTTACTCCAGGATTAACAATTGATGTAGATCCTTACTACCACCCGTGCCGCAAAATAGTCTCTGTATCCCCCTCCCCCCGGGGTCCAAATTCCCCTTTTAAATCAGCAACTTAGAAAAATCAAAGCGCTTCAAGTGATTGATAATAAATGGTTTATTACTTAAATTATACAAAACGAATGACTTATGGCTATTGCCTGATAACCATTTACTAAACATCCACTCCGCAGCAAATCGATTGCACGTCCCGGTCGGTAACGGCAGTCCATTTCAAATAAATCGCGAGAGGTCTTCGTCAAACTCGCTTCGCGGAAGGATGTTCTTCCCTACTTTCAGAGTAGCAAGTTGAGTGGGGATGACCGGACAATTCCCGGAAAATTATTTCTCGATTCCGCTCAGGTGCTTACGAGGAAATTCTTGACCGCCGACCATTGACATCCGTTTTCCGGTTTGAGTGCGGCGCTGTCGCTGCTCTCTGCATCTGTAAGAGCAGCAACCGGAGATCACATCGTCGTGTGACGAGGTGCTATACTCCCGCCGCCAGATGGGCATGCATAAGTGGATACGATTTCCGTTGTTGGTAGCGCTTTTGCTGCCTACGTGTCTGCCTGCGCTTTCCCTACTTTCAGCGAATGATGAAACGGCGTTGCCGGCCTGTTGTCGTCGTGATGGAAACCATCACTGCGCGATGATGGCCGCCGCGACGGCGGCATCGGGGGATCGGAATGCCGAGTCGTTTCGCGCGGCTCCGGAGAAATGCCCCTACCAATCGTCGATTCTGGCTACGGGGTATTTCAACCCGCTGTTCGTGCCGTGCGCAACTCGAAGTTTGAGCGGCACCTCTCCGTGTATTGATTCGGTAAGGGGATGGTCGGCTCCTTCGATAATCGCACGCGCAGTCGCCGACAACCTCGACCGCGGTCCGCCTCTGTCTATCTCCCTCTGATTCGTATCTGCTTTTTCATTCATTGTGTCACCTGCTCTGGAGGGATCGGTGCGTCGAAGTCTTTTTCTCGGCGGCGGACTTTTGTCTGCCCTGGTGTTGTACGCAAGTGTGTTCGGAACCATTCGGGTAGTAGTGCACGACCCATCCCATCGGCCGCTTCAAAATGCGGAAGTAGTTCTAAATAACGCGGCCAATGGCGTAAACATGAAATCCGAAACAGACTCTGCCGGTATCGCGCAGTTTGTCGGGGTTCCCATCGGGAGTTACAAGGTGCAGGTCACTGAGCCTGGATTCGCCCAGGCGGTCAGCGATGTGCAGGCTCTGTCCGATCGAGTGCAGGACATTCACATACAGATGCAGATTGAGCGGTTGCAGCAGTCGGTAGAAGTGTCTGCTGACGCCATCATGATGGACCCGACCTCGTCGACACCTCAGACGACGATCACGCGCGAAGACATCAGCGCCACACCCGGGGCCGATCGCACCAACAGTTTGTCGTTCATCACCGATCGTGTGCCGGGCGCCTACATGGTGCACGATCAGCTACACGTTCGCGGCGGTCACCAGGTGACATGGGCAATAGACGGGGTTCCCGTTCCCAACACCAATATTGCCAGCAATGTGGGTCCGCAGTTCGATCCGAAAGACGCGGATTTCGTGGAGGCGCAGCGCGGGAGTTACATGGCCGATTTCGGCGACCGCACTTACGGCGTTTTCAACGTGGTGCCGAAGTCGGGATTCGAACGCAATCGGATTGCGCAACTGATCGCGAGCTATGGAAGCTTCCATCAAACTGACGATCAATTAAGTTTTGGCGATCACACCGAGCGCTTCGCTTACTACGCGAGCCTGACTGGATATCGAACAGATTTCGGGCTCGAGCCGCCGACTTTCACTAATCTGCACAACCAGTCTTCCGGTGGCGGTGTGTTCACATCGCTCACTTACAACGCCCACAACAACGATCAGTTGCGCTTTGTCGGCTCGGCCCGGGGAGACTTCTACCAGGTGCCGAACGATCCCGATCAGCAGCAAGCGGGGAGTCGGGAGCGGGAGCGAGAACAGGATGCTTTCGCCAGTTTCACTTGGCTGCATCCATTCTCAAGTTCGACTGTTCTGACAGTTTCGCCGTTCGCACATTTCAATCGCGCAGCGTTTGAAGGGGGCGAGTTGGACGTACCCAGCGCGACGGAAAACCGCGCGTCTGTCTATTTCGGGGGACAGGCCGCAATCAGCTATGTTCACGGACGCAACAATGCCAAAGTCGGCATTTATGCGTTCGGTCAGCATGACAACACGCTGTTCTCGCTTACCGCCAACGATGGCAGCGGCGATTCGTTGCAGCAGCGCGACATTCTCGGCGGCAACCTGGAAGCGGTGTATCTGGAAGACCAGTTCCGGGCGACGCACTGGCTGACGTTCAACGGAGGAGTCCGGATCACGCGATTCGCCGGCGCAGTAGCAGAAACGGCGGCCAGTCCGCGGCTGGGGGTAGCGGTGACGATCCCGAAGTTGAACTGGTCGTTGCACGGAGCGTATTCCCGCTTCTACCAGGCGCCGCCCCTCTCAACGGTTACCGGATCGCTGCTGGAACTGGCGTCGTCGCAGGGATTTGAGTTCCTGCCATTACACGGCGAGCGGGATACGCAAGTAGAGGTTGGTATCACCATTCCTGTTCATCGCTGGCAGACCGAGATCAACGCGTTCCAGACCAGAGCGGCAAATTTCTTCGACCACGATGCGCTTGGGAACTCCAACATCTTCTTTCCACTCACGATCGAACGGGCACGCATACGAGGATTGGAAGTGAGCGTGACTTCACCACGAGTGATGAAGCGTGCCAATGTGTACCTCGCCTACTCGCACCAAAAAGTGCAAGGCGCAGGGACAGTCAGCGGAGGGTTTACCGATTTCACACCGCCGGAGGAAGGGTACTTCTTCCTCGATCACGATCAGCGTGACACCCTCAGCGCGGGCTTCAACAGCGACCTGCCGCTGCGGTTATGGTTGGCGGGAAATGTCAGTTACGGATCGGGATTCCTGGACGGGGACGGGCCCCAACATCTGCCATCCCATGCTGCGCTTGATTTGTCAGTTGGCCGGTCTTTCGGGGAGAGAGTGGCGGCCAAAGTTACGGCCACCAACATCACTGACTCGCGCTACTTCATCGATCACAGCAATACTTTTGGAGGGTCTCACGTGGCGGAGCCCAGGATGTTTTCGGTGCAGATTACCTATCGACTGCATTACTAAGTGATGAGGGTTAAGGGATTTCCTAACCTGCAGCCACTCCGTTTATGATGGAGGAAGAGCTCTGACGCCGTTTCAGCATCTCGGGCCAGGGCACCTGCATCTTATGAATATCCTTTCCCTAATGACGAATAAGACATTGCTCAGGATCGCGTTTCTGCTCCTGTTGGCACTGGTGGCAACTATCGCCTTACGGGCACAAACGCCAACCAGCGCCCAGACGAACATTCTGCGTCCGCCGGCCGGGGCTAAAGTTGCACTGATCGAATTTGCCGATCTGGAATGTCCGGATTGCGCGCGCGCCTCGAAGCTGCTGGAAGACGCGGTGAAGGCTTACAAGATTCCGTTGGTGGTTTACGACTTCCCGTTGCCGATGCATCCCTGGGCAATGGAAGGCGCCATCTACGCGCATTACTTCCGCAATATCAGCACGCCGAAGAACCCGCTGGAGATGCAGTTCCGTGCTTTCATTTATGACAACCAGTCGGCGATCAGCGCACAGAACCTGCGGTCGTTTGTCGATCAGTTTGCGAAGGCGCATAAGCTGACCGTGCCGTTCGCGGTGGATCCGACGGGATCACTGGCGGCCTCGGTGCGCAAGGACAAAGAAAAGGGTGTAGCCATCAACATCGAGCACACGCCGACCCTCTACGTAGTGACGGCGAAGAGCAGCGGCACTCCCTTCGTGGAAGTGGTGGACCGCAATAACCTGTTCAACATGATTGACCAGGCGCTGGCAGAGACGAAGAACCTGCCTTCAACTTCTGTTGCGACACCTGCGGCGAAGAAGACGAAAAAGTAGTTTTGTTGAAAACAAAGACCCGCGCCACGGCGCGGGTCTTTTCATTTATGAGTTGTCGAAAGCAGGTTATGCCTTCGCCATTTCCCTTGCCTTCAATTCCTTGAGCACAGCAAAGACTTCTTCATTGTCCGGCTGCTCGTCGAGTCGATATACCTTCGCGAACTGGATTATGCCCTCCTTGTCGATAACGAAGATTGCCCTTTCGCTGATACCGGGCAGGGGGTCCCCTTCACGAAAGACGTCGAATTTTTTCGAGACTTCGCCATGAGGATAGAAGTCAGAGCACAGGGGATAGTTCATGATCCCGATTTCTTTTTTCTGCCATGCAATGTCGCTGAAGACTGAATCCACGCTCATGCCCAGTACCTGGGCATCGAATCCGGCGAAACGCGGGAAATCCGCATTCAACGCCGGCATCTGCGCCCCTCAAACCGGGGTCCAGTTAAGCACATAAAAGGCAATCACGACGTGCTGCTTGCCGCGATATTCGCTCAGGGTTACGCGGAGTTTTTCCTGTCCGCGTACGGCCTGCACGGAAAAATCGGGCGCTACATCTCCCACTTTCAAAGCCATCGTTCGCTCCATTCCTCGATGCTCGATTTTACCCCACCGGTCCTCTCCTTCAGGGCCAACCGCTCAACGTACTAGAATAGACAAATCTCACGGGTCGCGGCGCATCGAACCGGATGCCTGCGGGTACGCAGAGGAGGCTCACGATGTTCGGCGTTAAGCCTTATAACTATGAATCCTTCAGCAATAGTGAACTGCTGCGTCACGCGGCGCGTCATGGTTTCGGCAGTGGTCCAGAGGCGGGTGAGAAGGCTCCGGACTTCGAACTCTCGACGATAAAAGGCAAGAAGGTACGCCTCAGCGATTTCGCCGGCAAAAAGAATGTAGTGCTGACGTTCGGATCGGCCACGTGCCCGTTCACAGCCTCCTCCATCCGGCGCTTGAATGCTTTATTCGACGACTACAAAGATCGCAAAGACGTGGAGTTCCTGTTCGTGTATGTCCGCGAGGCGCATCCAGGAGAAAAGTTACCGGCGCACTCTTCTCTCGAGGACAAACGTCGGGCAGCCAAGTTCTTTGCTAAAGAAGAGGACGTGGAGTTCACCGTATTGGTAGACGAACTGAAAGGCCAGGTGCATCGAAAATACGGGAAGATGCCCAATCCGACTTACCTGATTGACAAGGCAGGTCGCATAGCCTACCGGTCGCTATGGAGCCGGGTCAGTTCGATTTCGGAAGCCCTGGAAAAATTACTAGCGGTGCAGAAACAGCACCACACCGATCATGCGATCGTGAACGACGGTGAGGATCTCAGCGTGCCGATGGGATACGCGATTCTTAACAGCCATCGCGCCCTGGGCCGCGGAGGCAAGAAAGCTATCCAAGAATTCCGAGAGAAACTCGGTACCCCGGGGAGAATCGCGCACACTACGGCTCGCGTCGTCGGACCGGTCGTGCTCAACCCGGGACGAGCCCTAACGGCTGCCGGTTTGGCGGCAGGAGTGATAGCAGGTGGCCTGTATCTTGGGTATCGCCTTCGGCAGTCTCGCCTAACGAACTCTTACGATCCCTACCAATACAACGCTCCGTTGGATCGAAATAATTCCGACTACGCGGTGGGTATTTAAACTCACCGCGTAGTTCGGCTATTCGTCGTGCAAGGTCTTCATAGGTTCTACCTGGGCAGCCCGATAGGCCGGAATCACACTAGCCAGTAGCGCAACCGTAAGGAGCAGCACCGACACGCTGCCGAAGGTGACAGCGTCGCGCGAACTCACGCCGTAGATTACGCTGGCGAGCACCCGTCCAAGGGCGAGTGCTCCGGCGAACCCGATCGCAATCCCAATCAGAGCCGGACGCATTCCATCGACGACGATCATTCCTACCACGTCGCGAATTTGAGCGCCCAAAGCCATGCGGATACCAATTTCGCGTACCCGCCGGCGGACCGCGTAGGAGAGCACGCTATAGATTCCGACCGCAGCCAACACCAGTGCCACTCCGGCAAACGCCACCAGCAACATCATCGTGAAGCGCCGTTGCGCGATGGAAGCAGCAACCACATCTTCCATGGTCATGGTGTCGATGAGGGTCTGATCAGGGTCGAGCGAATGGATTGCATTCGAGATGCTGGCGATGCTGGCAGTGGGGTCTTTCGTGGTACGGGCAACGACCGTCATGTACTGGTTGGGCATCTGCTCGAAGGGCAGATACACCGCTGCCATGCTGCGATCGCTGTCGAGTTCCTCCATCTTGACATCGCCCACGATGCCGACAATTTCGCGTCGAGTGGTCGGCAATTCGTAGTACTTATCCGTCAATTCAAGGCTGATGTGTTTGCCGATCGGATCTTCGTTGGGGAAGAATTCTTTGGCCAAGGACTGGCTGATGAGGATCACCGGGGTGGTACCCATCGCGTCCGAGTTGGTGAATCCGCGGCCGCGAATTACCGGGATGCGCATGGTCTTCAGGTAGTCAGAGCTGCAGTTGCGCACGGGTACTTCAGGCTGATCGGCCATCTGCAAGAGTGGCCGCCCTTCAATCATGATGGGCTGCGTGGATCCCCCTTGCAGTGGCAGAGAATCGATCAGACCAACTGACTCCACTCCCGGAAGAGCACGGATCTTATCCATAGACTGGGTGTAGAAACCGAGCCGCTGTTCCGGCTTGCTGTATCGCGCCTTGGGCAAAGGGACAAAGCTGGAGATGACGTTATGGGCGTCGATACCGGCGTCGGTGTGTTGCAGGTGGTAGAAGGTGCGGATCATCAGGCCTGCCCCGACCAGCAGCATCAAGGACAGCGCAACTTCGGCGGCCACCAGGATGCTGCGCGTGCGCTTGCCGCCGGAGTCGGCATCAGTTCGACCCAAACCTTGTTTCAGAGCTTCATTCACATCCCCCCGGGCGAACTTCCATGCCGGCAACATTCCAGAGAGCAAGCCTGTCAGCAGCGAGATGGCACAGGTGAAGACGAGAACGGTGGCGTCAACATTGATCTCGGCCATACGCGGAAGCTGGTCGGCGAGAAAGTTGGTGATCAGCTTGATGCCGAAGTGAGCGATGAAGAGCCCCAGAACTCCACCGGCGATAGAGAGAAAGACGGTCTCCAGCACGACCTGGCGGATGAGATCGAAGCGGGAGGCGCCAAGCGCGGCGCGGATCGCTAGTTCCTTGCGACGGGCGAGCGTAGTGGCAAGAACAAGGTTGGCGACATTCGCGCAAGCGATGAGCAACACGAACGCAACCGCGCCAAGCAGAACTAACAATGCGGGACGCACTTCTCCGACAAGTTGTTCACGGAGGGGCAGGACAAGAGCGCCCCACCCGGCGTCGTCGGCGGGGTATTCGCGCTCAAGACGGGACGCGATGGTCGAGAGTTCTGATTGTGCCTGACCAAGAGTGACTCCGGGCTTCAGGCGTCCGATCGACAAATAGTTGTGATTGCCTCGGACGGCGCGTTCCTTAGCGGTCCACTGCAGGTTGGTCCAAAGCCGCGGCGGCGGCGAGAAAGCTGGAAAGGCAAAGCGAGCGGGCATCACGCCGATCACGGTATAGGGCTCGCCGTCGAGATGAATGCTTTGCCCAAGAATGTGTGAGTCGGCTCCGAAGTTGGTCTTCCAGAGAGACTCCGAAATCACGACGAGTTTGGCGCCATCGGCGCCACCTTCCTGAGAAGTGAACGTGCGGCCGATGATTGGCTTGGATCGAAGAACCGAAAAGAATTCCGGGGAGACGCTGGCGCCGACCACCGCTTGAGGCTCTCCTGATCCGGTGATGGTGAACTGTCCGCCACTGTAGACAGCCATCTGATCGAACACGTGATTTGCTGACTGCCAGTCCAGATAATTAGCAGGCGAGAGCGAAAACTTTTTCATGCCGGGGAAGCTTTTCGCCGGTGGGACGTGCCAGATCTGCACTAGCCGGTCGGGCTCGTCGAACGGAAGCGGACGCAAGAGAACCGCATTCACGACGCTGAAGATGGACGTATTCGCGCCTATGCCCAATGCGAGAACGATGATCGTCACGATACTGAAGGCGCGGCGCTTCCAGAGCGCCCGGAACGCATACCTGAATTCTTGAGGAGACATGTGAAGGAGAGCCTCAGCTTTGATTATGCATGGGACGTTCCAATGTAATGGGTGTAACTGATTGAAATCAGGGATGTTCAGATAGATTTCTGTTCACAAATGGAAGGCGGTGTCCGGAAATGGACGTCTGTCCCGGGACGAATCCCAGCCCTGGATCTTGACTTGGATTACGAACCAACCAACGTTTCGCGGGAAAACTTTTGCCTCATTGTCAGTGCAACGCGAGTCACGAGGCTAACGCTGATGTTAGAGGAACAGCTGAGTAGTCCTTTGTAGTAGTCGCCATGGTAAACGTTCTTACTAAGACGAAATGGCACAGACGGATTGCCTAAGTGCCCGTTGCTAGTTAATCGAGAGCATTGTTTAAATTCTGTTAAAGGCTCAATCTGTTGCCACTTCAGTTGGGGTAGTCGTTTGAGGCAACGCAATGCGAAATGGGACGACGATGCTTGGACTGATCGCGGCGTTAGAGCAAGCGCAAGTTGCAGCTTGTACGCCGGAAGAGAAGTTCGAGGTGATATGCAAGACGCTCAACCTGAGAGTCTTCGACATGGTCCACTATCCGGAGCTGCCTGAGGGTACGTGGATGGTTGAGGAAAAAGGAAACGCCTAGGGCAGATACTCCCCCGAGACTGTCTATCACACCTAACAACAAACAGAAAACGGGACGCAGGCTGCGTCCCGTTCCTTATTTGCCGGCTTACTTGGTTTCGACGGCTTCCGGCGCTACGTTCTTGCGCGGGCGGCGGTTCGATTGCAGGATCTTCTTTCGCAACCGCAGCGACTTGGGTGTCACCTCGACAAATTCATCGTCGGCAATGAATTCGATGGCCTGTTCCAGGTTCAGAGGCCGGAACGGAACCAGGCGTATCGCTTCATCAGCGGTGGAAGAGCGCATGTTGGTGAGCTTCTTTTCCTTGACCGCATTGACGTCGAGATCGTTATCGCGCGAATTCTCGCCGATAATCATGCCTTCGTACACTTCCACGCCAGGACCCGTGAAGAGTTCGCCGCGCTCCTGGAGATTCCAAAGCGCGTATGCAGTGGTGGTTCCGGCGCGATCGGCCACCAATGCACCCGTCAAACGATGCGGTATCTCCCCTTGCCATTCTGTATAGCCGTCGAACAATGAGTTCATGACAATGGTACCGCGCGTATCGGTAAGCATTTCGCTGCGAAGGCCGATGAGGCCTCGGCTGGGAATGCGGAACTCCATGCGCACGCGGCCATAGCCGTGATTGTGCATCTTCTGCATCTCAGCCTTGCGCATGCCGAGCTTTTCGATGACTACGCCGACGAACTCTTCCGGGATATCGATGGTGAGGTGTTCAACCGGCTCCATCAACTTGCCGTCGATGCGCTTAGTAACAATCTCGGGCTTGGATACTGCCAGTTCATAACCTTCTCGGCGCATCATTTCGATCAGGATGGAGAGCTGTAACTCACCACGCCCAAGTACTTTGAAGTAGTCGGGGGTAGCACCTTCCTCAACTCTCAAAGAAACGTTGGTGAGCAGTTCCTTGTCGAGACGCTCACGCAGGTTGCGTGAGGTTACGTATTGACCTTCTCGTCCGGCGAATGGAGAAGTATTCACCGAGAACTGCATCGCAATGGTCGGCTCGTCGATGGTGATGTGCGGCAAAGGAGTCGGATTCTCGACGGTGGTGATCGTCTCTCCAATAGTGATGCCTTCCACACCAGCGACTGCCACGATATCGCCGAGTTCGGTTTCGGTGATATCCACTCGCTTGAGCCCGTTGAACGAGAACAGTTTCGTGATCTTGGTTTTCTGGAACGAACCATCGAGCTTGGCGATGGAGACTTCCTCACCGGTCCACATCTTTCCGTTAAACACCCGAGCAATGGCCAGGCGTCCGAGGTAGTCGGAGTAGTCAAGGTTCGCCACCAGGATCTGGAGGGGGCCTTTGACGTCTCCTTGGGGCACTGGAATCGTCTTCACAATGGCTTCGAAGAGCTCCTGCAGGTTCTCGCCCGGTTTCTTGATATCGGACGTGGCGGTGCCCAGTTTGGCGTTGGTATAGAGGACTGGGAAGTCAAGCTGATCTTCCCCGGCGTCGAGATCGATGAAAAGGTCGTACACCTCGTTCAGCACTTCCTGCGCGCGGGCATCCGGACGATCAATCTTGTTGATCACGAGGATCGGCGGCAGCTTTGCTTCCAATGCCTTGCTGAGCACGTAGCGGGTCTGGGGCAGCGGGCCTTCGCTGGCGTCCACCAGGAGCATGACGCCGTCCACCATCTTGAGGGCACGCTCCACTTCGCCTCCGAAGTCCGAGTGTCCCGGGGTATCGACGATATTGATCTTGTAATCGTGGTAGAAGATGGCGGTGTTCTTGGCGAGAATGGTGATTCCGCGTTCACGTTCGAGGTCGTTCGAGTCCATCACACGTTCGACAAGAGCTTCGTTGGCGCGAAAGATACCGCTCTGCCGAAGCATGGCGTCTACCAGCGTGGTCTTCCCATGGTCCACGTGGGCGATGATGGCGATGTTGCGAATTCCAATACTCAAGATGCTGTTCCCCTGACTTTCCCGATCTGGTGCGGGCAAACTCCTACCGCTTGTGACCCCGCAAAAAGGCTGAAAAAAGGTGGCCGAACGTGCGAGATACGCCCTTTGGTTAGTCTAACAGGCGAGGCCGCCGGACGAGGGGTGATGACTACATGAAACGCTCATTACTCATGCAAGACCCTGTGTAATCCTTTTCTATTACGCCTGTTATTCAGTCCGAAGTGATTTGTATACAAGTTCCGAGGCGGGGCATGGGAAGCTACGTGACATGAGGAACCAATCCATGAAACGCCTTGTATTTATGTGCGTGCTGGCGCTCGTTGCGATGTTTGCACTACCAGCATGCGCTGATGACATTGTTGCGTATGACGTTCCTCTGCAAACGGGGAACCAGGGTTACACGGGCTCGCTCGGGTTAGATTTCGACGTCAACTCAGCGATCTGGGTCACGGGTGTAGGGGTCTTCGATCCATTCGCAGTGACTGGACAACCATTGATCGGTCCATTGACGGTCGCCATTTACGATCGCAACACCGAAGACGAGATTCCGGGTACCCTGTATACGTTTCCGGAAGGAACGACCGGCCCACTGATTGGAGCCAATCTGTTCCAAACATTGTCTCCTTACGTTTACCTGCCGACGGGCAACTACTCGATCGTGGCATGGGGTTACACGGCGGAGCAGCCAAACGGCAACACCGGTTGCAACGGCGGAGTTTGCGATATTCCCTCTACCGATCCGGTAACCTTCAGCGAGAACGATGGCGGCGGAGTCATCATCTTCCGCTCCTCTCGTTTCGGTGCGGGCGGGAAATATCCCACGACCGTTGACGAACACAAGTACCTGGCTGGAACGTTTACCTACATTCCTGCCGAGAATCAAGACAGCCCGATCAATACGGATGCACCGATTGACCCGGTTCCCGAGCCTTCCACGATTGCTCTGGTAGCTCCGGCTGTGCTTGCACTCGCGCGGAAGTTAAAGCGGTCGTAATCACAAGACCATGCCCCGGAAAGCCGGCCAGTCAGGCCGGCTTTCGGCTTTGGTAACAACCGCTTAAGGATATTTGCGGAGGGCGTCCCCGGCAGCAGCCACTCACAATGCAGCCATTCCAGTGCGAGGCTGAGCGGATGCGTCTGTGGGTTCTGTCAATAGTGGTCGTGGCTTTATCAATGTTGTTGGTTGGCTGTGGCGGCGTGGTGGGCAGCGGATCAACCTCTACTGCCACCAGCGGCTCGACAAGTTCCAGTTCGACTACGCCTCCGCCGAGCATCAGCGGCGGTGCACAAGCACCAGCAACCGCCAAGGTCATCTCAGACATCCAACTGCAGACGAACTGGAGCTCCTGCAGCGGTAATTGCTCGGGCGAAGCCGGAACCAATGGTGTTTACTCGATGCAACAGGGAATCAGCACGCCTTCCCTGACCGGCTCAGCCATCAAATTCAATCTCGAAGGCGGGACGCCCTGGGGTACGGCGCTCTGGTGGAAGCAGCAGGGCGGAGACGACACCAAGACTCACTTTATCTACGAACTGCAGTATTACCTCGACAATCCGGCAGCCTCACAGGCCCTGGAGTTTGCGGTTAACCAGAATGCAGCAGGATGGCGCTATGAGTACGCGGTTCAATGCGATATCAAGGGATCGCACGTGTGGCGAGTGTGGAGCCGTCCTCTTGGTCATTGGGTCGCGAGCAATGCGACGTGTCCTGCACCGGTCGCTAACGAGTGGAACAGCCTCAGCTGGGAATTCGAACGAACCGCGGATCACAAGGTGGTTTTCGTGGCGGTGACCCTGAACGGGCAGCGGTCAGAAATCAACATGACCGAGGATGCCTTTACCTCAAGCGGAAGCGGAATCGATGTAGCGTATCAGATGGACGCGGAAGGCGGTCCGACTCCCTACAGCTCATGGGTGGATCAGATCAAGCTGACAGAGTGGTAGAACAGTCGTCGGTCGGTCGCTAGGTTTAGAGCATGCCGCCGGAGCGAATAGTGAGGTTCTCGAGCGCCAGTTCAAGCTTGACGATGGCTTCTTCGAGCTTCGGGTGGCGATCAAGTTCGGAGCGCAATGAATTCAGAAGACTGCGCGCCTGCTCGACATTCTGAACAGCTTCCTGGTGCCGATCTTCCGGCAACTTCTCTTCCGATTCAGGATATTGCATGCGACCCTCACCTCTGGTTCTATTCTAGCGCGAGTTGTCTGTGATCTCCGCCGGAGCGACGGATCCGATACACGCGAGTTCCTGCTTCAATTTCACATGCTGCTGAAGCAAGCGTAGATAGACGGATTCTTCCTTTCCCGCTTTCGCCTCTACGATATCGATCAAGTGTTGCCTCTCGTCGCTCGACCAATCCTCCAGATTCGGTACCAGTGACAAGGCCAACGCGAGGTTGGAAAGAGCGTTGTTCTCGTCCGCTGTGAGCGAACTTCGATCGAGCGAGAGCGCGTCGGCAAGCCACTTCGAGGTTTCGGCTTTCATACGAGCCGAGTTTCCCTCGTATTTGTCCGCCATTTCCTTCTGCACGGCAAAGGTGATGTTCCGGACGGTGAATTTGTCATAAAGGCCACGAGGCGCATTGGCAAATTCATAGTAGAGGTGGCCGTTCGCGAGTTTCCGCAACGTTGCGGCCGTCGTTCTATGGCGCGAGTCGCTCGCGATCTTCTTCTCTTCCCTCTCGGCGATCTTTCGCAGTTCGGGCTTTACCGGGCGGAATCCAAGCTTGCGGTAGAACCAGAAAGCGCCGGACTGAATCGCCTCCTCATTTTCGAAACCAATTTGATACGGATACACCGATATACAGCTCACGCCGGTCAGTTGATGGAGCAGATGTAAAACCTTTGCGTAGATCCAGGCAGTTTCGCCGTCGCGATAGGTGTAGAAGGTGTTGAAGCCGACTTCAGCCCAGTCGAAAAGCGAGATTGATTCCAGGTAATTGATGGCCACGCCATTCTTGTACGTGCATCCTGCATGATACGCACGAATCGGCAGTCGTCGATCAGGAGGGAGGCCCCAGACATAAATCTGAACGCCGCGGCCTACGTCGGCCTGGTACACGTGATCTGGATCGGCGCGCGTGGTTCCATAGAGTTCCCGATGACGTACGAGCAACGCCTCGCGCGAATGTTGAAGAAGCTCCTCCGCTTCCTTGCATTTCAGTTTGCGAACAGGAATCGACGGAGAGGCGAGTTCCTCACCCAGTGAGATCTGGTTGCGTTTGAGAAGCGGCTGGTCGTGGATATAGAGCTCTTTTGTCGGTCGCCGTGCGTAGGTACGGCTAGCCTTGCTTCCGCTCAGATCGAAGTCGAGAAAGAGGCCGAGTGAATCGTAGAGTTCAGTTTTGTCCTTAAGGCAGAGAGGTGCGCCTTCGAACTGCTTCATCAGCCAGAGCCATTCGCGTCCTGCACCACCGGCGGCGGTTCCCATGAGGCGCAGAAAAGCGATATCTGGTTCGACGAAGCTGTCGTCCTCGATGAGCGGCAGGAACCGAGGCAGGGTGTTCACCAGCTTTCCATATTGCTCCTCCACATCCCAAAGCGCCGTGACCTTGTCGGGATAAAGCTTGGCGAGCCATCGAGCGACTTCGTACGTGTGTTCGTACTGGACCACAGTTCCGGCAATACCGGAATAGCGCTCGTCGTCGAAGAGGTCGGAATCTGAGGCCTGGTCGCGCAGGCGGCGCACTTCTGGCTCAAGCTGATTGAGAAGTTTGTCTGCGAGTTCCGCCACGCGAGTACTGTGCGGAAAAGCACGAAGGAACAGCAGCGTGTCGTGCAAGCGAATGACAGCTTCCGCGCTGGCAAACCGCGGAGTAGGAATCGAAGCGAGTAGTTTAGCGGTCCGAGCGGCGGCACCGGGGGCACGGTCGGTGCGGGTTTGATCAAGTTTATTGAGGGTAGCGGCAGCGATCTTCACAGGATCGAAAGTATAGTCGCAGGGCACTTTCTACTTAATTCAGCGGCTCGGTTCAGCCACTGCTCCGCTAACACCTTTGCATGCACTATCTCGCGGAGACAAACGTTTGGCACAGTTTTTGCTTCTAAGTACAGCGAGGATCATATGAAGCCGAAATTGACAGCTGGGCAGGAAACCCGGAAATCGTTCCGGCGAGGTCCTTTTCTCGCCGAAGTCACTGTTGATGGCAACGTTTACCGTTTCATCATTCGCGACGAGAGCCACGAGAAACCCACCATTCACGGCAGCAAGAGAACCATGGTCGAAAGCGAAGCGGAAGTCACGACCATGCTCGATCGGCTGTGGCCGGAACAGCGGGCGGCATAAAGCTGTTCGCCCTATTCGCCGTATGGCACCCAGATATTCTTAACCTGCGTCGCATGCTGCAAGTACCAGCGTCCTTCACCCTGTGTGGGATCGTACCAGTCAATCACGCGACCTTCGTTGGTGAAGGTCTGCTTCAAGTTCCCGGCCGACAACTTCTTGACCAATTGTGCAATGGCTTCGTCGCGGAATGACCAGATTGCGTCGATGTCGTCGTGTTCGGCGAGAGTTTTCGTCAGCTCCTCCGGACGTCCGCTCACGATGTTGACCACTCCACCAGGAAGATCGCTCGTGTCGAAGAGCTGGTACAGGTCGCCAATAATCAATGGATAAGTCTCAGAAGGAATGACGACAACGGTATTTCCCAGTGCAATCGCAGGAAGCACCAGCGAAAGGAACCCAAGCAGCGGCGCATCATCCGGACAAATGATACCGATCGCGCCGACAGGTTCGTTCATGGCCAGGGAGACGTTGCGCATGGGTGGGCTGTGTACCGCGCCATCGAACTTATCTGCCCAGGCAGCGTACGCGAAGATGCGCTGAATACTGGCTTCCACTTCCTTCTCAGCTTTCGCTTTTGAAGTGACGGCCCCGAGGCGGCTAGTGATTTCGCCAGTGCGCTGGACCAGGTTCTCGGCGACGTAATAAAGAACCTGAGCGCGATTGTGTGCCGTTGCCTTAGACCATCCTTCGGCCTTTCGCGCAGCTTCCACGGCGTTGCGAATGTCTTTGCGATTCCCCAATGGGGCTTCACCAAGAAGTTTGCCGTCCGCGCCGTGAACGCTAAAGCTGTACCCGGAATCCGGCCGAGCTTGCTTGCCGCCGATGTAGAGCTTGACTGTTCGGTCAATTCCAAACGTGTCGGAAGTTTCGATCGGCTCTGCTTTTGCCCTACCCTTCGATTGCACGACTGGCGCATTCTTGAACCACGCTGGCTCAAGATACTCGAGCATGCCCTCGCGGCCGCCTTCGCGACCAAAACCACTTTCGCGGTAGCCACCGAATCCGCAGGCGGCGTCGAACAGGTTTGTGCTGTTCACCCACACCACGCCGGCTTTGATTTGCGAAGCCACCTGCAGAGCAACGTTTACGTTCTCGCTCCACACGCTCGCTGCCAATCCATAAGCGGTGTTGTTCGCGAGTTCCACAGCCTCGCGCAAGGTCCGGAAGGTCATTGCCGAGAGCACGGGTCCGAAGATTTCCTGCTGGGCAACGGTCGAGGTTGGATGAACATTCACCAGCAGCGTCGGCGGAAAGAAGAGTCCTTTCGCGGGCTGCTCAAACGAAGGCTGCACGCAAGTTGCACCCTCAGCAATTCCTTGCTCCACCAACTTGCGAATACGTTCAAGCTGCACCGGAGCAACGATGGCGCCCATGTCGATGGCCTTGTCCAGCGGTGCGCCCACCCGAAGCGTGGACATACGATCGCGAATTTTCTCCACCAGCTTATCGGCGATACCTTCTTGCATCAGCAGCCGCGATCCGGCACAGCAAACCTGCCCCTGGTTGAACCAGATGCCATCCACCAAGCCTTCGACCGCGCTGTCGAGATCGGCATCATCAAACACGACATAAGGTGACTTTCCGCCTAGTTCCAGCGACAACTTCTTGTGCGTGGCAGCCGTGGCTTTGCGAATGATGCGTCCAACATCCGTCGATCCGGTGAAAGCGATCTTGTCCACGCCGGGATGATTCACTAACGCCTCGCCGGTGCGCCCATCGCCGGTGATGACGTTCACGACCCCCGCGGGAAGTCCGACCTGCTGACAGATTTCAGCGAACGCCAAGGCAGTGAGTGGAGTGAATTCGGCCGGCTTCAGGACAACCGTATTTCCCGCAGCGAGTGCAGGCGCAATCTTCCACGCCAACATCAATAATGGAAAATTCCACGGGATGATTTGCCCCACCACGCCACATGGGCTATAGCCCGGAAACTCCTGCGGCAAAAGCTGTGCCCAACCCGCATGATGGTAGAAGTGCCGCGCAACGAGAGGGATATCGATGTCACGGCTCTCGCGAATGGGCTTGCCGTTGTCGAGGGTTTCGAGCACGGCCAGCCGACGCGAGTGTTTCTGCACCTGCCGCGCAAGAGCATAAAGGTAGCGGGCTCGAACATGCGGAGTGAGTGCCTGCCATCCGCTCAACGCCGCCCGGGCAGCGCGAACGGCGGCATCAACATCTTCCACCGAGCCCTGTGCGACCGAAGCCAAGAGGTCGCCAGTCGATGGGTCCGTGGTATCGAACGCATCATCCCCGGCGTGCCATGCATTGTTGATGAAGTGTCCAAAGCGACGCTTATGCTGGTCGAGCCATTGCAGCGCCTCTTTCGGATCTTCGAGCGCTGGCCCGTATTCCATGGTAGCGAACTTTTCCACGATGCTCATCTTCTGCTCATCCTATGCGATCGCATGGCGGTAATCCGCCGAGTAGCGTCCGGTCGCGTGAAATTCCAGTTGCCGTTCAATGTCGGCCAGCATGCCGCTGGCGCCGAAACGGAAATATTCGGCGTTCAGCCAGGCGTTGCCGAGCTCTTCCTTTATCAAGGACAGCCATTCCAGCGACTGCTTGGCTGTCCTGATTCCGCCGGCGGGTTTGAATCCAACAATCATTCCCGTGCGCTTCGCGTACTCGCGGATCGCACGCACCATTACCAATCCAACCGGAAGCGTCGCATTCACGGCTTCCTTGCCAGTTGAAGTCTTGATGAAGTCTGCGCCAGCCATCATCGCGACAAGGCTAGCCCGATACACATTGCGGAGCGTGACCAGGTCACCTGTTCCCAAAATTGCCTTCATGTGGACCGGCCCACAGGCCTGCTTGAAGCTGGCGACCTCGTCATATAACTCCCGCCATTGACCGCCAAGTGCGTGTGCGCGCGTGATGACGATGTCGATCTCCGTCGCGCCTGCTTCGATCGAGCGGTGAATTTCATTGATCCGTTCCGAGACCGGCGACAGTCCAGCCGGGAATCCCGTCGATACGGCAGCGACGTTGATTCCGGTTCCTTCGAGTGCACGGGCGGCCGTCTCGACGAAGGTGTGATAAACGCAAACGGCGGCTACCTTGATGTTCAGGCTTTCTGCGTCGAGCTTCTGCAGGATATCCAACTGCACGGGTTGCCGAGCCTTGGCACACAAGCGAAGCACGCGTTGCTCGGTATCGTCCCCAGAGAGCGTGGTTAAATCCATGCACGAGATGGCCCGCAGCAACCATGCCACCTGCCAATCCTTCTTCACCGTCCGGCGGGTACCCAGGGTTTGTGCGCGACGTTCCACAGCACTGGTATTGACCTCGACATTCTCCACCCAATCCAAATCGAGGGACATCCCGCGATTGGGTACGAGTTCCGAGCCTGCGCCAGCAGCGCTCTTCAAATCGCGCGAGTGATTGCCATTCCCGGATACTTGGCTGGTCGGGACGTTGGCGTGTTTTTGAGCTGACATGAAATCCTCCCAGCGTTGCCGATAGCGAGCTCAGCCGGTTAGACCATTGTACTTACGCTGGCCATTCGGACTGCAACATAAAGCTGCTGCAACGTGGTTTTCTTCGACAGTCGCTTGGGACGTTTCGGCTGTCACCGACGGTTATCTTTCAATGAAACAGGCTCCGGGAACTGGCGTCTAGTGCGACAATGCACCATGGCTTCCAAGATTCGACTTGTGATCGCCGACGTAGATGGCACCCTCGTCACGCAGGAAAAGGTTCTCACCGAGAAAGCAGTACAAGCCGTCAAGCACCTTCGGGACGCCGGCATCGCTTTCAGCATCACCAGCGGCAGGCCACCGCTCGGCATGAAAATGCTGACGGAGCCACTCGCGCTCAACGAACCGATTGCAGCCTTCAATGGCGGGGTACTCGTTCGTCCCGATATGTCGGTGATTTCGCGCAGCATTCTGCCAGCGGAGATTGCAGCTCGCGTCGTGGAATCAATTCTTCGCCACGGCCTCGATTGCTGGATCTACACCGAGGTCGAATGGCTCGTCCGCGACCTGCAAGCCCCGCACGTTTCGCGCGAACAATGGACGGTGAAGTTCCCACCCAAGGTGGTCAGCGACTTCACTCCGTACCTGTCGAACGTGGTGAAAATTGTTGGCGTGAGCGACGACCTTCCCCTGGTCGCGCGTTGTGAAGCCGACGTTCAACACGACCTCGCCGGCCAAGCCTCCGCCGCTCGCTCGCAGCCGTATTATCTCGACGTCACTCATCCCGACGCTAACAAGGGGCACGTGGTGGAAGTCATGTCGAAACTGCTGTCCATTCCACCCCCGGAAATCGCCACTTTGGGTGACATGCCCAACGACGTTCTCATGTTCAAGAAGAGCGGCATGAGCATCGCCATGGGGAATGCCAGTAAGGAAGTACAAAACCAGGCAACCTACGTGAGTGCCTCGAACGAAGAAGAAGGATTTGCCAAGGCGGTGGACCACTTTATTTTGAGGGAAGGTTGATGGTGCCGGGAGGGGGAATCGAACCCCCAAGGTACCAAGTACCGGCGGATTTTGAGTCCGCTGCGTCTGCCAGTTCCGCCATCCCGGCCTGGGTGGCTGTCAAAGATTAGCACAGCTTCGGACCCGCCCGAAATCCCGGTAACCCACAGAACCCGAAAGGTCCCAGACCGCCTCCAAAGAAGAAAGCCGCGAAATGCACGTCGCGGCTTCATTCAGGAGGCCAAAATGTCGAAATACTGAAACCAACCTGGCCAAAGCATGACACTTGTCACGCCAGTTGCAACATCAAATGACTGGAATTCCGGTGAATTTCCCAATTTGAAATTCACGTCAATCCATGTCCCGCCAGTTTTTTCCTACTCCGACCTCAACTTCCAACGGCACGCTTAACTCCGGATGCACCTTTCCCATCCGCTCACACACCAGCGACTTCATTGTTTCCACTTCACCTTCCGGCACTTCGAAAACAAGTTCGTCGTGCACCTGCAGTGTCATTCGCGATTTCAATTTCCGCTCGCGCAGGTCCGCATCGATATGGATCATGGCGATCTTGATCAAGTCCGCGGCCGTGCCTTGCAGCGGAGTGTTCACCGCGGTGCGTTCCGCAAAGCCGCGCATAGTGATGTTCTTGGTATTGATGTCAGGAATGGGACGAATCCGGCCAAACATGGTGCGCACTTTACCTTCGGCTCGTGCCTGTTCCAGCGTTCGATCGATGAACTTGCGCACTCCGCTGTACTTTTCAAAGTAGGCTTCGATGAAGCCCTTAGCTTCTTTCTGAGGAATGCCGAGTTGTTGCGACAGTCCGAAGGGCGATAACCCGTACACAATCCCGAAATTGACGGCTTTCGCGCGGCGCCGATGCTCGGCATCGATCATCATTGGCGGAACGCCGAATACTTGTGCGGCGGTCAACGTGTGGATGTCGTCTCCACGACGAAACGCTTCCACCAGCAGGGCGTCTTCGGAAAAGTGCGCCAGCAGCCGCAATTCGATCTGCGAATAGTCCGCCGCCAACAGCACGTTCCCTTCCTCGGCGATGAATGCCGCCCGAATTTCGCGGCCAAGCTCTGTGCGAATCGGTATGTTCTGCAGATTGGGATTCTTCGACGACAGCCGTCCAGTGGCCGCGTTCGTCTGGTCGAACGTTGTATGCAGCCGTTGCGTACACTGGTTCAGTAGCAACGGCAGGGCGTCCACATAAGTGGATTTCAGCTTCGAAAGCTGCCGATACTCCAATACCAGCCGCGGCACATCGTGCGACTTCGCCAACTCATCGAGCACATCCTGCGCTGTCGAAATCGTCTTACCCTTACCGTATTTCACTGGTTTGGGGAGGTTGAGCTTGTTGAAGAGCACATCGCCCAACTGCTTCGGCGAGTTGATGTTGAACTCCGTGCCGGACAGCTCGTACACCTGCCGGGCGACTGCGCCCGCTTCACGGTCGAGCTTGGTTGACATCGCGGACAGCACATCGCAATCGATCTTCACTCCCGCCTGTTCCATGCGAGCAAGCACAGGAACCAGCGGCAGATCGATGTCGTCGTACACGCTCTTCAATTCTTGCTGCTCGACAGCTTCCCGCAACGATGAGGCCAACCGCTGCGTTACGTCCGCCGATTCCGCGAGTGCGCCGCTGAGCTTCAGGTTGAAATGCCGCAGCGCAGATTCCGGAAGTGAGTGGCTCGAGTACGTGGGATCAAGCAGGTACGAATACAGCATCGTGTCGTCCTGCACTCCAGCGAATTCGAGGCCATTCTCTTTGAAGGCATGCATCGCCGCCTTCGAATCGTGAACCGCCTTCGGCAGCTTCGAATCGGCCAACGACTTCTTCAGCGCCTGTCCTGTTTCGCTGTCGTCGAGCGACACAATCATCGCTTTGCCAGAAACGGCCGAGATTGCCAACTTGTTGACCTTGGGCGGCGCAGCAGGAGCGGCACCAAGCATGAGCTGGCCTTGCGATTCGTCTGCTTCCGGCGCCTCTTCTTCCGATGAGGCCGGAACTGGAACGTCGAGCGCGACCGCCAGCACACCATTTCTCGCCACCTTCAGCACCGCGTCTATATCGGCAGCAGACTTCGCTTCTGTGTACTCCGTCTCGCTTTCATCGACACCAGAAACCAGATCCTTCAACAGCGAGGTGAATTCAAGCTCTGTGAATAACTCGCGCAACGCAGTCGCGTTTGGTTCGCCCATGCGCATCGGCTCCGGATCGAAATCAATGGGAGCATCGCAGTCGATGGTCACCATCTTGCGGCTGAACAGGATCGTGTCCCGGTTGTTCAACAGCGACTCGCGATATGTCTTCTTCTCCACCTCTTCCGCGTGGTCGAGCAGGTTCTCCAGTGAACCAAAACGCTGGATCAAATCCACCGAACCTTTATCGCCGATTCCCGGCGCTCCCGGAATGTTATCGATGGAATCGCCGCGCAGTGCCATCACGTCGATCACGCGCTCCGGCGGAACACCAAGAATTTCCTCCACCTTTCGTGCATCACAAATCAGGTTGTCCTTCGGTGGATTCAAAACGCACACACGCTCGTTCACGAGCTGAAGCATGTCTTTGTCACTGGAGACGACGTAAACCGGAAAACCCTTGTCCGCAGCCTTTTTTGCCAGCGTGCCAATCACGTCATCCGCCTCGAAGCCTCGCATCTCCAGGATGGGGATTCCGTAAGCCTCGAGCGCCCGGCGGATATACGGGACCTGCTGTGCCAGATCGGCAGGCATTTCGGACCGATTCGCCTTATAACCCTTGTATTCGATTTCCTGAAAGGTCTGCGTCTTTAAGTCGAACTTGCGAACCGCTTTTACTTCATCTGCTTGCGTGTCCCGGAACGTCGGGCCGGCCGTATCGAAGACTGCAGCGATGAACTCCGGATGGAAGTCGTCGCGCAGTTTTCGCAACATGTTGATAAACACGTAACTTGCGCTCGTGGGCAGTCCGTTCTTGGTAGACATCGAGCGCTGACGCGCCATCGCGTGATACGCGCGAAAGATAAACGAGTACGAATCGATCAGGAACACTCGTCCCGACTTCGTTGAATCGGACGGGCCTCTCGCGACATAGGCCGGAGTTGCAGGCTGAGGTTCGGTGGCGATTGCGCCTTCTGCGCTGGCGGATTTTTTCTTTGCGGGCAAGAGAAAATTTTAACAGTTTCGACTACTATTCTGCCGGTCACGTAAAATCCAAGACACCATGATCAACGTTGGCGTCGTCGGTTTTGGCCTTGCCGGCAAAGTGTTCCATGCCCCCTTCGTGCGCGCAGTAGAAGGGCTGCACCTGGCGGCTATCGTGCGCCGCAGCGGCGAAGTCGATCCGAAATATCCAGGCGTTCGCTTCGTTCGCTCCGTTCCAGAGTTGCTGGCGATGAAAGAGATCGACTTGATCGTCGTTGCGACGCCGAATGACCTCCACGCGTCTATTGCCAAAGAAGCTCTGCTTGCCGGCAAGCATGTGGTCGTTGATAAACCCTTCACTACCACCTTGGCAGAAGCCGAAGAACTGGTTGCGATCGCCGAGAAGCAGAAACGGATCGTGACTGTCTTCCAGAACCGCCGCTGGGACGGCGATTTCATGACCGTGAAGCAGGTTCTGTCGTCCGGCGAACTTGGCCGTGTCGTCATCTTCGAAACTCACTTCGATCGCTTTCGTCCTGGTCTCCGCGGAACCTGGCATGAGCGCGTGATGCCGGGCATGGGTTTGCTGTTCGACCTTGCGCCTCACCTCGTTGATCAGACACTGCAACTGTTCGGGAAGCCCGAAGCCATTTTTGCTGACCTTCGCAAAGAACGGGATGGGACGCCGGTGGACGACGCCTTCGACGTCACGTTTTACTATCCGAAGATGCGCGCCCTGCTGCGCTCCACGGCGATGTCTGCGTTTACAGGTCCGCGCTACTGGATCTGCGGCGATAAAGGTTCGTACACCAAATACGGGCTTGATCCGCAGGAAGACGCGATGAAGAACGGCGGCGATCCTGATTCCCCGAACTGGGGAAGCGAACCGGAAACTCAGTGGGGAAAACTCACAACGGCTGACGCCGAAACAAAAATTCCGACTATTCCCGGCGACTATCGGCGTTATTACGAAAATGTTAGCGATGCACTTCTCGGCAAAACCAGCATTGCCGTCACAACCGAGCAGGCACTCGAGGTGATGCGCGTGCTGGAGACTGCAATCGAGAGCTCCAGGAAACGCTGCGCTCTGCCGTTTAAATGAGCCTAATCCGCCGCAGGATGCTCAGCGGTAAACTCCGAACAGCACGGCTTCTCCGCCGGCTTGAATTCCATGAACTCGATGCGCACGTCATCCGGATCCCAGACGTTTAATTGGCGTTTGCCGTCACGCCCCATCTGCGTATGTTCCTGCTGGCTCGATTTCCAGCCGGACCTCGCGAGTCCTGAGGCGGCATCATCGATATTCGCGATGCCAAGCGAGAAATGGTTCTGCACACCGAGTTGATGATGATCAGCATTCGCCGGAATATCGAGCATGTATTCCAGCCAGTCGGTTCCATCGGGCACCTGCGAAGAAACCCAAACCGGATGGTCTTCCTTCCAGCCGCCATACCAGTAAGGACGGAAGCCGAGCACGTCCTTATATAGCTTGTCCATGGCAGCGCGATCTTTCACCACAAACCCCACGTGAATCATGCGATGCGAAATTCCGCCGCGCCTGCCATCGTCTTTCGCAGGTTGGTAGAACGCAACGTGATGACCCTCCGCGTCAGTGATTTCGAATTCATGGCTGCCATCGAAATTCTTCGTCAGCGAATTGGGAACTGCAAGCTGACGCGATGCTAAATACTTACGTAGCGCCTCCACATCGGTGGTGCGAAAGCCAATCACTTCCATTCCGTTGTTGCGTTCACGTGCGTCCACTACTTGCACAAATTGACTTTTGCCAACTTCGTATTGCGTGCAGCCGTTTCCGCAACGGACTTCCGGCAACCGAAGCCGTTCGGTGTAAAACTTGCGCGATGCGAGTAAATCCTTGGCGTAAACACGGACGAACGCAATACCGGTAATCGCAGGACGCCTAAGATCCGCCGCGAAGGAAGACAGCGCAACCAGGAGCATGAGCCCGATACTCACTCTCCGCATAAGCTATTCCTCCGTGCCTGTGACCTTGGCCTTCAATTTTCCTTTCGCCAGCTGTGCCGTGATTTCCTCGCCAGTCCGGATTTGCGCCGCATTTTTCACCAGCACTCCATTTGCGTCAAACACTAACGCGTAGCCGCGTTCCAGGATGTTCGTCGGCGAGAGCGCCTGCAATTGCGCCGTCCGATGCTCCATTCGCGCGCGACGCCGACCTAAGCCTGCACGCATCGACGCATTCATCGTGCCCGAAAAGGTCTCCAGCTGTTTGTGGAAATAGCTGAGCCGTAAACGAAGGTCGAGGTGCCGTAATCGCGTGGCCGCGTTATCGAGCCGCCGCATGCGTTGCTGAATCACCTTGCGCTCGGCTTGCGCAAGCCGATTGGTTAGGTCATCCACCCGCTGTTCGCGCCGCCGAATCGCATCCCTCATGCGGGCGAAAGCCCCGTGTTGCGCCAGTTCCGTCAGCCGCAATTTCATCTGCTGAAGCTGGTAGCGCGCGGCACGCGACAGCCTTCTCTGCAAAGTTTCCACTTGCTCATCGAGCATGCGCTTGGATTCGATCACCAACTCCGCGGCCGCCGAGGGAGTAGGCGCGCGAAGGTCAGCGACGAAATCGGCGATGGTGAAATCTGTTTCGTGTCCGACCGCGGCGATCACCGGAATTTCCGACGCCGCGATGACTCGCGCAAGTCCTTCACTGTTGAAGGCGGCAAGATCCTCCAGCGATCCGCCGCCGCGAGCAAGAACGATCACGTCCACGTTCTTTGCCTTGTTGAAATACTTCACGCCCGTCGCAACTTCCGACGCAGCCGCATCCCCTTGCACCTGGGCAGGAAAAATCAGGATTCCGACACTCTCATGCCTGCGCCGCAGAATGTTGAGCATGTCTTGCAACGCGGCTCCGCGGGGCGAAGTCACAATGCCAATGCGGCGCGGCAAGCGCGGAATCTCTTTTTTGCGCGAGCGCTCGAAGAATCCTTCCGCCGCAAGCTTCGCCTTCAATTGCTCGAAGGCGATCTGCAGCGCGCCCGCGCCTTTCGGCTCCACGTAGTCGGCCGAAAGTTGCAACTCGCCTCGCTGGTCGTAGATGGTCACACGTCCGCGGGCGATCACCTGCATGCCGTTGTCAGGCTTAAAGCGCAGCAGCCGTGCTTGGGTTCGCCAGATCACCACCCGAAGCTGGGAAGCATCGTCTTTGAGAGTGAAGTAGAGGTGTCCGGATTCCGCCGGACGGTAGTTAGAAATTTCGCCTTCCACCCACACATCTGTGTACTCGCGTTCGACCTGGGTACGAATCGCCGATACCAGATCGCGGACGGAAAAGATTCGTCGCGTCGGTTGAAAGGTAAAGTCCAGTTGTCCGCTGAGAGACATCAGAAGTTATGGGTCGTCCTGTGATTCATTCTAAACGTCCGGCTCCTAACACTCGCCGACTCGCTCTGCTCGAGTTTTCGCGTTTCGCGGACAGCGCCGAACACGAACCATGCGGAAAAAAGGTCGACCACCACCAGAATCTTCCCCAAGGTCCGCCATTGACCGCCTGCCGCAAACAAGCCGACATGAACGCCAGCGACCACCAGGATGACGATGAGCAGCAGAATTCTTCGACCGTTGGACAGTTTTCTCAACTGCTTCCTCTCCTGGACGGCATCAAGTCCTGTTTCCGGGCTCCCTTTGGGACGGAGTTTGAAAACACAGGACTTACACCTAAAAGCTTCGGTGAAGACTATAAAACAATCGGCCTCAAGATCTAAATGCCCTGACGTGACTCGGTCTGCCTGGGCGGCGGCAAAACAGAGCTGAAACAACGATCGGGGCGACTCGTCCCATTCTTGTTTTCAACTGTTTACATATTCCAAGTTGCCGCGTCTCTCTATTAATTGTGGGAACTTGGCCTTTCCTGCACGCGTACTTACAACCAAGCCTCTCCGGAAGGCAGTGGGAACATGAGACGGTTCGTCGACATCGTCATTCAGTCGTTGAGTACGCTTTGGGCGCACAAGTTGCGCTCATTCCTAACCATGTTCGGAATTGCCTGGGGCGTGGGATCGCTCCTCCTATTGGTCGGCCTCGGCGAGGGCTTTCGCTCCGGAAACAAGAAGCAACTGGCCTCCATCGGCCAGGACATCATGTTCATCTTCGGTGGACGCCTGCCTTCCGTCGAGGGCAGTCTCAACTCGATGCGCCCATACAAGCTGACCTACGGCGATTACGAGGCGATCAAGACCGAGGCCACACTGGTGAAGCGGGTTTCGCCAGTGCTCAACCGCGAAGACATTCGCGCCGTCAGCGAGTACAACACCACCAACGGGCAAGTGTTTGGCGTCTCGGCGCCCTATAACCTGATACGCACCATCCCAATGATGAGCGGCCGCTGGCTCAGCGATGCCGACGAGTCCGATAGCCGCCGCGTCGCAGTAATTGGCTCGGAGATGATGAAGAACATGTATGCGGGTCGCGCCGCTGTCGGCAGCACGATCCTGCTCAACGGATCGCCTTTTGAGGTGATCGGAGTGCTGGAGAAGGTCGGAAAAGAAGGAAATAACGGGACCAACATACGCATCTTTATCCCGATCACGACCATGCGCGTGTTGTTTCCATTGAAGGAAAAGAATTCCGAAGACGCGCTTTCGTTCATCAACTATCAGCCGGTAGCTCGTGAACAGCACGAAGCCGCAAAGTTGCAGGTTCATCAGATCGTCGCACGCCGGCACGGCTTCGATCCAAAAACGCCGGAAACATTCGACGAATGGGACACCATCGAAAACGAGCGCCGTGTGGGCATGATCTTCGACGCCATGGACATGTTCCTCGGCGGCGTCGGCGTAGTCACGCTTGCGTTAGGCGCGATCGGCATCATCAACATCATGCTGGTCTCAGTAACCGAACGCACGCGCGAGATCGGCGTACGTAAAGCATTAGGCGCAACCAACCGCAGCATCCTGACGCAATTTTTCTTCGAAGGCGCGTTCCTGACGGTTTTGAGCGGACTCATCGGTCTCCTGGGTGCCGCTGGACTGATGTCGCTGCTTTCGGCGGGAGGTGCGCCAGAAGGATTCGATCCACCTCGCATCGTACCGATGTCCGCATTTTTAGCGATCGCGTGTTTGTCGATCGCGGGGATTGTCTCTGGACTTTATCCGGCCCGAAAGGCCGCCTTGCTGCAGCCGGTAGAAGCATTCCGACAGGAGTAATTATGGTTTCTGATGTCCTCGGCCAATCGTACAGCGCGCTCCGTCATAATCGCCGCCGCGCTTTGCTGACCATGCTCGGAATGGCTTGGGGCATCGCGACTGTCGTATTGTTGCTCGCCTACGGTGCAGGTTTTGAGCGCGCCATCCTTACCGTGTTCAGTTCTTTTGGCTCGCACATGATCGGAGTTTTCCCGGGACGCACCTCGCTGCAAGCCGGCGGAAGCAAGGCCGGGAGCGAGATCCGCTTCACAATGGAAGACCTGGAGTACATCAACAGCGAAGTGCCGCTGGTAAAACGTACGTCTCCGATGGTGGACATCAAAACCTCGGTTGCTTACGAGAATCGCAGTTTCAACTTCAGGGCTGTCGGAGTTTACCCGTCGTGGCAGGCAATCCGCCGGATGGAGATCACCGGCGGCCGCTTGCTCACGGAAGGTGACCAGCAGGCTCGCGCGCGCATGGTGGTTATTGGCGATGAGGTTTCAAAGAAGTTGTTCTCGGGCGTGTCGCCGCTGAACAGCTACATCCGAATCGGCGGACTCTCGTTTCAGGTCGTGGGCGTTCTGAAGCACAAGGTGCAGGACGGAGACGACAACGACAACCGCATGCTGATTATTCCGTTCAGCACCATGGGCGATCTGAAGGACACGCACTATCTTCAAGGCCTGTTCATTGAGTACGAAGGCATGGCTTACGTGCGTGTGGCGGAGTCGGTGCGCAGAGTAATGGCATCGCATCATTCATTTGATCCGAAGGACCGTCGCGCCATTTTCGTTTGGAACCTGATGGAAGACATCCAGCAGTTCCGCATCATCACTACCGGCATCAAGATTCTCCTGACATTTGTTGGTCTGCTCACGCTCGGCATTGGCGGTGTCGGACTGATGAACATCATGCTGGTCGCGGTGACGCAGCGCACGAAAGAGATCGGGGTGGAGAAAGCTCTCGGCGCGCCCCGTCGACACATCCTCCTCCAGTTCCTGTCCGAGGCACTGGCGATTACCGCAGTGGGCGGCGTTTTGGGAGTGGTGCTGGCTTACACGGTTGCTTACACCGTCGGCAGCCTCACTCTGTTTAGCGCTTTTGCGGAGAACGCGACCGACGCTGACATTCACTTGCGTATCGATCCGACTATCCTGATTACCGCAACCGTCATCCTGGGGATTGTAGGAATTGTGAGTGGAATGCTTCCAGCCATCAAAGCCTCAAGGCTCGATCCCGTGGAAGCACTTCGTTACGAGTAACGCGAAAACCAGATTCCTCTCTCACCCGTGATGAAGCTTCACCGCGCCGCCCGGAATGAGAACGAGCCGAGCGGCGCGGTAAGACTTATGCGACTCTCTCTGCCAGCGTGAGAATGTAACCGTCTGGATCGGTAATGGCGAACTCACGCACCCCGTAAAACTTCGTCTCGATTGGCATCACGATCTTCGTTCCATTCGAGCGAATGTCCTCGTAGAGTTCGTCCACCCCCTGCATAACCAGGAACAGGGTGAGCGTGCCGCCGATGGGCACATCCTTGAATGCAGGGTATTCTGCGACGACGGTTTTCTGCTCGTTCAGGAAAATCTCGATTCCGCCTCCTCGAACGGAAGCGAATACAAACGGCGGTTCGTCCGGGACATGCTTGTCCAATTCGAAATCAAGGACATCGCAATAGAAACGAATGCTCTGCTGAACATCGCGTACAACTAGATTGGGGGTCAATCGAAGAAAGGCCCTCATATTTTCTCCTCGGGTGCGCACGGCGGAGCCAAGCACACCCTCCAGTGTGCTCGCATCTCCTCCATCCGCGGCCCGGCGAGTTCGAGAGCGCAGGTAGAATCGCTGAAGCGATTCGCGAGGTACGACGACACAATACCATCGGGGACGAACCGCATCAATGAATAAGCTGTAAATTGTGTTGGGATCGGTGGCTGACGTGGCGGAGCGGACAAACAACCCGGGAGTCGAACGAGTGCGCCAACTTCTGTCCCAGTTCGAGCACCCACTGGTCGATTTCACAGCCCGGGAAAATGGGGACGGCGTGCAACTGGTAATGAACTTTAAAAACATCACCGTCCCGGTGCATACCTACGTCATGGACATTCATCCACGCGATCTGGAACATCCGCAATTCGCCTGGACCTTCGAGCGCATGCTGTATGACGGCATACACGATTATGTGATCGAGATGTTTACCCACGCCCCGCACACGAGAGACTGAGAAAGCATGATGCCCGAAGTAAAAGTGTCTCCGTCAATGCGAGAGTACATCCAGCAGATTATTAGGCGTGAGGGGCCCATCCCCTTTTCCCGATACATGCAACTTTGTCTCTATGGGGAAGCGGGATCGCCACCCGGCTTCTATACGCGCCAACGGGAGCAGTTCGGTAAGGCAGGCGACTTCTACACATCGAGTGATGTGCACGCCGTGTACGGCCGCCTCCTTGCCCGACAGTTCGAGCAGATGTGGCGGGTGATCGGAACTCCCACTGAAATCGAGATTATCGAGCTCGGACCGGGACGAGGCTTGTTCGCCCAGGACCTATTGGCTTGGTCGGCACGCAAGTTCCTCGCGTTTTCCGGTGCGATGAAGTACACGCTGGTGGAAGCGTCAACATCGCTGCGAGTGCGCTTGTCTGAGCGCTTTGCAGGCGAAATCGAAAACGGAAGAGTGAAGATCGTTGAGTCGCCGGAAGCTGCATTCGCTTCTGCCCCCCGGCACGTGATCGTTTTTGCGAATGAGTTCTTCGACGCGCTGCCGACGGAAGTGCTGGACCACCGCGGCGAGCTAAGACTTGGGCTGGACGGGGATCGCTTCGTGGAAATATTCGTTCCACCTTCAACGCAGCTTATCGACTTTGCCAGCGAGTTTGCGATCCTGCCGCAGGATGGCGAGCGAGTGGACGTACCGTTGACGGCCCAGAATGCGATGCATCGGATCGTTTCCTTGATGAACAGTAAGATCGGCTACTGCGTCTTTGTAGACTATGGCTACCTCCGCGATGAAATGTTGGCTGGCCGTCATCTCGGCACGGTCACTTCCTTAAGGGAGCACACCGTCAGCGACTCTCCTTACGAGGAACCGGGCGAACAGGACATTACCGTCCACGTCAACTTTACGGCTCTCACCGCAGCCGCACGGGCTAACGGGCTCGAACCTCTCGGCTGGGTTTCACAGTCTCAGTTCCTGGTGGGAATTGGGGAAGAGAGTCAGTTCGCGGAAGCCTTCGAAGAATGCCAACTGCCACAGGAGCATGCTAAGCGCGCTCTCCAGCTGAAACATCTGATCACCCCCGAAGGCATGGGTGAGGCGTTTCATGTGCTGGTGCTGGCGGCGAACCTCGAAAAAGAAAAGGCCGCCCAACTTGATGGTCTCAAGTTCATGCGGCCCAGTAACCAGATCTAGCTAGAACCCGTTGCTGCTCGATTTACTTGGCTCGTACGGAGCCTGTAAATACTTGCGAGCTTCGCTCTGTGCGCCCTGGGTGTCGTCATTGGTTTGCAATGCCTGACGGTACTCATTGGTAGCGCGCTCGCGCTGCCCGGTGATGTCGAATATCTTGCCCAGCTGCACGTGGCTCCAGACTTCGGTCCAGCGTGGCTCACCATCTCCGTTGAGCGATTCACGGTAAGCATTGGCCGCCGACTGATAGTTGTGTTGCAGGAAGAAAACCTCGGCAACACGATAGTGCGCGAGCGAACTGTTACGGTTCACTTCCAACGCCTTCTGGAATTCCTGCAAAGCCTGCGCTAGATCGTTTTGCTGAACCAACCCCTGTCCGCGCAGAATTGCCGCACGCAGTTTCAATTCCGGCGAGTTCTTAAGCACCGAGTTGCTGGCATCAACCGTGATTCTCCGCGGACGTCCGAATGTCTCGATCGTGAACGCCGAATCGGTGCCTACCACTTCAATGCGCTGTGTCTCGCTCTGTCCATCGGTATCGACTTTGATCTCAACCGGCATGCGGAACAGGTCCAGGTCCTGCTGAATCTGCCCAACCACCCGGAAGCCTTTGCATTTCTTGGGATCGGAGCAGGTGTTGTTTCCGCCCAGGCGATAAACCGTGTACTTGATCTTGAACTCCGGCGCACCGGTCGAGTTCACCCACTGCGTGGTGAACCAGTTCAGCTTGTCGCCATAGTTCTGTTCGGCGACGCTTCGGAAGTCGTCCACGCTGGCCGGCTTGCCCTGGTATTTTTGCGCAAAGTTGGCGAGCGTCTTTTCGAAAGGTGCATCCCCCACAACCCAGCGCAACATGGTCATGATCACTGCGCCTTTATCGGTCGCGAGAGCCTGGAATTCAGGAGAGAACACGTCGAGCCGCGAGAGCCCCGACAAGGGCACGGTGTCATAAGCCAATGCGCCGACTTCCATGTCCTTCGTTACTTCGTCGTAAGCGGCTTTACCGGCGGCATCTTCCACATAGCGGGCTTCGGAGAAACGCGCTAAACCATCGGTGATCCACCAGTCGCTCTTCGACGCGGGACTCACCGACGATCCCCACCACTGATGGGCAATCGTGTTCGCCAACAGGCGGTAATTGATCTTCCCGGCCATGGCGTGTGTGGATAGCCCTGCAATTTCGGTCGACCACGTAACCGGAACCGTGTCATCCGGCAACTGCACCAGCTTCAAAGTATTGGACAGCGGCGCTCCCCATTGGCTGGAGAAGAAACTGAACTCCTTCGCTGCGGTGTCCACGTACTCGCCGATCTGGTCCTTCCGATTTGGCTTGTAGTACGCGGTCAGGTTCACGCCACCGGCGTTGCTCTTGCTCTCCAGGAACACGCCGGCAATGATCGTTCCGGGAAATGCATCGCGTGTCCAAGCGAAGGTATAGGTCTTCAAATTTGCGTTGTTCTTCGCAACGGCCGCAGCTTTGGGCGCTGGCTTAACCGCCTTCGACGGCGCGGTTTTCTTTGCCGCTACGCCTTTTTTCAGGACGGGAGGTCCGGTGGGCGCAGGTGCGTCGTCCACGGTCTTCTCTTCTACTTCGACCCCACCTTCACGGAGAACAGGCGTACCACTGCCAATCACAACCCAGTTGGACGGAACGGTGATGTTCATGGTCGCGGTAAACCGATCGGTGCCGTAACCCACCACCGGAAACCAGCGTCCCGCGTACAGCAAATAACTCGTGTCGTCGCCAACGGAAGCGAGCTTTAGCCCCGGAACCGGGCTCTCATCGCCTGAAGTGAGAACGCCTTCGTATTCAAAAGTCAGTGTGGAGCTTTGCCCTTTGGCGAGACCGCTGGGAAGCGGCACGCGAACCAGTGAGTCTGGCGTGATTCGTTCCGGCGTCAGCGACTTACCGTCCGCATCGGCAACTTTCGTCAAACGTAACGCGTTATTCAACTCGAATGTGGCGACGCTGATGTCGTCCAGCGCGGTGAACTTCACTTTCGCTTTCGCAACCAGCCTATGTGAGTGCGGAATGATCTCCGCATCGATCGCATAATCTTCCACCGTGATTCGCGCTTTTTCAGCTGCAAATAATCCGGTTGACACCAACAAAAACAAGACAGCCATCAGAGCACGCCGCAGGGGGCGCCGTGCGTGTTGCATGAATAGTTCTCCCGCTAAGTACCCGTTCAATTTGGATTCCGATACCCAGAAAAGATGTGCCTTCAATAGCTTACACCCGGAAACGGCTTGAAAGTCGCGTCTTCTGGCGAAGAACAGCCTATTTCGGCTGTGGCACGGGCGAAATTGCTGTGACGGAAAGTACCGCCTCCGCAGCCCGGTCCGCTGCTGTGCCGGCAGCGGGCGGATGAAGCTTTACCCGCAAAGCGCCAAACTGCTCCAGCATGCGCGAGCGCTCGCGGCCGTCCGTCATCAACTCACGGATCTTTTCGGCGACAGCCCTGGGAATGAAGTCGTGTTGCACAAATTCCGGTACAACATCTTTGTTCGCGATCAGGTTGACCATCGCGAATCGCTTCACTTTCACGAAGCGCCGCCCCAGGGTATAGGTGAGTGGGGCGACTCGATAGACCATTGCGAAGGGTGTGCCAATCAGTGCTGCTTCCACCGTAGCCGTGCCACTGGCCACAACCGCTGCACGCGCATGGTATAAGGCGCCACGCACGTCGCGTACAAACTTCAGCGGAACCCCGCCGCGGCTGGTGCGAGCGCGCATCCAGTTCATGTCCAGGGTGCTCGCCACGGGAAGTACGAATTCGTCGTTAACCGAACGAATCTCGCTGGCGGAGTCGAGCACTCCCGGCAAGTTCAGCTCGACTTCCTTTTGACGGCTGCCCGGCAGCAGAGCAACCCACGTCTTCGACGGATCAAGCCCATGTTCGGCTGCGAACTGTTCCCTCGTAATCGTTGGCAGAGGCTCGTCGGCCAGCGGATGGCCAACGTACTCCGCCTGCACACCGCGCTTGCGGTAGAACTCCTCTTCAAACGGAAAAATCACCAGCATCTTGCTGACGTATTTGCGCACCTGCTTGATCCGCTTCGGTCGCCACGCCCAAAGCTGCGGGCTCCTTTCCAGCACAGTGGGATCCGAAGCTTGGAATTCACGTGACTTGAAGTC
>JADMIO012791248.1_pt1 | contig 107601 bp, 90 predicted proteins | sample 8958161 | NCBI WGS metagenome assembly JADMIO01 (sample SAMN16585339, study PRJNA669376) | soil metagenome | isolation source: Crop rotation soil | place: USA: Cullars Rotation, Alabama | collected 2011
CCGCGACAACTTGTCCACGTGGAATTCTAAGCTTAGGATCCCAATGTGCTGGAAAGAAATATCGATCGGGTAATCGGGCCTGTCGCAATTATGATCGTAGACTATTATTTTAGTGGTTAACCCCGCTGCCCGGAACGCCGGTCCCAGGTTATTCTTAATAAACTCAGCTTCCTGGAGCGCGGTCATTACCATACTTGGGTTATTGCCTCCAAACAATGGTTCATTTTGCGGAGTAATTGCGTTAATAGTAACTCCATTTGCCTGCATCTGCTGAATATATTTTACGAAATAGCGGGCGTACACATCATAATATTGTAGCAGCAGACTGCCGCCGATCGATCTGCCGTTGTCCTTCATCCACACGGGTGGACTCCACGGGCTTGCCAAAATTTTTATATCGGGATTGATGGCAAGTATCTGTTTTAGCAGGGGGATAACATCAAGCGTGTCCTGCGAAAGACTAAAATGAATGAGACTGGTATCTGTTTGTCCCGAAGACACATCGTCATAGCTAAAAACGGAAGCGTTCAAGTCAGACGAGCCAATGCTTATTCTTAAATAACTTACTCCGATCGAATTTTCACCGCTTCCGAATAGTTCCTGCAATAACGAATTTTTGTCGGAGGATTTGAGTCTATTGATCACGTAGGCGCTTCCACCCGTGAGGGCGTATCCAAATCCATCGATTGACTGAAAGGTTTTTGTACTGTCCACATCAATAAATGGATAAGACTCATTGGCAGCACCAAATGAAAGATCAGCCTGCTGTTGCAACAGGGCCGACTGATCAGCTTTTGTGATCCACGATGCAACCGGCGTTGCCGAACTTGTGTTCATCGACCCCGGTTTGCCATTTTTTGAGCAATCCGATTGCATCGACAATAACCCTAGCAAGAATAAAGGCGTTGTAATAAAACGTAAACGCATAAAAATTTAATTAAAAAAATCACTTACGAATTTTGAAAAAGGCCAGAGAATCATTGTTCCTTGCCAGTACCAATATCTTACTTCCGTCAATCCCATTCAGCCATTTCGCATCCCTCATTTCTCCATGAACAGAAGGCAGATCCATCTTCTGATCAATGATCGCCTTGCCCTTGTTGAATGAAAAAACCGTAGGCAATAAAGCGTCGTAGCGGCCCTCATAGGGAAGCACCCCGTAAAAATTTCCGGCAGCCAGGAACGTGTGCGGGAGGCTGCTTATGGAAGTAAAACACATTATTGGCGCCATTTGTAACTCGTCAGGCAAATCCATTCTTTGGAAGTGTCCATTGCCGTCGTTTACAAAAATCGAGGAGCTGAGGGTTTCCGCTTTCAACTCCGTGTAATTATTAAAGAGATCGTAGAAGATATACTGCACTGTTTTGCCTGCCACATCACTGTAATGCAGATAATATTTTTTAAGAACGGGCAATGAGCGCTCCAGCTCATCTTTTGCCAAAAATGGATATTCCTTGCCATCAACAGTGTAGCACATGATCTGTTCCACGGACCCGTTGTAGTCAAAATCTTTTACATAAAGTTTGCAGGGACCATTTTTGCCTGCCCACAGTTTTGAATTGTGGCCCCAATTGCCAGCGAGAATATCGGGATGTCCATCGCCATTAACATCGGCAATGCACAGTGTTTGCCACAGTCCTGTGGATTGTGGGATATCAGCCTCGGTAAATTTTCCTTTATTATTGAAAAAGATTTTTATCGGCATCCATTCACCTGTTACGATCAGGTCCGGCCAGCCATCGTTGTTTATATCTGCGAAACAGGCGCTGGTGACGGTTCCAACCTGTATCAGCGAAATCGTCGACTTTGTAGCAATATTAAATTTCCCATGACCATCGTTTAGTAGGAGATATGAGTTCATGGGTGCTCCAAAAGCCGTTGCCTCTGTTTTTGAGAGCGTTCCGATGAAAATGTCCGAGTCGCCGTCATGATCCACATCAGCAACTGCAACGCATGATTTATTGTACAATTGCTGCACCATAAAATCGGGCTTTACTTTAAAATGCCCATGCCCGCCGTTTATGAACAAACGGTCCTGTAAAACCAAAGGTGAATTGATAGCAGGTTCATTGCCTCCGCTTATGACCAGCAAATCCTCCCAGCCATCGCCATTGGCATCAAAAAAAACAGCATCAACATCTTCACAAAAAGCAAATTTGGAGAACACCGCCGTATCTACCGGCTGGAATTTGCCGTCCGGTTTTTGCATCATCAATGCCCCGGCCTGGCCACGTGCCCCGCACACATAAAAATCACTTAAGCCATCGTTGTTAATATCCCCGACGGCTACTTTAGGTCCTCTTGTACTTTCCTTGTGCGGGATGAGGGGCTCGACACTGAAATCGTTAAAATTGTTTTCCTTGTGTTTCCAATTGCAGTTTATTTTGGACGATACATCCTCAAATAGTTCTTTTCTTTTTGGGAAAAACGAATTGTAATTGAAATGACCTGAAGAGTTTTTCTGATCAACCGTGATTTGCCGGTTCGCCCTGATATTCTTCAGAAGCTGGTAGCGCTGATCAGGCCAAACCACCAATATGCTGTCGATGTTTGATACGCTATCCAGCCCAAAATGCAATCTTGTATCCGAGGAAGACTGAAAACCTCTCGTTAACATTAATTCCTGGAATTGCGATGTATTGCCTGTGAAGAGATATGCTTTTGTTCCGATTCCGAACGTATTCAAACCGTCTCCCCTGAAGGAGAGCGAAATATAGTTTCTTGCCGGCGCGTTATTTTTTAATATTACTGCACGGCTGTTGATCGCGTTGATTACAAGATCAAGATTGCCATCATTATCCAAATCAGCACACGAGGCGCCATTGAAATAACCTTTCAGATCTCCGGTTCCCCACGCATTGCTCACATCTTTAAATCCTTTGTCCAGATTACCCTTGAAAAGAAAAGGGTGAGAAGATCCGTCAGGCATTTTGGCAACCGTTTCATCGTCAAACTCATCTGATGTGTTGCGATTGACACGCGTAGCAAGATCTGAAACGAACCGCACGTAGTCGAGGTCTGTTGGGCGCTTCACGATTCCACTGGAAATAAATAAATCTTTTTTTCCATCATTATCAAGATCCGCAAACAGCGGGCACCAGCTCCAATCGGTTGCACTTACGCCGTCCATCAGGGCCACGTCACTAAAACTTTCACCACTTCCATTATTTTTTTGCAAACAGTTTCGTGACACCTGGTCCTGGAAACCGTGACTTCTTATTTTATATTGATAGATGTCAGCGCTTTCTTCGCTACCGTACGTCTTCACTGTCTTTTCATCCGGCGGAAGCATATCAACCGTAATAACATCAGGCTGGTCGTCATTGTTATAATCGGCAATATCATTGCCCATACTGAAGCGTGAGTAATGTCCGAAGTGGCTGGCGCCGCTTTCGGTGAAAGTACCGTCACCATTATTGATGTAATAATAATCATTCTCATGAAAATCGTTGCCGACATATATGTCATCGAATCCGTCATTATTCAGATCGGCCACTGAAACACCAAGGCCATAGCCCAGGCTGCTTTGATAAATACCCGCCTGTGAAGAAACATCGGTAAATTTTCCTGTGGCCTTTAGATCGTTCCGGTACAAGCGATCACCGGCATTGGGGTCAAATGTTCTTCGCTTACTGGTATCCGTCACATTCTGATTGGGATGATGCGATTGATTTAATATAAAACAATCCAGGTCACCGTCGTGGTCGTAATCAAAGAACACCGCTTGTGAAGAAAATGCCGCCAGGTCTAATCCATATTTTCTTGCGCTTTCAGTGAAAGTACCGTCACCGTTATTAATAAACAGCTCATTACCTCCTTTTAAATTGTGCTCACCCTGGACGGCACACACGTAGATGTCCAACAACCCGTCGCCGTTCACATCGGCCATCGTTGACCCGGTGCACCAGTCCGACGTGCCCGCCACACCTGCTTTCTCAGTGATGTCCTGAAAAATGAAATTTCCTTTATTCAAGTACAGTTTATTGCCCCCCCTGTGGTTTGCCGTGAAATATATGTCGGGCAATCCGTCATTATTAACGTCGCCGATCGATACGCCTCCACCATTGTAGTAATACAGGAAATATAAAATCCCGAATGCCTTATGTTTTTCGAGTGTATTGACAAAACTGATATTGGAATGATTTGGCGAAACTGTTTCAAACATCGCCTTTGGCTTGCAGGAATAAAAAACCAAAACCGGCACCACTATTGAAAAAACAAACACCTGTTTCATAAAGCCGATTATTGTTTGGAATGTAAAATTTGCTGAGCAATGTTTTTATAAACCGATATAAAGTGCGAACGCATGTGTGCAGATGTTGGCACTGATTCACCTTGTCGGATCACCATGATCGCTTTGGACGCTTCTTCCGGCATGTGGCAATTTATGCAATTAACCTCCAAAAACTTTGGGCTAACGCTTGAAGTCAATGCACACACATTGTGCAGGGAGCTTTTATGACACGTCTCACATTTCTGATAAAATTCCATTGCCTGTGTGCTTTCATTTTTGTGCGCATCGTGACAGGTGAGGCAGGTCATGGTGGTATTCTTAAAACATTTGCTGGCCGCAAGCATTCCGTATTGATTTCCGTGTACATCTATTTCCGCCACGGCTTTGACCGTGTCATATTGAAAAAAATCGAACAGGCTATCACCTGCCTCGAAGGAAAATGAAGGCCTCGATTTTGTCAGGTGGCCGCCGTGACACAACCTGCATAAGTCGAGACTCCGCGCGCGTGAAAATTCTGCCGGATTCAAAATGGCATGGCCAATTTTTTGACCAGGGTTTTTCTCGTGGAATGACACATGCTCAAGGGCCGCCCCGTGACATTTTTCGCATTCAACTCCCAAAACAAACCCGGTTTTGGAAAATTCATCTGCCCTGGAATCATTGCTCGTTGTTTCCCGGAAGTATGTGCTATGACATTCCAGACACCGGGAGGTGATGGACCGGTTAAACTCCACTTTCTTGGAATAGCCCGGACTGATCGTCCATTCATTGGTTTCACTGAAGTAGGTCAATGGCAGTTGAAACAAATAGTTATGAAACCAGTAGAGGCTTGTCTGGCCGCGTTTTCCGGACCCGATCACAATGTCGAAAGGTCTTGAAAGTTTTGCCACACCATATGAATACGCAGTTTGATAAAAGCTGTCGTTCTTCTTCTCTGCGGCAATTAAAAGATGATCGTTAAAAAAAAATTTATTTGAGCTGTCAAAGTCGCCTTTGAGCGTTTTTTTGTTCGCAAGAGCCGAAGTCAGGTGATGAAAGGAGTTTACGTGTTGTTCATAAATGTCCCTGTGACAATTAGCACATACCTGCGAGCCGGCAAACTGCTGAGGCGTATTATTTGTTTGCTTCTTTGGCGCTGTATTACTAATACACGTTGTCAGTAAGAATATAGTTGTAACAATAATGAGCATAATGGCCGTTAATCGCCAGTATGGGTTAAAAGTTCTCATTGTATAAACAATTAAGGGCTGCTCTTATGAGGCAACCCCTAACCAATTTTAAAAATCAGTAAGATTATTGTTTGTTGGTGTACAATGCCTGCACGTCTGAAGCGCTCAGCGCCACTCCGTACAATCTCACGTTATCAATTAATCCGGGAAAACCCGACATCCATGTGTTATCGGCATAGTTGTCTACGATACCGGCTGCTTCCTGGAAGCCGCCTATGATGAGTGGTCCCGGTGCATTATCAAAAGCAATTGTTTCATTTGTCTTCTGGTCAAACTGCGCTCCATCTTTATATAAGGTTGCTGTCTGCGTGGGCGCATCGTACACAAACACAACGTTGTGCCAGTTTCCGTCGTACATGCCGGGCCACCTGTTATTCCCTACGTAGTTGGCAAAGTCCCAATTATCCCCGCTGCCGTTCGCCCAATGAATTTTCAGATCCATTGAATCTGAGTTACCGCCCGTAGTATGGTCAGCATACCAGGTCATGTTGCCCCAGAAATTATTATTGCTGGCCAGCGTAAGCACTCCATCAGCATTTACATTATCCTTTTGTGCCAACGTCACCTTCATCCAAAAGGAGACGGTGAAGCTGGTAGAGCTGGCAAAATCGTTTGCCGAAGGGAATTTTATATATCCATTGTTTGTGAACTGAACTGCGCTATCACTCACTCCTCCCGGAACCACTGCGGCATCATTAGGCTGTCCGAAATTTGCTTTGATGCTGTCAAACACGTAGCCGGTTTTTGTTGCATCAAATGCTGCATAAAACTTCAAAGGTCCACCCGGCGGGTTTTGATCTTTGACATAATCCCCTAAAGCCGGATGATCTAATTTCTGGCAACTTGCAACCAGGATAGATACGGCCAGCAGGAAATATAAATGGCGGTATTTACGGGTATATCTCATATCTTTTATTTTTTGAGTTGTCGATAAAGCTCCATGGCCCTATTCGTTTAATAATTCGGGTTCTGTTTTAATTGACCCAAAAACTGGTCAATAATAGGTTGCGGGATGGGGTACAATGCATTCTTTGGCTGATAACCTAAGCTACCCAATACTGTTGGCGCGTCACCCCACCGCACCAAATCATAAAAACGATAACCTTCCATTGCAAATTCCCACCGACGCTCATTCTTGATTGCCTGCCGCATTTGGGACTGGCTCTGGTAAGCAATATGAGGTAATACCTGCGCAGGGTCTGCACTGCCTCTTGCCCTTGCTCTGATCATTTCCAACATAGCTTCTGCTGTGGCCCCATCGCCGGTTTCGTTGGAAGCTTCGGCTAACATCAGGATCACATCGGCGTAACGCAGAATTCTATGATCAATCCAATCGGCACCGCCGCCACTACCAATTTGCCCTGTAAACTGTCTCATCTGAGGATCGGAATATACTTTTTTATTCCAGTAGGGTTGGTCAAGCAATACCCCGGGATCATATGGTGGAAGCGTGTTTCCATAACCACCCGTGGTAGGACCTCCATCATATCGACCAGAAAAAAGAATCGTTATATTTCTTCTCGGATCGGTAGAATCCCATGCATTGACCAGATTTTGTGTAGGGACGTTCCATCCCCACCCCAGGTTCCAATCAAGACTCGCGCCTCCCTGTCGGACATTTTGCGAAGTTCCCCATTGTGTACCGATCCAGGGTGACTGATTCGGCCCCACATAATTTACCAGTTCCCAAATGGACTCCGGACCACATTTGCCCGCGCCATTCAACCCATCTTTCCAGATATCGACAAAATTTGGCTCGAGATGATACTGGCCCGAAGCGATTACCGCGTTGCACAGCGCGATAACCTTCGCCCAGTTGCCACGGAATAAATAAGTTTGAGCCCACAAGGTGTTAGCGGCCCCAGAGGTTAATCTTCCCAGGTTTGAATTACCGGTTGCAGTTGCCCACGTGACAGGCAAATTAGTTGAAGCAACGGTCAGATCAGAATCAATCAAAGCATAGATCTCTCCTGCAGAAGCATTTGGCTTGATCTGTTGATTGGGAGACGTGTAGTAAAAATTCTCGAGCGGCAAATAAGTTTCGCCATAGGCCTTAACCAATTCAAAGTAAGCATACGCACGGAAGAAGCAAGCTTCGCCAAGATTTCTTAAGGAACCTTCATCCGTTGGTTTCAGCGAATCCACATCATGGATGATTTCATTTGCCAGTTGAATCATGTTAAAATGATCGCCCCAATACGTATCGGTAGCCCAATCATCTTTGGTGTATTGAAATGTTTCAAACTCGGCATCGATCTCTGCTCCGTCGGAAATACTGCTTCCCTTTTTGGCATCGTCATCTCTTATTGAGTGAAAATCCAGCCAGGGTAATGTGCTAAATCCGGCATCATTACGCAAAGCAGAATATAAGCCCAGTGCCTTCTTTTCAAAAGTTCCACTACCCGTGCCCAAATCATCCTGGGTAGCGGACAAAGGCTTTCTGTCTAAATATTTGCTACAACTGTTAAATAGAAGGGCAATGGTTGCCAATGCTACAACAGCAGACAATGACTTAATTCCATATTTCATAATGTCAAAATTTTTAAATTTAGAAAGTCACAGTTAACCCGCCTGAAATAATTCTGGGAATGGCTCCGCCACCCTGGTCGATTCCAAATTGCAAAGGATTTGGAGGAAAACTAAGTGATGCTCCGCCGATCGTATTTCCGGATTGCAACGAACTATACTGCTGGAAGCCGCCGTATTCCGGTGTAAAACCTGAATTATTTTTCCATGTGATCAAATTTTGCGCGTTGGCATATATTCGAACACCTTTTATAAAAGATGATTTCGAAAAGATACGTGCCGGAATATTGTAACCTATCTGGACATTCCGGATGCGCACATAAGATCCATTTTCTATGCTGTATGTTGATCCCACATAGTTCGAACGATCAGCCGACGTGAGAAGTGGTGTAAAGTTCGAAGTTCCGGGTCCATGCCATGCATCCAGTTGAAAGCCGGCATAATTTACGCGCTGATAGGGAGCTTCCAGTGAACCCCATGCACGGAAAATTTTATTCCCCCACACACCACCGACATCCACCGACAAATTAAAATTCTTGTACGTTACATTCAGTGAAGTTCCATAAGTAAACTTCGGCGAAGGATTTCCTATGTAAGTTCTGTCGTGAGCATCAATCACACCGTCTGGCTTTCCATCCGGGCCACTGATGTCTTTATACATTAAGTCGCCGGGCCGAACCGCTCCTAAAGATGACTGTATCGGCGACGACAGGATCTGTGCATAGCTTTGGAAAACGCCGGTAACAATATAACCGTAAAACTCACCAACAGGTTGCCCTTTAATCGTTCGGCTGTCCTGTTCGCCGTTATTCTGACTTGTAGCATCAATATAAGTAAAGGATGGGTCATCAAATCCAAGTACCTTATTTTGGATAAAGGTGATGTTGGCCGAAAGATTTACGTTCAAATCTTTGATGACAGGTTGACTCCAAGAAGCCGTAAATTCCTGCCCGGTGTTTTGGATGTTCACGAGATTTTCCAATTGTTCATAACCCGCGATGTTGTACAGACCCATAGCTCCAAACGTCTTGCGGTTAAAATACGTTGCTTCCAAGTGGAAACGGTGCTGAAATGCTTCCATTTCAAAACCAAACTCGTATTGGTGAACGTTTTCCCAATGAAGATTGGGCGACGCGATGTAAGCTTTCTGGTAGATCGTATTGAACAAGAAACCACCGCCACCGTAACCAGTAGGCAAAGGCTGAGGCCAAACAGTCTGACCATTTGCCGTAACACCGGGGTAAGATGGATAATATACGCCAGTAGGAACTGCCTGATCGCCTAACGTGCCGGCCGAACCTTTGATCTTTAAGAAATCAAAGAATTTCTGATTTCTCATAAAATCTTCTTTTGTCAGTTCCCAGGCCGCACCAATTGTCCAGTAGGTACCCCACTTATTCTGAGGCAGGAAATCGGAAGAACCGTCACGCCTGAGAGATGCATTCAAATAATATTTTTGATCGAAGTTATACAGTGCTCTTCCAAAAAAACCGACCGTCCAGTTCGGCTGATAGTGATATGAAAAAGTTTGGTTGGGATCGTTGCTCACCTGCGAATACGGCCATGAACTGGGATACCAGAAGCGCTTGTCGTTAGGAATCGGTTGTGAGTTATCCGTCGGCAATACCCACGCCTGATCGTAAGATATCTCATGCGAGTACGTGGAGGCTCCGGCGATCACAGTTAGGTTATGCCGATCGAAACTGTTTTTGTAGGTCAAAACGTTGTCCGTTTGGGAATTTTTAGTATCGGTTAATCCCTGCACAAGTCTGGTTGTCTGGCCTAACAGGATGGGCGCATCGGTGAGCGGATCATATCCGTAATAGAGGGGAGAATACTGCCGGTTACTTTCATTAGAAAAATCTCCATACACTGCTGAATGCAGTGTCAGGTGCCTCACGAGGTTAAAGTCCATGTATAAGCTTCCGACGTACCGGTATAAAACATCAATATTCGTGTTATAGCGGGTATAGATATCCAGCAAGGGATTTTGAACGCCTGAGTTCTGCAAAGCGGCATCGGTTGTTGAATACAAATATTGCGTTACGGTATCGGTGCCGTATAGATTTGGAACCCTAAATTGTTTTGGCTGCGCAGAAACCTGGGGCATTACCTGGCGGGCAGCACCCAGCTCGCCGCCTGCACCATAGGGCAGTTTTTCACGCATTGCGGAAAAGTTCACCCCTACCTTAAGCCACTTGTTTATTCTACATTCATCATTGATCGTAGCAGTGATCTTCTGGAGTTGTTCCTTTAAAATGATGCCCTGGTCGAGGGTATAGCCTAAGCTTAGATTAAATTTATTATTCTCAGTTGAATTGGCTATTGAAAGTGTGTTCGCACTGAATACACCCGTCCGCGTAACAGCCTTGAGCCAATCCGTATTATTTTGTAAATCCGGAACCGAGAGATAGCCCGTGTTCGTTACGCCATTGTTTGCATTTTCCTGGGCAAACAGATCATTAAACTGGGCGGCATTCGCCAGCTTGATCGGATTCACTAATTGTTTTACGCCCGTATTTGTAGAAAAAGTAAATGTTGACTGGCCTGCTTTCGCTCTTTTTGTTGTGATAATAATGACCCCGTTCGCGCCCTGGTTACCAAAAATTGCCAGCGATGACGGGTCTTTTAAAACTTCCATTGATTCAATATCGTTCGGATTGACATAACTGATGTCAGATGTAAAAACGCCATCAACCACGTAGAGCGGCGCGATGCTGGCGATACTGCCTGTACCACGAATGCGGATATCTGGCGCCTGGCCCGGAGTACCGTTGTTGACAATATAGAGGCCTGCAACTTTATTCTGCAAAGAAGCAACTGGATTTGTGTTTGGTTTATCCTCTATTTCTTTACCGCTGATTTTTGCAATAGAGCCGGTAAGGTCTCTTTTGGTGGATGAACCATAACCAATAACAACCACCTGCTCCTGGACTTTTGTTGAAAGCGACAACGTCACATTTATTGTAGCCTGTCCTGCAACTGCAACTTCCTTGGATTCATAACCCACAGAACTGAAAACGAGGGTAGCATTATCGGGAACGGTCAGGGCGTAGCGGCCGGCGGCATCTGTTGTGGTACCAAGATTTGCTCCCTTTACCGATACAGAAACCCCCGGAAGCCCGTCGCCGCCTTCAGCAGAAGTGACGCGACCTGCGACCCGAATATCCTGTAAATCGTTAAAGCTAATTTCGTCGGCAACCTCTTTTAAAACTACCAGCTTGTTGTCTAAAACCTTATAGGTTATGCCTGTGTTTTGAAGCAACTGGTTCAAGACCTGTGGCACCGGGGTTTCCACGACGTTGATGTCAATCTTCGGTCTGTGAGCGATGAGATTCTCATTGAACAAAAATCGATAATCTGTTTTCTTTTCGATTGCAATTAGCGCTTTACGTATCTCGACAGATTTAAGATTAAGTGTAACATTATCCTGTGAATACCCTGACGCTGAGACGTGCAGACAGGCTATCAGTAAACAGGCAATCATTAATCTCATGATCCTTACAAATTTTTTAAAAGAATAATCTTTTAGTAAAGCATGTTGGTTTGTAACTTTATTCATACAGTCAATTAAAAAGGTTAGATAATTTAAGCCTTTTGGTTTAAACACAATGTTTAACCTTCGCGGGATCCTGCAGTCACAGGGTCCCGCTTTACTTTTACGATGTGTTGAGCAGCGTCGACATAAGAGTAGCTTGTTTTATCATTGAATAATAGTAATATTATTTCCGTCAATTTTATAATTGAACTTGTATCCTTCTTTTAAGGCGTCCAACGCCTGCGTGATGGTCTCGTGCTGGAAACTGCCAAACGGCCGGTATTCATCACCGGCAGCCGCATAATTAAATGCGATATGCACACCATACCAGCGCTCCATCTTCACGGCAATCTCCCTGAATGTTTCATTTTGCTGAAAAACGAACCGGTTGTTGACCCAGGAAGTTTCGATGACCGAGCTGTCGCTCTGAACATAGGTCAGCGGTTGAGTCAGAATCAACGGCTCCGGTTTTGCCGCTTTGTGCACCTGTTCATTTAATATGTCATTCGCCACGCTCATCTTTTCATTAGGGCGCAGATAATGTTTTTCGTTCGGCCTGTTCTTCACGGTTATCTCTACACTACCACGGATCAGGCTTGTTTCGGTGTATGCGTCGGTAGGATACGCTTTTACGTTGAATTCCGTACCCAAAACTTTTACATCAATCACTCGTGTATGAATGATAAATGGATGAGAGGGATCCTTGACCACATCGAAAAACCCTTCGCCCGTAAGGTTCACCTCCCGATATTCCTTTCCAAAATCTTTGTCATAGGTCAGATTGCTGCTGGCATTTAGCCATACGCTGGACCCGTCTGGTAGCTGTATCTGCGTCTTTGAGGCGGGCTTTGTCGTAACCTGGCTAAGGGGCATTGTTAGAGTTTCAGCCGGCCGCGGAGAAATAACATTGTACTTCAAAATGAAGACGAAGCCGGTTATTGAAACAGCGGCAACAACAAAGCCCCAACGGCGGAGCTGTCGCCTGATATTTTTTCGGCCCAGATGCCCGGCATTGTCCACATCCTGCCGTGAAGGCTCCGTAAATTCAATGCCCATCTCCTTAAGTCGCCTGATATGACTTCCAAAAGCAATTTCTGCTTCAGGGTTATGTTCCGGGGGACGTGCCTGGAGGGATAAAACAGTGAGCGGTTCGGCAATTTCTTTGAGATGAGGATTCTGGAGCAGAAGTTCTTCAAACTCCTTTAATTCCAGTTCATTTGCTTCGGCAAAAGCTCTTTTAGATAGAAGTTCCCAAAACCGGTCAGCAATCATGTATAAACAATTAGGGTCTTGTTAAAGACCGTTTTTTTAGCGTTTACCCCTAAGCGAAGTTCAATTTTTAGAAAAAACGCCTGCAAACCGGGAATGTTTCAAATTGATGGCCGTTCCGATTTTCTTAAAGGCAAGAGACATCTGGTTCTCTATGGTCTTTACAGATAATTGCATGAGTTCGGCTGCTTCTTTGTACTTCAGGCCTTCTTCCTTCACTAATTTAAAGATCAAACGGCACCGTGGGGGCAAGTCCTGGATTGCCTTTTGTATCTGATCTATCATCTCCGCGGAAATCATTTTTTGCTCGGGATCGTGATAAAAGCTCCTGAATTCAAAACGGGTTTCGCTTATTTCGATCCCAATCGTGCTCTTTTGATAGTTGAGGTGGTTGATGCATTTGTTTTTTACTGCGGTAAAAAGGTAATATGAAAGATTCTCGACCTTGTCAAGCTGATCTCTCTTTTCCCAAATCTTTATGAAAACATCGGAAACGACTTCCTCCGAAAGTTGTTTTGACCTGGTTATGGAAACGGCAAATGATACGAGGGAAGGATAAAACAACAAGAAAAGTTGTTTGTAGGCTTGTGTATCATCGAAACAGGCGATAGCCTGCTGCAGCAATCGTATATTCTCAGGCTTCTTCACAGAATTGCGCTGTAATGTAAATACTTTTAACAATAAGTGGCTCTTTTACCAGGGGCCGGTTTTTTATTAGACACCGTCGGGCGTTTCGATGCTGCTTCAAAAATATGATTTCCATTCTCGTAGCTACGCTATCGATTGCGTACGGTTCGCAATTGATTAATCATTTTCAATCATTCTCATCGAACTGGAGCAACTGCCGCCTGACTGCTTTGAGCAAGCTGAATATCTGGACGGCCTCAATGCCCAGCATCACGAAAAGAGCAAGTAGTACGTACCATGGAATGTTGACCCGCGGAATATTCGGATAATTTTGAAACCTGGCATAGTACCATCCGGCGAGCGAGATGCCAAATGTGATTCCGACAATCATGAATGAGAGAAGAGAAAACAATATTTTAAGATACATCACCTGCATCGTGGAAAAACCCACTTTCAGGTTTTCAAAAATAGCGGCGGGTATCACGAGTACCAATGTGATCCAACTCCAGTTCCGTCCAAACCATTCGCTCAATGCTGAGTTGAAGACGACGATCAGAACGATAGAAAGAAGGCTCCAGGGAAACAACAAAAACCATGAAGCTTTTTCGTGTTGGGGATGGGCCTGCATACGGGTTCGCTTTGGTTTGGAAAGAGATAATAATTAAAAGTAAAATATAAATAACAAACAACAATCGCAATATTTTTCCGAACCATACGGCCCTTGACGCCGACTGGTGATAAGAAAAGAGTAACAGCGTGCTGGTGACACTGCGCGTTCGCTAAGCGCGACCCCTCTCCTTCGGCTCTCGTTGCGATTGCCAATGCTGAATTTTTGGGAATGCAATGTGAAACCAGGCCGTATAGGATTGCGGGCTTGCCTGCAGGTCGGCGGAAATCTCTTCCGCGGACTTAAATACGTACGCGCTGACCTCGTGAGGATCAAATTTTATTTCGCCATCGTACTTGCCAACAAATACGTGATCAAATTCATTTTCAATTAGGCCGTTTTCAAACGAAGCAGTGTAAACGAAGTCAAAAATCTTTTCAAGCTGTACCTCAAATCCCATTTCTTCTTTGAGTCGTCGCTGAGCCGCGACCGCTGTCTGCTCACCGGGATGCGGATGACTGCAGCATGCATTACTCCACAGGCCTGCACTATGATATTTGGAAGCAGCCCTTCGTTGCAAAAGCATTTTGTTTGCCGAATCAAAAATGAAAACGCTAAAAGCCCTGTGAAGGAGACCCTGACGATGAGCCTTCATTTTTTCCGAAACGCCGAGCTCATGATCCTTGTCATCAACTAGTATTACTTCCGTCAATGGACTTGTTTAAGATTGAATGCCTGGTTGAGTTTATGATTTCTTGTCCTGCATCAAACGATCGAACATTGAAGCATGGAAAAGAGCCGGGTTAATATCTGCTGATCTGTTCTTTTAAAAGCTTTCGGGCAAAGTGTATCCTGCTTTTGATGGTTCCCAGCGGTTCACGTAATTGTTCCGCGATCTCGTGATATTTATACCCCTCAAAATAAAGTTGGAACGGGATCTTAAAAATGTCGGGTAGCTGATGAATGGCCATATAAATCTCTTTGACCCGCAGATCGGTTTCGGCTGAGTTGGAAGCAACGGGTTGCCTTAGATTCAGCAGGTACTCGTTTGGCGTATTGTCAAAAATAGTTTTCTGTTTCACCTTACGGCGGTAATCATTTATAAAAATGTTGCGCATGATGGTAAACAACCACGCCTTTATATTCGTTCCCACATTGTACTTTTCCTGGTTGGCTAAGGCTTTGTACAGTGTTTCCTGATAAAGATCCTTGGCTGATTCCGAGTCCTTCGTAAGGTTGATTGCGAACGGTTTTAAGAAATCGGCGTTGTCAACCAGCAAGTGATTAAATTCCATGCTCGCCATAGTCAATAATGTTTAATACAAAACATCTAAGTTACTTCAAATAGGCCAAAAAACTGTAAATGATTGTTTAAACTTTAAATAAATGTGTAATGCCTTTTTGCGGAGTCTGCTTCAAAAGATTCTGTCATTTTTGGAATTTGGAAATTTGGGAAATGGAGCGGCTGAAATGAGATCACAGTTCGTTGTTCAGGATCTTTCCGGATTCGATGGTTTCCTGCAGCAAAGAAGATTGCGAAGGATTCTGCAATGCATTAAGATGGCCAAAATGGTGAAGGTCGGTCCCGACCAGATCGTAGTATTTATTTGACGCAAGAAAGCGCGCAAGCTTCATTACGGAGCTTCCGTAATAGCCATTTAAAGAGAGAGCGTTCAGTTGAAAGAGATAACCAGAAGATTTTAATTCTTCGAAAATATTTTTATTGTGTTCAAAATAAACATATCGCTCGGGGTGTGCCAGGACTGGCTGGTAGCCCTGCATTTGCAGTTCAAAGAGGATCTTTTTTAATTCAAAGGGCTGACTGACCATCGAAAACTCTACCAGCACCATCTTATTTCCGAAAGTCAGCAGCGGGTCCCTTCTTTCAAGCAGCTCTGCCAGATGATCGTCAATAAAATACTCGGCCGCAGCGTCCAGTTGAATGTCAACTTCCTCTTCTTTCAATTGTTTTCTCACCATCTCCAGCTTTTCGTGAATAATAGAGGCGCTGTTTTTATACATATCCCACAAAATATGAGGAGTAGTGATTAATTTCTTAAATCCGAGATCTTTCATGCCTTTGATCAACGCCATAGAAGTCTCAAGATCCGGTGATCCGTCATCAATGCCAGGCAGTAAATGTGAATGCACATCCGTTTGAAGGATGCCGTAGTCCGTTTTTCGTAATGGGGTTTTCTTTTTCCTTGAAAAGAACATGTTATGGTTTTGAATTCTTATTTTCTAATAACTCATGGTACAAATCCCGCATGTCCTTCACGAGGCGCTCAACGCTGAACTTCTCATGCACATGGCTTCGCCCGTTCCTTCCCAAACAATTCCGTAGCTCGTCGTTTTCCACGATCGTCAAAAGATGTTCCCGGAAGCCCAGCGGGTCACTAAGATTCGAAAGCAGGGCAGTTTCGTTTTCAAGCACCACATCGCCTATTCCCCCCACTCTCGTGGAAACGATTGGCTTGTTTGCGGCTTGTGCCTCGATCAAACTCACCGGGGTTCCTTCATTCAGCGAAGTAAGTGCAATAATGTCAAGTCCGGCATTCACGCAGTCAATATCGTTTCGCCACGATGTAAAAACCAGCGTTGACTCCGGGTCGCTTCGCGCCTCTGAAGTAAAACTGAGCCCGAGTTTTGCTGCTTTCTCCTCAATCTCGCGCCTTGTTTCTCCATCACCAATTATGAATGCGCGGAATTTTTTGGTAGCGTTTTTCTTCAGATAGTCGATCGCGTCTATAAAAAGACCGTGGTTTTTAACAGGAACAAGTCTTCCAATGATTCCGATGGCAATCTCATCTTCGATAAGATTGAACTCCTGCCTGAATTTTCTTCTCTTTTCAACCATGTTTTCGTGAAACTTGCTCAACTCAAAGCCAAGAGGTATCGTTCTGAATTTTGACTTTTCAGCAATGTGAAATTCATCCGTTAATTCTTTTTTTTGCTGCTCACTAATTGCGATCAACGCGTCGGTGCTCCTGGCAAGATACCTTTCCGTACCTATGATAAATTTTGTCTTCACCTTATTGAAGTACGAGTGGAACACGTGTCCATGATAGGTATGAACAGTGATGGCCGATCCGGCTGACCTTGCTGCCAACCTGCCAACAGCGCCAGGTTTGGCGGCGTGTGTATGAATGATATCGGGCTTAAAATCCCTGATGATATCTTTTATTTTTCTGTATGCTTTGTAGTCGCGGTAAGGGTGTAATGAACGGCCCATATCAGGAATGAAAATAGTAGTGATTCCCATCCTTTCGGCGAGGAATGACGCATCCCGCTCATGATCTTCCTTTTCACCGGCAATAAGCAGTGTCTCGAACTCAGGCGAAAGGTATTTAGTCAGATACAACACATTCAGGGTAGGACCGCCGATAATTAAACGATTGTGGATGCGCAGGATCTTGGGCATGAAGTCAATCAGGAATTAAAATAATTTTTCCACCAGCTTTGAAAAACGATCAATGCCCACACGGTTGCATGAGCATCGCCCGGATTATTAGAAAACAGTTTTGTCTTTAGTTGCTGTATTGTTTTCAGATCGAAGATTTGTTGCTCATTGATAAAACCATCATTGAGAAGATCGTCAACGATCATGGAACGAAGTTCCGTTCTAAACCAACTTAGCAGAGGAATTTCAAATCCATGTTTCGGGCGATTGTACAATTCCGAAGGCAAATATTTTCTAAAAGTGTCTCTTACAATTTTTTTCCGGCTGTCATCGTCGATCTTATAATGGGATGGAAGCGAAAACGCGAACTCGACGACATCGTGATCTAAGAACGGAGACCGCACTTCAAGGCTGTTCGCCATGCTCATGAGGTCTACCTTCACGAGCATATCGCTTAAGAGCACGAGGCCGATATCTGTCATCAAAACGTCTTCGATGGTTCCGTCCACTCCAAGATGCTTAAGTAATTCCTGTTTCTGTTGTGACAGGGAAACGAGGTCGATTTGTGACCGATTTCTCTCGGTTAAAAATTTCGACGCCTGCTGCTCATCTAAAAAACTTGCCCATTTCCAATACCGTTCTTTTTCATTTAACCTGGCTCCCTCGGCAAAACGGTTTAATTGTCTGAAAAAATTTGTCAGCTTATTGTTTCTTGACTGAGGCAGCATTTTCCAAACAGGTCCAGCCGCTTTTATCACACTGTTTAGCACAGTTGACTTTCGCATTCTCCATTCCGCGGCATGTTTATTATACCCCGCAAACACTTCGTCTCCGCCGTCGCCTGAAAGTGCGACCGTAACGTGTTTTCGGGTGTAATAACTCAGTATATATTCCGGGATGGCTGAGGAATCAGCAAACGGCTCGTCAATGTAGGCCAGTATATTATTGATATGCTCGAGAAAATCCTGATTTGTGAGTGAAAATACCGTGTGATTGGTATCGTAACGCCTGGCGACAAGATTTGCATACCTTGTCTCGTCGAAAAAGGGATGATCCTTATAGCCAATTGAAAATGTATTCAGGTGCCTGGTGTGCTGACTGGCCAGTGCCACCACAACGGAAGAGTCGATGCCTCCGCTCAAAAATGCCCCGAGCGGTACATCTGATATCAATCTTTTTTTTACCGATTCACTCATTAGCTGCTCCAGCTTCAGACACGCATCGGGGTAGCGATAATCGCGGTCAGTACTCCACTTTAGCTCGTAGTAGGGCCTGATCTCAAAATTCTTTTTATTGATCCGCGCATAATGACCGGCTCCGAGTTTTTTTACGCCCTGAAGCATCGACGATGGCTGTGGTATGTAATTCAATTGCAGGTATTGCAAAAGCGACGCATAATTTATTTTTTTTGGAATCTCATAAGCCATCAATCCCTTTAATTCGGATGCAAAAACAAAACCGTCGTCGTCGGCAAAATAATGAACAGGCTTTTTCCCAAAACGGTCTCTTGCCAGGAAAAGCTCTTCTTTTTCGTTGTCATAAATGGCAAAAGCAAAAAAACCGCTTAGTAATGTGAGACATCTCTCTTGCAGCTTAATGAAAAGATGTAATAAGACTTCCGTGTCCGAGTGCGACTTCCAGTCACCTTTGTCGGGAAAATATTTCTCCCTCAGTTCGAGATAATTAAAAATTTCCCCGTTGAAAATTATGACATAGCGTCCTGATGGATCAACCATGGGTTGAGCACCATTGTTTGATGTGTCGATTATGCTTAAACGTCGATGACCAAGCGCTACTGAATCCCTTATGAAGAATGCCCCCCCATCGGGCCCACGTCGCAGCATCTTATCATTGGCATTTCTCACTCTTGAAATCCGCTGCTTTCCCTGTTCAGTGAAACTCAATATGCCCGTAATCCCACACATCTTACAAAATTAAATTTCTTTGTTTAGTTTAACGAATAACTCCAACTTATTGCAAAGACCCGCTTTAATCTTTAAAACAGGCGCTCCTTTCCCACACTGTGTGCGCTTCTTTGCTTTAAAACAACATTTGCCATGTAAACGATGTGCAAATATTTTGCCCCGGCGGGACTTTCATTCCATGTGAACTTTGCGCCATGGCAGGATTCATTTACTTTTGAAACCATGGGTGCGAATGCAAATTTGTCCATACTCGACTTTGTGCTCTTGCCTTTTTTCCTCGCTATCGTCTATGGGATTGCCTACAAGATCAGGAATACGAGATATCCTTACAAACACCCGTGGAGAAAATATTTTATTCCGGCTCTGACCGTGAAAGTTTTGGGGGCTATTTTCATCGGGCTTGTTTATGCGTACTATTACAAAGGCGGCGACACATTCAATTATTTTAACCAGGCCGGCATCATAAACAGTTCATTCGATGAATCAGTAATCAAATGGATCAATCTTCTTTTTCACATTCCTTCCAGGTTTGACGGCAGCTATTATAATTACATTTCCCAGATCTCATGGTACTCTGATCCGGCTTCGTATACTGTTTGTGCGATCACGGCACTGTTGAGTGGTTTTACGTATAACACCTATTTGCCGACGGCGGTCTTATTTGCGTTTATTTCTTTCTCAGGTATTTGGGCGTTATTTCGCACGTTTGCGTCGTTATACCCGCATCTGACGCGGCCCATTGCCATTGCCATTTTATTTATTCCAAGTGTGTTTGTGTGGGGTTCGGGAATCTTCAAAGACACCATTTGTATTTTCGGCCTTGGATGGCTCACGTACGGTACTTTTCGCTTTCTTGTTCAAAAGGATTTCAGTTTTTTCAATATCGTCTTGTCCGTTCTAAGCTTTATTTTGATCGCTAAGGTTAAATTGTACATCCTGCTTGGCTATGTGCCTGCTTTATTAATTTGGATATTGTTCACCTACACTCAAAGGATCAAAAATATGGCCGGCCGCGTGTTGGTGAAGCTTGCGTTTGCCGCTGCGGTGGCTGCAGGTTTTCTTTTTTTCCTTCAGGACTTTGCCGAGGAGCTGGGAAAATATTCAATCGAAAACGTTATCAGCACTTCGAATGTGACGCGCGGTTATATTTACTGGGTCTCGGGTGATGAAGGCTCCGCCTACAGCCTGGGCGACTTTGATCCAACGATCACAGGAATGCTTTCCAAATTCCCCCTCGCCGTTAACGTAACCTTATTCAGGCCGTATTTGTGGGAGGCAAAAAAAATAATAGTGGTTCTTTCCGCCATTGAAGCACTGCTGTTCTTATTTCTCACATTGAAGATCCTCGTGACTGTTGGGCCTTTCAAGATATGGAAAACGATCGCAAAGGATCCCACCATTCAATTTTGTTTTATTTTCTCTTCGATTTTTGCCTTTGCCGTTGGCATTTCATCGTATAATTTCGGAGCGCTCTCGCGGTATAAAATTCCATGCATGCCTTTTTACGCGCTCGGTCTCATCCTCGTTTATTACAAAAACAAATCTCCCAAACAACCACTCATTTCCGGTCTGCTGGGGGTGTAGCGACCTATTGTAACAGGGACCGGAGATTGTCCAGATAAAGTTGCCTGTTGGATTTCACGGAGTACTTTTCTTCCACCGTTCTTCTTCCTTCTTCACCCAACCTTTTTCTCAGCTCAAAAGATTCTACCAAATGAGACAATTTTTCAAACCATTCGTCCTCTGAGTCGGCCAAAAAACCGTTGAAGTTATCCTTTATGATCTCTGTATTGACTCCAACCGGCGACATCACGGTGGCGATGCCGAGGCTCATATACTGGAGGCCCTTTAATCCGCATTTGCCCTTCGCCCATTCGTCGTTTGGCAGTGGCATTATTCCAATATCCATTTCCTGCAGATCTGTAATCTCCGTTTCTTTTTTCCATGGAAGGCCCTTCACCTTTAGATCCTCGTTGTAATACCTGCCGTCGCCAATCACCTTAAATGTTACACGGTCGCCAAACTTTTCTGTGATCCTTTTCAGCGCGTTTATTCGAAACTCAAAATGCTGGATGGTCGAAAAGCTACCACTCCATCCGATCGACACGGCTTGCGCCGGATGTTTAGCACGCGGAACATAAAGGTCGGTATCAATAGTGGTGGGGATGATGACAGTCCTTAAGTTAAACTGGCGTGCGTAATCAGCGAGGTACTGATTACCGGCAATAACAAGCTTTGCCGCTTTTATGATCTCTTTTGTCTTATCGGCATTTTTTAAAAACCCAAGTGCCTTGTTTCCTTCGGAAACATTTTGCAACCAAATGCTATCATCAAAATCAAAGACCAGTTTCGTTTTCTTTGCGAATCTTTTCTCGAAGAAGGAGGTGCCCAACATAAAACATTCGCGTTGCACGAAAACGATATCGTAGGCTGTCGCTGTGCGAACTTCCTGCCAACGTTTCAGAATAGCATTCACCAAAATGCCCGCCTTCGATAAATATTTTCCCCTGGAATAAAACACCTTATCCTTTTCCTGATCCAGCAAAAAGGAAAACTTGCACTCAAAGCCGCTTTCATTTAAGTAGGGCAGGTACTGCTCAAATCTGAAACGCTGTGACGGTGAACGGTCGGGACGGTGTAAGCAAACGAAAAGTATCCGGGACATTAGTTATGTTGTTTCCAGCCACACGGCCGGAAGTTTTTCCATGATTTCAATATTGGTAAAAAGTCCGCTTTTTCTGGCGCCGACCTTTTTTGCCCAACGGGCCATCTTGTCTACACCCTCATGAAGATAAGTGAATGAATGGTCTTCAATATTAAAAACGCGCTTAGCTTTGGAATGGTCGGAATAGGCATGAAGGACTTCGTTTCTCGCCGGCAAGTGGCGAATCTCTCCCGTTACACCCATAACGTCCATGACCGTAGTTGCCAGCTCATTCACTGAATATTCCTTATCGGCGCCGATATTAAAAACCTGGTTGTATGCGGCCGGAATGTTGACTGAGTTTGCAATATACGGAGCAACATCGCTAATGTAACTAAAGGCGCGGGTTTGTTTACCGTCGCCAAAAATGGTCAGCGGCTTGTCTTGCATAAGTTGGTTCATGAAAATTCCAATGACATTCCGATATCGGTCACCAATGTTTTGATATTCTCCATAAACATTGTGAGGCCGGAAAATAACGTAATTCAAACCAAACATTTCATGGGCGGTTCTCAGGTCGAGCTCGACCGCATATTTAGAAACGCCGTAGGGGTCCTCAGGCTGAGGCACCGTTGTCTCTAACAAAGGAAGCTGACCAGTGCCATATACCGCGATCGACGAAGTAAACACAAAGCACCTGACCCTGTGTTTGACACTTTCATTGATGAGATTGACACTGCCGATGAGATTATTTGTGTAATTGAACCTCCGGATAAAATGGCTGAGGCCTTCGGCAGCGTAGGCAGCAAGATGATAGACGTAATCAAAATTGTTTTCCTCAAAAAGTTTTTCCACAAGCCGGTGATCGGTAACGGATCCCATGACAAAATGCGCGGACGGGTTCACATGATCTTCGAAACCACCGCTCAGATCATCCAGCGCCACCACTTCATGTCCCAGCTTTAATAATTGATTGACCACATGCGCGCCGATAAATCCAGCGGCGCCGGTTACAAGAGACTTTGACATTTGGCAAATATATGTGCTAAAGAGAAATAAATTAAATGGACGATGCTAGCTTTCGTGAAGCGGCGTTGGCATGATCAACTGGCTAAAGAAATATGTTTCTTTCACTGATAAATGTTATCCTGAATCTTTTTAAAAGGTTTAAATCTCCAGGAACGGTTACCATCATTCGTATCGGTAGTGGCTGTTCTGATCAGTGCAAACTTTTCTTTTAGTCTCAAGAATCTTTTTTCAAAAAGATGGTAACTCATAAAAGCCAGCATCAACGTAACCGATAGTGACAGCCCACCTTCTAAAAATATGACCTCATACACGTTCCTGTTCAAATGCAGCAGAGCAAGACCCTTTGCGGCAAACAGGATGCCTATCATATGCAGGCAATACAGCCCATAGGTATACACACCCAGTCTGGAAATAATTTTACTATCCGACATTTTATAAAACGAACGTTTTGCATAGTTCTGTTCCAGGATCACAAGCCCAAATGCGATTGAAGTCACGAGCCTGTCCGATGCAATGAGAAAGGCATTGCCTCCAAAGATCACTTTTCTGAACAGAAATATTGCTACAACAACAGCATACAAAACGAACCACCAGCTTCGCTTGCAATTTTTCAGCTTTTCTAAAAACGTTTTATTATAGAACGACAAATAGGCAAAATAAGCGCCAACTGCCATATCAGATATGCAAGAAAAGGTATGATGCTCGAGAACGACCGGGTCATTAGAATAATACAGCCTAAAACAAAAGGTGCTGAAAATAATGATCAAAAACAGGTACTGTATCCTGATTCGCGGCACAACCGCCAGCAGAATCGGCCACACCAGGTAGAACTGCTCCTCTACGGCCACAGACCAGAGGATGCTGAGCTCCGAGGAGTCGGGCAACCCTCTTTTAATAAAATCTATGTTGTTCAGAAAAAAAATGTAGTAGAGCGGATGTGCGGTCTCCGCGGGAACTTCACCAAAGAGTCGTTTCAAAAAAGGAAAAATAATAAAGCCGAAAAAAACACAAAAGTAAAAGAGCGGCCAGATCCTCAGGACTCTTCTGACGTAGAAATTTCTTATTGATATCCGTTTATATTTTTCTTTCTCTGCAAAAAGTAAATAGGTAATGAGAAAGCCACTCAACACAAAGAAAAAGTTCACACCGAGGTTCCCGTTGGCAACAAGAAATCCCTTAACAAACCGATACAGTCCTTCTTTTCTGATGCCTTCGTAATTTGTCGCAAATGAATGAAAGAAGAAAACGGACAAAAAGCAGAAAAATCGTAACCCGTCTAAGTTCGGGAAGAAGACCTTACTTTCTTTTTTTTCCACCTTGGGATCTTTTACGGTTAATCGGCGCGCGTGAAATTACCATTTAAAATAACCGCGCCTGCTATTTGAAAAAATAAAGGGACTCACGACTGTTGGCCGTCAGGGCCAGCGTGTTACTTCCTTTCGGTTCCACGATGAGGTATTTCATTCCGGACGTGTTGACGGAATTGCTACGATCGTTTTTTACATTTGAAAGCGGAGCATTGTTTTCGGAATAAACTTTTCCCTTGAAAGCGCGAGCATCGAGATCGGTACTTGTTGCGTCCGGGTTAACGAGCAAATAAACTTTCTGCTTCGTTTGCAAACTGATAAACTTATTGTTGCTGTTGCTGGCATCAATAACAATTGCTTTGTTTGGAATTTGCACCTCACAGGTAATGCCGGGTATGTTTACCAGGATATAATAGCGTGTATTCTTTGTCAGACCGTCGAATTTTAAATCCTGAACAACGCCCGGCTGATTGTTCACGAGGATATATTTTAGAAACCTTTTGTCCGCATCGTATATCGCCGCACCGGGAATAGCGCCGTCACCGGTGGCTTGCGGAAGTTTCACTTTAAAGGAAAAAGAATTATCATTTCCGGAATTGAACGAAAAGTAGATGGTCTTTCCGCAGGTAAATTTCAGAATGTCCTGGGAAGTAAAGCTAAAATTCAAACTCTGCAGCCTGCTATCCACCGAGGCGATTGAGCGTTGGCTTGGGTCCGCTGTCTGATGAATGGCAAAAAAATCGGCATCCAATAGCTGCTGATGATTGATCGGCCTGGTTTTGGAATCCGCCACGCTTGTCCACAAATCTTTTTGCGCAGCAATGTTGGTGAGACTCCATTTATTGACAAGATCTTTTTGTTTATCCCTTACCGGTCTGAGAAGAAAGTACTGATGTATACGGCTCGTGTTTAAAAGGCATTCATCATAAACGCTCCAGATGTATCGAATACAATTCTCGATCTTTTGGAAAGCATTTTCAGAATCGAAGTGATCCACAGCGTCGGTGTAATACGCGGTGTAGTAGATATAGTCTTCCACCTCCTTTAACCTTGATAAAATCTGCGGGTCGCTTGTTAACTGCCGCGATTTTTTAATGTCGTCGAGAGCTCGTCCAACCTCCTGGTGCGCGTCGAAATTTTCAGACCACCTTGTAAACATGCTTCTCATTATGTCACCCGCCGGGCCGAAGTTTGTAGAGCAAAATTCGCCCAGCAATTGGTTTATGTTGGCATTGCGATCCCATGCCATGCGCGACAAAAAATATAGAAACAAGCCCGAACCAAACTTGCTATAGCCCGATTCCAGCGTGTATCCTTTGATGCCCAATTGGGTCCACAGCCCAATCTTTTGCGGAACATATAGGAGGTAGTTTAGTTTTGGCAAATCCTTTGACCCATCCGTCAGATTCCAGTAGTCATAAATGCCCATCAGCGTACATTTTTTTCTCCATTCCGACAATAATATCTCGGGGACTGCGATTTGTTGAAACGCATAGGGAATTACGGCAACGTAAACATTGTCGTCAACGGGATCCTTTGGCAGCGCTGCGTGGTCACTGTAGGCATAGAGGCTGACGCCTCCATCCGGCCATCTTTTTTTTATTTCGCGGGCCACCTGGTTCGCAAGGTAAAACACCTGGTCGCTTGGCGTACCAATCTTTGCGCAATTCTCGCATTGGCAATATCCGCCACCATCAGCAGGTTCCACACTGATAAAATGGCGTTCGGGTGATTTTGTTCTTTGCGCCTCATAAGCTTCCAATCTGTCTTTCACAAAAAGCTCAACGAACCTGGCATTGCTAACACACCACTTCGCACTCTGGCTCCACGTTCTTCTTCCATTGTATCGAGCCAATAGGCTCGTATCCGATTTGAGGACTGCTTCATATTTTTTGTTGAACGCCTCGCCCATGTGCCCGCCGATATATTCCTCCGAAGACCAGTCAGTTCTTTGAAGCCATTGCTCCCATTTTTTTTGTACGGTCTTTTGGGGATCAAGCACCGGGTGATAGGGAAACCCTCCCGTACCGAACATGGCTCGATTTTCAAAAACGGGATATCGCTGTTCATTCACATTAAGAAACACCGTGTTCAGTTTTGGCACGTGTATCCAGATATCGCCAGGTAAATAGAATCTGAAACCAAGCATGTATAAATAGTTGTACACGCCGTTTCGCAACCCATTTAACTGATTGGCGCGAATCGTGATTGAATGATCATTCCCCGTAATCTCGTAACCCTGGTTTTTTAAGGTCTGCGGATTTATATTTTCAATCTTCAGGTAAATTCCCGAGCCATCTGCATTCGCTGACGTTGCTGGGATGAAGCTCATTCCAGTAGCCCTCGAAAGGTTGTCGCCTAGATCGGCTGCCAATTCCCTCAGATCCTTGTCGTCGCCCGACACATAGATGGAGACGGTTTTTTGGCCAAAGCATGTGCTGATGAACAATAAGCTCACTGCCAATACAACGAATGGCCTGAACCCAGAACCAAATAAGTCTTTTCTCATTGTAGTATTTTTCAAACCAAATGAACGAAGGGGAAGATACCTTAGAAATGATCGGAAAAACTATACCATTTCTTTAAATGAGCGGATAAAATTTTCCTTATTAAATTCCTTTTTCACAAAGGTGCGTCCGTATTGGCCAAATCGTATCCGTTTCGCGTCATCGGCAGCCAGGGCCAAAATGGCTTCCGCCATCTGAGAAATATTCCCCTTATCCACCAGAAAACCGGATCGGCCATCAACGATGATCTCCTCCGGACCTCCGCACTTTGTGGCAATAACCGGTCTTCCATAAAATGAAGCTTCAACACAGGTCATTGAAAAAGATTCCGCTTCTGAAAAGTTCAAAATCACATCCGATTCTTTAATTACTTTTTCTGTATCAGGAGCAAAGTCGAAAAATTGTACGAAGCGTTCAATACCCGAACCTTTTGCCTTTTCGATGAGTCGTTTTTTAAAATCTTTATTTTTCGCCAGACCCATGTCCCCACCGGCAAAATGTAACCGGATCGATGCATTTTTTTTAAGGGCAAGCTCTAAAGCATCCAGCGCGTGCTCCTGTCCCTTGCCTGGGATGTAATTTGCCAAATAAAGAAGAATGACCTGGGCCTGTCGCGATCGTTCAACGATGCTGCTGTCGGTGAAGGACACCGGGTCGTATATCTGAACGATATTTTTGTTTGCAGGCATTTCTCTCAAAACTGCTTTCGAGACGCACACGACGCGGTAGGAAAAACGAACAGCCATCCGCGTCCACCAGGTCGTCAGAAATGACGGCCGCGCCGATGGCAACAGCCGTACATAGGTAATCAGCTTTTGCCGGAATCCAAACATTTTTGCAGCACTCCCAAGGAGGTTGTAAAAATCATTCACCTGGATCACGTCTATCCGTTCCTTCTTGCAAATTCCTTTTAAGGTGAGCAAGTTTTTCAAAAGTGTGGGAGCATAAACGGCATTATTCACAAGGGATCGGCTGATCTCTCTCAGGGGGAGCGTGTAACATGGAAATCCCTTTTCAACCACGAAACTGACCAAGGCCGATTGACGTGGAAGAACGAATACAAAGTCAAAGTCCTCACGCAATATTTCTGCCTCCTGCATGGCACATTTGAAGGCACCGGTTGTAGCCACCGAGTTGTCGATAAGCAAGACCTTTTTTTTCATTAGGATCAAACCTTCGAAAAGACATTTTTCACCCGAAGAAATTTTTTCTCCATCAGGTTGTATGAGATCACGGCCAGCGCAATCGTTAATAAGAGCGAACCAAAAATATACAGTGCCTGCCCTGCCGGCGAATCCTCTGGAAATATCTTGCCCACGGCAATATTGGTAAAGAACATCGCTATGGGATGGAGCATATATAAACCGTAAGAGATCCGGCCAAGATAGGATGCCACGCCAAGACGGCCGAATTTGAAAAAGGAGTGATTCGAAAAGTTCTGTTCAAGTATGATAAAACCAAAAAACAGGGCAACCACCAGCCTGATTAAAAAAGAATAAAACGGTAAAAAGCTAAATGAAAAGTTGACAAGAATAAGAGCGGCAGGTAAAAGGTATATTAACAGGATGGCAACCAGCCTAAGGTTTTGAAAGGTCAACAATATTTTTTTCCCGGCCATTGTAAGCCAGGCGAGAATACCTCCGATCGACAGCTCCGCCATTCTTGTTATTGTGTGATAGTAAATGACTTTTTCGGAATGAAAAAAATAACCCGCCATGATAGTCACCGTCAGAACGGTCATGAGGACCCAGATATAAAATCTTTTTGGCAGGAACGCAAACAAAAACGGCCACACGAGGTAGAATTGTTCTTCGATGGAAACTGACCAGGAGATATTTAATACCAAGGGAAAACTTCTCACCGAATCGAATGCCGGGTTGAGATGAAGCACCCCAAAGTTGCTTAAAAAAAATGCATACAGGGGGCCGTCATAATCAAAGAAGAGCGGCCGGCCGGCCTGTTTGTATAAAAAAGGCAAAAGAAAAAATCCGATAAAAAGAACAAGATAATACAGGGGCCAGATTCGAAGTATGCGACGAACATAAAAATATGGGATGCTTATTTTCCCATTCTTTTCTTTCTCTTTCAAAAGCAACCAGGTGATCAGGAATCCGCTTAAAACAAAAAAAAATGTTACTCCCCAGCCGCCGGAACTCAACAGGCGCGCAGGCCATAGTAACACCCGGAAGCTGGTGAAATGATTCACCCATTCATAAAACTTGGTGTGAAACAGAAAGACCACGAGAAAGCTAAAAAATCTCAGCGAATCGAGGTTTTCGAAGTACTTTTTCTTACTTGCTTTCGCAACTTTAGTGGGATGTGATATCAGGAACTCCGTTTGCAAATCATCCTTTTTTTAAAAACAACCAGTGCAATTTGAACACATGTCGCTTCATGTCTACAAGCGTAAAGTGTTCACTGACCCGCGCCACCGTGTGCACACCATGTTTGTAATATGGGTCAAAGGGCTTGATTTCCCCTATTTCCTCTTCCCTGAATTCTGTTGTCGACAATTTCGTGATCTTGTTCAGGACAATGCTGCCCCCATATGTTTTACAGAAATTCTGAGCTGGTCGGATCAGATCTCCCTGCTGATCAAAAAAAGGCGTGCCGGCGGGTCGTGCAGACCTGGCCGATATCTTCACTGGATTTGAAGGGTGCTCCCGAAACCCCTCACGAAGATTTTTGCTGTAGGCCACGTGTAAATGCAAATCTCCATCAAACTCCCTGCTATGGATCGTATAAAACATCCAGTAATAATTGTCGTACTTGAGTAAGGTCGCATCCGAATAATGTTGCCCGGTCAACAGATCGCGCTCCCATTTCCATTGCATCGGAAATTTCTGCGCCCGGTACAAGGCAATCCGGTTGTCGTTGCCGGTTTCCGGAATCAGGTAAGTGTCACCATCAATAAAAATAAAAGGATAAGAAGCGTGGCCTTGCAGGTTGAGTCCATCAGGATATGCTCTTGTGACTTCCTTTCCGTCATTATCAAACAATGACGCAGCAATTTTTCCACGTCCGGACCCGCTGTAATCCAGTTCCTCGAAAAGCACAGCTACGCCTGTATCGGTTGCGATCCCAAAACAATCCGCATTAAAACTATTCCTGTTTTTATGATTCAGAAAGTGCCGCGGTAATTCTTTTGAATGATGGGCCAACGCCCCTATATTTCCGTGGATCAAGGCCACATTCCATCGCTGCATTATGAATAGTCGAAAAACCAGATTTCGCAACAGGTTGAAGGATACAATAAACATAAATTTTAAAAACTGACCGTTGCCGGGATATCGGTAGATAGGCGCCGCTGTTATCGACGAATGCCCGGCGATGTAGCCGCCGTGGCCTGCAACAATGTCGTTACAAACCCACGCAGGCCAGCGGGCACTTTCGTAGTACGCCTGGTCAACATTTCTCGAGTATGAATAATTCTTTGTGCGAAAAATTCCTTTTTTAAGGACAACGCCGCCGTCCAGTTTATCTGTCAATTTTTGAAGCACAGCACCGGTTTCGGGATCGTGCTTGTAAATTTCCCAAAAACATGGTGGTGCACCACGGTACTTAAGTTCATCATCGTGGTGGAAAGACCATACCCCATACCTGGCCGTGGTCAATATCTCTCCGCGAATAATATTAAAGCCAAATCGCAGGATAATGTCAAGATCGTATTCCCGAATGATCTGAATATCGTTTTCGGAAAAATATTGAGAGTATTTACCTTTCTTGTTAACAACGCAAGAAATGGCAGGTACGCCATTCAACAAATCGGAGGCATCTTTAATAACCATGGAAGAAGGACGGAAGAGCGTTTTAGAATAAACGGCAAAAAAGAGTCTTGAGAACTTTGTTTTGAGAACTTTGTTTACGATCGTGCGCGATGGATAATTTTTCTTATCATCCAGGATCAGCAGGTTAAGATCTACGTGCCTCGTTGCGACCAGGTTTTGAATGCACAACACTTGCCAATGTGGTAAGCGTTTTCCCGGACACATGATACCCACACGGAGCTTTGCTTTTTCATGCATGATCATACTGTACACACGCTATTAACCGGCGCCACGACCGGAAGGCCGGGGCCTGTGGAGCTGCAAAATGTGATTTACAAATGTTTGGTATCATCCATCAACTGTTCAAGAGCCGAGATCCACTGGGGCTTTATATATTCCTGTGAAAACAAAGAAAGACGTTTTTGAGCTCCGGCGACGATTGCGTGCGAGAGATCTTTGTCTGTCCGGACCCTCATTATCATATCGGTCCATTTTTCATATGCTCCCGGAGAATTCACCAACGGCATCAAAACGCCAGCTTCCGTTATTTCCGCACAATCGCTCAAAACAGAAAAATCGTGCGTCCTGGCTTTACCGTTGAGAATATCCCGGGGACCCCATGGGCAATCGGCAGCAAGGACAGGAATTCCGGAAAACATTGCCTCCACAATTGAATTGCCAAACCCTTCCGTCAGCGAACTGCAGATGAACATCTGGGCCTTGGCGAGAAACTTGAATGGATTTGCCTGATAACCCCAGAATAAAACGTCGACCTTACCACAGTCGACCTGATCATCGTAATCTGCGAAGGTCAGCCCTTCATTACGACACAAGCGTTTAAGCGTTTCTTCGGCACTACCGTCTCCGATCAGGAACAGGCGAAAATCACTGTTTTGTTTTTTTAAACGACTCAAAATTTTTATTAAATGGTCGAAGCCTTTTTCGCCCGCCAACCGGCCGTGTGAGATCAGAATGTATCCGGACTGGAAGGCTCTTTGCTCTGCCGCAGAAAGTGGCTGATCTTTCTTGGATCTCATTTTTTCGAAGTCAAAAGAACTAAAGATGGTCTTAATGGGTATCCTGGAAGAAATGCCATAGAATTTATGCAATTCATATTTGATCCCATCATTGAGCGTCACGATCAAATCTGCCTTATTGTATAGAAAAGGAATTAAGAACTTGTTGCGGATAAAACCGGAAACCCCTTTAATGTTCGGATCAAAAGATTTTGACCCCCGGATGCTTATCACTTTTTTGCCGGGACCCTTTGATAAGATATTGATGTAATCCGCGCCTTCCAGGAAGCTTATTGTAATATCGATGCCTTTCTCTTTTTTAAATTGCCTGAGTAATTTTATTCGGCCGCTGAATGATCTGTATTTGCCCACAATTGTTGCACCCGCGGGTATTCGCATGTCAATAACTTCCCCGTCATGCAAGTAATGGTGCTGGTGACTTTCTTTGTCGAAAACAGTTACAAATACCTCATATCTGTCTGACAACATCCGGCTAAGCTCAGCGAAAGACCTTTCGGCTCCTCCATAACCGAAATTCGTGATCACTAACAGAACTCTTTTTCTCCTTGTATCCATTTCTATTGGGCGGTCGAAATTCTTTTATAGGCATTTTCCAACTTTTGCCTGTTACCAGCAAGAATGTTATTGCCAAACCGTTGTGCATCGGCAGTCTTAAAAATGGCCTGTCTAAGTAATTCTTGAAGATTTGCCGGCTGGATGGGCAAATTTTGAACGGTATAAAAATTTTCAGTCATGGCGCTTGCTGTTTCCAGTTTCGGTTCGATATTCAGGCAAATACCACTAATTCCAAGACACACACCGATAACCGCACCATGAAAACGGCTGGTAATAAATACATCCTGCTGCGATAATGATTCTAAATAATCATTGAGCGTAACCCGCGCGGGGTCCCACACATTGACAGCTTTGCCCCTTCTGGTAAAATGATCGATATAGTTTTTATCGGCATTCGCATCAAAAGCAAAGCAGTTCGTCTCGTATCCCTGTTGTACGAACCATTGCAATTGATTATACACGTCGTCCAAATAGTTGTAAGCCTTTGCTGAACCCCAATCGCGTAAGATAACTCCGATTCTTTTTTGCGTTTTCGGTTCTCTATTTCCTTCGTCAATAGAACCGTTCCAGAGATCTTTGTCGAAAACGATATCGGTTGCCACATCAACTTGTAGTCCGTCGCACAGAGTCAGTGCATTCTTTTTACTTTCCTCGTCGCGAACGATCAAGTGGTCAAAAGTGCAGAGTTGTTGGATCTTGTGCTTGTATTTTTTTGACGACCTGGTAAAGCTACCGACTCCGATTCCTATTCCGATCCTTCGTTTATAGCTGATGACCGGTTTTCCCGCCGTTCGTTTGCCAAACTGGTATAACAGTGTAAAGTTTCGGGGGCCCAACACGCGAATCATACGGTTCGTCAATAGCGACATCGCGTCACCTTTGTTAAAATCAAAATATACACCGCCGCCTCCGTGCCAGATGATGTCATAGTCCCCCGACGACCGGCTGTTTAAAAAAGTTAATGGTTTGTCTGCGAATCGATTCAGATAAGACGGCGCAGGTGATTCTGTGAACACATCGATCCGACAGTCTTTATATATTTTCTGTAGCAAACGATAGTTGCAGATGAACAAAAGATCATCGCCCAGATTTCCGAAGCCATAGTATCCGGTCAAAAGTATTCTTTTCATATCCTATGTTCTTCAACCAGCTTCTTAAACCGATGGATTAGCAATTCAGCATTATACCCGGCTTCGAACTCTGGGCCCGGCTGTCCCATGACAAAAAAATCCCTATCCTGTGAATTAAATGCCTTTAATGCTCTTCGAAAGAAGCCTGCTATGTTATTCGGATCGCTGTGATCGAAACAACATCCAAACCGATCCTGCACAGTGTTGTAAGTTGCCGATCCGGTACCTGTGATCGCAAGAATTATTTTTCTTGCAGCGATATAATCCTGGATCTTCGAGGGTAAAAAAACTTTATCAATTTCCTGTTCAATTGGTTTGTCTATTGAGATGAGGACATCGGCTTTTTGTTGCAAGCGGCGACTTTCATCCGCTGTTAATGAACCGAGTATTCTGATGCAGCCCAGCAATGAACGATCGATCATCTCAACATTGCATGGATCCATATGGCCGGCCAATTGCACTTCAATTGCATGTAGCTCCGAATGGGTTAATTGCTGAAGAGCATCAAGCAATGGCTGAATATTTCTTTGGCGGTAAAGATTACCGGAATGTAGGAAGGTGAGTTTGCCTCCGAGGAAAACTTCGGGCGCAGCGGTTATTTCATCTTTGTCAAACACATTGGGAGATACAAAAAACCTGGCGGCGAGATCCGGGTATTTATGTGTGTAAAATGTTTTGGTGGCATCCGTTGTGAAGGAAATACGGGTGGCAGCCGAAAAACATGCTTGCTCAGCGGCCTTATTATAACTATTGGTATGATCCCCATACGACGAATCGGACCATGGATCGCTCAAGTGCATGACCCAGGGAATGTTTAATCTCTTTTGCAACTTTAAGGCTAGCACGGCCGAGCTGAAAGGCGTTGACCGTGAGTAGATAAGTTGCGGCTGGTCGTGAAACGCTTTGATGATTTTCCGGGCTCGCCAGTGAAAAAAAAAGTCAGCGTCTGGTTTATGCAGCCACAGATGAAAAATCTTTTTACTGATGAATCCTTTCCACCTTCCAAAGGAGGCTAATGACGGCAATTGAACGAGTTGACGAATATTTTTTAGGTACTTCAGCTGTGAGTCGTCTTTTTTCTTCCAGCCTCCGTCCGGAATGCGAGTCGTAACAAGGGTGATGTTAGCTTTCCCGGAAAGATATTTCAAATACTTGGCCACTTGCAGACTTTCGGCCCCTGATTTTGGAGGAGCTGACGCACTTATTAATAAAATGTTCATTAGGCTGTGACCGTCGAGGATCTGCGCGCAGATTTGAAGCGCTGCATTTTGCTCTTTAAATTAATGAATGGTCTTTCGAGGTACGAATAGGAAATGGCAGCTAACGCAACCGTTGTGGCTATGACTAAAATGTCGAGAATCAAAGTTTGCCAGGCATTGAACGTGAAACCAAAGCTTTTGTATAAGAGTTCAATTGATAACACAACCATAAACCCATGGAACATATAAATGCCGTATGATATTTTGCCGAGATAGCCTACGATGCGATTTTCCAAAACAAAATGAAAAACACTTTTTCCCGACGCCGCGTTCAATATAATGACCAGGAAAATGCAGGAATATACTTCATGACAGACATAAGGAATTTTTGCTTCAGCTACGATCAGGACGGCAAGAAGTAACCACGCAACAATTTCGGCCACCCGGTTGACAAAGAACCGTTTTAAGCTTTGATTGAAAAAAAGCAGGCACGCACCAATCCCTCCTATGGCCATGGCACTGATCCTGAAAAACGTAAAATAGAGACCAATAAAATGGAGCGTTTTATATAATGGTGAGTACATTTTCTGTTCGGCCGAAAAGTAGTTGTTTGAGATGTATAAAAATCCGTTGGCCAGTAACACGACGGCAACGATCATCAACATCAAAGTCAGATAATATTTTTTTAACCGCCGGAATATGATGGGCCACACAAGGTAAAATTGTTCCTCAACGCCGATACTCCATGTCTGCCCTGAGTAAGGCACATCCAGGTTGAGAACATGCAACACATTCGGAAGAATGAGCAGCAACATGACGAATCTAAATGAAAAGTCATTCCGGAAAGCGTTTTCACCGGGCAGGTTAAAAAAAGGCAAATGTGGAAGAAGTGAACAGGCGATAAAAATGACGAGAAAGTAAAGTGGCCATATCCTTAAGACCCTGCGGAGATAAAATTTTTTCAATGAGATCCGTCCGTGTTTCTCTTTTTCATCCAGTAATAAGTAGGTAATTAGAAAGCCGCTCAGGACGAAAAACAGTGTTACACTGTAGCCGGCGGCGTTGTAAAAAAAATACCGATCAAAAAAATTGGCAAAGCCCAAATCCTTTTTTCTTTGTTCGACATGACAGATGGCCACTACGGCAGCGGCAATGAATCGTAGGCCGTTTAGGCCGGGAAAATACACCGGCTTGGTTGGTTGTTTCACAAGATTTCTTAGTTACGGATAGTGCGAATGATCTGCTCAGAGCTTGTTCCATCACCATAAGGATTTACGGCCTTCGCCATTTTGAAATATTGTTCCTGGTCATCCAACAACTGAGAAACTGAGAACACAATCTTTTCCCTGTTGGTCCCGACCAGCTTTGCCGTGCCTGCGTCAATTCCTTCCGTTCTTTCTGTTACGTCGCGCATGACTAACACAGGCTTTCCGAATGTAGGGGCTTCCTCCTGGATACCTCCTGAATCTGTGATTACCAGGTATGCTCTTTTAAGCAACCACACCATCGCAGGATAATTAACGGGAGGTATCAGGAAAATATTGTCAATGCCATCGAGTACCGCGTATACTTGCTTCTGTACATTGGGATTTAAGTGCACCGGGTATAGGAAATTATCTTGTGGAAATTTCGATGCGAGGATTTTGATCGCCTCACACATTTGGCGGAACGGTTCCCCAAAACTTTCCCTGCGATGCCCGGTAATCAGCATCAGCCTCTTTGCAGGATCGAGATATTTAAACTGCTGGGCCAGGGTATGATCGTTCTTAATTTTTTCATAAGCCAGTAACAGTGCATCGATCACGGTATTGCCGACCTGGTAAACGTTATTGACCACGTTTTCTTTTCTCAATGCCTCGGTTGCCCTGGCTGTAGGTGTGAAATGAATGGTGGCCAGTTTGCTTATTAACTGCCGATTCCCTTCCTCAGGCCATGGCGAATAGAGATCGCTGCTGCGCAACCCCGCTTCGATATGAATTATTTTTATTTTTTTGTAGTAGGCAGCAAGGGCTCCGGCAAAAGCAGACGTCGTGTCTCCCTGCACAACCACATAGTCGGGCGAAAAATTTTGCAACACCCTTTCCAGTCCCCTCAAAACGTTTACGGTTACGTCAAAAAGAGTTTGATCATTTTTCATTTCCACATCGTCATAGTCGGCGCTGATCTGGAAAAATGACAACACCTGATAAAGCATTTCCTTGTGCTGCCCGGTTAGGCAAACCCTGACCAGAAAGACCCCGGGAAGCGCTTTACACTTCAGGATCAGCGGTGCAAGCTTGATGGCTTCAGGTCTTGTGCCCAGAACAAATAAGATACTTTGCTTACTCATCTCACAATATTATGAGCCGGAGTGCGTAGAAAAATATTACAGCTCCGGCAGCCAACAAGATGCTTAATAAAACGTATTTGAAGGCAGGAAGATTGGCGAGCTTCAATGTATACCCGATGTGCGCGATCTGCCCTGCAGCATTGGCCACACAAAAACCTATGATGCTATACCGGATGTCTCTATACACCGCAGCTCCGATCCATAAGCCTGCAATGCATAAAACCACGGTCACGATGTTGATCAGCAAAAAGACTTTTTCTTTCTTATAAATGCGATACAGCGCATTCAGGACGTAGCTACTTATTGAAAAAATAAAATAATACCCCAGCACAGAAGCAAAAAAACCGGCGCCCTGCCACTGTTTGCCGAGGAATAAATGCATCACGACATCCCCGAAGACAATGAGGATGGCAAAGGGAACAAGTCCACTCAAATGCAGCGACCAATAAAGTTTTTTTACAATTTTCGTCATGTCGCCCGGCCGGGTATGAAACGTCTCTGACGCCTTTTGTAAGAATACCGGCCCGAGCGCCGTTGTTAACAGCGACATCGGAAGCAGGAACAGGCTATTGGTCATCGAATAATAGCCAATCTGATCTTTGCTGAAATAGACACTTAGAAAAAGCGGCGGCAACTGAAGCACAAGATTGTAAAGCCACGTGCCGGGTAATAAAAAAAGAGGATACTGCTTGTATTCCTTTGCCGTAGCCCAGATGCTCGTGATCGAACTCTCTCTCCAAAGCACCGGGATCGACGCACGGATCTTCTTTGTCTGTACCATGATGGAGTCTGAAGGCTTGCTCATGAAATCGCCCAGGATCAGACCGATGCTGCCGCCTTTTGTTATTAAACCGTACCCCAGCGTGAAGAAGCGGGTAAAAAGAGTTGAGAAGATTTTTGCCGACGCTCCTTTTTTAAATTCTTTTACCCTGATGTTCCAACTCCTCCAAATATCATTCATGCCACCCAGCATGATCGAAACGGGAATGAGATATATCCAATTGCCAAGAGTCTCGGCATGAAACAAGCTTAAGATCGGAGACTTAGCCAGGATCAGCACTACAAACAGGAAAACGCCAAAAAGAAAAACGGCCAGCATACTCACCCGGACTAAATCATGAAATTTCCTGTCGTCCTTCGGAATTACAAATGCTCTCGGGTATTGTAAAGTAATAAACTGACTGACGGTTACCGTAAGACTCATGTATATGGCAAACAGACCATACGCCGACGGAGTATATATCCTTGAAAAGATAGGTGTGAATATAAGCCCAATGCCCAAAGCGAGACCATTGCCGACAAAAACGTAAGAAAAATTTTTTAAGAAAATGCTTTTAGAGAAGGAATTGATCTCAGAAAAAAACCTGTTCTTCAGTTGGTGGCTTTTCAAACGAATCAAATAAAGCGATGAAGAAATGATCGGAAGCTTTTAGTGTGAACGTGGTCTTAAGCAGACACGCTTAGAGATAACAGCTTGAAGAAATGGACGGCGGTAGAAAGGAAAAGTTTATGTTGCTCAAAAAAGTTTTTTGAATGCCCATGTGCACCACCCCGTCATTGTGCTCGTTGCGGTACAGCGGCATTGTCGACAAAGGTCTGCTGATACACCGAGCGGACACCCTGAATAAAATCGATCTTTGGCCTCCAGCCCAACTCAGTCAGCTTCGATACATCTAACAATTTCTGAGGTGTTCCATCGGGTTTTGACGAATCCCAGCGTATCGTACCCGTAAATCCGGTAATGTGTTTGATCGTCTCAGCCAATTCGGCTATGCTCAGGTCTTTGCCAACTCCGATATTCATGATCCCCTCCTCGTTGTAATTTTCCATGAGAAATAAGCAGGCGTCGGCCATATCATCGGCATGAAGGAATTCACGCCGCGGTTTGCCCGAACCCCAAACCATCACCTCCTTTGCCCCGGTTTGTTTTGCCTCGTGAAATTTCCTCAGCAGTGCGGGCAGAACATGACTGTTTTTCAGATCGTAATTATCATTCGGACCGTAAAGATTGGTCGGCATTACAGAAATGTAGTTGCACCCGTACTGTGACCGGTAAGCATCACACAATTTAATCCCCGCAATCTTTGCAATAGCGTACGGTTCATTGGTTGTTTCAAGCACACCGGTGAGCAGGTATTCTTCTTTTAAAGGTTGAGGAGCCAATTTTGGATAAATGCACGAGGAACCGAGGAACAATAATTTCTTTACCCCATTCAAATACGATTGATGTATCACATTATTTTGGATCATCAGGTTGTCGTACAGAAACTCGGCACGGTAAGTATTATTGGCCAGGATGCCTCCCACCTTCGCAGCTGCCAGGAAGACGTAATCCGGTTTCTCTTTTTCAAAAAAACGTGCGACCGCCAGTTGATCCCTCAGATCGACTTCCTGTGACGTGCGAAGAATGAAATGGCGATACCCCTTTGCCTGGAGAGCTCTTTGGATGGCACTTCCAACCATTCCGCGATGCCCGGCTATATAAGTTTTACTGTCTTTTTCCATCATTCAAATTGCCGTAGGATATTAAATCCTGCTTCTTTTAAAATTTTATTTTTTTGGAACAATAGCAGATCTGCAGCGACCATCTCCTTAACCATTTCTGCCAGCGAGTATTTTGGTTTCCATCCCAATTTTGTCATAGCCTTTGTCGGATCCCCGATCAGCAGGTCAACCTCGGTGGGTCTGAAGTATGCGGGATCTACACAAACAATTTCTTTCCCCCGCGGAAAATGGACCGGATCGGTAGATGATCTGACTTTCCCTTTTTCATCAACGCCAGCTCCCGAAAATTCCAGTTCGACACCAACTTCCTGGAACGCCATGATGATAAAGTCCTTCACCGACGTAGTGACACCGGTTGCGATCACAAAATCTTCCGGTTCCTTTTGTTGAAGTATGAGATACATGGCTTCCACATAATCTTTTGCGTGACCCCAGTCACGTTTGGCATTCAGGTTGCCGATGTACAGCTTGTCCTGGAGGCCCAAAGCCATTTGCGCTACCGAGCGGGTAATTTTGCGGCTCACAAATGTTTCACCACGCAAAGGACTTTCGTGGTTAAAGAGAATGCCATTACAAGCAAACATGTTGTATGCTTCGCGGTAATTCACCGTTATCCAATATGCGTATAATTTTGCAACTCCATATGGGCTGCGCGGATAGAAAGGGGTTTTTTCAGACTGCGGCACTTCCTGCACCAATCCATACAATTCAGAGGTCGATGCCTGGTAAATCTTTGTTTTTTTTGTGAGCCCAAGCAAACGCACGGCCTCGAGAATTCTTAATGTACCGAGACCGTCTGCATTCCCTGTGTATTCTGCTGTATCAAAGCTAACTTTCACATGACTCATCGCACCGAGGTTGTAGATCTCATCTGGCTGGACTTCCTGTATGATCCGAATGAGATTTGTGCTGTCCGACAGGTCTCCATAGTGGAGAATAAATTTTTTATTTTTTTCGTGAGGATCCTGGTAGAGGTGATTTATTCTTTCCGTGTTAAATAAAGAAGATCGTCTCTTTATACCGTGCACGACATATCCGTTGTTCAAAAGAAATTCGGAAAGATAGGCTCCATCCTGACCGGTAACACCTGTAATTAATGCGATTCTGGGCATGTTTTATTTTTATGAAGAATGAATGTTTAGTTCTTGCGCCGGCGACACCCCTGGATCAGCGTGAATGGCGAATTTTGAAAAGAAACGCGTATAGAACGGCATAGCCATCACCATTCTTGTTCGCCGCGCCTTCCTTTGAACCTCACGAGTTGATCAATTTTCTATTTCTGATGGCATGCACCAATTCAATAGATTTCAGCGCTTCGGAAATCGGGAAGCCATTGCCGTTCAAAATTTCCTCATAAGAACGGGTATGCAACTCAGTGAATCCTTCGCTGAATTCAAATTGATCACCGTCAATCGAAAGGGACCGAAATGTCCTTTTGCCCAATCGCCTTGTGTCCTCGGGCAGGGTATTGGCATCAATGCTCAGGAACCAGTTGACATTAGCTTTTTCAAGTTGGAGCTTCCCCGAAGCAGTTTCGCCTGTATGGTCGGTCACCTCATTTGACTTTACATCACCAAAGATCCAAAGCAACATGTCAAAAAAATGAATGCCGATATTGGTGGCAATGCCCCCGCTTTTTTGAATATCCCCTTTCCAACTGATGTGATACCAATGTCCGCGGGAAGTGATGTAGCGGAGGTCGACATCGTATGTCTTACCGGGAGATGCGCGTTGCACCTTTTCCCGCAAGGCAATAATGGCCGGGTGCAGGCGCAATTGCAAAATCGTGAATATTTTTTTTCCGGTTTCTTTTTCAATTTCCGCAAGTCCCTCAACGTTCCAGGGATTTAAAACGAGCGGTTTCTCGCAAATTACATCTGCGCCAACGCGAAGTCCAAAACGAATATGAGCATCATGCAGATAATTCGGTGAGCAAACGGATACAAAGTCTGTAGGAACTCCTAGCCGTTTTAATTTTTCTATGTGACGGTCGAACCTTTCAAATTCCGTAAAAAATTCTGTTTCGGGAAAATAACTATCCAGGATGCCGACCGAATCGTGTTTGTCCAACGCCGCAATAAGATTGTTGCCTGTATCCTTGATGGCTTTCATATGCCGCGGAGCTATGTAACCACCCGCGCCGATCAACGCAAAATTTTTCATTAGCTGCTAATTTTCGTCACTGTGTTATCCTTCAACAGATATTTTTCGCCTGTCTCTTCACAAGTAGCCTCACCGTGTTCATTAAAATGCAGACGATGGCCATGCTCACTCATCCAACCGATTTGTTTTCCGGGATTGCCCACAACGAGGGCATACGGAGGAACCGGTTTCGTGATCACCGTCCCAGCGCCTATAAATGCATATTCACCGATTTCATTTCCGCAAATAATCGTCGCGTTAGCTCCAATGCTGGCGCCCTTTCTTACGTGTGTTTTCATATATTCATGTTTACGACTCACCGCACTGCGCGGATTGATCACATTCGTAAACACCATGGATGGCCCGAGAAAAACATCATCTTCACAAACAACCCCTTCATAAATAGACACATTATTCTGAACTCTTACATTGTTGCCAAGAATCACATGAGGCGACACGACGACGTTCTGGCCGATATTACAACCGTTCCCGATGCTGCAATTCTTCATGATATGGCTGAAGTGCCATATCTTAACTCCATCGCCGATCTCACAACCATCATCTACCACGGCCGTTTCGTGCGCAAAATAACTCATGATTATTTTATCAGTTTTTTTAAGTACACGCCGTAGCCGCTCTTGTCCAGTTGCGACGAAATCTCTAAAAGCTGCGACTTGTTGATGAAACCCATCAGGAATGCAACTTCTTCAATGCAGCCGATTTTCGTGTCCTGCCTTTTTTCTATCACGCGTACAAATTCGCTCGCGTCGCTGAGTGATTCAAACGTTCCGGTGTCGAGCCACGCCGTTCCGCGATCAAGAATGCAAACCTTCAGTTTCTGTCTTTGCAGATAGATCTTGTTTACATCAGTGATCTCGTATTCTCCGCGTGCCGATGGCTTTAGGTTTCTTGCGATCTGCACCACGTCATTGTCATAAAAATACAAACCGGGAACGGCGAAATTCGATTTCGGTTCTTTTGGTTTTTCCTCTATAGAAATGGCGTGCATGTTTCGGTCGAATTCCACAACTCCGTAACGCTCCGGATCTGAGACCTTATAGGCAAATACATAGCCTCCATCTACATTGTTCAACTCCTGCAACTGCCTTCCGAGGCCACTGCCATAAAAAATGTTGTCGCCAAGAATAAGTGCGACCTTGTCATTGCCAATAAATTTTTCACCGATAACAAAGGCCTGCGCCAGGCCATTCGGAATCTCCTGAACCGCGTATTCGAAATGACAGCCAAGCTGACTGCCGTCGTTCAGCAATCTTTTGAATTGAGCATTATCTTCCGGCGTGGTTATGATAAGGATCTGGCGTATACCAGCCATCATCAAAACAGACAATGGGTAATAGACCATCGGCTTGTCGTAAATGGGCATCAACTGTTTCGAGATGGCCTTTGTGATCGGGTATAATCTGGTGCCGGACCCTCCGGCGAGAATAATGCCCTTCATGTCAGATCTTGAATTTTTGCGTTTAAGACTGAGGGTGAGCCTGAGCACCCGGAATTTAATCCTTGCATTTTTTTATAGCTCTTGACGAAGATCCTTGTAAACTACCGTAATTACTATTCGAGACGTAGCTCAGGTTCATCGTGTCGTCAATCTCTTTCTGCATATTGCTTCTCATAATAGTTTTGATATTCACCAGACGTCACATGCCTCAGCCATTCCTGGTTTTGCAGGTACCAGTCGATGGTTTGGGAAAGCCCTTCTTCAAAGGTGACACTCGGTTTCCATCCTAATTCCCTGTTGATCTTGGTGGCGTCGATAGCATATCTGCGGTCATGGCCGGGCCGATCCTTGATGAAAGTGATCAGCTTTTCACTTTCTCCCTTTTGTCGGCCGAGTTTTGCATCCATGAGGGCACACAATAGTTTCACCAGGTCAATATTTTTCCATTCATTAAACCCTCCGATATTGTACGTATCGAAAGCCGTTCCGTTATGAAAAACCAGGTCAATTGCTGCTGCATGATCTTTTACATACAGCCAGTCCCGTGTATACAGGCCATCGCCATAAACCGGCAAAGGTTTTTTATGAATGATGTTGTTGATAAAAAGAGGGATCAATTTTTCGGGGAAATGGTTTGGACCATAATTGTTGGAGCAATTCGTAATGATCACTGGCAGGCCGAAAGTTTCGCCATAAGCACGCACAAAATGGTCGGACGATGCCTTGGAAGCGGAATAAGGGGAGTTCGGCTCATATGGGGTTTCTTCGGTAAAAAAACCAGTTTGGCCCAGGGCTCCGTACACTTCGTCGGTTGACACGTGATAAAAAAGTTTTCCCTGAAACTTCCCGTTCCAAAGTTGCTTTGCAGCATTAAGCATATTGACCGTGCCAATCACATTGGTATAAACAAAATCCATGGGAGAAAGGATAGAACGATCGACATGCGATTCAGCCGCCAGATGAATGATCCCGTCGGGCTGATGATCATTTAAAACCCTTTCTATTTCTGCGGTATTTAGAATATTGGCCTTCTCGAAATGATAATTCGGGGCTTCTTCGACATCCCTGAGATTTTCCAGATTTCCGGCATAGGTCAATGCGTCGAGATTAACCACCTTGTAGTGCGGATATTTGTTTACAAATAATCGCACTACATGTGACCCAATGAAACCGGCACCTCCTGTGATAATAATTGTTTTTGACATGTTGAGTGACAATCGCCGGGCGCTATGAAATCACGCGCCAGACTTCGAACTTTCTAATTTTGATTTATACCAGTTGAACGTTTTCCTTAAGCCTTCTTCGACCGAGACTTTCGGATCATACCCCAACAAATCCTTTGCTTTTGAAATGTTGGCCAGGCTGTGACGCACGTCACCGCTTCTTTCTGCGCCGTGCAGAGGCTGGATGTGCGACTGCGAGACTTTCCTTAGCTCGTCGAAAAGCTGCGATAAGGAAGTCTGCCGACCATAACCAATATTGTAAACCTGGTTGAGTGCATCGCTGTTTTTAGTAAACAGGGCGAGAATATTTGCCTGCACCGCGTTACTAACATATGTAAAATCGCGGCTATGCTGTCCATCGCCGTTAATTATGGGTTGCTGGTGATTCAACAAGGCCTCTGCAAACAAAGGAATCACTGCAGCGTAGGCGCCATTCGGATTTTGTTTTGGGCCAAAGACATTGAAGTAACGCAGCCCTATAAACTCCATGTTGTATAATCGTGCATACACATCAGCATACAGCTCGTTGACGTACTTGGTAATGGCATAGGGCGATAAAGGCTTTCCTATTATGTGTTCCACTTTCGGTAATCCGGGATGATCGCCGTAAGTAGAAGAGCTGCATGCATACACGATCCTTTTTATTTTTTTTTCTTTTGCGGCTGTAAATATGTTTAGCGTGCCGGTGATGTTGACGTCGTTTGTTGTAAGCGGATCTTTGATCGAGCGTGGCACTGAACCCAGTGCAGCCTGGTGAGAAATGAGGTCCATTTCATCGGCAGCATCCAGGCAGGTTGCATAATCGCGTATATCGCCGCGGAGAAATTCAAAACGGGGATGAGAATAAAACTCTTCAATATTCTCTTCATTCCCGGTTGCAAGATTATCAAGTACCCTCACCTTGTCCACTCTCGTATCATGCAACAAACTTTCAACGAGATTGGAGCCGATAAAACCTGCCCCGCCGGTAACTAAAATTCTCATGAGTTCAGAGCCGTTTTGATTTACCATTTTTCCTTCCCTTCAAATCGAACAAATCAAAGAAGCGGGTGAATAAATTTTGAGAAGGAACTTCTTCTTCATAATAGTTTGACTTATAGCCGTAGCCATATCCATATCTGCCATACCCGTAATACCCATATCCCGGCTTGATCTTTACGTCGTTGATGACTACCGAAACTTTTGGAAGCTTTCCATCGCGGTAGAATTCATCGATCAACGCAACCTGCTTTTTGTATGTATGGCCCTGCCTCACGATATACAGCGAGCAATAGGCGAATTTGCCGAGAGTCATTGCATCGCTGACCATGCCCACAGGTGCGGTGTCGATCAGGATGACATCAAAATGTTGTTTTAGATAGTCAAACAGATCGGTCACCCGGGACTCGAGTAACATTTCTGATGGGTTGGGCGGTACGGGTCCGCATCCAATTACAAATAAATTGTCGTAGCCTGGTACCAACATGGGTAAATCTTCCTCGTTCGCTTTGCCGAGGAGATAGTTGGTTATACCCGATTTTCTCGACAGCCCGAGGCCGGTTAAAATTTTTGGCTTTCGTATATCGAACTCGAGCACTACTGTCTTTTTGCCAGCCAGGGCCATGACCGCACCAAGATTGGTCGTCACGAATGATTTTCCTTCGCCACTAAACGAGGATGTGACGAGGATCACCTGCTGATCGATCTTGTTCAGTATATACTGAAGATTGGAACGAATGATCCGGAACTGCTCTGCAACCATGCCGCGATTGGTCTTATTGACGACCATGGCCGCATTTGCATAGGAATGACCGATCTCGCCCAGAACCGGGGCCTGAGTGATTTTTTCAATGTCGAACCTGGTGGTCACTTTGTCGTTGATCACCTCGAGCATAAAAATGAATAAAGCCGGTATGCCAAGCCCCGCGAAAATGGCCAGGAGTTGCACGGTGCGTCGATTTGGCTTCACCGGGTTGTTTGACGGCAGCGACTTTTCGACGATCTTGGAATTCGACAACGTTGAAGCTTGGGAGATCGTCGTTTCCAATTTCTTTTCCATCAGGTAAGAATAAATACCCATTTTGCTGTTCAATACAGCATCAAACTCATTAAGCTTCGATATCTGTGGTGGCATTGCCTTTAACAAGCCCTGCGACTGATCCACTCTTTGTTTGTAGCTGTTTATCGCCAGAGCCGTGGAAGCTTTGATATTCTTCATCGATTCCAAAATATCAGTGCGAAGCTTTTCAATCACTTCATCCTGCTCTTTCACAGCAGGGTTATTCAGCGGTATGTGTGATTCTACAAGGCCCTTCCTGTACAACTGAGCTTTATTATATTCATCGATCTTGCCGTTTAATGTCATGTCTGTCAAACCCAGCGAAGAAGGCACTGTCTTGTAATCGTTTTGCTTATCCTTCAGGTAGTCCTCGATGATGCCGGTTACGTTCATCAGTATTTCCTGGTCCTTGTAGCTCTTATCCGCATCGCTCATGTTGTTCAGATAGTTTTGCGTCTGATTTTGCAGGTCAATCAGATTATTGGCCTTTTGGAACGCCGTTTTTTCTCTTTGGATGCTGTCGATCTCATGCTGAACGCTTTTCAACGATACGTCGACAAAGAGAAGGGTGAGAGCCGCTTCTTCACTCTTGTCTTCCTTTGTCATTTCACCATATTCGGTCATAAGCTGGTTAATGATATCCGCTGACTTCAATGGATTCGTTGTTTCGATACTGATCACGAGAATGTCGGTACCTGTTTTTGGAGCCACTTGTATGCTGCCTGCAAGGGAAGACGTGACCTGCTCGGTAGGCTGCCAAACAATAGAATATTCTTTACCAGGTGAGACGTACGAATTTCTGTTTAACCGGAAGACTCCATACCGGTTCTTAAAAAGTTCGCCAAACTGAAAATTTCTTTTTTCATCGTTTATGTTGAACGTAGTATCGTTTACGAATTTTATATTCAGTACGAATGATTTGGAGGAATCCGAAATATCAAACACCTGAAGTAAAAACGGGCCGCGCTTATATACGTCGTTAAGTTTCTTAATCTTACCCACCGCATAATAATTTACCTGCAGGTTCAGGGCGTTCACCACGCGTTCCATCAATGGCTTTGATCTGAGCACCTCGATCTCATTCTGAATATTTACCGTGCCCGGGTTTAGTAGGGTGAGCTGGTTTAATTTCTGGTCGTTAAGCGCGTCTCCGGACTGTTTATCATCTTTAATTTCCAGGGTGCCATACGCACGATAGATAAGTGTGGCGTAACGCAGATACAGCCATGCGCCAAAAAGTGTGAGAGCCAAACTCAGCAAAAAGACGGGGAGGAACCGAATGTATTTAAAAAACAGATCCTTTGCACTGAGATTGCTCAATTCATTTTTGTTAGCGATATATTGTTCATCTATCAACGTGGTTGATTGCACGATCACTAAGCTTTTATTTGAAGATATTATACAACAAAGCCAGGCTGGAAATAAGACTCAATCCAAGTGTTATTCTCCTTATTTCGGTAAGCTGGTCAAGTTGGGTTGCTTTTATTTTCTTTACTTCAACCAGAACGACATCATTTTGCTGAAGATTATAGTAAGGAGAGTCAAAGACATTTTTGGAAGTCAGATCGATCGTACCTATTTCCCGATTGCCGTTCACTTCGCGTAGCACTCTCACGTTTTCCTTCTTTCCGGTAACCGGTATATCGCCTGCAAGACCGAGGGCTTCAAAGATCGTGACTTTTTCATAAGGGATCACAAAAGTGCCCTGGTGGTTCACTTCACCTAAAACGGTGATCCGGTAATTAAGAAAACGCACGATCACCGTCGGGTTTTCGAGATCAGTAATTTTTGAAGTTATTGTATCCGTCAGTTGTGCTTTGGTCAACCCTTCGGCGTGTATAATTCCAAGCCTCGGGAACCGGATATTGCCGTGCATATCCACGAGGTAACCATTGCCGCCGGTGTTGGCCGTGCCGGGAGACGCCACGCCCGTCGAAGCAGTCAGGGCCGGTGGGTTGTAAAGAGCGTCCGATATTTCAGGTTTTGTCGAATTGCTGTATACCTGGATGGATAAAAGATCATTTTTTTGAATAACGGGCTCAAAGTTTTTCACCGCGTCCCTGCTCATCGTGTCGGCCGCATTTTCGATGTAGTTATAAGGAACTTTTTTTTGAGAGCTGCATGAAGTGACGAAAGAAACGATGCCCACAAGAAACAAAAATGAAAAAAATCTCATCAGATGTCTTTAAAAATTACAATACCCGGAGCACAAATGCCAGGTTTATTTGGATGGGGTCGAAGTTAATTTACTTCTCTCAATATATGCGACTAAAACATAACCCAGGCTGTCTATGGCAACCTTCACAGCTTTGCGTCTTATGTCCAGTACCTTTCCCTCATGATCCATCAATGTACCGCCGGTGATACGAACCCGGTCATTTAATTTCAGCTCTTTTGAATGCACCTCCACATTTTCGTATTCGTTGAGGAATCTTTTTATTATTTGAATTTCCTTCTCTTTGACAATGGCGGGCTTTTTATTCCAGTAGATGAAGTTGATCACGCCGGCAGTCATTCTCACCAGCGCCTTTTCTTCATCGCCGACCTTGACAAATACATAAGACTTGAACAACGGTTCTTCCACGGTCTTGAGCCGGTCGCTCCATTTTCTCTTGATCTTGTTCAGCGGACAGTAACTTTCTAAACCTTTCTCCGCCAGCAATGTATTCACTTTTTTTTCCCAGCGGGGACGGGTGTAAATGGCGTACCATTTACGGTTTAATTGTCCATTTGATTTTTGCATGGCTTCGCCACCTCAGTCACAGGCGGCTCGTGTGATCCCGACGCGACTGACATCTGTTAAAAACTGCTGGCTTATCCAACGTTTAACTGCAAATATAATTGTATGAATGGGACTGGCAAGACAAGAAAATAACCAGATTCTGAATAAGTTAATTTACACGGCAAGCTTTATGCTCAATGGTCCAATGTGTATATGGAGCGACCTTTATACTGACGTGTGTAAAATGCGCAACTAGCTTAGGTTCTGATAGATCGGCAACATTGGTTTAGTTTAAAATGGACAACCATTCTTCCCTTCGGTACAAAAGGGACCAAATCGCGAACACTCATCATTGGGCAGGGGTTGACATTCCTTTCCGGAATTGTTCATTCTTAGTTGCCGTGGGGCGGGGTTGTCCGGCATCTGTCATTATAGGTGAGCATGCCTTTCAAAACAGGCTACGTTGCTCGCCGGGCCTTCTGAAAATGGTAGTATCCAATTCCCATCTGTCCTCATTCATCTGGTAGAGCCTGCCATACTTTTTATATTGCTGCCTCACCAGCTCTGCAATGTTGCCTTCTCCTCTCATTCGAACTCCCCACCTCGTATCGTTCACTTTACCGTCGTGAGCATCCTCAATCAGGTGCCATACTTTGTCGGCCCGATCTGGGAAGTTTTTATAAAGCCAGTCGTGAAATAAAAATTTGATCGCTCCATTCAAACGAATAAACGTATAGGCAGTGAACGTTGCTCCCGCGTCTTTGCCTGCCTTCATGATCCTTTGCATCTCGTGCTCGTTCAAACCCGGAATCATCGGCCCCATCATAATGCCCATGTGTATGCCGGCACTGCTCAATTCCTCGATCACTTTGAGTCGCTGCTTGGCAGTAGTCGTTCTTGGCTCCATTACCCTTCGCAGGTCCTCGTTGAAGGAAGTAACAGAAACCATTGCCGATACCAGACGCTTCCTGGCCAGCTCCTGCAAAATGTCCTTATCCTTTATAATCCAGGAATTTTTTGTGAGAATACCGACCGACTGATTGAACTCATTACAGACCTCAAGCAGCCCCCTTGTCAATCTGTACTTTTGTTCTGCAGGCTGATAGCAATCGGTATTTCCGCTCAGCATGATCGGCTGCGTACCATCCCATTTAGGCTGCATAAGAGTTTTGCGCAACACCTGGGTAGCATTCACCTTCACAATGATCTTTCTCTCGAAGTCAAGGCCCGCGCTGTAACCCCAATACTCATGTACATTCCTTGCATAACAATAAATACAACCGTGCTCACAGCCAGCGTATGGATTCATGCTATACATCATACTCAGGTCAGGGCTTTCCACCTTGTTAACGATCGTCTTTACCTCCTGTTCAAGGTATTGGGTGCCTACATTCCCTTCGCTCCAGTCATCTATGCCCTCGACATGCTCTTTGGTCCGTTCGTCCTTTAGAAAACGGTTCCTGGTATTAAACTGAGCTCCTCTTCCCTGCAAATATTGTTGCTCTTCTTCTTTTTCAGCGGGGTTTAGTTTATAATGATCTTGTCTTAGTTGATTTGCCATAGAACAATAACTTTTATGGTGAGAAATCAGACTTCAAAGTGACGTGCGCGGGACAAAATTCAGCCATTCCATTGTTTCTGAAAACGGACGTCAATCCCAAAATGTGAAATCGGGATGTCGCTTAAAAGGACAACTCGCCTTGCTTTGTTGCAACAGGTAAATTTTGAAATAAAAACCTTTCAACCACCTGGTATTTCATTTCTCCGGCTGGCCTCTTTAAAAGGAGCATCCCGTCGGCTATGAATCTTCCGGTGAAATGCTTATTGCTGTATTCAAGCCATCCCTTTTCAAATTGCCACGGCAAAAGCTTCCGAGCAATGGGGACATGAGGCTCCATGATAAAGTGCGGTTTGTTTTCATCATTCAGCTTCATTAGCCTTTGGGCCTGCTTCCTTATTTCTTTCACCAGATTCTGCACCGGCATTTTGGATGTTACAGCTATATATATGGTGTGACTTGGAAAGCTTCCAAAATCCTTTAGCTCGACCTTGACAGGATAATAACCCATTGCAATCGTCTTTAGCCGGTTGACAAGCCGCTCTTCCATCATTTCATATTGCAGAAAATTCACCAAGGTCACATGCGGCTTGCCACCGAGTGCTGCTGATGCTTTATAAACCTCGAAAAACTCCTTTTTTACGTGAACGATGCGATTTCGCAATTCCTCATGCGGGTTCAGTACAAGCAAATACTCATAAACGCGGTAACCCGGCATTGTGGTTCCTGAAAGTTGCATAACCCCTCCATTATTTTAGATCCATTGCTACCTGCCTGTCCGCGACGGCCAGCGGTAGCAAAATAATTTAGCACAATTTACTAAATTATTTAGTTTTTCAAAAAATATTCATGACCTTTAAAAAAATAATTTGCAACAGACTTCATGGGTCTCGTTTTAGCAGAACCAGGAAGGCTAAAATTTCTCTGTTATGGATGGGGAACATTTTTACGGCGCAGCCTACCATGGCTCAAAACAGTTTTCACAGCACGACGCAAAAACGGCCAACACCACCGGTTTCGGAGCCGCAGCCGACAACTATGCCGAACGCGGTATCGATTTGAATGAACAACTGGTGCGAAACAAACCTGCGACTTTTTTTCTGCGGATGAAAGGAGATGCCATGAACGGTGCGGGCATTTTTGATAACGACATGCTGATCGTGGACCGTTCGTTAAAACTGGCCAACGGCAAAGTGATTGTAGCAATATTGAATGGCGAATTGCTTGTGCGAAGATTTCACAAGAATTTCTCCTCTGCTTTTTTGATTGCTGAAAATGAAAGGTTCAAATCGATCAACCTTGCAGAATTCAGCGATTTTGCACTTTGGGGAGTGGTCGTTTACTCGATCCATCAAATATGATAGCGATTGTAGATCTGGATACAATGGATAATATCAACCTCAGCATAAAAGGTCAGGCAGGGGCCACTGTCTAAGTCACACCCCGAAATGGAAAGGAGGGTGGAGACACATATAACGGTTTCTCAGATGACCGCACAACTCATCCTTTGCCGTCGATAAATATGGGTTTGATTAAATTCAGCCCACACGTTGTGTTCAACGCGTCAACCAGGTAATCAGTGAGCTCGGGCGACTTTGCTTCATCATGCATGTGCATAAAGAAATAAATTTCCATGATGCCCCTACTGATCCAATCGTCTATTCGCTTCACCCACTCGTCGATTCTTTCAAAGTCTGTTTTGTGCAAACTGTTCCCAACGAACCGGACGAACGTTTTTGGAATCGTAACATGCATGTGAGCGCAATCCCGGCGTCCGGCTGTGTCCGTAATCACAGCGCCGATATTCATTTCGCGCAATCCTGAAAATAACGGTTCGGCCTGCTCTTTTTTAAACCAGCCATGATGACGAACTTCAAGAAAGAACTGAAACCCGGTTGGCAGCGATCCCAAAAAACCGAATAGCTCATCTTTTCGCTTCGGCGAGAAACTATCACTGAGCTGAACCAGGATCGGACCCAAATGATTCCCGAAGGCTGCAACTCCCCGCAGGTATTCATTCAAAATGAAATTTTTACCCCTGAGGCGTCCGCGATGGGTGACTCCCTGGAACATTTTCGGACAGAAAATAAAATCCCGCCCGCCTGCCTTGGCCGCCCATTTGTGAATGGCCGCGGGACCATAAACTTTGTAATGAGTCGTGTTTAATTCAATGCTATTAAAATGATGAACATAATGATCCAGGAAATTTCTTTCCCTGGTTTTCAAAGGATAAATTTTTCCCAACCACTCTGTTCGTCCCCATTTCGCGCAGCCTGCATAAATCTTCGGCTCTGCATTGGCTTTTCCGCGCAGAACTTTTGAATTTAGACCGGGATCAGGCGGCAATGAGAAATCTATATCGTTCAATTGGCTTTCAACTACGCGGCCAAACTCCATAACATGGTTTTCTTAAAGCTACGGAACTAAAAATTTTATGCATCACGCTTCATCCGATAAGATGCCCGTCAAAAAAAAACGCCGCCCTGATGGTCTATGGCCGTCGCCTTCGAAATATTTTTAGATTTAAAATATTTCCTTTGCAACTTCGTCTCCACTTGAAACAGGCAGACGATGACGATATCAATGGCCGATCAGCGAAGGCAAAATATCCTCCAGGCTGTACGGGACTATGGCAAACGGTTATTCTATTTTATCCGGGGCAGGGTCAACACCGATGAAGATGCCGAAGATATCCTGCAGGACGTTTGGTATCAGTTCAGCAACGTGTTGGACAGAGAGCCGATCGAGCAAACCAGCGCCTGGCTGTTCAGAGTTGCACGCAATCGCATTATTGATAAATATCGGAAGCATCAAACATCTTCCCTGGACGAAGAAATGCTTGACGCTGCTGAAGAGGGCCGCTTAACCTTTCGCGAGTTCCTGCTCACGGACGATTCAACTCCGGAAACCGAGCACCTGCGAAACCTTTTCTGGCAACAACTATTCGATGCCCTCGACGAGTTACCGCAAGAACAGCGACAGGTTTTTATTTGGAATGAATTGGAAGATATTCCCTTTAATGAAATTTCGAAACGGACCGGGCAAAAGGTGAATACGCTGATAAGCCGTAAGAGATATGCAGTTCTTCACCTGAGAAAACGATTAGAACAATTGTATAAAGAAATTACCGAGGAATAAGGTTCAGCGCGGGAATGATCGATTGAACTTGAACAAATGACGCAAAGCGGGGAAGAAATCGTGACCACGTTGTTGGATCACATTTCCAGTTAACAACAAAAAATAAAAATATGAAAAGAGGTTTTTGGGCAAGACGAGTTCTGATTTTCGTGCTTGTAGCCGTCATTGCCGTTTTGGTTTTTGGAGAGGTCGTTATGCTTTTGTGGAACAATGTGCTGGCGGCCGCAACAAATGTTCACACCATTACATTTGTACAGGCACTCGGTATCCTCTTGCTAAGTAAGATATTGTTTGGTGGCTTTCGCGGCGGATGGGGATCCGGACGCGGCTATTGGAAAAGCCGTATGCGCGAGAAGTGGAGCAGCATGACGCCGGATGAAAGGGAAAAGTTGAAACAGGAATGGCAAAGGCGCTGCGGTAACTGGGGATACCAGAGCTGGGACAACCGAAGCTCTGAATCAGCTAAGGAGCATGCGGGTGAGCAAGCCTGATCGGCATTGACGTCCCTGTACTTCGAATCTTTCCTATAATAAGTACAGGACGTTGGTTCCCTAATGAATGAAGATGACCACTCAATGGAAAGCCGATTTAATGAAAAATAGAAACTCTCCGTGCATGTTCCCGTTGGAAGGAAGAAATGTGCTAAGCGCCGGCTGCATCTACCGGCACGGTTCCGCTCAGTTTAAGACGTTTACTCATATTTCCTTTCAAGGTCGACAAGGATCTTTTTATCGTCGTCATTGATCTCTTTTGTCGAATCGCACTGGACAAAATGTAGTTTGAAAGACTGTATAGCTGCCTCGGGCTTTCGGATATCATATCCAATCATTCGTAAAGCCTGCATGGGATCAAAACCAATGGGAACTTCAACGCCTGTTGTGTCGTACCAGACTCCGAAACCGTTTTCAGCCAGCCTTTCCCAGGGAAAATATCTGTTGGGGTCCACTTTGCGACCCGGCGCAATATCAGCGTGGCCGATAAAATTTGCCGTTGGAATATTGTATGTTTTTTTCAAACGATCGAGCAACTGCAGCAGGCTGCTGATCTGCGCGTCGGTAAACGGCTCAAAGCCGTTATTATCTATTTCGATGCCGATACTCAGCGAATTGATATCGGTGGCGTTTCCCCATTTGCTTACCCCTGCCTGCCACGCTCTCAGGTAATCATTGAGGAGGTGATGAATGGTACCGTCCTTACAAATTAAATAGTGTGCGCTCACCTGGCTCTTTACGGTCGTGAAAGCGGTCAACGTTTCGTCGCAGCTATTCTGCGCCGTATGATGAAGGATGACAAAATTGGGTTTCCGCAGGTTAAAATTGGTGGTACCGATAAACCGCGGCGCATTATCGACAGAGTCCCTCAAAGGATATTCGGCCAGAAGCTTTGCATAACTTTTGACTTGTTTCTTATAAATTTTGTTCGACGTTTTGTACGGGCGCGGCGAGCAGCTAAAAACCATTACTGCCGCCACGACGAAAATGCTTTTCATTTACTGCTGATATCTGCAGCAAAGAAAGAATATTATGAGATCAATGTATGTATTTCAATAATTTTACGGCGAATTTTTTGTTCCCTGAATTATTCAATAACATTATGAGTAAAACTCTCTTTCTTGTGCGGCACGCCAAAAGCAGCTGGGATGATCCGTCAGTAGCTGACTTTGACAGGCCTCTGAATGAGCGAGGAAAAAAAGATGCTCCGGCCATGGCCAAGAAGCTAAAGGATAAAAAAATAAAAATAGACGCCTTTGTTTCGAGCCCCGCAAAGAGGGCACGACAAACGTGCAACCGCTTCGTGAAAGAATTCGATGTCAGGAAAAAAAAGATCGTGTTCGAAGAGAAACTCTATGAAGCCGGTGAAGAAACCTTTCTTGACATCGTTGAGAATTTGAAAAATAAGTGGAGGCATGTGGCAATATTTTCGCACAATCCGGGCATCACATCATTTGCAAACTCCCTGACTGAAACAAAGGTTGACGACATGCCTACGTGCAGCATCTTTGCGCTTATAGCCGACACGGACACATGGAAAAATTTCAAGAAAGCAAAAAAAGAATTTTGGTTTTTCGAGTATCCAAAGGCTGACGAGCAATGATCACTGCGTTTTGATGCGAAAGATGACTGTTGAGGCGCCGTCATTTTTTTCGAACTGCAACATGCCCGAACTTGATTCCGTGAGCTGCCATTCCTGATTCAGAGCTCCGATGTTTGCGTCGCTCGTATTGAATTGAAGGGAGATCAACTCGTTGTTGGAAGCATCAACAGTCCTGTTCCACTTGCCGGCTGTTATTTCACTGCTCTTTTCGTAGCCAACCGCTCCCGTAATACTAAATAATAATCGGGAACTGCTGTAGCTGCCGGTCAGGTCCTGGTCGTGAAAATAATAATCAACAGACCAAATGTTCTTTATCAGCATTTGTTCGATCCCGGAAGCAGGCGGTGTATTTGCATCCTTTGCGCAGCCGTTAAACAGCAGCGATACTACGAGAAGCGATGACAGGATACCGAAAAGTTTCACGCTTTTCATAAATAATGGATTTTACGGGCGGATCCTAAAGTTGATAGCAACAACGGAAAAAAGATCCGGCTTCTTTCTTAAACGTATAGGAGAGCGATTTAGTATCAGTATTGCAGTGATCAGACAAAGGCGCGATGGCAGTCGTTGTACGCTATTCACAAAGTGAGTGTCCCAATGAAAACGTCAAAAAAACTATGCGAGATCTGCTGTCGGCAGCGTTGCCGGATGGGGGGATAAGGCCGGGAGCCTCATGGAAGCTGTTTTTTGTTGTAAAGCGTTTAATTTGCCGCATGCAGTTGTTAGCCCAGAAAATTGTTGAGTTCTACCGGTGCCTCCAGCCGCCGCACGTGCCGGAAGGCATTGAGATTTTGTTTCCCCAACAACACCGGAGCGTACTGGATATTGTAGAGAAATTCTTTTATAAATTTTACGACGATAACAAACCCAGACGCCTGATTTTTGGGATCAATCCCGGTCGATTCGGTGCAGGCACCACCGGCATCAATTTTACAGCGCCAAAACAACTGAAGGAGTTTTGTGGCATCGATCATGACTTTCGATCGCAGACCGAGCTATCCGCCGAATTTATATATGCGCTGATCAGTGCCTACGGTGGTGTGGAAGCATTTTACAAAGATTACTTTATAACATCCATCAGCCCCCTCGGCTATCTCAAGAACAAAATCAATCTGAATTATTATGACGACAAGAAGCTGCAGGCATCCGTGACACCCTTTATAATCGAAAGCATTCGAAAACAAGTATCGATGGGCTTTCTTACTGACCGTTGTATCTGCATCGGCGGCGACAAAAATTTGAAATTTTTCTCGTCGCTGAATAACGACTATAAGTTTTTCGAAAATATTGTTCCGTTGCCCCACCCACGCTTCATCATGCAATACCGCCGCAAGCAAAAAGAAAAGTACATTCAACAATATTTATCGGCTTTGGAACTTGAGAAGTAGCAACTATTGCTTACTTTTGCCCCCATTCAATTTTTGTCGATGAAAATCTGCTGACGTTCGCCCCCATTTTTAGAACGCTTACTCATAATTCGGTGCTGCTCTCTTCGGGCAATTCTTTTTCATTTTCATTCAAACATATGTCTCAACAAAACCAACATACAAGCAAACTGTCTCTGTTTTTTTCCCTGGTAAAACAATCGATACGGGGTGACGAGCACGATTATACGCAAGGCAGCATCCGTCAGGCCATCATTCTTCTCGCCATCCCGATGATTCTTGAGTTAAGCCTCGAATCGGTCTTTGCCGTGGTAGACATGTTCTTTGTCGGAAGGCTGGGGCCACCCGCTATGGCCACTGTAGGTTTAACGGAATCGTCGATTACAATTGTCTATTCGGTTGCTATCGGCCTGAGTACTGCGGCAACGGCGATCGTAGCACGAAGGATTGGAGAAAAAAATCCGGAGGCCGCAGCCCATGCAGGCATGCAATGCATTCTTATAGCACTCATCGTGACCATCATTATCAGTAGCTGCGGGATCGCATTTGCCCCGGACATTTTAAGGCTCATGGGTGCGAGCAAGGAGGTTGTAAAAGATGGCGCGGTATTTACGCGGATCATGCTTGGCGGCAGCGTCGTTATTATGCTTTTGTTTCTCATCAACGGCGTCTTTCGCGGAGCGGGCGATGCGGCCATCGCCATGAGGAGCCTCTGGCTGGCAAGCTTTATGAATATTGTTTTCTGCCCTCTGTTTATTTATGGAATGGGAGGCTGGAACGGATTCGGACTAAAGGGAGCAGCCATAGCCACGACGATTGGCCGTGGGATTGGAGTGATCTACCAATGCTATAATCTTTTTAAGGGCAACGGCATACTTAAGATCAGGCGGGCCCATTTTAAATGGGATCCGCCGCTTGTCAAAACGATTATCGGCGTTGCGTGGCCCGCCACCTTTCAATTTATCATCCAGTCGGGAAGTTGGATCGTTCTTACGATCCTGATAGCAACAACAGGCGGCACCAACGCTTCCGCGGGTTATCAGGTAGCGATAAGAAATATTGTTTTCTTTATCCTGCCCGCGTGGGGCCTTAGCAATGCCGCAGCAACTTTGGTGGGACAAAACCTTGGCGCCAAACAACCGGAGCGCGCCGAAAAAAGCGTATTGCTGACCGCAAAGTATAATGCCGTGTTCATGGGCATTGTGACTTTGTTATTTATTTTCTTCTCATTTCCCATCATTGGCGTTTTTACAAATGAATCGCAGGTGCAGAGTTACGGTGTGGAGGCGTTGCAGATCGTGGGAGCAGGATATATATTTTATGGTATCGGTATGGTCATGATCCAGGCACTGAATGGAGCGGGCGATACGCGAACCCCGACCTGGATCAATTTTATTGGCTTCTGGCTTTTCCAGATACCGTTGGCATATTTTATGGCTAAAGTATTGGGCTGGGGGCCAACCGGTGCTTTTGTTGCCATACCGGTTGCAGAAACGGCTATCGCGGTAACAGCTTGGATCTTTTTCAAGCGAGGCAGATGGAAAAAAGTCGTCGTGTAGGTAACAGGCCGCCGTTTTAATTTTTTTAATTTTAGTAACGCTTTATGAGCAATAATCACACTCTCGATCAAAACATTTTGAGGCAGGTTTTTTTTATTCTCATCATATTGAGCCTCGGGCTGCTGCTTTTTTTTGAACTCAGTTTTTTTATATCAGCCGTACTGGGATCGCTCACCCTTTATATTTTGATGAGGCCGCGCATGCACTACCTCGTCGAGGTGCGAAAATGGAGCAAGCCCAAGGCAGCATGGCTGTTAATGATGCTCTCCTTTCTCATTATTCTTCTGCCCTTCGGAATACTGGCAAATCTGCTGACAAGCAAAATAGTCTATGCCGTAGAACACTCGAGCCAGATACTCGATTCATTGAAAAACTTTTCAAGTGAGATGAAATCAAGATTTGGTTTTGCCATCGCCGATGATACCACCATCAATGAAATCGGTCCTTTCATCAGAAAAATAATTCCGCAGATATTAAATACCACTGTTAATACGATCAGCATCATTGGTGTCCTTTATTTCGTATTATACTTCATGCTCATCTACAGCCGCACCCTGGAAGATAAATTGTATGAATACATTCCGTTGAAGGATTCCAACGTTGAACTGATTGCAAAAGACATCGACACCACCGTGAGAGCAAGTGCTATCGGCATACCGTTGATTGCGCTGATACAGGGCGTGGTCGGGCTAATAGGATATTTGCTGATCGGCGTGCAGGATCCTTTTCTTTGGTTCGCCATCACCTGCATTACCGCAATGCTGCCGGTTGTAGGAGCGGCCCTCGCCTACGTTCCGCTGGGCATCATATTTTTTGCGCAGGGAAAAAACCTCCATGGCATCATTATGCTGGTTTATGGCTTTGGCGTGATAGGCCTCGTGGACAATCTGTTTCGTTTTATATTGAATAAGAAACTCGGCAATATCCATCCCCTTATTACTGTGTTCGGTGTCATAGCCGGGATCAGCCTGTTCGGCTTTATCGGCCTCATATTTGGCCCTATGCTACTGTCATTGTTCATCGTTTTACTAAAAGTGTATTCGAATGAATTCCTTAGTAAAAGGCGCGAGAGTAAAAGAGCAAATGTCACGTGAACTTTATAATTTCCTGTTGAAATTTTTCGAGGTTTTGTTAAGTGATTCTTCGTATTTATTCGAAAAAAATCGGTAAACCTGCTTGAATCACTTTTGTTTTCATTTTCCGAATAATATTTTTGCTGTCGTTATCGTTTAATCACCGTCAAATGATTTGACAACAGTCATTTGAAATCTAAATCCGTAACTGTGAGAAGCCAACTGCTACCCATATCGTGTTCTTTTTTATTTCTTCCACTGCGCTATATTGAAACTAGTGTCCCCGCTGCGTCGGTCGCAAAAAACAGCATTTCGACGTTGGCTACAGATAACGGGGAAGTTCTCTATAATGAATTACACTTATCGGATGCCGGCCTTTCGAGAAAAGCCTTTGAGTATGCCTACAAAGGTTATCAACGTCTGATAAAAAAAGACAGGCTAAGCAATCCGTCCATACTTTCCATATGTGATTTAAGTCAGTCGTCCAACAAGAAAAGGTTTTACATTTTAGACCTCGCGGAAAATAAAATTTTATTGACAACCTATGTAGCCCACGGCCGCGGCTCCGGAGCCGAATATGCAAGACGCTTTTCAAACAGGGGAAGTTCACATGAATCAAGCCTTGGGTTTTTCATTACCGGCAATACATATTTGGGTGAGCACGGCCTTTCGCTGAGACTACAGGGGCTTGAAAAAGGCTTCAACGATCATGCTCTGAGACGCAATATTGTTATCCATGGTGCAGAATACATTGGCCAGGACTTCCTTCAGCAAAATCCGTATATGGGACGCAGTTATGGCTGCCCCGCCGTGCCACAGGATGAATGCGAAGAGATCATCGATCTCATAAAAAATGGCAGTTGTTTATTTATATATTATCCAACCAAAACCTACCTGCAACGATCTAAAATCCTTAATGGTTGATTGGACGACACATAACAAGGATGGATGACAACAAACAGCTCAATCGTACCCTATGGTTGAGCTTTTGTTTTCCTGCGCACAACGCTATGTCGGACGATGGAATGTGAAATGCTTTTTAGGAAACCTGGAAAGCCAGCACGATGGAACCAATTCCAATAAACAATCCCCAATAAATTTCTCGTGTAGTGTGATCGCTGTCGATTAAACGGGCCGTGCAGACCATGCCGGCGAGCAAAATAGCGACTGAAATATAAACACCAAAGCTTATGCCCTGCGAGAAGCCAAGCACCATAACAAATGCCATCATCACTCCGGCAGCTATGGCATGCATGCTGACTTTCATATTGATATTGGCCATCATCCCACCTATTGAGGCAAGAAAAATGGCGAGACTAAGTATCACATATTCTCTTGTGACCTCGCCCCTGGCAGCCCTGTTGATCATAACATACCAAACCCACCAGTAATAGATCATACAAACAACATAAGGAATGATCCTGTCTTTCCTCGTTTTCATATGAATCGAACTGATAAACCCAAGCGCTTTCATTAAGAGCACTGATAACAACGGAAACATGGTGTACATGATTCCGAACATCAACATAAGTGTAAACCTCTGCCATTCGCTGAAAGCGTCCAACAGATAGGGACTCGATCTTAAAACAAGCCATGCAAGATAAACGGGGATAAACAGCGGATGGAAGATGTACGAGACGATTCTCGCAGCGATCCTCAAGGCGGCAGGATAACTTGTCTTTGACAGTTGAATCCGGGCGAAATCGTTTTTTTCGTCCACGTCAAATTCTGGTTGCATATTACAATTCTTTTCGCAGCCGTGCCACCGGGATGTTTAATTGTTCTCTGTACTTAGCCACGGTTCGTCTGGCGATATTATATCCTTTTTCCTGTAGTAATTCAGTCAGCCGTTCGTCACTGAGAGGTTTTTTCTTATTCTCAGTTTCGATGAGGTCACTCAATATCTTTTTCACCTCGCGGGTAGAAACTTCTTCCCCACTTTCGGTGCTCAGTGATTCACTAAAGAAAAATTTGAGACGATAAGTCCCAAATTCCGTTTGTACAAACTTGCTGTTGGCAACGCGGCTTACCGTAGATATATCCAGGCCGGTTTTCTCAGCAATATCTTTCAGGATCATCGGTCTCAAATTGGTTTCATCACCCGTAAGAAAAAAATCATGCTGATGATTCATGATAGCCGTCATAGTACTCAGTAACGTATGCTGTCGCTGTTTGATGGCATCAATGAACCATTTTGCCGCATCGATTTTCTGCTTAATAAAGAGAACCGCTTCCTTTTGCCTGCGATCTTTCTTCGAGCCGCGGTCATATTCCTTTAGCATTTCGCGGTAGCCCTCGCTGATACGAAGTTCGGGGGCATTCTTCGAGTTTAAAGTGAGTTCGAGTTTCCCGTTGTTATTAATGATGAAGAAATCCGGTACGACGTAACTTTCCGCCTTGTTCACCTCGCCAACGTTGCCACCCGGTTTCGGATTCAGGTGGATGATTTGTTGCATCACATCGCGTAGCTGGTCATCCGTTAATCCGAGTCCTTTTTGAATTTTCTCGTAATGTTTCTTTGTAAACTCGTCGAAGTATTTAGTAAGCGCCGCAATAGCAAGGTCTACAGGTTTGCCCTCATCCTTTTGCCGGTTTAGCTGAAGCAGCAGGCATTCCTGGAGATTTCGGGCGGCAACGCCGGGAGGATCAAATTGCTGAATTCTCTTTATGATATAATCTACTTCCTCTTCATTGGATTCGATGTTTTGACGAAAAGCGAGGTCATCCACGATCGCTGCGGTTTCTCTTCTTAAATAGCCATCCTCGTCAACACTCCCTACGATTTGTTCGGCAATTTTCTTTTGTCGTTCGTCCAGGTTCAGCAATCCCAACTGGTCCAGGAGCACTTCATAAAAGCTTGTTTCAACCTTATGCGGTATCGTTCTGTCCTCGTCGGCGTCCGGGTAGTTGTCATCCCGCAGTTTATAATCGGCAATGTCATCATCGCCCTCACGAACATATTCGCTTATGTCAATGTTCTCATACTCGTCATTACTTCCATCCGGTTCATCGTACTGCTCCTCCGCCGTCTCGCTAAATTCTTCTTTCGACTCTTCATATTCTTCGGGCTTTTCTTCATCAACTTCAAGGGCGGGGTTTTCCTCAAGTTCCTCTTTGATCCGTTCTTCCAGGTTTGCCGTCGGCACCTGCAGCAATTTCATCAGTTGAATTTGCTGCGGCGATAGTTTTTGTAATAGCTTTTGCTGTAAGGTTTGACTCAGAGCCATGGTTTCACTATAAGGCTTGCTTTGTTAGGGTGTAAAATTTAAAAAAATCGTACCAATTATCAAAAATCAGGCCGTAAATTTACAGATAAATGGCGTAATGAAGTCGCAACGGCCATATCGGTTTCTTGTTGTGTTGTTGTTAATATTATCAACAAAGATTTTTTCTCAGCAACAAATACCTCGTAGTGAACAAATTTCTCCTCACGCATTGACGTCTTCAAAAATGACGGGACGGGAAAACGATCGAACCAACCGCGTTAAAGATTATCACGTTGATGCCAGCACATTCACTCATGAATTTAGTTTTCCGATTGTGGCAAACGACGTTTTCCCGGCCGGAATCCGGCCGGCGTGGAGCGTTAAGACGCTACCATTTTTTTGCAAAGAAGAATATCGGTTTGAAAAAACAACTTCTATTCCACTCCGCGTTCGACTCGGGTCGCTGGACTACGTGAATCGACTGGAGGGGAACAAATAATCAGTTGCAAATTACGGTTGCAGCATGACAGTCACATGCAACGAAACAAACAATCGCATGTCTAATCCCAACGAAATAAAGCCTGATTTTTCTGATGATGGGAGGTTATTTCCCCCAGACTGCCTGATATGAGCACGGCTGTAAACAATAAACAGTTAGATTTTTCCCTTCTCATACCCTGTTACAATAATTTAGAAGGGCTCCAACGCTCGATTCAAACGGTAAACTATTATGGAGACCGTTTTATTATCGTCGTAGTCGACGATGGCAGTCAGATCCCCGTAACGCCCGATGATCTAAAAACAAAAGTGGAGATTGATGTTCCAGTCGTTGTTCTGCAAATGGAGCACAACAGAGGCATCACGGCTGCACTTAATGCCGGCTTGAAATGGATCGAAGACAACACCCATTCAAAATACATTGCGCGGCTCGATTGCGGCGATACATGCAGCAAGGATCGTTTTTTAAAACAGGTCGAATACATGGAGGCGCACCCGGCGACCGGATTGTTGGGAAGTTGGTGTGCGTTTGAAAACCGCAAGGGGACGAGGTATATATATAAAACACCGACCGACGAGCGACAAATAGTAAGAGCGATGCATTTCAAAAATATTTTTATTCATCCAACGGTGATGTTCAGAAGAAATCTGCTGACGCAAACCGGATACTATCCGGATGAATTTCCTTACGCGGAAGACTATGCCCTTTTCTGGCAGCTTATCAAGATAAGCGCATCGCATATACTTGCAGAGTTGCTGGTTGTCTGCGAAATCAACAGCGACGGGATCTCGCTAAGAAACCGGAGAAGGCAGTTTTCAAGCCGTATTGGCGTAATATTAAAGTATGGGACCAACCCCTTCCTGAAACTGGCGGGAGCAATAAGAATCACGGCTTTACGCTTAATCCCCCAGCCGTTGGCCCTGCGGTTAAAGAAACTCATAAAAGCTTAACGATGAATTGACGCAACGTTTTGGCAAAATGTTTGTCATTAGCTTTAAAGTTGCAGTCGGACGATATCATAAATAAATAATGATATTAGTTGAGGATTTGGATTAAACAAACTGAGGTGGTCTGAGTCTTTGTATCGCGATTGCTGACCCTAACGTTATTATTTATTGAAAACTCCTGACTTAACCTACGGAGCCTTATGATAATCGTACATGTTGTAGAACCTTTTGCGGCCGGCGTTGCCGTGTTTGTGAAATATCTTACTGAAACCATGCCTGATGACAGGCATATAATCATACACGGTGAGCGAAGACAAGTAATGCCCGTTGATAAGGTCAAAAAAACTTTTTCCAACCATAATGTTCGATTCATCCGCTGGCGGTCCGCTCAACGTAGTGTGAATGTGTACAAGGATTTTGTGGCGTTGGTGGAGCTTTACACCATTCTTAAACGGTTAAAGAAGAAAGGACTGCTCGACAGCGTTCATTTGCATTCTTCCAAAAGTGGCTTGCTTGGTCGCATTGCCTGCAAAATGTTGCGTGTAAAGAATGTTTTCTACACACCCAATGGCGCTTCCTTTCTGTCGGGTGGCAGCTTTTTATCAAGATATTTTTATCGCCAGGTTGAAAAATTTGCGAGTCGCCTGGGTGGAAGGATCGTTTGTTGCTCTCCGTCGGAACAAAATGCGTATGAGCAAATAGGAATACCCGCTTCCTGCGTCAGCAACGGCATCACGCTCGAAAACAAAACCAAAGCGACCACGGTTGGCCGCCGAGGCAAAAATGAAAAGTTCAGGATCATAACAACCGGAAGGATCATAGCACAAAAAAATCCTTTTTTATTTAACAGTATTGCAACATATTTTAGCGAGTTTGACCAATTCGAATTTATTTGGGCAGGCGATGGCGAAGACCGGGAGGTATTGACGGCAAAGAATATCCTCATCACGGGCTGGCTTTCGCAAAACGAAATCCGAAAACTGGTCTCGGAGTGTGATATTTATTTGTCGACTTCACTTTACGAGGGGCTCTCCTTCGGAGTGCTCGAAGCATTGACCTTAAACAAACCGGTACTATTGAGTTATTGCGTCGGAAATATGGACGCAGTAAAAAATGGCATCAATGGTGACTTGTTCAAAACGCAAACCGAAGCGATCGTCAAGATCATTCAATATAATAATAACCGCGACATGCTGAGTGTAATGGGAGATTTTTCAAAATCGATTTGTGAAGCGGAATTCAACGTAAAAAACAATTTTTCAATTTATCGTCAACTATACGCAAACGCGGTGGATATCCTGCCCGTGAAAAAATGGGCCTTCGCCTGATAGTGGACAAAACCTTACACTCATGAAAACCGAGATTCTTCAGACGAAATTAAACGGCGTCGATCATGATATGACGGTTCTCAGCTTTTTACGATCGATGGATCAAAAACTGGAAAAAGAAATAGCTGCGAAACAAAGTCTCATTAAATGGCAGCAGGAAGAATTAACGAGACTTCAGACCGAGATTTTGAAGAAGGACAGGATCATCGATGAACTCAATCTCAAGTTGGCAGACTGCCGCTCGCACGTTGAAGGCAATCGCCAATTGATCAATAAACTAATTACGGATGTCGACAAACTGCAACAAAATGTCGATTGGTATAAGCGAACCTACGAGGGAAGAAGTTTGTTTGGTGTAATAAAAGACAAGCTAAAACATTTTCCCCGCTGAGCTTTCGAGAACATCCATTTACCCCGGAAAACATACTTTTGGATCGCACAAAGGCATTGATTTAAACTTTGCAGGATGAAACTTGCCATCGTAGGCGCCAATGGCCAATTAGGAACAGACCTGGTTAAAGTGTTTTCGGCGGAGCATGAGGTGCTCCGATTGAACCATGCCGATATAGAAATAACGGATATTGATAGCGTAAAAAAAACCTTAGCCGCTGCAAAGGCAGATGTCGTCGTGAATACCGCGGCTTACAATCTTGTTCCAGATGCCGAAAAAGTTCCTGACAAAGCTTTTCAAATAAACGGCACGGGCACATTGAACCTTGCGAAAGTCTGCGCGGATCTTGGCGCCAGGTTCGTACACTTTAGTACCGATTATGTCTTTGATGGCAAAAAAGCAAGACCGTATACAGAGGACGATTGCCCCAATCCCGTGAACGTCTACGGCAATACAAAACTTGCGGGAGAATATTTTGCATTAAACTCTTCTGATGCTGCCGTTGTAATCAGAGTGTCGGGCATTTATGGCAAAGTACCTTCCCGCGGCAAAGGCGGAAATTTTATAACGACAATGATCAGGCTTGCCAGGGAAAAACCGGAGGTATGCGTAGTGAATGATGAAATACTTACTCCCACGCCCACGTACGACATAGCAAAGAATACGGCTGCACTTGTGAAAAAGGGAGCTTCAGGGTTGTACCATATGAGCTGTGAAGGCGAGTGTTCATGGTATGAATTTGCAAAACTAATATGGGAAACGCTGCAGCTCGAAACGCCGCTGTATCCGGCCAGCGTGAAAGATTTTCCGTCAGTAGTAAAGCGACCATTCTATTCTGTCCTCGAGAATAACAACCTTAATAAACTTGGAATTAACCACATGCCGGAGTGGAGGGAGGCGTTGAAGGTGTTTTTAAGGACCTTTGATACCTGATCCGACCGGTACAAGTAAGTCAAAAGGTCAAACGGGTCATGCACTGCAGGAAGTTTTTGCAAGTGGGTATGACTTTGTGACTAAGATGAATTGACGAAACCAAAAAGGATAGCTCATGTCTTCCAGTTTCGAGAACGGGGATAATTTCCAGCCGAAACATGTTGCAACGCGGCAAGTAGAAAATAGCGATGGCAACATTTTCGAAAGCGATGACTCTGTCTTAAATGCGCTTCGGTCTTCTAATGATCTTTCGCTTGGTTCCGAAGAGCTGCAGAAGCACATCACAGACTGGAACTCACTCTATCAGTTGTCATCCAAAAGAGCAGACCTGTTACGCCCGTTTACCGAAGAGCTAAGAAATAAAAAACTGCTGCAGATCGGGTGTGACTGCGGAGCCATTACAAGATTTTTAGGGGAACTTAATTGTTCGGTGCTGGTATTGGAAGAAAACCAGGGGCGGGCATTGGCTGCCGCTGAACGCTGCAGAGATTTGGAAAAAATAAAGATCGTCCGGGGAACGATCGAAACTTTGTTCACGGACGAAAAATTTGATCTGGTTCTTCTCATTGGATTACCGGCTGCAAACCATCAAACCGGAGGGCGACACCATATCGTCACTATCATTGAAAAAATAAAACCATTCTTAAACGCTGCAGGCAGGCTTCTCCTTGCTCTCGAAAATAGGATTGGTTTGAAGTATTGGGCGGGGGCCCCCGAGGAGTCCGCCTCGACAAGCTACCGCGGAATTCAGGGTCTGACCACAAACGAAGACGCGAAAACATTCGGATATCATGAAACCGTTTCTTTGCTTGAGCAAGCCGGCTTCGAAATTTCGGAATCGATGTTTCCGTTCCCTGACTACAAGTTCGCCGACATTGTGGTTACAGAGGCAGGCTTTCAAAATGAGAACTTCGATGCAGCAGGACTTTTATTTGAAAAGTTTGAGTACCTGCAGGATAAAAAATATAATAACCAGTATAGTTCAACACTTGTAGCGCGATCGCTCTTTCAAAACAACCTGTTGTCCGCTCTGGCAAATTCATTCATCATCAGTGCTACGCGCGGCAATATGAAAACGCCGGTTGCCACGAATCCGGTACTTGCATATGTTTATTCCACATCACGAAAAAAACAATATTGTAAGGAAACCGTTTTTATATACCAAGCGAATGATGAATCTGTTTGGGTAAATCGCCGGCACCTCTATCCAAATCATGCTGATGAATCATCCAGTGTCCGCCAGCTGTTATGTGACGAACCGTACATACGTGGTGAAGTTCTATGGAACACAATTTTACCCATTCTGTCCGTGAGCGGCTGGCGCCTTAGCGATATCATCAAATGGGCACGCACATATTATGACATTGTGATCGGCCGCTCTCTTAGCAAAGATGGTAGCATATCCTTAGATGGAAAATACGTTGACCTTACACCCTTTAACATCATCTTGTCGCACGATGGACCAAAATTTTTCGACCTCGAGTGGGTGTCCGGCGACAGTGTTCCGGCCTATTATGTCTTTTTCAGGGGGCTCGCTCATGGTCTGGCGCGAATTCTTTTTGTAGATCAGCCTGCCGACGGCACCCCTCTGCAGATCAGTGAAATTGCGAGCGAGGTTACAAGACACTATTTTGAATTTGGTGAGGCTGAGTTACAGGACTGCCAGCGCCGGGAGAAGCAATATTTTTCGGCGGTCGCAATCAATGAAATGACGGAGCCGTTCCCGCCTCATCCATTAAACATCCGCAACTCTGAACACTTAGAGACCTTACGGCTCAACAAAAAATTATTCTCCCAAAACAAGGAACTGTCACTCCAGGTGGCAACGTTATTGAATGAATTGCAGGAAAAGGAGCAACAACTTGCGTTAGAAATATCTTTATACAACAGCGCCAGGAAAAAAGAAATACAGTTAACTAAGGATATTCAGTCGCTAAAAAAAGATATTCAGTGGTACGTTACAACCTATGAAAACAGAAGTCTCGCAGGTGTCATCCGACAAAAATTGTCCGGCGGCCAATGGCGGCTTTTTAGGCGGCTGAAGCAATCATGGGATTATGCTATGATCCCTGCGCATGATATCGGATTCAACAAACAGAGAAATGAGTATGCGACCATTGGAATTGATCCTTATTTCAATATTGACGTAAGAAACGAAAACTTAGATGCGGGTTGGTATTGGCTGAACCTGGAGATTAATGCGGTGGCCGGAAAGTTGCTATCACCCAAACTGTATTTCAACGCCGGTCTTGGTTTCAATGAAACAGATATTTGCTATTTACCACCCCCAAAGGAGGGACGAATTGTAGCCCTCATAAATTTTCACGAAAAAGTTTTCGAGCTCCGTTTCGACCCGTCGGTGAACGACTGCCGTTTTACTATTGGCAAATTTTCGTTGCAAAAAATTTCCAAATTGCAGGCGCTGTCAAAAACTATTAGCCTTTACAAACAAACATTTCCACGAAAGTCGAGCCGGTTAATCCTGCAGCAACTTTTGTTAAAATATAGAAAGCATGGCCGCGCGGGCCTCCGCGAGGAACTAAGAAAGATGGCCCAGGCCAATGTCACAACAAGGATCACGCCGTACATGGAATGGTGTAACCGTTATGACACATTGCTGCCGTTTGAACCGGAGTTGCTTCGCGCGTATAGCCTGGATCTGAAACGTCAGCCACTTTTTTCAATCATTATGCCTGTTTACAATCCACCGCTGGTTTACCTCCAAAAAGCGATTGACTCGGTTATCAAACAATCGTACGCCAACTGGGAGCTTTGTATCGCCGATGATTGTTCAACCGATAAAAGAATAAAGAAATTATTGGCGGATTATCAGGCGAGTGATAACAGAATAAAAGTTATTTACAGGCAAAAAAACGGGCACATCAGTGAAGCATCGAACACGGCGCTTGAGATATCCACCGGGGAATTCATTATCCTGCTCGACCAGGATGACCAGTTAAATGACTATACCCTGTATGTGGTTGCAGAAACGATCAGCAACAACCCGCACGCGGCACTGCTTTACAGCGATGAGGACAAGATAGACGAAGAGGACAATCGCTTCGACCCCTATTTTAAAACTGACTGGAACCCCGACTTGTTCATGGGGCAAAATATGATCAGTCATCTGGGAGTTTATAAACGAAGTATTGTAAGAGAAATTGGTGGATTTAGAAAAGGATTTGAAGGAAGCCAGGACTATGATCTGGCGTTACGGTTTATCGCTAAAATTAACCCGTCGCAGATCGTTCACATTCCTCACATACTTTATCACTGGCGCGCGATCACCGGTTCCACTGCCCTTACGATCGACAACAAAGGATACGCCCTTGATGCCGGGCTACGTGCGCTGAACGATTTCCTTCAGGATCAGCATCTCGATGCCGAGGCTTTGCCCAATAAGAATGCTTCGTACCGGGTTAAATGGAATCTTTCCAACAAGCCCCGCACTTCTATTGTCATCCCAACGAAGGATAAGGCACAAGTGCTCTCCGTTTGTATAGAAAGTATTCTGCAAAAAACAAAATATGCCGACTACGAGATTATTATCGTTGATAATAATAGTGAAGATCAGGCAACATTCGATCTTTATTCTTACCTGTCAAAGAAAGATCCGAGGATTACGATTGTCCCATACAATCATCCCTTCAATTTTTCCGCCATTGTCAACTTTGGTGTTTCAAAAGCTTCGGGCGAAGTGCTGGTGATCCTGAATAATGATACAGAGGTGATCAATGAAGACTGGCTGGATGAACTGGTTGCGCAGGCGCTGAGAACCAACGTGGGAGCGGTAGGAGCGAAACTACTATATCCCAATGGCTCCATTCAGCACGCCGGCGTTATTCTGTACGAAAATCATCCGGGCATTCACATTTACCAGGGAAAAAGAGAAAACGACCCCGGCTATTTCAATAAATTAAATCTTGTCCAGAATTATAGCGCCGTTACGGCTGCGTGCCTTGCGATAAGAAAGCAACTCTTTGAGGAGATCGGTGGGTTGGATGAAAAAAATTTACCCATAGCTTATAATGACGTGGATTTCTGCCTGAAACTGCGCGAGAAAGGGTTTTACAATGTGTGGACACCTTTTAGCATGTTGTATCATCACGAATCGCTTTCGAGAGGAGATGATTTCGATGAAACAAATATCGAGCGGTTTAAGAAGGAACATGCGTACATGCTAAGAAAATGGCAGAAATTTATCAATAATGACACCTACTTTAATCCCAACCTTTCTCCGGAAACGCGCACCGTAAACTATGCAAATCCGCCGAAAATAGTATTTAGCTGGAGAAAGAAAGAATTCTACGACGAGCAACATTTTAATCTTATGGATAAACACGAGACACTAACATAAATTATCGATCATAGCAATCAATGTTTTTTTCCCCACACCATAAAGTGTCTATACTAATGATTGTTAAAGACGAGGAACTTTACCTTGACGAGTTTCTCTGCTATTATCTGACCATAGGGGTAGATCATTTTTATATCTATGACAACGGGAGTGCAATACCAGTTTCAGAAACTCTGAAACCCTATTCGAGGCGTTGTACAATCATTGACTTTCCCGGCCGGGCGAGACAACTTGAAGCTTACAATCATTTCATACGGTATTACAGCCACGAGACCGACTGGGTCGCTCCCATCGACATTGACGAATTTATCATTTTCAAACAGGATAAAAACATTAAGGATTTCCTCAAAAAATATTCACACATAGATTGTATAGCTATTAACTGGAAATGCTTCGGCGATAATTATTTCGATAAGAGGCCATCCGGATTAGTTATGGACAATTTTGTTTTGTGTGAGGATATTCAGAATCCGCATATTAAGAACATTGTGAAGTCATCTGCATGGTTTGACTGCGAAAATATGCACTACCTTGGCCTGAAGCCGGGAAAAGTATATTCGGACGTTAAAGGAAATCTTATCGCCAGTCCATTCAACGAAAATTACACGCTCGACGTAGTTCAAATGAATCATTACGTGGTCAAGTCGAGAGAGGAATGCTACCGTAAATATCAAAGGGGCAGGGCGAGCATTGACGAAAAATTCAATTTAACCGAAGAGCTCTTTGAATCGTGGAGAGGCTCAATGAACGTGGCAACAGATACTTTTCTGAAAGATAATTTTTCTCAGAAGGTCAAAGCAATGATGGAGGGATATAAAAAAAATGGTCTCAATTCTGGCACACATCTATTACAGAGAATCCGTAAAAGAATTTTCTGAGAAAATCTCGCTCATAAAGCAATATGTGGACAAGGTGTACATTAATCTTGTACGCGAAAACTTTTTTGAATTTGATGGCCTGGCGCTTCCTGAGGATATCATGGTGACTGCTTCTCCAAACAAAGGTAAAGATGTCGGTGGCAAGTTGGTATTGCTCAAACGCTATCTGCTGGAAAACACGCCGTCGCAATATTTATTATTGCTACATGATAAGAAAAGCCCGCACACGCCCATGGCGGGGTTTTGGAGCAAAACTCTTTTCCGCATTATGGAGCCCGAAATCATCCCGCAAATACAGGAAGCATTTGAAAAAAACAAGAACACGGGGATTGTGGCTTCGGCTACCTATATCAGGAACGAATGGAGTGAAAAAAAAGGCGCCTTTGAATCAACCAACAATATACTGCTCCAGCAACTCATTAAGCAATATCATCTGAAGTTATCTGACCGCCGCTATGTGGCCGGAACCATGTTTTGGGCCCGGTCCTCATTGTTTGAAAATTTTTTTTCGTTGCACGATCCCTTGAACATTGTAAGCACGCTGGAACCGGGAAATATAACCGATACCCGGACGGGTTCGCTTGCTCACAGCTGGGAAAGAATGCTAAGCTGGATCTGTACTTCTCAAAATCAGACAATTCATGGCATCTGACCGCTATAACAACATATTCGTGTGTGCCCCTCCGGGGAGTGTTAACTACCCGATTGCAGAGGAAGCAAGCGCGGATTTGATACGAGCTTTTACGATCCGGTCAGAAGCCGATATAGACCAGCTAGGGCAAATGATGACAAAGATCTTTTGCATGCATGATCAGAAAAGCTGCCTCTGGATTGATGACCAGCTTCTCCAAATCCATAAACAGAAAATTTACAACCTCCTGTTTCTCTTGTACAGCCGGCAGTATCTGTTCCGCTACAGCCGGCCCGTAATTTATCTGGTGAAAGATCAGCCTGGACGCAATGCGGAAGAGCTCTCGGATTGGATCGCTGATCTCGGCTTTGTCCCCTTGGTAAAAGAGATTGAAAGCTGGAACGTATCCGGAGCTTATGATAAGGCCTGGTTTGTGCAGGCCGACACTAATAGGTTGTCCGATTCAGAGCTGTTTTTTGTCTATTCCGATTTGCTTAAAAAAAAGCTGTTTGTCGGCAACGACATCTTCATATTTTCCTCAAAGGAAGAAAATATACGCAAGACGGTAACAATCATTTCCGAGGCAGAGGACACCATTTCACAGACCGATCTCCACTTGCACGGGTTTTTCAGTAGCTATCGTTTGCTCTCGAAGGAAGAGGAGAGGTTAAGCAATGAGAATAAACGATTGGAGATCGACTTGGACAATCAAAAGAAATATCTTGCCATTTTACGAAATGAAAGAGAAATGGAAAGAATTATAGAATTTTATCATCGCGAATATGAAGTTCTCCCGTTGTGGTATAAGCGTTTTGGTCATCTGATAAAACTTTTAATCGGCAAGCGAAGCATCCGTTCAACTCATAATCAAAGATGAATTACTGGCTACTGACAACAGAGTTCCCACCTTTCTACGGCGGAGGTATTGCTACCTACAGCGCAAACACGGCCGAAATGCTTGTTCAGCACGGGTACACTGTAACCGTCATTACGCCGGACGCGGACGCAGCATTTCCATATAAAAAAGAAACGGTCGACAATTACACGGTGATCCGTTTTGATCCGCGGCATTCAGAGTTTGAAAAATACATGGGCCAGTACGCCGAGCGGAGCTATCGCTTCGCAGAGGTCGTTGAGCAACTGATTCGTGAACAAAACCTGCCGGATGTTATCGAGTCGCAGGATTACCAGGGAATTGCTTATTACCTGTTGCAGTTTAAATTATTAAAGGACGGACCGCTTGGCGGCATTCCAATTATAATAACACTGCACTCACCGGCCTTTGTGTACCTGGATGTCAATCGCGTGCCGCTATATAAATTTCCTGATTACCAGGTTTGTGAAATGGAAAAACATTCCATTGTAGCTGCGGACCTCGTGATCTCTCCTACGGAATACATGTATAAAGCCATAGCGGATGACTTGATACTGCCGCCGGAAAAAATTCAAATCATACCTAATCCGTTTGCGTCAAAACTGCAACCAACGAAGGTTTTTAACTATAAGAAGAACAAGATCGTCTTTTACGGAAAGCTCTCGCTGCAGAAGGGAGTCATGGAACTGCTGAAGTATTTCGAAGAGATTTGGACAACTTCCGATCTCGAATTAGTTCTGATCGGCGGGACGGATATCGTCTACTATCCACAAATGGCTACGATGGGTAGCTATGTAAAAAACGTGTACAAAAAATATATTGCTGAAGGGCGGTTGGTCATAAAAGACAAAATACCTCCTGCTGAGCTAAAAAATGAGATCAGCGACGCCCATGTGGTCGTGCTGCCAAGTATCATCGACAACTTACCATATGCGTTACTTGAAACGTTGGCATTGGGGAAGATCGTGTTGGCATCGAGGCAGGGAGGGCAGGCCGAAGTAATAAATGATGGGAAAAACGGCTTCCTGTTTGATCATCATGTTGCAGGTGATTTTGCGAAAAGACTTTTTTCCGTTTTATCACTCGACAGCAACGAGCTACAGCAAATTTCACAAAATGCGATTGCGTCCGTCGAATCCAACTACTCATTCTCGCGAATTTTTTCCCGAAAAAACGATGCTATTCTTGCCATTAAAAAAAACGGGAACTTTCCATCGCAATTTCCTTTTTTGTACCAGGAGCAGCACACCTACGATGACCACGACAACAACCCTCTGCTTTCGGTAGTTATTCCTTATTACAACATGGGGAATTACTTGCCGGAAGCTCTTCAGTCGATCCGCAATTGCTCGTATAGCTCCATTGAAGTTGTTATTGTCAATGACGGCTCTGACGAGGTAAAAAGCGTTGACGCATTATCGCTGGCCGAAAAAGAATATGGATGCCGCATCATTCATACGCCCAATGGGGGTCTGGCGGAAGCAAGGAACACTGGGGCAAAAAATGCACAGGGCACTTTTCTTGCCTTTCTCGACCCGGACGATAAAGTGGCGCCCGAGTACTACTCAAAAGCCATTGCCACTCTCCGCAGGTTTACCAATGTTTATGGCGCCGGCTGCTTTGTTAAATATTTTGAAAATAAATCCTCGTACTGGATCACATCTTCTCCGCAGCCGCCCTATATTTTGGCACACAATTCTGTTAATAGCAGTGCCCTGGTGTACAAACGAAATGCGTTTCTTGCAGCAGGCCTCAACGACAAAACAGTGGATTACGGTCTCGAAGACTATGAAAGCGTCATTAGTATGATCAGTAAAGGATACAACATAGTCGTGTTGCCTGAGGTGTTGTTTCATTACAGGGTGCGCAGCCATTCGATGTTCAGGAACATCAACCGTAACAAACTATTGTATTCCTATAAATACATTGCCGAGAAACACGCAGCCTATTTCAGCCGGCATGCGATTGAGCTGATCCATATTTTAAATGCCAACGGGCCCGGCTTTCTTTTTGACAGCAGCGGTTTCGAACGAAAGGTTTTTTCAATTCAGACCATGAGATCGATGATCAGCAGGAAGATCCCTAAAAATTCTGCGATCTACCGGTCGGCCAAAAAAATATTTCTTCTCCTGTCAAAAAGATAACCCACAATTGACACCGGATATGATAGTGTTCAGAAATCTTCATTTAAAGAAATGGTTCGGAGACAAGAACAAGCTGGAGCGGATATGGCTGCTCGGAAAAATCGAATTCAAGCTGCGGTATTATGAAAACACCTTAGGGCTTTTGTGGGCGCTTATTAAGCCGATCACGACGATATTGATGTACTATATTGCCTTCAATGTCGTGATAAAGCAAGGAATCCCTTCGTTTATTTCTTATTTATTCATTGGACTGATCGTCTGGAATTTCTTTCTTGAATCCACCTCGGGTACGATACAAATTTTAAAAACGAAAAAATTTCTGTACGAGTACAACAACCTTTACAAGATTGATATTTATGTTTCAACCCTGGTAGCAAACAGCATAGGGTTTCTGTTCAACTTTATCATGTTCCTTGTTTATTATGTTCTTTTGGAAAAGAACCGGATTGGTTTTTCCCACGTCAACTTTTTCTATTACCTGAACCTGATCCCGCTATTTGCAGTGTTGTTCACGGTAACACTGGGCATATCAATGATGCTGTCAAGCCTGTATGTCTTTGCGCAGGACATCAACCAGGTGTGGGCAGTACTGTCTGGATTTATGTTTTTCCTTTCGCCAATCGTATTCAAGCTCGAGGACTATCAACGGAGGCTGCCGTACATGAGCGAGTTGAATCCGATAGCCGGGCTGATTATAAATTTCAGGAACACGATGATGTATAATAAACCGCCGGACATGAAACTATTTATTATTGATGTCGCCTACGCCGTGATCTTTTTATTCATAGGGCTTGTACTGGTTGATAAAATGGGCAATAAAGCGGCAGAAAAATTGTAAACAAATTTTTATATGGAAGCGGCAAACCAGGTGGCAATAAAGGCGGTCAACATTTCCAAAACGTTTTCATTTTCGGAGGACGAGCACAATACCATTAAAAGCCGGCTCTTCAATTTTTTTAAACCGGTCAAGAAGAAACGACTCCAGGCACTGAAGCCGTTGAGCCTTGAGATATTCAAAGGTGAATGCGTTGGACTTATCGGCCGCAACGGAAGCGGGAAATCTACTCTCATCAAAATCCTGTGCGGGCTTTACCCGGTTGATAAAGGAACTATTGAAATGAATGGCAGCACCATGCTAATGAATCTCGGATTGGGCATGAGCCACGAGCTGACCGCCCGGGAAAATATTTATATCTCCGGTTCGATTCTCGGCCTCACCATAAAACAGATCGACGATCTTTTCGACGAGATCGTTGAATTCGCGGAGCTACGGGAGTTTATCAATACCAAAATAAAATTTTTCTCATCAGGGATGATGGCAAGGCTGGCCTTTTCCATTGCAGTAAATGCCGGCGCCGAAATTATGTTTCTCGACGAGGTATTTGCAGTGGGCGATATCAAGTTCAAAAAAAATGCCGTCACTGTACTGGAAAACAGCTGGCTGTCGGGACGAACCGTGATCCTAGTAAGCCATACCATGGACATTATCCAGAAGTATTGCAAGAGGACCATGTACCTGAAGCAAGGCGAACTTGTATTTTTCGGAGATACAGAAAAGGCGATCGAACTGTACACGGCAGACAATCTTTGAATTACTGTTTAAAATAATTTTCAAAAAATCTGAATGTTTCGTGGTCGATGATACAGGCGCAGCCGGCGTTTCGGGTCATTGATCGGGCAATTTTTCTTTTTAAAAAAGTTTTGTTTGTTTATATTGCCAGCCAAAAGCGCCATCTACGACTAAACTTCTGCTCTTCATCCGGACCGTTCTATTGATATGCCTCGCCATGCCGGTGCAAACCAGACTGCACGCTCAGTTCCCGCGATTTGATTCCTATTCGATGAGCAGAGTTTCGACTGTTTTTTTTAACGTCGCGAGGTCTTATGGTAAAGGTAAAAATATAGCAGAGGTGCCACCCTGGATCATCGGGGGCGGATACAGATCATATTTTTTTGTTGACGGCAGCGATACGTATATCTGGTCTACAAAGGCTTCCTTAACGGATCGAAAGACCATTGATCTGAACAGCGCTGTTGGTCCAAGCCAGGCGTCGATGAGTTATATTCATGACCGCAATTATAACTCTGAGCAAAAAATACTAAACTGGAAGAGAAATTATCACGGCATCTACACTGCAGTTTATTTCAATCATCCGACCCGGGGACCCATTTCACTTGGTTTTCTTCATGGAGAGAATAAGAATGAGATTTCGGAAGACAGAAGCTTTCAAAACACGATCCAGCCCAATGTGCCAATTGATCCGGGCGACCCGACTTCCTATTCGGGCGGCAATCCGTTTCATGACGGTTGGAAGGCGTACAACGCAATGATCAGTGCTGCGTGGATCCCGAACAACAGTCAGTCAAACTGGGGCCAGCAGTTTTTTGCAAATGAGCTCGGACCTATTGTGTGGCCGTCTACGGGATACGTCACCAAAGGTGGAGTGAAGTGTACCAGCGGCCTGAGACATCCTTCATCAATCATTGCCGGCGACTATGTTTATATATTTTATGTTGATAGCGGGCCGTTTGGAAGTAATATCCCGGCTGAAGAAGGAAGATCTGAAGGAATCAAAGTGGTAAGGGCGCCGGTTGCGCAGGCTTTAGATGCCCACAGTTACACAGTCTACTATCGCGACGTTGCAGGAAATGAATCGTGGCTTCCATCTTTGCCTTATGGGTTTACCAAGGAGACCATGTTGGATTTTGTTTCGGTGAAAGGTCCTAAGTCAACAGATATTATGGGCGATACCAAAGATGTTTCAGATGAAATACGGTTTAGCGTAGCAAAGGTTCGCAATGCCAACTATTTTATCGGCGTGGAAGAATACATGGATCTGACTGACGCGAAAAAATATAAAGTGGCCTTGCGTTTTTCAAATGATCTCGTGCACTGGACAAATCGGAGCCTCATTGTCACGACCGCAGACAACTGGAGCACGACAAACATGAACTATCCGATATTTTTGAGTAAGGACGGATGGTCAAATACAGATATAGACATCGATGACTTCTATCTTTTAGGAACCGGCTCGGTAGCTGCAAATGTTGTAAACAGGATTCACATTACTAAAGTTTCCGGTTCGCCCACCCAGATGTCATCACTAATGGCGTATAACTCTCAGGCTGTTGCTGGCAACATGATCTATCCCAATCCAACCAAAGGTTTGTTCCGCATAGCATATACGGTGAATACGCTCTCTCATGTGCGAATTGATATTTTTAATATTCTTGGGAAAAGGCTGGCAACGGTCGATAATGAACAAAAAGAACAAGGGAAGTATGTCGACGTCTTTGACATGAGCAATTACCCGGATGGAGTTTATCTTATTGAAGTCATCAATAATGACAAAAAGCGAACCTACAAACTAATAAAGAATTAGTAGGGTCACAGAACCTCGAAAAATTTCTTTACCTCATCGATCACTTCGATTTCCTGAGAAAAAATTACAAAAATTTAGTGGGCATTTTCTCGGTTGTTGGTAAGCAAAAACGGAATGAAAAAGCCCGTGAGCATGCCGCCCAGGCTCCTGTCAAAATAGATCTCAGTGATCCAGGCAACAGCGAATGTTATAATGATCACTATGCTTAGTCCATCATTATATCGCCTGGCATAGAGTAATGGAAGAATGATCCAGCCGGCCAGGAATACAACGAGCCCGATCAATCCCATGCTATAAAGAATGTCCAGGTAATTGTTGTGAACATTCTTTTGCGTCTGCAGACCAAACTGAAATTTTTTTTCACGATATTTTTGCATCAAGGCATCCTTCTTATCGCCAATGTCTACTCCTTTAAAGGGATGATCCATGAATAGCTCCCATCCACACTCCCAGGCAGCCAATCGAAAGTTTGCACCGTTCCATTGGTCCTTTGTTACCGCCATATTATAATGACTTTCTTGTCCTACATGGCGGTAATCGAACTGTGTATAAGCAAGCTCCCTGTATCGATTAATTGTTTTAGGGAAAAGCCTGAAGATTAAGAATACAATCACAAACAATCCTGTTAACAATGCGATTCCGGCGAGATATTTCTTCTGCCGCAGAATATAATAAATGGCAAAAATCAACGCAAACAAATACAAGGTCACCATCTGGTTACGGCTGGCAAGTAAGTAGCTCATGCCGAACAAAAAAATGATAGCCGCCAGCATCCATATCTTATTCGACGACTTTTTATACAGAAGGTGATAAGAAAATATATAGATCGCAAAGTTCACCAGCAGGGCGATGTAAATTGACTGCTGTTGTAAGATTTCAGTTAATGAATCATTATACAGGAATTCCGGCCGCTGAAAAAGACCGGACCGGTAGATCCCGTATGTTAAAACAACTACCATCGCGATAGTTGTCAGCCATGCGAACCCCACGAGAATTTTATGCTTAACATTTGTGTTCAAATGGAGCAGCCCTATGCTTAGCGGAAAATATGCCAGGGGCAATCTTGGATCCAGGTACCGAAGAGCTTTATGAACATTCGATGAAAGAATAACGCTGATCACGATCACTATAAAGAAGAGAAGCATCACCTGCAGATACTTTCGTTCTTTTAACAGGAGCCATTTCTCTTTCCAGGTATTAATCGTGAAGGCGTAAATAGCCAGCAGCGAAGCGGCTATAATGTTGAGGACATTGACCCAGGGAAAAAACAAGGTCGCGAAGAAAAATAACACAAGACTGAGCAAAATCTTTTCCTTTCGGGTCATTTGCAGCTATCATTTAGAAGCCTTTTCTACATATGCAATCCGCCATCAACCGTTATCACCTGCCCGGTGACATATGAACTCATATCAGATGCAAGGAACAACGCCACGTTCGCGACATCTTCCGCCGTTCCAAACTTTCCAAGAGGTATTCCTGCCTTATATTTCTCAGCCTGTTCGCCATCTTTTAAGTAGCCTGTCATATCCGTCTCAATAAAACCAGGCGCGATGGCATTACAACGAATATTCCTGCTGCCTAACTCTTTTGCAACGGATTTTGTAAACCCGATCATTCCCGCCTTGGAAGCCGCATAACTTCCCTGGCCTGCATTCCCGGCCAGTCCAATGATCGAGCTCATATTGATGATGCTTCCTCTTTTCGCCTTCATCATGGGCCGAATTACGTGCCTCGTCATGTTGAAAACGCTTTTTAAGTTCACTTCCATCACTTGGTCCCATTGTTCCGGAGTCATTCTCAACAAGAGGTTATCCTTTGAAATGCCTGCATTGTTTACGCACACATCGATCGTCCCGAATGCGTTTATGACCTCGGACATCAATTTTTCGCACTCATTGTAATCGCTTGCGTTGCTCCTGAATCCTTTTGCCCGCACGTTGAAACCATTCAATTTCTCTTCAAGGGCTTTTGCACGGTCGGCACTACTCTCACTTACATACGTAAACACGACATCTGCCCCGTGTTGAGCAAATTTTATGGCGATGCCTTCGCCGATACCACGGGCAGCCCCGGTTATTACAACAACCTTTCCCTCGAGTAGTTTCATAATAGTTTGTTTGATTGTGCCTGAAGCCGAGCGGCCAGCAAAAATAATTCTATTGACGCTGATAACATTGGCCACGGCCGTGCAGACTGCTCATTTTAACCATAACCGGAAAAACCCCCACGGTTACATAAGCAATTTTATTTCCTCAATAAATTTACGGTCATTGCTCAGGCGGGGCACTTTATGTTGGCCCCCCAGTTTTCCCTTTTCTTTCAGCCATTGGTTAAAAATTCCCGGTTTCAGTGAGTGGAGAACCGGCTTTCTCAATGCCATGTCCTTGTAGCGCTTAGCTTCGTAATCGCTATTTACTTTTTTTAGCGCACTATCGAGTTCACTGGTAAATTTTTCTATGTCGGCAGGTTCTTTTTCAAATTCTATGAGCCACTCATGAGCGCCATTCGCGGCGTCGGAAAAATATACCGGTGCGGCAGTGTAGTCATTGACGATGGCAGAGGTCATTTCGCTTGCCATGGCAATGGCTTTGTCAGCATTATCGACGATCATTTCTTCGCCAAACGCGTTGATAAAATGTTTGAGTCGTCCCGAAACCTTTATTCGAAAAGGGAAAACGGATGTAAATTGGATCGTGTCGCCGAGCAAATATCTCCACAAGCCTGCGTTGGTGCTGATCACAGGAGCGTAGTGTTTCCCGATTTCCACATCCTGCAGGCCGATCGTTCGGGGTTCCTCTTGTCCATATTCACTGGCCGGCATGAACTCCATAAAAATTCCATGGTCAACGAACAGCAACATCCCGTCGTCGCCGGGGATCTCATCCGCGCCGAAAAAACCTTCGCTCGCATTGTACATTTCGAGGTAACTGATCTCTTTACCGATTACCCGTCTGAATTGCTCTGCATAAGGCGTGAACGACACACCGCCATGCATGTACAGCTCGAGCGATGGCCAGACGTCGCGGATTGTCTGCCTGCCGGTAATTTCCAGTATTCGCTTTAACAATACCAGTGTCCAGGTCGGCACACCCGAAATAGAAGTAACATTTTCAACGATGGTGCTGCGGGCGAGCTTTTCGATCTTATCTTCCCATTCATCCATGAGAGCGATGCTCAGATCAGGGGTACGAAGCCAATGAGCCCAGAACGGAGAATTTTGCAATAACACAGCGCTCAGATCGCCGTACTGTACGTCCGCATTTACCTGGTGGATCGTGTGACTACCTCCGATCACCAGGCCTTTCCCCGTGAGAAATTCTGACTCCGGATGAAATGCGTAGTATAAAGTAAGAACATCCTTTGCTGCCTTATAATGGCAATCCTGCAAGCTCTCTTCACTCACAGGGATAAATTTACTCTTGTCACTTGTTGTTCCGCTGCTCTTCGCGAACCAGTAAACAGGTGTGTTCCAAAGTATGTTTTGCTCACCGTTCATGATCCGCTGAATGTAAGGTTTGATGTCGTCGTACTCGTGGATCGGGACCGCTTTCTTGTACGTTTTTATTGTAAACAATTTGGAGAAATTATACTTACGTCCGAACTCAGTGTATTGCGCCGAGGTCACCAAATCCTGCAAGACTTCTCTCTGCGCGTCAACCGGATTATTTTTCCATGCTTCAATGCGCCAGAGCCTCATGCGAGCAAGAGACGATATTGCTGGGCTGAGCAGTTTCATATATAAACCCAAAATAAGGAATTTGCCAAACTATCATTAAAATAAATCTCTATCTCCGTGCAGGCACACGCGCCCATAATTCTCTTTGTGTCTGTTCTCATTCTTATTGAACTTTGCATTGAAAATATGATCATCGCAGATTCAGAAACCCGATGACCGGAATGAAACGAAACATGGCCCTGAGACTCATGAACACAGTCATAGATAATTTACAAAGCGGTAAGACAGACCTTCACCCGGTAGTGCGATTTGATCCCGCAAAGGAAAAATTGCTATTGCTGTACCTCACTGCGAACAACAATGAGCTTTCTGAAGAATTAGTAAATGACACAAAGAATTTTACCGATTATATTAACCTTTCGCTAAAACGCGCCAACGCAAAATTTGCCATCGGTGGGTATAATGAATTCAGGGAATTATATAGGCGCAGCAAAGTTTTTGACGCCGCAGAAGACGAGCCAAGGAGACTGCATCTCGGAATTGATATTTGGGGCAAACCTTACACCTCTGTGATGTCACCGCTGAATGCGATCGTGCATAGCTTTGCCTTCAATGATAATTTCGGTGACTACGGAGCCACGCTTATTCTTACGCACAACGTGGATGGCTCTACCTTTCACACGTTATATGGTCACTTAAGTCTTAACTCGATAAAAAATTTCCGGGAGGGGATTAACATTGGCAAAGGAGATATTATCGGTGAATTCGGAATTCCTATGGAGAACGGACAATGGCCGCCTCATTTACACTTTCAGCTCATAATTGACATGGAAGGTTGCAAAGGGGACTACCCGGGTGTTTGCAAATTTTCGCAACGGCACAAATACTTAACAAATTGCCCTGATCCCGACCTGGTATTGCAGATGATGAAGTTTGCTGTTCCTTAAATTTTACGGCCCGGCGCCGCCAGGCAAAACATCACCAGAGCAAAATGACATCGGCGGTAACCCCTGGCCATGTGAATCTTTAAAATGTAAAATGAGCTGTGGGTTTAAGTGACCCACAACGGCAATACGACTCTGACTTCTTACCTTAGATCGGTACTATTATTTTAAAAATGCGGCATTGCATTGTTTTTGACAATTGGGTCTCATGAAAATCAGATCACTTCTCCTGATGGCACTCATTTCATCCTTCATTGGAACAGTTGCACAACAGCAGAAACCTCTGCGGGTAGGGATCGCGGGGCTCACACATGATCATGTGCATGGCATTCTCGCGCGGGCTCATGACGGCGATATTCAAATTGTCGGCATTGCGGAACCCAATAAGGAGTTGGTGGAGCGATATTTAAAGCAGTATAAATTACCAGGCTCGCTCGTGTACCCGTCACTTGAGGAAATGCTTGACAAGTGCAAGCCCGAAGCTGTCTGTGCATTCAACGGCATTGCCGAACACCTCAATGTAGTAAAGGCGTGTGCTCCCCGAAAAATAAACGTAATGGTTGAAAAGCCTTTGGCTGCAAGCCTGCCGGCCGCACGGGAAATGCAAGCACTTGCATTGAAATACGGCATCTTTTTACTTACAAATTATGAGACGACGTGGTATGGAAGTAATCACAAGGCCTTCGAATTGCTTGATTCTATAGGTGACATCCGCAAAGTGGTAGTGCATGATGGCCATCAGGGACCGAAGGAAATCGGGGTGAGCAAGGAATTTTTTGCCTGGTTGACGGATCCGGTAAAGAATGGAGGTGGAGCAATCATTGACTTCGGATGTTACGGCGCCAACTTAATTACATGGTTCATGAAGGGTGCAAAACCTTTATCTGTTTTTGCGGTTACCCAGCAAATCAAACCTGATGTATATCCGAAGGTCGATGATGAGGCCACCATCATTCTCACATATCCGAAAGCCCAGGGCATCATCCAGGCATCATGGAACTGGCCGTTTGGCAGAAAAGACATGGAGATCTACGGCCAGCATGGCTATATGATCGCCGATCATGCCGGAATGAAAATAAAAACGTCGCCCGAAAAGGATGAACGATACGAGGCAGTTCCGAGGCGCCCTTCTCCCTACAACGATCCATTTGCATATCTATCAGCCGTGGTTCATGGCGAAATCGCTGTACAGCCAACCGATCTTTCCTCGCTGGAAAATAACATGATCGTTGTCGAAATATTGGATGCGGCAAAAAGATCAGCTAAACAGGGCAAGCGGATTTTCCTTAAATAGAGCTTCCCGATAACAGCTACGAAATGTCATCAAGTCACTACAGCAGCGCGCGGGCAATGTCTTCCCATTCCGATCCGGCGGAAGCTGGAGGACGCTTCCTTCCTGCTTTCGCATACCAATAATCTGCGTTCGCAATGTCACCTTCCTTGCGGTGCAGATATGCGTGGATCCACGCCGCGTTTCGGTCACCAAGGTCCTGAATGATTGTATGAGCTTTGTTCCAATCTCCCCTGGCATCATACCAGAGTGATTGCAAGTGGGGAGATAAAGAAGGCAGCGGAGAAAGACTGCTCAGACTTTTTTTAAATTCTTCGACATTCATTTATTAATGTTATAGAATTCTTCAAATGAATTTGCGCGAGGAACATTCAAGCCCGGCATTCAACGGCATCGAATCTCTCAATACTCGTCCCGGTCTGAATGCATCATCGGCGGGACACATTCGGCCAATGGTTACATTTTTAATAACTTAAAAGCATGCGACCATTGATTTCTTATAAATCCTGGTATGCACCACAAAATGGAGAGTGGCTCAATGGCCCTGGCGGCTTCTGCTGTGCCCATATCTTCACTTTCATATCCGAACAACACCAGAATGTCCTTAACTACCGTTTTTGCCCTGTCGTCATTGCCGCAAATAAACATGGTAGGTTTTCCGTCAGGAAAATGTGGCTTGTACATCAAATCCGATCCCACGATATTGAAACACTTTACAAACTTGGCCTCCGGTAAAAGGTTTTGCAGGTCTTCCATCAGCGACCGGTTAAGACTTGTAAAGAATTTTAGCACGCCCTTTTCAGGTGGTGATTTTTCAATCGGGTTCGTCGTGTCGATCACAACCTTGTTAGAAAAGTTTTCTTTTCCCGCGAGTTCCACGGCATTCACAGCCGCGTCTCCGCTGACGGCGAGCACCAGCAATTCTCCGAACCGCGCTGCATCATTAAATGAGCCCAGTTTGACACCGGGGTTTTCTTTTTGCCAGTTGGCAAGATCTTCTTTTGCCGTGTTGCGTGTACCAATCATCACTTGGTGCCCCTCGGATGAAAATCCATTCGCTAATGTTTGACCAACTTTTCCTGAGCCAAGGATACCGATATTCATAAAATCCTCCGGGTTTTAAATTTGATTTAATTAAATAAAGTCGTGCGCTCATTTCTAAATATCTGAATGGCTAACTTCATAGAAATTTTTTTCAATGCGCTATATCGCCATGTTGTCGACGTTGCTGATCGGAGCCTTGCTACCGATACAAGCTGTACTGAACACGAAGTTAGGTAAACAAACAGGCGGGCCGCTCGTTAGTGCATTGCTGAGTTTCCTTGTCGGGCTCATTTGCCTGGTCGTCATCAACCTCGCGACGAACTTCACAGCCTTTACCAGTATCAAGCCATTTTCCGTTTCTCCGTGGTGGGTGTGGCTTGGCGGCTTGCTGGGAGCCGTTTTTGTGTCAGGCATAATTAAGGTGAATCAACAACAGGGCGTTGCCCTTACATTTGCATTGGTAGTCAGCGGCCAGATTTTTATTTCACTGCTTGTGGATCATTTCGGATTGCTTGGTTCTATTGTGCACCCCATCACCATCCCAAAAGTCATAGGCGCAGTATTGATCATTGCCGGACTGATCCTCATAAAAAACTTTTAATGGTTTTATTTACTCGATGAGCAACGCAAATTTACATATCGAAAAATCTCAATTAACGCCGGTCGAGAAAGAGTTTGAGAATAGCATTCGCCCAAAGGAAATCACTGAATTTTCCGGGCAGAAGCAAATCATCGACAATCTAAAAATCTTTATCAAAGCAGCTAAACTCCGCGGAGAAGCGTTGGATCACGTGTTGTTTCATGGGCCGCCGGGCTTGGGAAAAACTACATTGTCGAGGATCGTTGCAAACGAACTAGGAGTAAACATCAAAGAAACGAGCGGACCAGTGATTGAAAAGCCGGGGGATCTCGCAGGGCTGTTGACCAACCTTGGGCCGCACGATGTCCTGTTCATCGATGAGATACATCGACTGAGTACCGTCGTTGAAGAATACCTGTATGCCGCTATGGAAGACTACCGAATCGATATTATGATCGACAGCGGCCCCAACGCGAGAAGCATCCAGTTGAATCTTAATCCTTTTACATTAATTGGCGCCACTACGAGAAGCGGCTTATTGACAGCCCCGTTGCTTTCCCGGTTTGCGATCAAGTCAAGACTCGAATATTATTCAGCCGACACGCTTCAACAAATTATCCATCGGTCCGCAAATATTCTGGGTGTCAAAATTACGAACGACGCCGCCGGGGAAATTTCAAGGCGGAGCCGGGGAACGCCGCGTATTGCCAATGGCCTCTTGAAAAGAGTGCGCGATTTTGCACAGGTTCTCGCCAATGGCGTCGTAGACCTGGCGATTACACAACATTCGCTGAGAGCGTTGAATGTGGATGAATTTGGTCTCGACGACATGGACAATAAAATTCTTCTTACGATAATCGAAAAATTTAAAGGCGGCCCTGTGGGTATCACCACAATTGCAACGGCGGTCAGCGAAGAAGCCGGCACACTTGAAGAAGTCTACGAGCCTTTCCTGATACAGGAAGGGTTCCTGCACCGCACGCCCAGGGGAAGGGAAGCCACGGCCAAGGCGTATGAGCACCTCGGAAAGATCAATCCGAACGGCGGGTTGGCCGGGACGCTATTCTCATGAAAACTATAAAAAGTAATCCCGGCAGTGCCGGGATCGTTTATGATTTTAACTGTCGCTCTCCACACCATCGATCTCACTGCACCACCAATCGAAATCCGTTTCCATGGATATTCACAATTTCTATCTTTTCATCGTCTTTCAGATATTTACGAAGCTTCGCAATATAAACGTCCATGCTCCGGCCATTAAAATAAGTGTCACTACCCCAGATTTTTTTGAGTGCGGCCTCCCGCGGCAAAAGGTCATTCATGTGCTCCGCCAGCATTTTGAGTAATTCATTTTCTTTGGGAGAAAGGGTTTGTGTAATACCATCATGCGAAAGCTGGCGAAGTTTGGGGTTAAAATGATAGCTGGCCAGATCAAATTCCCGGTTCTCTGCCTCTTTATTTAGTTCCTCATTGCGTTTTAAGATGGCTTTGATTTTTAAGAGCAATACTTCACTGTCAAACGGTTTTGTTATATAGTCATCAGCGCCCAATTTATACCCCTGGATAATGTCATCCTTCATTGTTTTTGCGCTAAGGAAAAAAAGAGGAATGTCGGGATCTACATCCCTGATCTCTTCGGCAAGAGTAAAGCCGTCCATATTTGGCATCATCACGTCAAGTAAACAAAGATCAAATTTTTCACGCTGAAAAGCCGCAAGGCCCAGGCGGCCATCCCTTTCCAACGTAACATCATAATCATTCAACTCGAGATAATTCTTGAGAACACTTCCTAAATTCGGATCGTCTTCACACAACAAAATTTTTGGTTTCTTTCCATCCATGTCTTTAAGTTTGAAGTTTTAGATTTTGATTGTTACTGCAAATAAAGTTAAGGAAATTACAAGCGACGAAATTAATGGCGCATTTTTTTTGTTAAAAGCGCCCCAACCAAAATAACTTTGCGGCGGGTGTGCCTGCCGCCTGTCTGAAATCTGAAACCATTTTACATGCATCTCACTCCTGATAACAAGCTAAAAAAACTGATCGTAATCGGTGATCGTGTATTAATCAAACCAAGTAAACCCGACGAACGCACGGCCACTGGCTTGTATCTGCCACCGGGCGTTCAGGAAAAGGAGAAAGTACAGCAGGGTTATGTTATCAAGATTGGTCCGGGATACGCCATTCCAATGCCTCCGGAAGATGAATCCTGGAAACAGGAGGAGGAAAAAATAAAGTATGTACCCCTGCAGGCAAAGGAGGGCGATCTTGCAATTTTTCTCTTAAGCGGCGCCACTGAAATCTTCTACCAGGACGAAAAATATTTTATTGTGCCGCAGAGCGCCGTCTTAATGTTGGAAAGAGACGAAGATCTTTGATTGTTTATCTTTCATGAAAATTTCTTTATGGCAAACAAAGCAAATTTTTTACAGCAAATAAAAGCCGGGTACACCTTCAAGGGTGATTCAGTGCTGATTGGCGCCGCGGTTCTCGATGGAGAAGTAATAGCTGGTGCGGATATTCTGCTGCCATTAAAAACGATGAATCGTCATGGATTGATCGCCGGCGCTACGGGCACCGGAAAAACAAAAACGCTCCAATTGATGAGTGAATGCCTGAGCGATAATAGTGTTCCCGTTTTATTAATGGATATTAAAGGCGATCTCAGTGGAATCGCGGCGGCTGGCACAGCTAACGATAAGATCAACGAGCGCTGCCAGAAACTGGCGGTTCAATACAAGCCCGCAGCGTTCCCGGTTGACTTCCTTACGCTGAGTAACCAGAAAGGCATTCGCCTTCGTGCCACCGTCAGTGAGTTCGGACCTGTTTTGCTGTCAAAGATTCTCGACCTCAATGATACACAGGAAAGTTTTGTTGCACTGATCTTTAAATATTGCGACGACAACAAGCTTCCATTGCTGGATTTGAAAGACTTCATTAAAGTTTTACAGTTTATCAGCAGCGACGGAAAAGCTGATATCGAAAAGGCGTACGGCAAAATCTCAACCACATCAACCGGAACTATTTTGCGTAAGGTAATAGAACTCGAACAGCAGGGTGCAGATGTTTTTTTTGGTGAAAAAAGTTTTGAAGTTGATGACCTGATGAGGATCAGCGACGATGGAAGAGGAATAATCTCGATCTTGCGGGTCACTGACATCCAGGATAAGCCGAAGCTGTTTTCAACTTTCATGTTGCAGATGCTTGCAGAATTGTATGCGTATTGCCCGGAGGAAGGCGATCTTGACAAACCGAAGCTGGTGATCTTTATAGATGAAGCTCACCTGTTGTTCCAGGAGGCAAGTGAAGCACTGCTTCAACAAATAGAAACGATTGTTAAGCTGATCCGGTCAAAGGGAGTCGGGATTTTTTTCTGTACTCAAAATCCGATGGATGTACCGGCTCCCGTGCTGGCACAGCTGGGATTGAAAGTGCAACATGCCCTGAGGGCATTCACAGCGGCAGACCGTAAGACGATTAAACAAACTGCTGAGAATTACCCGGAGACAGAATTCTATAAGACTGAGGATCTAATCACACAACTCGGGATCGGTGAAGCTTTGATAACGATGTTAAATGAAAAAGGAGTCCCCACGCCGCTTGTGCACACGATGTTGTGTCCGCCGCGCAGTCGAATGGATATCCTGACTGACCAGGAAATTGATAGTATTGTTTCCCATTCAAAGCTCGTTGGAAAATATAACCAGGCTGTAGATAATGAAAGTGCTTACGAGATACTGACAAATAAATTAAACGAGGCCTCCAGCCAGGAAACGCCAAAAGTGACCACTGGTGTAAGACAAACAACTAAAAAAGACGAAAGCATTTTTGACAACCCGATGGTCAGGCAAGCTGAGCGTACCGCCGCGTCCGTACTTACTAGAAGTTTATTGGGTGTATTGGGACTTGGCGGCAGAGGAAAAAGGCTTTTCTGATACGGGACAGGCAAAACTGACGGTGATCGGTTCGCCATTTTATCGTGTCAGGTCCTGGCCTTATTTTCCACGCGTTTACCGATAATAATTCCGCGTTCGACTATTTAAATCCATTGTGGCTCGCGGGAAGCATAATTTGCCCGAAATTTATTCCATGCAACCCTTAGTGAAAAAAATCACCCTGTATACAGGTATAGAAGAAGAAAAGGCCAAAGCTGCCCTGCTTGTAATTGCTGCTCATGTGAAGGACAATTTTCCAATGTTGCGGGGCTTTACGGATGCCATATTGGAAGTTGAACAATTGTCCCTGGAACGAGATGGAATTGTAATCAATAAGTTCGCTGCAAATTAATCCGCAGTTTCTTCCTGCGTTGATCTACTCCGTTACGCATTTTTGATGAAAGCAGTGCATCGCAAAGTGCCACACTTTGCGGCCTGCTTGTCTTTATGGTGATCTTAGAAGTCTGCCCGATTTTTTTCCGCTGCAACACATTTGCTACCTTCCCCATTATGATAAGAAGTAAAATAGCAGGCCTGGGCTTCTATGTTCCGGAGAAGGTTGTTTCAAATGACGACCTCGCGAAGGTGATGGACACCAGCGACGAATGGATCCGGGAAAGAACGGGCATCAAAGAGCGACGTTATGCGGAGCGATTTGTTGATACTACGACGACAATGGCTGTCGCGGCTGCAAGGATTGCCATGGCAAGAGCAAACGTAAGTAATAACGATATTGACTTTATCATTTTCGCGACGCTGAGCCCTGATTACTATTTTCCAGGTTGCGGCGTGCTCGCTCAACGCGAGCTCGGAATCACAGAGATCGGCGCTCTTGACATCCGCAACCAATGCAGCGGATTTATCTATGCCCTTAGCGTAGCCGACCAGTTCATTAAAACCGGCATGTATAAAAACATCTTGTTGATGGCTTCGGAAACCCATTCGTATGGACTCGACTTTTCGACGCGCGGAAGAAATGTTTCAGTGATCTTTGGCGACGGAGCCGGCGCTGTCGTATTGCAGCCGGCCGTGGATGGTACCGGAATATTAAGCACCCACCTACATAGCGACGGCAGTGAAGCTGAAACCCTTTCTATGATCAATCCGGGTTTCCATGCAGGAAAATTTGTTCCTGGAAAAAAACCGGCTACTCCGCAACAACCATACGGCGGCATGTTTATCACAAAAGAGTTGATCGATAAGGATGACATTTATCCTTACATGGACGGTCCCGCTGTTTTCAAAAAAGCTATTGTCAAATTTCCGGAGGTGATCATGGAGGCGCTTATGGCTAACGACTGCAGGCCAGCCGAGATCAGCCTGCTGATCGCGCACCAGGCTAATTTACGCATCAGTCAAATGGTACAACAAAAATTGAAGCTCCGCGACGACCAGGTGTACAACAACATTCAGAAATATGGCAATACAACTGCTGCCTCCGTTCCAATCGCGTTGTGCGAGGCGTGGGAAAGCGGCAGAATAAAAAACAATGATCTTATTTGTCTCGCGGCATTTGGAAGTGGTTTCACATGGGGAAGTGCGTTACTGAGATGGTGATCCCATCGAATCATCGTTCATAGAATCAGCGAATCCAAAGATCAATGATGTATTATTAATTTATCCAGGTAAACCAAATTCGATGTTCGTATCTCCACAAAATAAAATCCACTGGCCATATTATAGGTTGGGATTTGGATCGAACCCGTCAGATTCGGTTGAGGAAGTTTGACGACTGCTTTTCCCAACAGGTCGTAAATGTTTACCTGCCTTATTGTTTCAGAGCCGGGAACAATGTTCACAAAGTTGCTCGACGGATTCGGATACATCAGGGGCGATTTTGCTTCCGATACCTTGACTGCCACTATTGGCGAATAGTTTATTTTACCATCCACATCCACAATTTTGATCCGGTAATAATTGGTGCCGTCCAGTGGATGGTAGTCTGTAACATCATAGTCCTGCGTAAATTCACCATTATTTTCAGCGTAAACAGTATCGATGGAAGTATAGTTCCAATTGTCCTTCGTTCGCTCAACCACAAAATAATTCGTTCTTGTCTCCCTCGTCGTGATCCAATCGAGCACTACGGAATGGTTTAACGACAGCCGCCCGGTAAAACTCAGCAGCTCCAGCGGCAACAAAGCGGAGCCCATACTGACGTTGTCTGCATGCGCTGTAGAAAGAACTGCGTTGTCGCGGCTTGTAATGGCAAGGCCGGCGTAGGCGGGCAATCCGTTTCCGAACCCGAGGTCAACCGTATGACCAATCTTTGTCCACTTTAAACCATCAGGGGATATGTAACCTGTATAATTTGTACCAATGATAGCAAGCTTTATCCAATAGGGTGCTTTGATGCCGAACCCAGTGTTTGTGTTGACTCCGGGGTTGTCGGTTACCGACCTTGTTTCAAAGGCAGCACCGTTGGCCGCCGTAAGACAAATGAATGCATAACGGGACCCTTCCGCTAACGACTCACGAACCATGATTCCAACTTTGTCCCATTGATTGGCATTATCCTGATCGGTGATCCTTGCAATAAGTTCGCCGCCCGCAGAAATCGTTTTATACGCAAATCGCAGTTCGTCTTTGGTATCCCAATAATCATGGCCGCCCGAGCCCTTCAATTGAAAAGTACCGGTCCCACCTTCATAACAGGCCGTGCCCGGAAGTCCGGGGTTGCCAATATCCTCCGTTGACCACCGCGTGGGTAACGGGTTACAGTTAGCACTGCTATTACATTCCAGCGTTGTAAATCCAGCCGACGCCGAGAAGTCACTGGTGTCGTTGTTGCTGCAGATCTTTTGCACGCGGTATTGATAGGGCGTATTACAGGATAAATCTTTCAGCGTTATGGTGTTTGTTGCGGACACTGCCCGATTCCAATCTACAGCAGTTACCGTTTTGTATTGGACAACATATTTGGTGGTATCATTGCCTGTCCAATGCAACACTGCTCCGTTTTCCAAAATGTTTGACGAGGAGAGATTGACCGGGATACCACAATTACTGGGAGCAGGTTGACCGTTCACTTCAAATTCGTAAAGGGAATAGCCAAAACTGGTCCCGCGTTTGGTTGCGTTGACGCGTATGTATCTTCCGGACACATGTACAGGAATGGCGTCGATCATGGACGTATTGCTTGTTATGATCGCCGCATCCGTCCATATAATTCCATCCTCCGACACTTGTATCTTAAAATCCCTGCCGATCGCAGTTTCCCAACGCAAGGTAACTCTGCACATATCGTATCGCTGCCCAAAGTCGATGTATATATATTGCAGGTTGCTAAATTCGCTTGACCAGCGAGTGGCCGTGTCTCCGTCCACCGCATTAGCGGCAGGGTATATGGCGCTCTGGGTGGATGATGCATAGCAAGGTTTGTGCAATGCAATATTGACCGCGCTACAATTAACAGAACTGTTGTCCTTTAGACCGTACACGATTAACTGGTTTGAAAAAGTGGCCAGATAAACTTTACCATTCGCCACCGTTGGACAGTTGAATTTTGCATAGTTGCCTACGTTGTCGTCGGGATAGATGGAAGAATTCCAAAGTTCTTTCGTAACATCGCTTGCATCAATCGCCCTGAGGATGCCCGGGCGGACGGATTGATTCGCATCTCCATTGGCAGCATAACTCGCCCAAAGGATCGCAGTCGAATCCGCAGAACCGTTAGACGATACTGAAAGCACAGCGCCGTTATGCCCGGTTGGTCCCTGCAGTCCGCTCACGACTGTATTATTCAAATCAAATGTGTTTGAAGTTCTATTAAACGGATAGGCCCTCAACAAGGAATTCTCACTCCAGGAATAAACATATTCTGCATTGCCCTTGAAGTAACTCATTGAAGAACGTAAAAAGGAATTATTACCAAGGTCAATTGTCTGGGGCACGTTGTTGGTAAGCGCGTTATAGCCTCCCATGTTATTTCTGTCGAGGAGATAGATGTGGCCATCCTTCGCTCCAACGATTGCCCGGTTCGTGCCCGGAATCAGCATGATCTGCGTAACTCCAAAATCAAGATCTGCCCCTTCAAGCGTTTGAAAATTTTTCGGCGTAAAATAATCCTGGACGTTGAGCGACGTGCCCGAAGGTGAGAGTTTCAAAGCGCTTTCAGAACGATTGCGAACATTAGCGGCATTCCCGTTCTTGCCGACGGAACCGTTACCAACGGCAACATAAAGATTTCCCTGCTCATCGGCAGACGGACCGCCTCCGCTCATCCAAATGCCGCCATTATAGCCATCGGGCGTTGAATTGTAAACATATTTTTGCTGCAAAGTAGATTTATCATAACCCATGACCCATCCATGATACGGCCCCCAGTCACAATGCGACGACCACGCGATATACACAATGCCATTCAGCAACAATAAAGCGCAACGCTGGTTTTGACGCAAAGGATCAAATGCAATTTTGCCGCCGGAGTTTCCGTCGCCGGTGCCATCAACTGTAGCGGAGATTAGAGTGGGACTATTCGGCATTTCGGAACCGGTCGTAATGTCAATAGCGTGCAGGTGCTGCCGGAAATTCTTTGCACCATTCGTTGTATCCACGGTTCGGGCCACCACATACATAATATTTGTGGTTGAATCAATGACGGGCGTACCGACAATCCCCATGTTATTGGAAAAATCCCGATAAAACCCGCCGCAGGCACCTGTTTCATCAAATCGATTTACAACCCTTGAGTTTGTGGGAGTCAGGCTTACCTGCCAATAGGGTGCTGCAACGTTTGCAGAGTCGGCATCAAATGCATAGACGGTGTTATTCACTGTAGCGACGAACACAACATTCTTGTTGCCGACGGCAGGCATGGCAAGATTTAGTTTTACCAACGGTTGTGCATAAACCTGATCATCGACAGAACGTGAAAATATTTTTCCAAATGAACCAAGAGACACATTGGTCTTATTGAGAATTGTTTCGTTGTCATACCAGCCGGAGCGGTTATTATCGTTGTGCTGAGTAAGCACACTTTTCTGCGCAAATAGCGTCTGAGCAAACAATACCACCAAAATAAGCAACGGTTTTTTTGACTGGACATACCAGGTCATAATATCGTCTTTGAGATTAACAATACTTCATTCCTGAAATGGCATTAGGAATGCGCCTTCCATGGTATTGGTAAAATCAAAAGTCTGTTTGTGTAGAATATTGGCGGCCTTCTTTGATATTGAAGAAGTAAGCTCACGAAAGCCGATGCCGTCCGGTAAATTGAAATGAATGTATAAGAGGTAATACTCTGTTGAAGGAATTCATTTTCATCGACGGATCAACTTTTTCTTTGGAGTCAGATCGAGCACAAGATAAATCCGGGACGTTAATTATGCAACTTTTTAAGAAAATTTACGAATAGGTGAATGACATTTCAATTGGCGGCAAGCCAACTCCGTTTTAGGTGAACCATTCGCATTCGAAAGCGTGTAAGCGTTGGGAAAACCGTTAGTTATGCACCACTAACTTTTCGCGGAAGACAGAATTCTGAGTGCGGATCTCGACAAAATAAATTCCATTAGCAAGGGAATAGGTCGGTAGCGTGATGATGCCTTGCGAGGAAGGATTCGAAACTCTCAGGATCGTGCTACCGAGAATATTGTAAACATTCACATATTTTATCTGTTCCGTTCCTGCAGCAATATTGACGTAGGTATTCGCCGGATTGGGATACATTAGCGGAGCGGTTTCATTTGTAACTCTGATAGCTACAATAGGAGAATACGTGGTCGAACCGTCAAGATCAACAATTCTTAGCCGGTAATAATTCATTCCCTCGTATGGATTGTTATCGGTAGCATCGTAGTTCTGAGTAAAATCGCCATTGTTCAGGGCATACACTGTGTCAATCGGCTGATAGTACATATTATCCTTCGTGCGTTCTACAACAAAATAGTTTGTTCTGGTTTCAAGGGTCGTTATCCAGTTCAATGCCACGGTCATATTGAGCGAAAGACTGCCAGTGAAGCTGATCAATTTTAAAGTGGATATGCCACCAATACTAAAATTATCAACGTGGCCTTTTGAAAGAAAAGAGTTATCATGACTACAGATTGCAAGCCCTGCATAAACCGGAAGGCCGTTTGCAAAATTTGAATTCACGGGTAAGCCAATTTGTTTCCAAAGAAGCCCATCGGCGGAAAGATAGCCGGTAAATGTAGAGCCGGTTATCACAAGTTTCAACCACGACGGCGCCACGCGGGGCTGTACCTGTTCGGTGGTTGTCTGGTCAGTGGTTGTTCGTGTTTGAAAAATAGCGCCCCTCCCGCTTGTTAAGCCGATGAATGCAAATTTCGATCCTTCAGCGAGCGATTCACGAACCATAATGCCGCATTTGTTATCGGTGTTTATGTTATCGATGTCAACCACCCGTGCGATGATTTCTCCATCACCTACAACTGTTTTGTATGCAAACCGAAATGCATCTCCTGTCCCGCCAATATCTGCTCCCGATCCGTTCAACTCAAAGGTGGCACTGGTGCTGTTATAACAAGCAGAGCCGGGAACGGCTACATTGCCGACATCCTGCGTTGACCAGCGTGTAGGTAATGGATCACAATTACTATTGCACTCCAAAGTTGTAAAGCCGCCCGAAGCAGAAAAACCGCTGCTGTCGGAGCCACCGCAAAAAGCCTGGAGGCGATACAAATATGGGGTGTTACATGAAAGATTATTGAGAACGATGGAATTCGACGTCGTCGTTGTCTGCATCCAGTTCACGGCGGCTACGGTTTTGTATTGCACTGCGTACCGCGATGCCGATCCAGCCCAGTGAAGAGTGGCCGTCGTTTGATAGATGTCAGTTGTAAACAAACTATCGGGCTTCATACAACCAGACTTCTTTCCATACACTTCCAATTCCCACAATGAGTAACCATAAACGGTGCCGCGGCTTGTTCCCGCCATACGCACATATCGTCCACTACCGTTGACGGAAACGTAATTGTCGTAAGAAGTGTTGTTGGTAAAAGAAGCTACATCTTTCCAGGTCGAAGCATCATTTGACACTTGTAGTTTGAAGTCTTTTGCCAGGGCAGTTTCCCAGTGAAGCACAATGCGACACAGATCATACTTTGAGCCGAGATCGACATAAATGTTTTGAGGGTCGCTAAACTGACTTGACCACCTCGTATTCAAATTGCCATCCGTGGCTCCGCTCGCTTCATAGCCGGTTGCTTCAACTGACGACGCGTATGCAGGCTTGTTCAGCGCAATGTTTTGTGAATTACATGTATCCGCTGGTGCACCGGTGAGCCCATAAGCGACGAGCTGGTTTGAAAAAGTGGCGAGATACACTTTGCCATTCGCAATGGTCGGGCAGTTGAACTTTGCATAGTTACCCGGATTATCATTAATGCTCAGTGAAGAGTTCCAAAGTTCCCTGGTTACATCCGTGGCATCGATGGCTCTTAGAATTCCGGGTCGCACTGACTGGTTGGCGTCGCCGTTTGAGGCGTAGCTCGCCCACAAGATGGCGCTGGAATCGACTGGACCATTCGATGAAACAGACAGGACAGCCCCGTTGTTGCCGGTTGGTCCCTGCAATCCGCTTACGATGCTGTTTGAAAGGTCGATCAAGTTTGAAACGGTGTCGTACAGATAAGCACGTAGTAAAGAATTTTCACTCCACGAATAAATATATCTTTTGCTTCCTTTGAAATAACTCATCGATGAGCGCAAAAATGAATTGCTGCCAAGATCAATGGTTTGAGCCACATTATCGGTTACCGGGCTGTAGCCACCCATGTTGTCCCTGTTCAACAAATAAATTCGACCGTCCTTTACGCCGACAATGGCGCGGGTTGTTCCCGGGATGAGCATCATTTGCGTTACGCCGAAATCCAGATCAGCACCTTCAAGTGTTTCATAATTTTTGGGAGTAAAAAAGCTTTGTATCGTAAATCCGTTTCCCGAAGGAGAAAGTTTTAAAGCTGTTTCGGAGCGATTGCGGGTATCCGCAGGATTTCCATTTTTTCCAACGGAGCCGTTGCCGACGGCGAGATAAATATTACCGCTTTCATCGGCCGAGGGACCACCACCGCTCATCCAAATGCCCCCGTTATACCCATCCGGCGTTGAATTGTAAACATATTTCTGCTGCAGCGTTGTGTGGTCATATCCCATCAGCCAACCATGATACGGACCCCAGTCGCAATGGGACGCCCACGCGATGTAAACAACTCCGTTTAAAAGCAACAGCCCACTTCGCTGGTTTTGTCGCAAGGCGTTAAACGCCACCTGGCCGCCTGAACTTCCATCTCCCGTCCCGGCAACACTTGCTGCTATCAGTACGGGACTGTTAGGTCGCTCAGCGCCGGTGGTTATGTCGAGCGCATGCAAATACTGCTTTGCAGTCCTTGCACCACCTGACGTATCAATGCTCCGGGCAACCACGTACATGGTATTGGTGGCAGAATCGATAACCGGCGTTCCGACTATTCCCATATTTCCGGAGAAATCATTATAAAAACCGCCACAGGCAGCGGTTTCATCAGTGTGGTTGATAACTCTGGAGTGCGAGGGGGTTAAATTTATTTTCCAATATGCACCACTTACATTGGCCGAATCGGCATCGAACGCATAGATACTGTTGTTTACTGTGGCGACAAAGACAACATTCTTGACTCCAATGGAGGGCATCGTCAGGCCCAGTTTTACCAGCGGCTGGGCATAAATCTGATCGTCGACAGAGCGCGTGAATATCTTTCCGAACGACCCTTCTCTTACATTGCTTTTGTTAAGGATTATCTCACGGCTATTCCACCCGGTGCGATTCGGATCGTTGTGCTGAGTAAGAACGCTCTGGCCATATGCACCGATAACGGACAAGCTGTTGATGCTTGTGATGCATAAGAATGGCAGCAATTTCTTAGGTTGGAGAGAAAATCTCATACAGGTCGATGGCTTGCTCGGTATAGAGATGCAAAATATAAATTAAACGGGAAGGGGCTGCAAACTAAGACAATGAAAATTTACGTGGTAATATTCTTGATGTGAACCTCAACGCCAAATTAATAATTCACCACCTGCTCCTCAATAGTTGCCGGGATCTCGCGCCACTCATATTGCTGATTCCGTAACTGCGGTTCGAAACCAACTTCGCGGATGGCATCCTGTATCGTTTTATAGGTAAATCTGTGAGGGGCGCCTGCAGCGCTGACTACATTTTCTTCGATCATAATTGAACCAAAGTCGTTGGCACCCGCATGCAAACAAAGCTGTGCGGTTTGCTTTCCGACTGTAAGCCATGAAGCCTGGATATTTTTTATGTTGGGAAGCATGATCCTGCTCATCGCGATCATGCGGATATATTCTTCCGCAGTGACCAGGTTATGTACGCCACGAATTTTCGCCAGCAAGGTGTCAACATCCTGGAATGTCCACGGAATAAAGGCGAGAAAACCTTTTGCATTTTTAGGTTTTCGGTTTTGTACATCTCTGATTTTTATAAAATGCTCAAACCTTTCTTCAATGGTCTCTACGTGCCCAAACATCATGGTAGCTGACGTGGTGATATCCAGCTTGTGCGCCTCCTGCATGATATCAAGCCACTCCTGTGCGCCGCATTTTCCTTTACTTATTAAACGTCTCACGCGATCCACTAAAATTTCGGCACCGGCTCCCGGCAAAGAATCAAGTCCTGCCTCTTTTAAAGCGATCAACACGTTGCGATGAGTACTTTTTTCAAGCTTGGTGATGTGAGCTACTTCCGGCGGCCCCAACGCATGAAGTTTGATCATGGGAAACTCCTGCTTGATCTGGCGGAAAGTATTCGTGTAGAAGTCGAGACCCAATTCAGGATGATGACCGCCCTGCAATAACAACTGATCACCACCAAACCGGATCGTTTCGGAAATTTTCTTACGATAGGTGGGCATATCGGTGATGTAGGCTTCCGGATGCCCTGGTACGCGATAAAAATTGCAAAACTTACAATTTGCAATGCACACATTCGTGGTATTCACGTTCCGATCGATCTGCCACGTCACTTTTCCATGCGGTACCTGCATTTTGCGAATTTCATCCGCAACAAACATCAACTCCGCGAGTGGAGCATTCTTGAAAAGAAAAACACCCTCATCAATAGTAAGAAAATCAAGGTTGATAGCTTTCTGATATAGCTCCTTCACATCCATGTTACAAATGTACGGCAAGGCGAGAGGGGATTTCAACAGTCGTCAAAATCACTTGTCCCGGACGGCCGGTATAATGGTTGCGGCCCGGCTGGGTTCCTTTTCGACCGCATTGCCAGCCGTCGCTTTTTGGCACAGAGGTCATTTCAATTAAATTTACAACATTGAAAAACCGCTCGATTGCATCTTTTTAAACGAAAATCTTGTCATTGTATTGAAATTTCCACCAATGAGAAAAAGGTTGCTGCCATACATTTTGTTTCTCGGCGTGTCCTGCTGCAGAGCCTTTGGGCAGGAAGAATTCATCGAACCACCTTCAAGATTTTTGACCCGCGTCGGGTTTACGCAATTGACCGGCGGGGTTATCCTGTTACAGGGTCAGCTTGTGGGCTTTCCTGACACACTCAACTTTATTCTGGATACGGGCAGCGGAGGTATTTCTCTTGACTCAACCACTGCGGAATATTTAAAACTAAAACCGGTTCCCTCCGACCGAACCATCCGCACCATTGCGGGCATCCGCATGGTTAGTTTTGTAAATAATCAGCGGATGAAACTGGGAGGTATCACGATTGACAGTCTTGACTTCCACATAAATAATTATGATATTTTGACGGCAGTTTATGGGGAGCGCATTGATGGAATTATCGGATACTCCGTTTTAAAACGTTTTATTTTCAAGATCGACTATGACAGTTCGAAAATTGAAATTTTTTCAAGGGGAACCGTAAAATATCCGAGGGGAGGATTTTTATTCAGACCGCTCATTTCCACACTGCCCATTCAATCTGTAAGAGTTCGAGACAGCAAAACGGTGCAATCCCGTTTTTTATATGATATTGGTGCCGGTCTGTGCATGATGCTGTCCACCGATTTTATTGAAGACAGCATGTTACTTTATAAGAAAAGAAAATTTTATACCAAGGAGGCGGAAGGGCCGGGCGGCAGGATCCAGATGCAAATGACGATCCTTAAAGAGATAAAAATAGGTCCCTACCATTTTAGAAATGTGCCTATTTATGTCTTCAAAGACGAGTATAACATTACTTCCTATCCTTTTCTTGCAGGCCTTATCGGGAATGATATTCTGCGACGATTCAACTGTATTTTGAATTACGAAAGAAGGGATTTCTATCTTATTCCCAATTCACATTTTCTGGAACCGTTTGATTATTCATATTCGGGTGTTGAATTGTATTTTGTCAACGGTCAGATTATTATAGGGGATGTCGCAGCGGGTTCTCCGGGCGAGTCAGCCGGCCTGAAAGAGGGCGACGTTGTTATTTCGATCAACAAGATATTTAATCAAAATCTTACGCAGTTAAAATCTGCACTGCAGAGTACAAACGATAAAGTCAAAATCATCGTAAAACGTCAGGGCGAGCTTATGGTATTTGAGTTTAAGGTACGATCGATATTGTGATTTTGAATGTCGCAACTGACTTGTTTTTTTGTCTTTTTCGTACAGGGAAAATCATGGTCTGTCGATTATCAGATGTCAGGGACCAACTGTCATCTTCTCCCTACCTTTACAAACTTTTTCATCATCTCCTTGTTGTTTAAAATATATGATACAATTTGACAGATTTACGTTGGAAAACGGACTTCGTGTAATCGTTCATAAGGACAGTTCAACACCGATGGCGGTGGTAAACGTGATGTATGATGTAGGTGCCAGGGATGAGGATCCAAACAGGACCGGCTTTGCGCACTTGTTCGAACATTTGATGTTTGGCGGTTCTTTACATATCGAAAATTATGATGAGCCTTTGCAAATGGCCGGAGGCGAGAACAATGCCTACACCACCAATGATCTTACGAATTATTACATCCAGCTACCCGCAGAGAATATTGAAACAGCGTTCTGGCTCGAAAGTGACCGGATGCTTTCTCTTGCATTCACGGAAAAAAGCCTGGATGTGCAACGCAAGGTGGTTTGCGAAGAATTCAAAGAACATTACATCAATAAACCTTACGGAGATGCGTGGCATAAGATGCGCGAAATGGCTTATCAGGTGCATCCTTATCGGTGGATGACGATCGGCAAGGAGCTATCGCACGTTGAAAAGGCTAAACTTGAAGATGTGAAAAATTTCTTTTTCAAATTCTATCGTCCGGCGAATGCCATTCTCGTGGTAGCAGGAAATGTGACAACGGAACAGGTGAAGATGTTGGCGCAAAAATGGTTTGGAGATATTCCCGCAGGCGAAAAATACCACCGTCACTTAGCCGGGGAGCCTGAGCAAAAAGCAGCCCGTAAAATGGAAGTGCGGGCGGATGTGCCTCTGGATGCTTTTTACAAGGCATGGCATGTGGCATCACGATTGGATGATCGCTACTATGCCATGGACCTCATCACCGACATCCTAAGCGGCGGTGGATCCTCCAGACTTTATCATTCTCTCGTCAAAGAAAAAAAATTATTCAGCAATATCGAGTGCTATCATTTCGGAAGTATTGACAATGGGCTGCTGGCTATCGAGGGTAAACTTGTCAAGGGCATAAAAATGGAAGATGCAGAAAAAGCTGTGGACGAGGAATTGAAAAGCATGAAGAGCGAGCCGGTGGCAGAGGCGGAACTACAAAAAGTGAAAAACAAAACCGAAAGCACGATAGCATTTGAAGACATGTCTGTGATGAATCGCGCTAATAGTCTTGCCTTTTATGAATTGTTGGGCGATGCGGAGTTGATGAACCGGGAGCTGGACAAGTACAATGTAGTAACCGTGGCCGATGTTCTCGAGGAATCACGAAACATATTTAGAGAAGAAAATAGCAATACCTTATATTATCATTCAAATAATTGAACGTGATAACGACTGAACAGAACAGAATTGACAGAACCTTAGCTCCTGAGATCATTGATGCTGTAGATCTGGATTTGCATCTAAAACCTTACCGGAAACTTGTTTTGAAAAATGGCGTGGAGGTATATGCGATCGACGCCGGGGCGGAAGAAGTGATGATGGTTGAGTGGGTTTACTTTGCCGGCGATTGGTACGAGGATAAAAATGTGATCGCAGCAGCGACGAATTTCTTGCTGAAAAACGGCACGTCAAGCAAGACGGCCTTCCAGATCAACGAACATTTTGAATACTATGGTGCCTTTCTCAACCGCGCCGTGAATAACGAAACTTCAACGATAACCTTGCACACACTTTCCAAACATGTTGCTGAATTGCTTCCTGTCGTACGTGAGATGCTGACGGATTCGATTTTTCCGGAGGAGGAATTGGGTGTTTATAAAAAGATCATGCAGCAGCGCTTGTCGGTAAACCTGAAGAAATGCGATTTTGTGGCGCATAGACTTATCGATTCGTATTTGTATGGAGAACAACACCCGTACGGGCGCTTTAGCCGCTTCGAGGATTATGAAGCGCTGACGCGGCCTCAGATAGTCGACTTCTATAAGAAATATTATCAGCAAGGCAAGTTCATGATTTTTGTTGCTGGCAAGCTTCCGGCGGATCTCGAAGATTTGCTGAACAAAGATTTCGGTGACCTTCCGATCAAAAAAATTGAGGCGATTGATTTTCCGATTACTCCCGCGATTGTAAGGAAGCAGCGAGTGAACAATGATGTCAATGGCGTGCAGGGTGCTATCCGCATTGCGCGGCATTTTCCCAATCGTCATCACCCTGATTTTTTGAAAGTGCAGGTTTTGAACAGCTTACTGGGCGGCTTTTTTGGTTCGCGGTTAATGAGCAATATTCGCGAAGACAAAGGTTATACTTACGGTATTCACAGTTATCTGCAAAACCATATTCAACAATCCGCATGGATGATCAGCACGGAAGCCGGCAAAGCTGTTTGCGAAGCAACGATCCGGGAGGTTTATCATGAAATGCAACAATTGAGGGATGAGCTGGTGGATGAGGAAGAGCTATTGCTTGTGCGAAATTATATGATGGGCAGCATTCTGGGAGACCTTGACGGTCCGTTTCAGATCATTGCCAGGTGGAAGAATATCATTCTTAATGGCCTGGATGAAAAATATTTTTACGATTCCTTGCGTACAATTAAAACCATTACAGCGCACGAATTGAAGCAACTGGCGGAAAAATATTTACAGCAGGAGGACTTTTATGAGCTTGTGGTGATCTAATGCGGCTGGAAGCAGATTGCAATTATTGATGGTATAGTTGTTGATTGCATAAAATAAATCATGTTTCATGACATTTCTTATCCGCATTATTGTAATCGCCGCCGTTTCCTTTGGTCTTGCGCATGTCCTGAGGGGTGTCCACATTGATACGTTTTGGACAGCGATTGTGTTCGCCGTTGTGCTTGCCATTCTCAATATTTTTATCAAGCCTCTTCTTATTATCCTCACGCTGCCGGTCACGATTTTAACACTTGGGCTGTTTTTATTTGTCGTCAACGCTCTTGTGGTGCTGCTGGCGAGCCACTTTGTGAACGGTATACGGATTGATGGTCTTGGCTGGGCCATTATATTTAGTCTCATACTTTCGCTTGTGACAGCGGTTCTTAACAGGGAACTTGATCGGGAAAGAAGGAGAACTGTTTTGTAACCGACTAGTCGAATTCGTATTCCGACAGAGGTCGGGTCATTTCTGAGTGAATTTGTTTGAAGGTATCATAGTCGCCGAAGGCGTGCAAAACTTCCCTGCTAGCCTTATTTTTCTTCTTTGCCAGGTAATAGTGAAGCGAGTTCCATTTCCAGTCGAGCGGATGTTCACAGAACCCGTGATGGACCGCATTAAAGTGAATGTAGTTGGTGACATTGCGGAGATAGGCATCGTCGGCAATTTCCGACCTTTTCATATAGTCAATGAAGAGCGAGCCTTTTCTTTCGAAAACCTTGTTGTAGGCTTTAGCGTAGCTATTGAATAAGTTGCTAAAACGTTCCATTATAAAGTCTGACAAGTTGTGACAAAATGGATCAAAGTCTTTGTTTTTTATCTGTTCGAAATAGGTCAAACATTCTTGGCTGGACTTGATTTTAACGAGGAAGTGGAAATGGTTTGGCATAAGGATGTAGCCCAGCGTGTCGCAAATGGCGTTGATATGAAGCACATATTTAGTTAAGAAGAAGCGGAAATTGTCGTCACTTCTAAATAGCAGTTCATTGCCGATGGCGTGGTTGAAAAGATGATAGCGTTTTCCTGTTTCCAGCGGGACGTAATATTTGCTCATTATTTGACACAAACCTATAAGGTTTTCTAAAAAAGCGTATAGGTTTGCACCATGAATTTTGAACGAAAAAACCTCTCTAATGATGAGCTAATCCATTTTTTCAAAAGTATTCTATGGCCACGCATGATCGAGGAAAAAATGCTGCTCCTCCTCAGACAAGGAAAAATCTCGAAATGGTTCAGCGGCATCGGTCAGGAAGCAATCGCCGTCGGCGCCACCCTCGCCCTGCAGGAACATGAATGGATATTTCCCTTGCATCGCAACCTCGGCGTGTTTACCACCCGCAATATCCCGCTTCATAAATTGTTCATGCAATGGCAGGGAAATAAAGAAGGTTTCAGCAAGGGACGGGAAAGAAGCTTTCACTTTGGAGATAAAGAACATCATATCTGCGGCATGATCTCCCACCTCGGCCCTCAACTCGCCATCGCAGACGGTGTAGCTCTCGCGAAGAAATTGAAAAAAGAAAACCACATCGCACTGGCGTTTACTGGCGAAGGCGGCACTAGTGAAGGCGATTTTCACGAGGCCCTTAACGTTGCAGCCGTGTGGGACCTGCCTGTTATTTTCCTAATTGAAAACAATGGCTACGCACTCAGCACTCCCGCCGAACAGCAATACCGTTGCATTAGCCTGATAGACCGCGCTAAGGGTTATGGCATGGACGGAGTCCAGATCGATGGAAATAATATTTTAACCGTGTACGACACAGTGATGGGAGTGCGCGACTACTGCATCCAAAACCAAAAACCTTACCTCATCGAATGCCTCACCTTCCGAATGCGGGGTCACGAAGAGGCGAGCGGCACGAAATATGTTCCCCAAAAACTTTTCGAACTGTGGGAATTAAAAGATCCTGTGGCTACGTTTGAACAGTACCTGTATTCGACATCTATATTGAATGATGAACAAATAGCGTCCATAAAAAATGATTTCAAAGAAAAGATCGAGGAAGAATTAAAAGTTGGTTTCGAGGCACCTTCCATCACACCCGATACGGAAGAGGAGCTGAATGATGTTTATGCGCCTTCACACCGGCGAAATGTGACAATACCTACGCTGCATCTCCCGTCGCAAAACGAACATCCGGAAGCCCCTTACAAGGTTTCCGTTCCGGTCGCGCCCGATACACGATTCGTTGATGCTATCAAGCAAGGGCTGGAAGAATCGATGCACTATCATTCCAATCTTATCTTAATGGGCCAGGATATTGCAGAATATGGTGGTGCATTCAAGATAACCGAAGGGTTCGTAAACGAATTTGGAAAAGACCGGATAAGAAACACCCCGCTTTGCGAAAGCGCCATTCTCGGTGCTGCACTCGGATTAAGTCTCGAAGGCTTTAAAAGCCTGGTGGAAATGCAGTTCGCCGATTTTGTTACCATGGGATTCAACCAGATCATTAATAACCTCGCCAAGATCTACTATCGATGGGGCCAACTTGCCGATGTCGTCGTGCGTTCTTTCCAGCACAGTGGGATCCGAAGCTTGGAATTCACGTGACTTGAAGTCGCGGCC
>JADMIO010806414.1_pt1 | contig 107596 bp, 99 predicted proteins | sample 8958161 | NCBI WGS metagenome assembly JADMIO01 (sample SAMN16585339, study PRJNA669376) | soil metagenome | isolation source: Crop rotation soil | place: USA: Cullars Rotation, Alabama | collected 2011
CGCGACAACTTGTCCACGTGGAATTCTAAGCTTAGGATCCCAATGTGCTGGAAAGGATCCGGCCCAGGTGGATGCCTGCCAGAAAAAGAATCTCAAGGTTCAGTTGGTGGAAAACAGCCGCCGTTACCTGGAGAAGCATCCCAGCGCTTTCGAACAAATCATCGCCTTCGATTTGATCGAACATATTCCTCACGCCGAACAATTGGAATTCGTAGCCGCTTTGGCCAACGCGCTGACGCCGGCCGGACGGCTTATTTGCACCACGCCCAACGCGAATTCTTTTGTCGGCATGCGTTACCGTTACATCGATTGGACCCACCACGCCTGCTTCACCGAGTATAGCCTGGATTTTCTGCTCTATTCCGGAGGCTTTCGCAAAATTCAAATTTTACCGGCCGAAAAAGTGGAGCGGCCCAAACTTTGGTTTTTACCGACGGGCCCGGCGCGCTTTTATTGGGCGTGGCGTTTCTTCCGAACCTGGCGCCGCCTGCAATTCATGGTCGAAATCGGCCCTGCCGCCGGGCGCGCCGTGCCGCTTTCCGCCAACCTGCTCGGGGTCGCCTCCAGAAGTTGATGCGCGTCGCCTCCTTCGACATCTTTGACACGCTGCTGACCCGCCTGGTCGCGCTGCCGAAAGACCTTTTTCTCCTGGTCGCGGAGGAATTGCGCCGGGCAGGGCTGCTCAACATCTCTGGGATTGAATTCGTCCGCCATCGCGTGGATGCGGAAAACAGGGCCCGCGGCGCCTACGAACATGGTGAAGTTAATTTCGACGAAGTTTACGGGGCGCTCTCCTCGGCTCTGCGATGGACGGATGCGCAGACCGCTGCCGCCAAACAGATCGAACTGGATATAGAACGGAAATGGATTCGTGTGGCGCCGGCCGCGAAAAGACGCCTGGAACAGGCCCGGTTGGAGGCGGACAAAATTCTCTTTCTCTCAGATATGTATCTGCCGTCGTCATTCATCCAGTCGCTCCTGGTTGAGGGGGGACTGTGGCGGGATGGCGATCTGCTCTTTGTTTCCGGCGAAACGCGATGTTCGAAAGGGGCCGGCAGTTTATTTCCAAAGGTCCGTGAAACGTTGGGCGAAATTAGATCCTGGCGGCACCTGGGCGACAATCTCCATTCCGACGTCCGCATGCCGGCCCGGCATGGCATCGCGGCCGAACATTTTGACGCGTGCGGATTAACCCGCTACGAATCGGTATTTCGGCCTGGGAGCGAAGAAGATGTTCCCCTCTGGCGTTCAAAAGTCGCGGGGGCGCTGCGTTTCACGCGCCTAAGCAATCCCGGCGCGACTGATCATGAAAAGGGGATTTGGGATATTGGCGCTTCGATCTCCGGCCCGTTCTTTTTCGGTTATGTCGCCTGGGTTCTCGAGGAAGCCGTGCGTCGCGGCGTGCAACGGCTTTATTTTATTTCCCGGGATGGACAAATCCTTCTCAAAATCGCCGAAACCATTCTCGCAAAATGGAAATATCCAATTGAGGTGCGCTACCTCTATGGTTCGCGCCAGGCGTGGCGTCCCGTCCTTAATGACACTCTCGATGACTGGTATAAAGGCTGGATCCTTGCGCAGAACACTCCTGCCGACCTGATCTCCACTTTTGCCCGCCTTTCGTTGGACCCTGCTGATTTTAAAATCGAACTGGCCGCCGCCGGTTTTCCGGAAGCGGATTGGAAAAAGGAATTGGACACTGACGCGCGGGAGCGGCTTTGGCAGGCGATTGTTCACTCGTCGATTGGACGGGCCGCGATTGAAGGGCGGAAAACTCAGCGCGCAGTTTGCCAGGCATACCTGTCGCAGTGTGGCTTTAACGATGACATGGCCATCGGCATCGTCGATGTTGGCTGGCATGGGTCAATGCAACTTTGCCTCGATGCGATCTTAAAGGATTTTCCGGCGAGGCAACGGCGGCCGGTTGTCGGGTTTTACCTTGGGTTGCTGGATCGGCCGGAGAGTTTGAGGGGGCGACTTTTTGCTTTTTGGCAGGAACGGCCTGGTGTGAAGCCGATCGGTCGCGTGAACTATTCCTTCTTTGAACGATTCGCGCTGGCGACGCATGGATCGTTGAGACGGTACGTTGAGGAAAATGGGAGGGTTGTCCCGGACCTGGAAAGGGAACGGATGATCCCGGCGTTGAAATGGGGCGCGGAGGTTTTTCAAGCCAGCATGGTCAAAGTTACAGAGACTCTTTTGGACGTCCTTTCGCCAGGTGAGATTGACGCCGTGGAATATTTTCACCTGGCCCGAAAATGCTTTGATTTGTTTGTGGAATCGCCTTCGCGGACCGAAGCCGTTGTCTTCGGCGAGATGCCGCTGCATGATCAGGAAAATGAAAAGGGGCCTCCGAAAATGATTTTGCCATTGAGCGAATGGGAAATTCTCCGCCGCATTCTTGATCGCTCGCGCCATCCAGGCTGGTGGCGAGAGGGAACGTTCCGTTTGAAACGAAGCCCCTCGTTGTTCCTCTATTTGCTGGCGCGCCATTTGCGCGCCCGCTTGCGCGGCTGATTATTTAGGAATGGCTGAGCGGCTTCTTCCAAATGGGGACCCGCACTTTCATCTGGTCGATCAAATATTCGCACGCTTCGAAGGCTTCGCGCCGGTGGGATGCGATCACTTCCACCCAAAGGGACGGCTCGCCCGCAGCCACGAATCCGATGCGGTGGACTACGCGGACTGCTTCAATCGGCCAGCGGCATTCGACTTCCTTGAGGATTTTTCTAAATTGATGCTCGGCCATTGGGAGAAAAGCTTCGTAATCGATGCCTTCGATTTTCGCGCCTCCCTCCTTGTCGCGAACGACGCCTTGAAAAGTGACTATGCCCCCGGCGCGCCCGGTGATTTCGCGTTCGCGAGCCAGCGCAGTCTCATCGATGGGAGCCTTTGTTATCAGAATGCTTTTGATCATTTCACCCACCCTGCACCGGCGGAAATAGAGAGACTTGATCGCCTTCCTTCAACCGTTGGTCTTGCGGCGCATATTCCAGGCCGACCGCCACCAATGTCGAACGCGCTGCCTGCGCGAGTTTTGGAAAACGCTGGTGAATCCGCTCCATCAACATCCGCACCGTTGCGCCTTCGGCCAGATTTTCGGTGAGGCGTTCGCAACCGGCCGCGTCCTTGAAATAGGAAAAGAATTGAACCTCCACTTTCATGGCTCGCGATATAAATCTGGATGCAGGACGCCCACGAAGGGAAGGTTGCGGTAGCGTTCGGCGAAATCAAGCCCATAGCCAACCACAAAAAGGTCCGGAATGCGAAACCCGGCGTAATCAGGTTCAATCGGAGCAAGGCGGCGGGCGGATTTATCGAGCAATACGCAGGTGCGAATGGTGGCAGGCTTTAGTTTATTGAGCCGATCCAAAACGGCTTTGAACGTCCGGCCGGTATCCAGAATATCGTCCACGAGCAGGACGTCCCGGCCTTTGACGTCGATACGAAGTTCTTTTGTGAAGACCAGTTCGCGGGAAACGGTTCCGTCGCCATAACTGGACACGCCGATAAAATCGAGGCGCAAGGGAAGATTGATGTAACGAACCAGGTCAGCCAGGAAGAGAACCGTTCCGTTAAGAAGCGAAACGATGACGAGTTCGCGCCCGCTGAAATCGGCTTCGATCTGCCAGGCCAATTGCCGAACACGGTGACGCAGGCGGGCGGCTGGGATGATCACGTAATCGATCTCCTCGCGCCAGCGGGCCGGCGGCTTTGTGCGGCTTAATTCGCTGAACTTTGCGGGCATGGCGCGAACGATTCGGCGCCCTTGCGCGCGACGCAAGCTTGAGTTTGCCCGCCGACCCGCAAATCATGCGCGTGTGAGAATCATCGTGGCCATCACCGGCGCCAGCGGAACCCTTTACGCGCAACGTTTGCTCGACAACCTGGGGTCCGAGCACGAAGTCCATGTGGTTCTCAGCCAATACGCGCAATCGGTCATCAGCGAAGAAATCCCTGAGGGGTTGAAGCTTAAACCTGGAGTGCAAACCCACGGGTCCCGGAGCATGAACGTTCCCTTCGCCAGCGGCTCCAACCCGTTTGACGCGATGGTGGTTGTGCCATGCAGTATGGGCACTCTGGGCCGAATCGCGCACGGGTTGAGCAGCGACGTGATGCTGCGCGCTGCGGATGTCATGCTGAAGGAACGGCGCAAACTGATTCTCGTTCCGCGCGAAACCCCATTGAATCTCGTGCACATAAAGAACATGGAATTGCTTCTCCTCGCCGGAGCGATCCTGATGCCGGCCAATCCGCAGTTTTATACCGGGGCCAAGACTGCGCTCGATCTGGTCGATACCGTCGTTTCGAGAATCCTGGATCACCTGGGAATCGCCAACGATTTGGCGCCGCGCTGGCAGGACGAGCGGGAGTAGGCCAGCGCGAATTGTTTGCGCCCGGCCCTAAAATTGCCCATGATCAGCAAAACGCATTATGAAGGTTATTTGCGCGCAATTGGATATCACCTGGGAGGAGCGGCAGCCGAACTACGCGAAGGTTCGCGCCATGATCGACAAGTTTCGGCCGGACGCGGGGGCGCTGTTGGTTCTGCCCGAGATGTTTTCGAGCGGCTTTAGCATGAACGTCGCCAAGATAAAGGAAGGCACGCCATCGCAAACGGAACAGTTTCTCGGCGCCATCGCGCGGCTTTACAGCATTTATATCGTGGCCGGCGAAGTGACGATCGGGCCCGATGGCAAAGGGCGCAATGAAGCCGTGGTTATCGACATCCAGGGACGGCCCATCATGCGCTACGCCAAGCTGCATCCCTTCAGCCTCGGCGGCGAACACCAGCACTTTTCGCCGGGCGATAGCATCAACCTTTTCAACTGGCTCGGTTTTTTCGTGGCTCCCTTCATTTGTTACGACCTGCGCTTCCCGGAGGTTTTTCGCGCCGCCACCCGCAAAGGCGCGCACATGTTCCTGGTCATCGCCAATTGGCCGAACAAGCGTGAACAGCATTGGGTGACCTTGCTTCAAGCGCGCGCCATCGAGAATCAGGCTTATGTTATCGGCGTGAATCGTTGCGGGAGCGACCCGGGCCATCTTTATCCTGGCCGTACTCTTGTCGTTGATCCTCAGGGAGTGATCGTGGCCGACGGCGGGCGCGAGGAAGGACTCGTCTCCGCGGACGTCGATCTGGCAAAAGTCCTGCAGTGGCGGAAGGAATTTCCGGTCCAGCAGGACACGCGAATCGTGGTTGGGTAACCTTCTTCTAATCCGGACAAATCAGTCTCAAACGAGGAAAGTGGAAACGAAAGCGGCGGGGATCCCGCGTGAGGACAGCCATGCCTGCAACTGCCGCGTGCGCCCCAATGTAAAAATCGGGAAGAGGCGAAGATTGGGCGCCGCCTCGCCGGCGATATTCCGCAAAACATCGGCCGGCCAGAAATCCCGCTTCCCACGGATTGCTCCCCCGCACGAAAGATTGAGGCGACAAGGCTGCGTCCAATTCCTCAATCTTTGAGAAGTGCGTGGAAATTTCGGCGTAAATTATTTGGTTGATAACGAGCACGTCCTGTTCCGCATGCTTTTCGAGAGCAGAGGCGGACAAATCAAACCAAACTGGATCGTTGGTGAGGATGTCGAGCAGGACGTTTGAATCGATGAGCAGTCTCACTCGCCGCGAGTCAGCTTCATGATTTCATCGGTGGAAAGTCTTCCATCGCCGCGCCCTTGTAGATGCTTGATAAGGCGGCGGCCTTTGCCGGATGGAGCCTTCGGCTTAATGAGCATTATGCCCGTCTTCGCGGGCACAAACTCTACCTCCGTATTTGGCAAAAAACCGAACTGCTCGCGGAGTTCCAGGGGAATCGTGATCTGGCCCTTGGAGGTAATCTTCATATTCTTACTCTTACTGGTAAGAATCTTGATTGTCCAGACAATCGAGGATTAGCGGCCGATCCATCCGCCGCCGAGGACGAGGTCGTCCTGGTAGAAGACGCAGGCCTGGCCGGGGGTAATGGCGCGTTGGGGTGTTTGGAATTTCACCGCGACCGAATTGTTTGAGAGCGGACGGATGGTGGCGATGGCGCCGGGATGGTTATGGCGAATTTTGGCGGTGACTTCCGTTTCACCGAGAAGGTCCGGGAAGGGAATCCAGTTGCAACGCTCGACGGTGAGCGTGTCTTTATCGAGGGCGGAATCGTCGCCGACGATGACGCGGTTGTTTTTGGCGTCGAGCTCCAGAACGTAGAGCGGTTTGGGTGTGGAAAGAAAAAGTCCCTTGCGCTGGCCGACCGTGAAAAATTCGATGCCATCATGGTGGCCGAGAACTTCGCCTTGTTGATTGACGATCTCGCCTTTGTGTTTCTCCACCAGTTTCGCCTGCGTTAAGAAACGGCCATAGTCTTTATCGGGCACGAAACAGATTTCCATGCTCTCGTCTTTGTCCGCCGTCTTCAGGCAGGCGGAGCGGGCGACTTCGCGCGTATCGGTTTTGGTAAGTTCCCCTAAAGGCATGATGCAGCGAGCCAACTGTTCCTGCTTTAAGGAAAACAAAAAGTAGGATTGATCTTTGCGCAAATCGCGGCCGCGTTTGAGGAGGGTGCGGCCGGTTTGCGAATCTTTCTCGATGCGCGCATAATGTCCGGTGGAAATAAAATCGGCGCCAAGTTGGCGGGCCCGGTGGATCAATGTGCCAAATTTAAGACGGTCATTGCACATCACGCAAGGATTGGGCGTGCGGCCGGCTTTGTATTCGTCGGCGAAGTATTGAATGACCTGCTTTTGAAATTCCTCGGCTTCATCCACGAGGAAATAGGGGATGCCGAGCTTATGGCAAACGGATCGGGCATCAGTGACGGCTTGAGGGCCGCAGCATTTATCCTCAGCGCGAGAAACGCAGTCCTGCGGCCACAGTTTGAGGGTGATGCCGACCACATCGTAACCCTGCTCAAGCAAAAGCGCAGCCGTAGCCGAGGAATCCACACCTCCACTCATGCCGACCACCACGCGAGTCTTTTTAACCTGATCCGTCACAGAACGGGGAACATACGAGGCGAAAGCCGGTCTGTAAATCGGGATTGGAATTGCAAAGTTGAAATGGTGGGCGATGAGGGATTCGAACCCCCGACCACCTGCGTGTAAAGCAGATGCGCTAACCGCTGCGCCAATCGCCCAACTGCGGCTACCATGCACGCAGGTTTGCGTTACGTAAAGTTGGGAAAGCAGTTGGAAAAATGCATGGCCTGACTGTGCCTGTCTTTGGGTTCGCGAGCAGCAGTGGAAAGGCGGGATTCATTTCCATGTGATTTTCTTCTTCTTTGGCGACCGTCCGCACAGCCAGAGACATTGCACAGGAACTTCAGCACCGATGTTTTCGAGCGTTGGGAAAAACTGAATCAAGGGAAGGTCGTCAGGAAAGCCAACCAGATGACGATACCGAACTACAGGGCCAAGGATTCGCAGTCCTTTGGGTATTTGACGCGGCATGCGCGGATTGTCGGGCCGAAGGAGCGGACGACGCGGGGTGTAAGCTGGTGGGGCCGTCGCAACGTGAAGCTGATTGAAACCAACTCCACACCCTTAACCAAGGCCGAGGCGTCAGCCGCCCTCCAGGTGTTGTTTCCAGTCAAGCGAGCCTACGTCAAAAGGTCGCCCGCCAAACCAAGGAAGTCGATGGAGCCATTTCCGAAGTTCGACATAAGCCAACCAGTGGACACCACGGGGGACACGCTGTAATCATGACCACCCCCGCCTATTTTCAAAAAAATTGAGCGTTAAGGGGTCTGATTTAGGCGCACGGTAGGTAATTTCTCTCTCCCCTGACATTCGGGCCAAACCGATTTGGGAATGGAGTGTTCTTCCCCCATTTTAATGGACCCATAGAGTTGGAATTTCTTTGGTTTACTTCATTTGGGTTTCGAATTCCACAGGAGATTGGTAGTTGAGCGAGCTGTGGAGCCTCGTTCGGTTGTAATAGGATTCGATGTATTCGAAAACGATTTGTTGGACGGCGCTTTTGGGCAAGCGCTCCAGGCGTTGGTCGCGCAACTCCGTTTTGAGACTGCTCCAAAAGGATTCCATCGCGGCGTTGTCGTAGCAGTTGGCCTTGCGGCTCATGCTGGCGATCAGCTTGTGGCGGGCCAAGGCGCTCCGATATTCCTGGCTGGCGTACTGGCATCCGCGATCAGAATGATGAATCACTTCTTTGGGGTAGCCGCGTTGTTTCATGGCCATTTCCAAGGCAGCCAGTGGCAAGCGTGTCTCCAGGGTTTCCTGCATCGACCAGCCCAAGACCCGTCGGCTGCATAAATCCACCACGCCCGCCAGATACAGCCAGCCTTCGGCCGTCGCCAGATACGTGATGTCTTGAATCCACACTTCATTCATGACTTTGGGCCGGGCCCGTTCGGCCAAAAGATTGGCGGCGATCGGATGCGGATGTTGGCTGTCGGTGGTGCGCGGACGCCAACGCCGTTTGGAACGCGCCTGCAGGCCTTTTTCCCGCATGATCCGTTCCACCCGTTTATGGTTGCACACCTTCCCTTGCCGCCGCAGCACGGCCGTTACCCGCGGGCTTCCATAGCGGCCTTTGTGTTCGGCAAAAATCCGCTCAATAGCTTGGGCAAGAGTCGCGTTCATGGCTGCCTGCCCAGTCTGCGTGCGCCGACGCCACGCGTAGTAACCGCTGCGGGCCACGCCAAAGAGTTCGCACAGTTGGGCCACCGTCTCTGTCCCCTCATGCAGTTGAATGGCTTCATAGCGGCTTTCTACGCGGCCGAGATGATCCCTAAAGTTTTTTTTAGAATCTCCCGCTGGGAAGTCACGCGCGCCAGTTCCAGACGCAGCCGTTGCACCTCCGTGCGCAACGCCTCGGGCGTCTCCGGCGTCGGATCCTCCGGACCTTTGCGCTCCGGATCGAACTTCACCCGCCAATCGCGCAGGTTCCATTGCTTGATCCCAAACTCCTCGGCTACCTGCCGGGCCGATTTGCCGCTCTCCATCCAGTGCGTCACCACCGAACGTTTGAACTCCTCACTATAAGGCTTCCCTCCCGCCGGCTTCTTCTCTTCGCTGTTGGCTTGCATCTTTCCTTTCTTTCAAACCAACTCCCTGGTGTCCACGCTTTTGGGGAAAGCTCAGGAGTAAGCGGGCGCAAACGGCATAAAATGACCCGCCGCCGCCTTGCAGGTCGCTTCCGAGTCCCTTGCAACATATCTTCCGCTACCTTCTGAACATCTGTTTAGTTGCCTTTGCCAATTATGCTGCCCTGTGCTGATGAAGCGGTTGGAGAATCAGAAAATCTCGAATTCATTGGCCTTTTGATGATTCAGCCGCCAGTTCAAGCATCAATCGGGGCCGCTCTGACTTCTCTCTTTCAAGCCTGCACAGGTCTTTTCGCCTTCTTCGCATTATCGGAACGGCGCGGACGGTCGGGAAATTTATTTAAATTTAAAAAAATCCGTCCCATAGAGAAGGCCCGTCAGGGATTGCGGCTACGCATCGGAATATTTACCCTTTTACCAATGGACACGAAAGATTGGAAATCGGCTGCGCCCCGTTTCAGCGGTGGACAACACCGACCAGTTTTTGCCAAGGTTGTTTTCCGAAACTCTAACCTGTGAACGAGGATTACCCCTTTCTTCGTCAAGTTCGCTCGCCCATTTTGGATGAGCAACTACGGCCCCTCGACTCAAGGTGTCGAGTTGTCCAATTCGATTCCCCTTTAACGGAGAGCGACCATAAAAAACTGGCGGCATTTATTTGTCATTATCCCAAGGTTCCACTGCGAGTATATGGTCATTATGGTGAACCCCTGCAAAATCTGTCGTTTTTAAAACACTATCCCTTCCTCGCGGGCTTTCAGGTCGATGTCTTTCCTTTGGAATCCACAGAGGGGATTGAGAATTTGCCGAACTCCTTGCAGTATTTCGGCTTCGGCCAAACCAAGTCTCGAAAACACACACTCGATTTTCTGAGGCGATTCAATGATTTGAGAGAATTATTTCTGGAGGGTCAATCAAAGGATATTGAGGCGGTTTCGACCCTCGCTCACCTGCAAAAACTTACTCTTCGCTCCATAACGCTGCCAGACCTCAAACTGCTTTTGCCATTAGCGGATTTATGGTCGTTGGACATCAAACTGGGCGGCACAAACAATTTGGAGTTGTTGCCCCGTATTGGAAAATTGAAGTATTTGGAGTTGTGGATGATAAAGGGTCTCCGAAGCCTTGATGCAATTGGCGACACAAGCACCTTGCAAAACATCTACCTTCAAGCCCTCAAAAATGTGACTGTCCTGCCATCATTCCGAAACCTGAAATCTCTTCGCAGGGTCACAATCGACACCATGAAAGGGCTTACGGATTTATCCCCAATATCGCACGCGCCATCCCTCGAAGAACTTTTAGTTCTAAGCGGCAATCAATGGGAACCTCGTGATTTTAAGCCGTTTGTCGGCCACCCATCATTGAAGTCGGCTGTCATTGGCCTTGGAAGCGTCCGCAAGAATCAAGAAACGGAGGCCCTCCTAGGTCTCTCGCGGGGCGACGGACCTAAGTCAGAATTTGTATTCCGATGAATCTGCCTGCGCCGTGGAAGTGTCGGTTCGGTTGGTCCGCCATTTGATACTGCAATCTGCTACTGCTTGCAGGAAAACGCGGCAAAAGTTGTCCAAGGTTGGCCAGTTCGGCGCGGTTAGGAAAACAGAGTTGAGGCAAGAGAGTTCGGGCCTGTCCAAGCGTGTCCAGAGGGAGGAAAAATGGGCCAAAAACCATGCATCCAAGTGTAAAGCAGATGCGCTAACCGCTGCGCCAATCGCCCGGGCCAGATTGGCTGAGAATGCCTGAACCGCCGTTAATTGCAAATGCGGGATGTCTTCGGGATTTTGAATCGCAAAAGGAAAGTCGTTTTTTTTGTGCATGGCGGGCGCGGAGGGATTTAACGAAAAGTGCAAAGAGTTGATGAAGTCGTTCCATTTGCTTGGTGTCGACTGGTGCAAAGGGCTAGCCGTCAGGAGTTGAGCTCGCCTGACAATGAGGCCATGCACTTATGATTTCCAAAGTCCTATTCGTAGACGCTGTTCGAGCGCTGGAATCCCTGCCAGCATCACTACGTGAACACGCGGATGAGGTCACAGGGTTGGAAGAGCATCAATTTGACCAGTCTTACGTTGAATTTCTAGATGAGCAGATTCGCCTGAATCCACGGAGGCCAGAATGGACAGAGCGGCTCGCGCGTCGCCGCGCAGCATTGCTCCCTTTCACGGGTGTCATGCTTTTGCGGGATAGGATTCAGGTCGCTAAAAAGGATTTCTCGGTTGAGATTCACCCTCAGACCAAAACTGTTATCCATTGGGAAGAGTATGCGTCCGTCTGATACCGGAATTTGATACTTTGCGATCATTCCAGGCGCGCCTGAAGAGCCAGAGGACGGCAGCGGTCATTCCGAGCCAGCCAAGGATTTTGGTAATTTGAGCGATGTGGGTATCGTTGGAAAGGGCGTTCCAACGGGTGAAGATTTCGTTCCAGTCGTGGTCGCCGCCGCCGACCAGGGGAAGTTGCAAGGCGCGAGCGTCGGCCATGTAGCGGGCTATATTCAGCCAATTCTCAAAGAACCAAATCCAGGCGACGGCGAATGGAATGGGCTGGGATTTGCGCCAGAAGGAGATCATGAGGAAAAGGGGAAAGGTAAGCTGGCCGAGGGTGCCGCCGTAAACGCCGAGCCGTTCGTTGACGAGGCCGAAGATGGGATGGCCGGCTTCGTGGAAGAGGAGGTTGGCGAAGTCGAGGATCATGATGAATCCGGGCGGTGAGAGAAAGAGGACGATTAGAAACAGGCCGAGGCCGCCGGCAAAGGCGGCCAATCTGGGAGAAGTGATTGGCTCCCATTGTTTGGACGGCATGTCTGTTTATTAGCGAAAGCTCGTCATTCGAACCAGATATAGTACCAGGGCCAGGCGTCCTGGACCTTTGGGGGAGGGACCTTCCTTGGAGGCGGTGTCAGCGCCCGGTCGGTGTACCATTCGACGTGGCCGTCGCTCCAGGATTGGTTGATACCTTCCGGCACGTAGATGTTGGCGTTGTCGGGACAGATTTGGCTGCCGTGGTTGGACCACCATCGGCTGGGGGATGTTAAATAGGATCCGGTGTGATCCGCTGAGAGAGGGCCGAGTGGGTCGCTGGCTTTTTTGGGGGAGAGGGTTCCGAAATAACTTGGGTCGCCGCGAAGATCCGTTATGACCATATAGTGATCGATGGTGAAGCCGCCGGTTGCGTCCTGGACTCCGCGAGGATGGTCGCGGCGGGCGGGGCAAAGCCAAGTCGTGTAATTCGTGCTCTTGACCATTCCGTAACCATTGAGCATCGCCATCAATTCCGGAGAAAGGCCATAAAGGCAGGTCCAGCCGTTATGTCCGGTTACGAATGGAAGGTAATCGTTGAAATCCCCCGCATACATTAGGCACCAGGTGGCCTGGGTCCGGAGGTTATTCTGGCAGACGGTCCGCTTGGCTTTGGCTTTGGATCGGGCGAGAGCCGGGAGGAGCATGGAGGCAAGGATCGCAATGATGGCGATGACGACGAGCAACTCGACCAAGGTGAATCCGGCTGGCGTGGTTTTGATTCGGCCACGCACTGGGACCGGTTTTCTTATGCTGCCGACATTCATGTGGTGCATTGGCTGGGCAGGCCAAATTGTTTGTCTTGCAAGAGGCAAAACGAATGGTGCAGTCAAGAAGTCTGGGTGGATGGAAATTATCGTCAAGCCCCAGAAATGGGGACGAGGGAGGATGCGTCTGACGCGTGAGAAAGCGTGGTTGAGGAGGATGTAAATGGCTGGCCGGCCTTCTTGTGGCGCGCCTGGCATTAAGTGGTTGATTACGATGGGGACGCCTGTGATACAAAGCTGCTCGGTTGAGCGCGTTTATTATTTTTTTATGGCGATACAATTGCGTGAGGCGGCGAAGTGTCAGTTCGATGTGATGGCGTTGGGCGAGTGCATGGTGCGCTTGGCGCCGCCCGGGCACGGGCGGATTGAGTTCGCGAAGACGTTGGAGGTGGATGTGGGCGGCGGGGAATTTAATGTGGCGTATGCGTGCGCGCGTCTGGGCTTGAAGACCGGGTTCATCAGCAAGTTGCCGGATAATTATGTAGCGAAGATCATCGTCAATCATGCGCGGGCGATGGGAATGTCGGTGGAGCATTTGCTATTGGAGAAATTCGACGGGGTGGGGCGCAAGAGCCGGGTCGGTTTGAATTTCACCGAAGTCGGAACAGGCGTGCGCGCGAGCGTGACGATGTATGATCGCGGTCATTCCTCGGCCAGCCAGATGAGGCCGGAGGATTTTAATTGGAAAAAGATTTTCGGCGAACAGGGGGTGCGGTGGCTGCATACGGGAGGAATTCTGACAGCGTTGTCGGATTCGTGCGCGGCGACGGTGAAGGCGGCGTTGAAGGCGGCCAACGAGGCCGGAACGGTGACGAGTTATGATTTAAATTTCCGTTCGAAATTGTGGAGCAGCGAGAAAGCGATCGCGACGACGAAGGAGATCGCGCCGCTGGTGCAGGTGTTGATCGGCAACGAGGAGGATTTCCAGAAGGTCCTCGGCTTTGAAGTGGAGGGGACGGACGCCAATCTGAAGGAATTGCCAGTCGAGCAATACAAGAGGATGGTGGAACGGGTGGTGAAGGCGTTTCCGAATGTGAAGGCGGTTTGCACGACATTGCGGGAAGTGAAGAGCGGTCTCATTAATAATTGGGGCGGCATTCTTTGGTATGACGGGCAGTTTTACGAAGCGCGCCAGTTTAAGGATTTGGAGATTGAAGATCGCGTCGGCGGCGGCGATGGCTTTTCGAGCGGGATCGCTTATGGATTCTGCAAGGAGATATCGCCGCAGGAGGTTGTGGATTTTGGGGCGGCCCACGGGGCGTTGTTGCAAACGACCCGCGGCGATACGTCGCAAGTGACCCTGGACGAGGTAATGCATGTGATGAAAGGTGGAAGTGCGCGGATTCAGCGATGAACTGACTTTGACATGACTTTGAACCCGAAACCAGTGATTCTAAAACGTTAAGTCGTTCGATGCAAATCACTTATAGAAGTCACCCAGCTCCTCAAAATCACACCCTCCTTTCTCAGGCTTTTTCCGCTTGTTCATCGCGGGGATCGTGTCGTAAGAGTTCGGAACGTTTAAAATGCGCCCGATGATCGATACCCACCTGGACCTGGCCTGGAGCGCCATGTACTTCAACCGCGACCTTTTGCTTCCCATCGCGGACATCCGCGCCGCGGAGGCCGGCCTTAAGGATGAACCGGGCCGCGGTCGTAACACCGTCAGCTTTCCCGAACTGCGCCGGGCCAACATTGGCGTCAGTGTCACCAGTCTTCTGGCCCGCAGCGCCCCGGGTTTTCCGCGCACCGGTTCCAATCGGGCCAACCTCGATTATACCGCCCAATCCATTTCTCATTCCCACGCCAAAGGGCAACTTGCCTACTACCGCCTCCTCGAATCGCTCGGCCACGTCCGCATCCTAACCACTTCCTCAGATTTAAAATCGCATTGGGAACAATGGACCACATCGCCCGACACCACTCGTCTCGGCCTCATCATCAGCATGGAAGGCGGCGATCCTATCCTCAATCCGGACCAGGTGTCGCACTGGTGGGAGCAGGGCCTGCGCGCGGTCGGCCCCGTCCACTATGGCAAGAGCCACTACGCCGTCGGCACTGGCTTTGATGGCCCCCTCACCAAAGCCGGCATCCAGCTCTTGAAGAATTTTAAGGAAATCGGCATGACCCTCGACGTCACGCATCTTTCCGATATCTCCTTTTTTGAAGCCCTCGACATTTACGACGGCCCCATGCTGGCGAGCCATCACAATTGCCGCGCCCTGGTCCCGGATCATCGCCAGTTGAGCGATGAACAAATCAAACTTCTCATTCAGCGCAACGCCATCATCGGAACCGCCCTTGATGCCTGGATGCTCTATACCGGCTGGAAACGCGGCGTCACCCAACCGGAAGTCCTCGGCATCGAATCGGTGGCCGATCACATCGACCATGTCTGCCAACTCGCCGGCAATACGACTCACTGCGCCTTTGGCACCGATCTCGACGGCGGCTTCGGCACCGAGCAAACGCCGCGCGAACTCGACACCATCGCCGACATGCACAAGCTCGAACAAATTCTTGCCGATCGTGGCTATAAATCGTCCGACATCGATGCCATCTTTTTCGGAAATGCCCTCCGCTTTTGGGCGAACGCCCTGCCAAAATAGAAAGGCAGCCTGCTTTCGCCCGGCTGCCTTATCGGAACTGAATTGATTGAAGCTTATTGTGGAACGGCGCGATAAAACTTCCTGGTGATAGTGTCGTTGACGACATCCACGTATTGATAGGTGGAGCCGGTCAACGTCACCGTCGCGTCGTTATTCCAGTCGGTCAGATTGCTGGAGCTATAGACCTTGAAGGTCTGGCCCGCGCTGCCGGTGATGTTCAGGGCGACGTTGTTGCCGTTCTTCGCGACGGTCGAAGTATTCGCGATCCCGCTGCTGGCTGCCGTGGCGGGGCCGAAGAACATTCCACTCAGAACGGCATTATAACCGCTCACCTTGGTGAAGCGGACGCGAATGTTGCCCTTGAGATCCCAGACGAGGTATTTGCCGCTGCCATAGCTGGAGAGCGTCTGGCTATTCAGAACCGAACCGGAGCCGGCATCGAGGACTTCGACGGTTTGAGCGCGTCCATTGTTGTCCCAATCCAGGAAATAAAAGGCCACGCGATGTGCTTTGCCGTCGGTGAAGTTGAGGTCAACGGTGAAGGCTCCATCCTGGAACCAGGTGGCGGCAACGCGATCGCTGGCGGTGATCCGTTGCGGGGCGCGGGTGTCAGCCGTGCTGTATTGCCAGGTCCAGGAATCGTTGCCGGCAGTGGAAACCTGCACGTAGCCGGGAAGAGTGGCGGAATCACCCATGACGCTGGCGCCTTCGCTTCCGTAAACGCCCTTCCACGATCCACTCGTGGCGGTGTCGGTGGAAACAAAGGTCGCAACGGCGCTGGTGGCCGCCGCGGCGGTGGTGGCGTTGGCTTCAACGGTGGCGGAAGCGCCAGCGGTGTTCACGGCGCTGAGCCGGTAGTAATATTGCGTGCCCTGGGCGAGACCGGCATCGATGAAGCCGACCGCGTTGGCGGCGGTTGTGTTCACGGCGGCATAGGTTCCGGAAGCGCCGGTTTTGCGTTCGATTTTAAAACCAGTTTCGTTGCCGGAATTATCGGACCAGGCGACACGGATTTGCGACGAGCCGAGGCTGCTGGCCGTCAGGCCGGAAGGAGCGATTGGACTGGTAGGAGCGCCGCCGCCGCCAGTCGAAAAGATACCCTGGCTGGCGTTGAAATAAGTCCCGCTGCCGGAGGTTTCCAGTTTCACGGCGCGCACCATGTAAACCGAGCCGCTCGGGGCGGACGCATCGACAAAGGCTGGAGCCGTCAAAAGGCTGGAGGACAGGCGGGTGAACGGGCCGTTGTCGCTGGCGGCGCGGTAAACGTGATAGCCCTGGATGGCGGTGTCCGTGGAAGGAGCCCACGCCAGCGTCACAGTCGAGCCGGCGGTTACCGCCTGGAGGTTGGACGGCGGAATAACTGGATGGAGGCGTAAGGTCGGATCGCCATGGAGGGCGGTGTGGACGTAACGAGTGCCCTGATATTTCGGATTGTAAACGCCGTTATTATTTTGGGTCAGGCGGGCGCCGTAACCGATCGTTTCGCCCAGGCCCATGTGATGCAGCCACCATTCCGGGCGGCCGGACCATCCGGACGTGAGCGTGTAGGTTGTGCCGCCGAGCGGAGCGCGCAGGAAATTGCTTTCGTTATCCCAGTCGGCGAAGTAGCTGCCCAGAAACAGGGTGAAAACGGCTTTGGTATCATTGATGGCAAAATCATCGGAACTACCGACGCCCGCGCAGGTATAAAAACTGCCGCCGCCGCAGGCGTAGGCGAAGAGATAGCTGTTCGCGCTGAGGTTCGAGAAGAATTGGTTGCCCGGGGTCACGGTGGTGTTGGCCGCGCCGAAGAAGGCTGAGCCCAAACGCCAGCCCGCGGCCGCGAACGCTTCGCCGTAAGGGACGCCGAAATTATCACAGACCGTCGCGCGGCGTTGCACGTCGAACAGGCGGTGGCGGAAGTTGTGATCCTTGTTCAAATATTGGCGAAGCAAATCGAGTTCGCTGCGGGAAGGCGATTTGTTGGAGAAGCAGGTCATGTTCGAGAGATCTACGCGGCCGACTTCCAGTTCGATATCTGACGGAATCGCGGTCTGGTCGAACTTGCCGTCACCGGGAACATTGTGGTTCCACGGCTTGGAAGCGCTGGTGTTGCTGACGCTGTTATCGGTCCAGTTGCCGTCCATGTCGCCGTAGTAGACATCGGCGGGCCACGCGCCCACATGGTCCTCATGGCCATCCGGATTCAAATTGCCGGAGTAGGGGACCGCGACATGCCCGAAAAGAAGAACGGAACGGAGCCCGCCATTATTATATTCGCTTTTGATGACATTCTTAACCGCGACTGGCGAATCGGTGCGGTTGACATCGCGGCGGACGACCGTCCAGCCGTCCCCGACGAGATCCTGCTGAAAGCGATTCAATTCCGTGCTCAACTGCGCGGCGTAGGTGTTATCGACGACGAGAAGAACTTTCCCGCGCGCCTCGACGAGCGGCGCATTGATGCCCGTGTAAAGATACCCAGTGCCGGAGTAACCGCCGGAGGTGGTTTTGGCGAAGGCGTATTCATACGTTCCGCCGACGGCGACGTTGCTGTCGCTCCAGGAAGTGGCGTTCCCGGCCAGGGTGGCGACACCGGTCCAACTCGAGGAGTTGAATGCTTTGCGGGAAATTGTATAGCCCGTCGCGGCGGGATCGGCCGGCCAGGAAAGATTAATGCGAGCCGGGCTGGTGGAAACCGTAGCACTAGCCTGCACCGCGTAATAATAGGGGTCCGCCGCTTGCGCGCCAAACACGAGGGTCAACAGGGAGAAGATTCCGGCCAATCCGATCCAACGAGTATGATTTTTCTTTTTCAGCATCTCAATTTTCTTCGGGCGCTTGCGAAGCGAACTGCGTCGTGACGAAGTTCAGTCGTAGGCGCCTTTTGTTGTGCTCGGTTTAGCAGCGTGTATGCCAAACGCCCGTAATCAGGGAAGAAGCTGCCGATGGACCTCGGGTGTGTCCTGTTTCTGGACGAAACCGTTTCGACGCGGGACACATCAGGGACAGCGTCGAGGACAGTGCGATGACACGGCGAGGCAAAAAGTGTCCATCGTGTTACGGAATCCGCTTGTCTCGGTGACGCAAATCGGAGTAGCTATTCGCACGCAGTTTGGATTCGTTCCCACTTTAGATCGGCAATCATTCGCTGTGGTGAGAATGGCATGTCCTGCGCTTGGCTAAGTCTTGAATTCGAATTCAAGTCTGATTAGCCAGTATTGGACGGGGTCGGTGTTGATGAGGTTCATTTATAATTGTTTATTTATGGCCGGGTTCCTGGTCTCGGCGCCGTTTTATTTTTTGAAGATGAAGCGGCGCGGAAATTGGAAGGCCGGTTTCGCCCAGCGCTTCGCCCGCTACGATGCGAAGCTCAAAACAGCCCTCACCAACCGGCACACACTTTGGGTCCATGCCGTGAGCGTCGGGGAGGTCAACATCGCCACACAATTGATCAAGATGTTGGAAACGCGCGCGCCGACGTTGACGGTCGTGGTCTCGACCACCACATCGACCGGGATGGGGGAGTTGCGTAAGAAATTGCCCGCGCATGTGCCGAAATTCTATTACCCGATTGATCGGCGGAGCTACGTGAGCCGCGCTTTGCGGGTCATCAACCCGGAAGCCCTTGTGCTGGTGGAGGCGGAAATCTGGCCAAACCTCTTATGGAAGGCCGCCGACCGAAAGATCCCCACCTTTCTCGTGAACGCCCGTCTATCCGAGAAATCGTACCGGGGCTACCAGCGGGCGGCATTTTTGTTCCGGCCGATTTTCGAATCCTTCACGGGAATTGGCGCGCAGAACGAGGAAGACGCGCAACGTTTGGTGAACCTGGGATGCCGTCGGGATCGGGTGCGTGTGGTCGGCAATTTGAAGTTCGATGCGGCCCAATTATCGGAGCGTCCGGCCATTACGGTGGAATCGCTTTACCAACGTCTGGGGGTGGGGGGCGATGCCCTGGTCCTGGTGGCGGGGAGCACGCACGATGGGGAGGAAGCCTTTTTGGCGGATGCTTTCATGAGATTGCGTGAGCGTTTTCCGAAGTTGTTCCTGACGCTGGTGCCGCGGCATTTTGAACGGTCGCGCGAGGTCGGCCGTGAACTGGAGAACCGCAAACTGCGCTTTGCCTATCGGACGGATATAGGGGTAAGCACGCAGTTCGCCCCGGGAGAGATGGATTGTTTGATTGTGAATACCACGGGTGAATTGCGGCATTTTTACGAAGCGGGCACGGTGGTTTTTGTCGGTAAGAGTCTTTTCGGCGAAGGCGGCCAGAACCCAATCGAGCCCGGCGCCTTGGGAAAGGCAATGGTTTTTGGCCCGAACATGCAGAATTTCGAAGCCATTTCGCGAAGTTTTGTCACTGGCGGCGGAGCCCGGCAGGAGAAGGATGCTGCGGCCGTGGAGAAGGCTCTGGGGGAGATGCTGGCTTCCCCCCAGGCTCGGGAGGAACTCGGCCAAAACGCATTGCGCGTGGTTTCTGAAAACCGCGGCTCCATCGACCGGACGGTCGAAATGATCCTGGAACACGTCCGGATGGATTGACCAGGGGCGGGGGAGGTCGTAGCTTCCACTTCACGACGCAAGCTTTCAATACGGAAGCCGATCGCCCTGCATGAAGATGGTTGAAGCCATGAACGCGCCCCGCGTTTTGGCTGTATTGGAAACGCCGCCGCCAGTTGCGCGTCCCGATTCCCAGATCATCGCCAAGGTCCTGGCAGGCGACACGGCCAGTTTTGAAGAGATCGTAATTCGTTACCAGGGACGAATTTTTGGGACGGTGCGCCGTTACGCGCGCCGGGAGAGCGAGGTCGAAGACGTCGTCCAGGAGATTTTTTTGAAGGCTTTTCAAAAACTGGGCAGTTTTCGCGCCGAGGCGCCGTTTGAACATTGGCTGATGCGATTGGCAGTGCGGACTTGTTACGATTTCCTGCGGCGACATCAGCGCAATCGCGAGCACAACATCACGGACTTGGGAGACGAAGAGTCTGAGTGGATGGAGCGGGCGGTTGCTCCTGGCGATGAAGGGAATCGAGCGGAAGCCGCTCGTGATTTGGTGGAGGCGGTCTTGCGGAAGCTTTCCCCCGCGGCGCGCATGGTGATCTCGCTGTTGGAAATCGAAGAGCGATCGGTGAAGGAAATTGCGGCTCTGACCGGGTGGTCCGAGACGCTCGTCAAGGTGCGGGCTTTTCGCGCTCGCGCGGAAATGAAAAAAGCCCTGGCGCGCTTGCAAAAGGGAAAATATTTGTAACGCTCCCTGAATGAAAATCGTCTGAAAAATTGCAATGAAAGAGCCACTGACACCTAAAAGATTCGTTGAGCTGGCGCGTGAATGGCCAAACAATGAATACGCGCCGTATGCATTCGAAAAACGGGTGATGGCGCGGTTGCGCGAGGTCCGAGTGGCGGATGGATTGTCCCTCTGGACGCAGGCGCTTTGGCGGGCGACCGGCCCTTGCCTGGCGATCATGATTTTGACCGCCACCATTTCCTTTCTAACGATGGGGAATGACCTGGCCGTCGATGGCGATGGCGGCGACCTGGAGACGGCTGTTTTTGCGCCGACACAAATGGCCTTTGATTTGAACCGGTGAAAAACTGGAAAGCGATATTGGCGGTGGCGGTGATTTTTGGGGCGGGCCTGGTGACGGGCGCGGTGGTGACCGGCTCACAAATGCGGACAGAGCTGGCCACTCCTCCTCCCCCGCCGATGCCGGGCGGGCCGCCCGGAATGGGGCGATGGGCGCCTTCCCGCGATCAGTTTGTGCAGCGCGTCAACCGCCAGTGCGGCCTCTCGACCGAACAATCCGGGGAAGTGGACCGCATCATGAAGGAAAGTCATGAGCGGATGGCGAAGCTTTGGGAACCGATAGCGCCGCAGGCCCGCGAGGAGACCCGAAAAGTTCGCGAACAGATTCAAGGCCTGCTCACGCCGGAGCAAAAGGCGAAATTTGAAGCCGGCTTTCGGCCACGCCGGGCACGCGAGCAATCAGTGAATTGGAAGGATCGAAAAGAGCGTGAAAGCAGTTCGGTGAAAGAGTGTTCCCATTGTTCGTGGTAGAAACGGTCGCGCTGTGACCGTTTGGAAAACGTTAGATTCATCGAGGCGCCGCTAAACGCGGCGCCGCTTGTCGCAGCGCGACAAGCGCTACCCTCATTAGTTCCGGGCGTGACTTGGACCGCGGACAGCGCCATATTTCGCAGACATGAAACAAATGGTTCTTTGCTGGATGGTGGCGTTGTTCCTCGGCGCCGTGAACGCGCAAGCCCAGGATTCGACGGCGAAAAAAAATACACCTGCAGAAACAAAACCGGCCGCGCCGGCTCCGCCCGCCCTGCCATCGTTCCCGGCGCCTTCCGCGGTGACGAAGAAACCGGCGACGTCGGAGGCCAAGGAAGTCGCGGTCATTAAAACGTCTTTTGGCGAAATGGTGGTTGAATTCTGGCCTGATGTGGCGCCTAAGAATGTCGAGAATTTCAAATCGCTGGCGAAGAAAAAGTATTTTGACGGGACGGCGTTTCATCGCGTGATCAATGGTTTCATGATCCAGGGCGGCGATCCTTACACGAAGGACGAAAGCAAATCTGAGCTGTGGGGAACGGGCAATCCCGGTTACACCGTCGAACCTGAGTTTAGCAATCGGCCGCATGTGCGCGGCGTGCTTTCCATGGCGCATCCACCGAGACAAGATGCAGCCGGTTCCCAGTTTTTCATTTGCCTGGGGCCGACGCCGCAGTTGGATGGCAAATACACGGCGTTCGGCAAGCTGATCAAAGGGGATGACGTGTTGGCGAAAATCGGCATGGTTCAAGTGGGACCCGGCAATCGCGGCGACGCTCAATTCAGCCGACCGGTGACTCGCGCGGGCATTGAGAGCATTAAAATTGTCGGCATCGACACGATCAAGTAACACCCCATTTTAAAAGGACACATTATGAGCGCAAATGAAGTGGCGGTGATTTCGACTACCGAAGGGGATTTGGTCATCAAGTTCTGGCCGGACGTGGCTCCCAAGACAGTCGAGAATTTCAAGACCCTTGCGGGCAAAGGATTTTACGACGGCACGGCCTTCCATCGCATCGTGAAAAATTTCATGATTCAGGGCGGCGATCCCTTGAGCAAGGGCGATGATGAGATGGTTGGCACCGGCGGGCCGGGCTACAAAATCAAGGCGGAGTTCAACGACAAACCGCATGTGCGCGGCGTTATCTCGATGGCGCGTTCGCAGAATCCCGATTCGGCCGGGAGCCAGTTTTTTATCTGCCTGGCGGATGCCCGTTTTCTCGATCGCCAATACACCGCGTTCGGTGAATTGGTGAAGGGTGACGATGTCCTCGGAAAAATCGGCGACACCCCCACGACGCGAGGCGGAGGGGGCGAAAACAGCAAGCCGACAAAACGCGTGGGCGTGAATACGATTCGCATCGTTCCGGAAGCCGAAGTGAAATGATTTCGGCGGAGGAGTTGGCGCGCGGTTTGGTGGCTCTGGGCTGTCCCGAAGAAAAATCGCTCGAGATGGCCCGGCAACTCGACAAACGCGCGCAACAACTCGCGGCCGAAAAAAGTCAGACCTACGATCAGGCTATGACTTATCTCCTGGGATTGATGCGCCAGGGCTGGGCTGCCAAGGCGCGGGGGCTTTAATGCGTAACTTGTCATCGCACAGGGTTGCGCCTGGTGGTCGATTGCGGCACGATCAGGGTGTTCACTTGTGAGAGAAAAACCAGCAATAATCTTCTGGCGCGGCCAACGGCGGTTGACGGTCGCCTTCACGTTGATCGAATTGCTGGTTGTGATCGCAATCATTGCGATCCTGGCTTCGATGCTTCTGCCTGCCTTGAGCAAATCGAAAACGAAAGCGCAGGGGATCATTTGCACCAGCAATCAGCGGCAGTTGACGATCGCCTGGACTTTGTTTTCGGGAGATAACGATGACAATCTGGTTTGGAACGAGTTGACCCCGGATAACTCGCAGGGGATTGGATGGGTGCGAGGCCTTATCGATTATGACCCGGCCAACACGCACAATACGAATTGGGCGGACCTGCAGGATCCCAAGATCGCGTTGCTCGCGCCCTACACAAAATCGGTCGGGATTTATAAGTGTCCGGGGGATCGGAGCTACGTGACGATCAGCGGGGTTCATTACGGGCGGATTCGAAGCTTGTCGCTGAGCCAGGCGATGAATTCGCGCAATGACTGGTTGAGCTATTTGACGAAAGCCAAATATCAGGTTTTCCGCAAACAATCGGATATCACGAGGATGGGCGCGGCCAATGCTTTTGTGTTTATCGATGAGCATCCGGATAGCTTGAATTTTGGCGATTTTGCGGTGGCGATGAACGACAAGCTGCCAGTGGGAGAGATTTATATTATTGACTATCCGGCCAGCAATCATAACGGGGCGGGCGGATTAAGCTACGCGGATGGCCATGCCGAAATTCACAAGTGGGTCGATGCGCGAACGCGACTGGCCGTCAAAAACGCGTCCATGGCATTGGCCGTCCCGTCCGGTGGCAACCAGGATATGGTCTGGCTTTCAGCGCGCACGTCGATCCGGGAGTAAGATTCGTAAACCGCTGGGTGGTTCTTGCGTGCGGCGGGCCTGATCTCTAAGATCAACGCGACCAATCAATTTTCACTATGAAGACTCTTTTCCGGTTTTCTCGTTTTCTCTGTGCCTTGACGGCGCTGCTGGTGTGCGCCTGTGTGACGTTCGCCGCCGACTCAGATCCCAGGGCGGAAAAAGAGGTGCGCGAAATAGAAGATTTGATGGTGAAGGGGGCCTTGAAGAGCGATCCGTCGGACTTTGAAAAGTACATTGCAGACGATTTCATCAATATTCTTCCAAACGGAGAGTTTCAGACAGGGAAGGAATTTGTGGCGGACTTTAAAGTCGTCAAATTCAAAGAGTATAAGATGCAAAACATGAAGGTCCGCATTTACGGGGAGACCGCGGTGGCGACGAGCCTGGCCAAAGCCCAATTCAGTTTCAAAGGGGCGGAGATGTCGGGAAGATTTGCATCCACGGACGTATTCGTCCGGCGAAACGGGGAGTGGAAGATGGTTTCTTCGCATAGCACAGTGGTCCCGGATGCGCCGCCGGCCAAGTAGAGCTGCGATGTCACTTTCGTTGCGGTGTCGGATGGAAATCGTTGCGGCGTGACGATTTTCATCCGGTTTACATCCACCAATTGCAATTATACTCGAGGGAACGAGGATTACTTTGGTTTGGCGCTGACGATTCTTTCCTGTTCAATCATTGCACGGATGGTTGCATCGAACGTACGCCTGAAGTGAAAAAGCTTTATCCTAAGTACGGTGGCCTGAAAAGCTGATATGGCTGGATCACAAGATACATTGCCGACGCGGGCGCTGCGGCGCCTGGCCGGGGCTGTTTACCGAAATCGCGGTTGGTTTCTTTTTCCGCAAATTATTCTGTTCGGCCTGGCGGTTTTTTACACCATCACCAATCTCCAATTCAGCACAAACCGCAACGACCTGGTGGGGTCGGAGAAAAAATATCACCAGAATTTTTTGCGCTTCAAAGAGGAGTTCCCCGGCCAGGACGATATTGCCGCCGTTGTGGAAAGCGAAGATGCGGAAAAAAATCGCCAGTTTGTGGAACGTCTCGGCGCCAAACTCGACAAGGAGCCAGAGCTTTTTCGGGAGGTGTTTTATAAAGGCGATTTGAAGATGCTGGGTCCGAAGGCGCTGTTGTTTTTGGATGAATCGCAGTTGTTGGAGTTGCAGAAGGCGCTCGCGGATTACCGGCCGTTTTTGATGCAGTTTACGAAAGCGACGAATTTGAATTCGTTGTTCCAGTTGGTGAATAACCAATTTCGCGCCGCCGGCTTGAGCACAAATCGCCAGGCGACGGCGGAGACGGAGGCGATGGTCAAAGCGGTGCCAGCGTTACAGCGGATCATCGATTTGGGGACGGATGCGATTCAGCGGACAGGCGCGCCGCCCAGTCCCGGTGTAACAGCATTATTTGACGCGGGGCCGGAAGCGCAGGCGGGACAATATATCACGTTTGGGCAGGGGCGGTTCTATCTGGTGAACGTGCGCACGGGGAAAGAAGAGGACAATCCCCGCGCGGTGGAGCGAATGCGGGTGTTGGTAAAGCAGACGCAGGATGAAGTGCCGGGCGTAAACGTGGGTGTGACTGGAGAACCGGTCCTGGAATTAGATGAGATGAACCAGTCGCAATACGACTCGACAGTGGCGACGATCATTTCGTTGGTGGCCTCGGCGTTGATTTTTATTTACGGGTATCGCGAAACGGGCCGGCCGATCAAAGCAGTGATCTGTCTGATTGTGGGCCTGGGATACACGATGGGTTACACGACATTAGTGGTTGGGCATCTCAATATTTTGACGATCACCTTTTTGCCGATCTTGATTGGATTGGCGATTGATTTTGGGGTGCATTTGATCACGCGCTACGAGGAGGAGTTGCGGCATGGGAAGTCCGACCGGATCGCGATGGAACTTGCGATGGTGAATACGGGATTGGGTATTTTCACGGGTTGTTTCACGACGGCGGGAGCGTTTTTTGCGATGGGGCTGACCGATTTTAAAGGCATTAAGGAGATGGGAATCATCAGCGGAGGCGGCTTGCTGATCTGTTTAGGGCCCATGATGACTATGCTGCCGGTTTTGTTGTTGCGCGGCCGGCAGAACAAAATGGATGAAGCGATGGCTCCCGTGGTGGACCGCCGGGCGCAATTGGAAAAGCTATGGCTGGATCGGCCGTTCGCGGTGATCGGAATTGTGACCGCATTGTGCGCTTTGGCGGCGTTGAATTTTCCGCGGGTGCGATTTGATTACAATTTGCTGAACATGCAGAGCAAAGGGCTGCCGGCGGTGGTGTTTGAGCACAAATTGATTGATTCGGCCGAGAAGTCGGTTTTGTTTGCCGCCGTTATCGCAGATACACCGCAGGAGGCGGTGCGATTGCAAACCGCGATCACGAATCTGCCGAGCGTGCACAGCGTCGATTCCATGGCGCAGTTTTTGGCGGCGGATCAATCGAAGCGGCTGAAAATCATCGGGGAGATCAAACGTGATTTGACGGCGCTGCGATTTGCGCCCATGGACAGCGAGCCAGTGGATGTGAAGGCTTTGTCGCTTACGTTATGGTCTTCGCACGGGTATTGGGGCTGGGCCATCAACGAAGTCGAAGACCAAAAGGAAACCAAATTGGCCGAGGAATTTCGGTCGATCCGGCAATCGATTGAGCGGTTTCGTTATGAGATGAACAATAACGACCCCAGGATGGTCGCGGAAAAATTGACCGCGTATCAACGCGCCCTTTTTACGGATATTCACGAGACGTTTCGAGCGTTGCGGACGCAGGATGATTCTTCTCCATTGCGCGCCGAGGATTTGCCGCCCGCCCTGCGAAACCGGTTCATCGGCAAATCGGGGAAACAATTATTGCAGGTCTATCCCAAAGGAGACGTGTGGGAACGGGAGGCGCAGGCGCAATTCGTGAAGGAGTTGCGCAGCGTTGATCGCAATGTGACGGGGACGCCGGTGCAGCTTCTTGAATACACGACGTTATTGAAGGATTCGTACGTCCAGGCGGCGTGGTATGCGTTGGGGGCGATTACCTTCCTGGTGATGTTTCATTTCAAGAGCATTTCCTGTTTGTTGCTGGCGCTCGCTCCGGTCGCCATCGGCGCAATCTGGATGGTCGGGTTCATGGGCTGGCGGCATATTCCGTTTAATCCAGCGAACATTATGACGCTCCCCCTGGTGATCGGGATTGGGGTGACGAATGGAATTCATATCTTGAATCGATTCGCCGAAGAGCAAAATCCGAGCATTTTGGCCAAAAGCACGGGCAAGGCAGTGCTGGTATCCGCCCTTACCACCATGGCGGGATTTGGCAGTTTAATTCCGGCAAAACATCAAGGCATTGCCAGCCTCGGCTCCGTGATGACGGTGGGCGTGGCCACCTGTATGATCGCGGGGTTGACCTTTTTGCCGGCCATTCTAACCCTTCTGATTCGAAAGGGCTGGACAATAAAAAAACCCAGTGGCGACAATGCACTATCGACACTGGGTCGGGAGGAACCGAGGTAAAAACCTCAATTACGATGAACCATATCGGCAGCCGAGTGAAAAGTCAAAGTAAAATGTCTGAAACGCAGCCTTTTTGGCAAAAGAGCCGGTTTTTAGAAAAAACGTTATCGTTATCGTGAAAAGGCTTTTTCATCATTTCCTCCTGTTAACGCTCCTGGCTCGTTCCGTTTCTGCCGTCGATCTCGGGCCGATCTTTGACACCTTTCCGCTCACCTTGACGGAAGGGGAACGCACCGAAATCCTGGGTCCTTTCTTCAGCAAGGAGAAAACAACCAATGATTACGGCTGGACGTTTTCTCCGCTGATCAGTGTTCGTAAAAATCCTGGCGTCGAGAACACGTCCGTCGATGTCATTTATCCTTTGATCACTCATGATCGCTACGGAACGGAATATCGTTTCCAAATCCTGCAACTCTTCTCCATCGCCGGTGGAAATAATCAAAAGCAGGAACAGAAGAAACGGTTCACGCTTTTTCCGATCTATTTCCAGCAACGCGCCCCGAATCCTGAAGACAATTACACCGCCGTCCTTCCCTTTTACGGCACAGTGAAGAATCGGCTTTTGCGCGACCGGGTTCATTTCATCCTTCTGCCCCTGTATGTCTCAACGGAGAAGCGGCAGGTGCGCACCGATAATTATCTGCTGCCCTTTTTCCATGTGCGGCGCGGTCCTGGTTTGAAAGGGTGGCAATTTTGGCCGGTGGTCGGACAGGAGCACAAAGAGATCACCACCAAAACAAATGGGTTTAACGAGATCGAAATCATTCCGGGGCACGACAAATTCTTTGCGGCCTGGCCGTTCTTTTTCCGAAACGATGTCGGCATTGGGACCACCAATCAGGAAACGCAACGCATTTATCTTCCGGTGTACGCGTCCCTGAAATCTCCGGCGCGCGACACCACCGCCTATGGCTTTCCGCTTGGTTTTACGAAAATTGTCGATCGCGAAAAAGATTATCGGGAATGGGGCGCCCCCTGGCCGCTCGTGACCTTTGCGCGCGGCCCCGGCAAAACGGCCAATCGCGTCTGGCCCTTTTTTGGTTTCGCTAAAAACGCGACGCTGCAAAGCGATTTCGTTGCTTGGCCCATTTATAAATACAACCGCATTCAATCCGAGCCGCTGGATCGAGAACGCATGCGCATTCTTTTTTTCCTCTATTCCGATAAGACCGAGAAAAATACCGCCACTGGAGCCTTCCGTCGCCGACAGGATTTTTGGCCGCTTTTCACGGCGCGTCGCGACCTCGACGGCAATAAACGTCTGCAAATTCTCGCCCCGATGGAGCCGTTCTTTCCCGGCAACGAAAGCATTGAACGTCTTTACTCGCCGATCTGGTCGCTCTGGCGGGATGAGAAGAACGCCAAAACGGGCGCGTCCAGCCAATCGCTGCTTTGGAATCTTTACCGCCGCGATCAATCAAAAGCGGAGAAAAAAGTCTCCTTCCTTTTCGGTCTTTTCCAATATCGCGCCGCCGAAGACGGAAAACATCTAAGCTGTTTTACATTCCAGTGAAGTAGCGCAACATTTTGCCGTGCTCGATCGTCCCAGAATTCTCCTCGGCGCCGCGCTAGCCCTGCTTCTCGCCGCCTGCGCCGGTCCCGCGCGCCGCGTCACGCCACTCGCGCGCGAAGAAATTCCCGCCCCGCCTCCCGCTGCCGTCGAATTGCCGAAACCACAAACGAAACCGCCCGAGGAAAAGCCGGTAATTCCCCCGCCGGTCGCGCGCCCGGCTCAAGCGCCTCGCATCGAGCCGCCGCGTTCAACCGTGCCTTTAACAAACTGGGTTTCCCTTAAAGAGTGGTGCGCCAGCAACCACGTTGCAGGTCCAACAACCAGAGTTTCCGCGACGGAAACCAACATCGAAATTCGCGGCGAACGCGGCACGTTCACCTTTGAACCGCCTCGCCGCAACGCGCGTTGGAACGGCCTTCTGGTCGGTGTCGGCTTCCCGCTGCAATTCACGAATAAACAGCCTTACATCCACGCTCTTGATATCGCGAAAGTTCTTGGACCCTTGATGCTGGCTGAAGCGCGTTCGCGCACCAACGGCGGCATCGTCATCATCGATGCGGGCCATGGCGGTGAAAACTTCGGCGCCCTCTCGCATGACCGAAAGTTGAAGGAAAAGGATCTCACCCTCGACTGGGCCAAACGCGTCCAGAAACTTCTCGAGGGGAGCCAGTGGAAAGCGATCCTGACCCGCGAGGTCGATGTTGATTTGCAACTCACCCAGCGCGTCGCCTTCGCGGAAAGCAAAAATGCCGACCTCTTCATCAGCCTCCATTTTAACTCCTTCGCAAAAACGAGTGAGGCCGGATTGGAAACGTATTGCGTAACCCCGCAAGGCATGTCTTCTCACCTCACGCGCGGCTACGCCGACGAAGTAAACTTAGCCTTTGCCAATAACCACTACGATGCCGAAAATCTTCTCCTCGCCCACGATCTGCATCATTCGATCTTAAAACGCACCGGGCGCAAAGACCGTGGCATCCGCCGTGCCCGGTTCATGACCGTTCTGCGCGAACAAAATCGCCCGTCCGTTTTGTTGGAAGGCGGTTATCTCTCCAACCCCGAGGAGGCGCGCCTTATCGCCACGCCCGCCTACCGTCAAAAACTGGCTGAAGCGGTGGCCGAAGCCCTCGGCGTCACGCCGGCTACCCTCACCACCTTGCGCCAATGAGCGATCATTACCTGGTCACCGGCGGGGCCGGCTTTATCGGTTCGCACCTGGTGGATCGGTTGATCGCTGAAGGCCATCAGGTCACCGTCATCGACGATCTCTCCACCGGGCGCCGCGAAAATCTTTCTGAGGCCGAGAAATCCGGCCGCGTCCATTTCATTCAAAGCAAAGTCTCCGCGTGCCAAAATCTGGCCAGTATTGCCTCAGAAGCCGCCGGCATTTTTCACTTGGCGGCGGCAGTGGGCGTCGAGTTGGTCATCCGTTCACCCATCGAAACCATCCGCACCAACCTTGATGAAACCGAAGCCATTCTCGAAGTCGCCCGCGTTCCCGTGCTGATCGCTTCCACCTCCGAAGTGTACGGGAAAAGTCAAAGGCCCGAATTCGTGGAGACAGACGATCTCCTCATTGGTCCTCCCACCCTGGGCCGCTGGAGTTATGCCTGCTCCAAGTTGATGGATGAATTCCTAGCCATTTCCTACTTTAAGGAACGCAAGCTCCCCGTCGCCATTGCGCGCCTCTTCAACACCGTCGGTCCGCGCCAAACCGGGCGCTACGGCATGGTCCTTCCCCGTTTCATCGCCGCCGCCAAGACCAACCAGCCGCTCCGCGTTTTCGGTGACGGCCAACAACGGCGCTGTTTTTGTTACGTGGACGATTGTGTGGAAGCTCTCATGCGACTGCATCGACTTCCGGCAGCCGCAGGGGAAGTCATAAATGTCGGCAGCATCGACGAAATATCCGTTCTCGCCCTCGCTGAACGAGTCGTCGAACATTTGCATTCAAGATCGAAAATCGAATTTATCCCTTATAACGAAGCTTACGCTCCTGGTTTTGAAGACATGCTTCGACGCAAACCCTCCGTGGAGAAACTAGCGAAACTCACTGGCTTCCGCCCGCAATTTTCCCTCAACGAAATCATTCGCGCGACCGCCTGATCAAGGGCGCTCTTTGGCCGAAAACAACCCTGATTGCCATTCCCTTTCAATCTTCGTATCCACCAACTGCATACCATTCTTTTCAAAAGTTTGCTGCACTTCGCCAAATTGCGACTCAAGAATTCCCGCCAGGATTAAACGCCCATTCGGCGGCAGTCGGTTCAAGATCCGTTGCGCCTGCGAAATCAAAAGGTCCGCCATGAGATTGGCGCAGATCACATCGAATTTTTTCCGACTTTCCAGCGGCGCCTTCGTTAAATCCTGCCGCCGGCATCGAACCTTTTGTTCCACACGATTTCTCCGCAAATTCGCCTGCGCCACGCGCACCGCCACCGGATCAAAATCAAATGCCTCCACCGGCGCGTAACCCAATTTTGCCGCCGATATCGCCAGGATTCCTGACCCGCAGCCAATATCGAGCAGCGACACACCCGGCCGATGCGCTTCAACTAATTTCTGCAGGCAATATGATGTCGTCGGATGCTGTCCGGTCCCAAAACTCAAACCCGGATCAAGCGTCACCACCGCCTGGCCTTTCACCGGTTTCTCTTTGCTCCAACTCGGTTTGATCAGCAGCTTCTTCTCGATTCGGATCGTCTTAAAAAATTTCTTCCACGACTCCGCCCAGTCCTGCCGCCTTAATTTCGAGATGCGAATTTCCGCCGGCGCCACCTCCAGTCCGTACATCTCGATCTCATCGAATCCTCGCCGCAATTTCTCTTCCACGCTCCGCACCTGCGTCGGTGTCCGCGTCAAAAACACCGTCACGGCGCTGATCTCTTTCTCGCGGCTGGAATAGATCGAGGCGGTCTCTTTGAAGACGCGCTGCAGTAATTCCGCCACCGCGTCCTCCGCTTCGTTCGAAGTGACCACCGTCACTTCGGTCAGCGATTTGATTCTGGATAATCGCGCCATGGCGTCAGGTTCAGGAATTCAATCTCACGTTTGCTCGGCCGATAATGGATCTTGGTCACGCTCGCGTATTCGATCTCGAAGATCGACATCTTTCGAAACGGCAGATCGAGCAAAATGGAAAGCAACATGCGAATCACGCCCCCATGGCAAATCACCGCCACCGTTTTCCCCGATGCTTCGGCCAAAATCTGGTCCAGGGCGATCTCCACGCGCTTGCGAAAATCCTTCACCATTTCTGCCCGTTCAATCGTGCCGTCCTCCAGTTGGTTCAACCATGTAAACGCGCTCACGCCATGGCGGGTTTGCACTTCATCCCAGCTCAACCCGGTCCACGCGCCGAAATCCACTTCGCGCAGTCCCTCCATCAACATAGGTGTCAGTTTCGTTTCTGCCGCCAGCGGCGCCAGCGTCTGGTGCACCCGCCGCATTGGGCTTGCGTAAAGCACATCGGGTGGAGCTGCTCTCATAAACCGCGCCAGCGCCTTTACCTGCTCGTGTCCCAGCGGGGACAACTCCATGTCGATCCGTCCCCCGAAGATTTTGTGATACGACTTCTCCACCTCTCCATGGCGCATCAAATACAAACGGGTCAACAAATCCATATTTCAACGCTCCGCGGAATATTCACTCAGCACCGTGCCCTGGGTGGCGCGTTTGACGTTTTTAAAACCAGCCGCTTCCAGAGCGTTTAGAATCACCGCCGGAGGGACGCACTTCTCGATCGTGGCCCAGTAATACTCCATCAACTTCGCCGTTGAAGCCCGTTTGCCACCCATCCACACCACCGTTGGAATCAGCTTTTGCATGTACATCCGCATCACCCAAAGAACCGCGCGGTTTGTCGGACGCGTGATCTCCAAAATCAACACCTTTCCGCCCGGCTTCAAAACGCGGCGTAGCTCGCCGAAAAGTTTGTGCAGATCTTCCACATGGCGCAACGCGTAGCCCATGCTCACAAAATCAAAGCTCTCACTAGCGCACGGCAAAGCTTCTCCCCGTCCTTCGATCAATGTGACAGGGTTCCGCTCGCGATTCTGCGCCAGCATCCCATGGCTGGGGTCCACGCCCGTCACCATGGAAGGCGCCACGCCCAGTTCCAGCGCTGCCTTAATCATCAAACCCGTTCCGCTGGCCACATCCAGGTAGCGCATCTCCTTTTGCAGCCCAGCCCGCCGCAAGGCGTCCTTGCGATAAAACCGATCGCTTCCGAAGGACATCAATCCGCTCACCCAATCGTAGTCTGGGGCCGAGTCGTTAAAGAGCGAATTGACGAAAGGTTGCCGCGGTTGCGTCGCCGCATAAAATTCCGGCAACGGTTCGTGCGGCATCAATGGCCCCTTCGGATCATCCAGTTGTGGCTGCTCATTCATATCTGCAAATTTCACGCCGCCGATTGCTGTTGCGAAAGCAATTCCTGAATCCCTTTTTTTCCCAGCGCAATCATAGCGGCCAATTCCTCCTCCGTGAATGACGCCTCTTCACCGGTCCCTTGCAATTCCACGAACGCTCCCGCCCCGGTCATCACCAAGTTCATATCCACCGAAGCTCCCACGTCTTCCGTAAAGCAAAGATCCAGCAACGGCGTCCCGTCGACAATCCCCACGCTCACCGCCGCCACCGGCGTGATGATTGGGCTAACCGTCAACTTTCCATCCTTGATCAACTTTTGCATGGCGCGTTGCAACGCGACGAAAGCGCCCGTAATCGCCGCCGTGCGCGTTCCTCCATCCGCCTGCAACACATCGCAATCCACCCACAACGTGCGCGGCCCCAGCTTCTCCAAATCCACCGCTGCCCGAATGGCTCGCCCGATCAGCCGCTGGATTTCCTGCGAACGTCCGTCAATCTTCCCCTTCGAAATATCCCGCTGCTTTCGTTGCAAGGTCGAATACGGCAGCATTGAATATTCCGCCGTGATCCACCCGCCCGTCACTCCCTGGTCTTTCATCCAACGCGGCACCGTCTCCTCCACGGTCACCCCGCAAATCACCCGCGTGGAGCCCCATTCGATCAACGTTGAACCCGTCGCGTACGGCGCGATGTGATTGTGAAAACGAATCGGCCGCAACTGATCGGCCTTGCGTCCATCCACCCGCCCCCCGCTCGATTGACTCTTCATAAAGGCTCCATGTTAAGGAAGCCTCCCCAATGAATGCCACACGAATCTCTGGCGTCCGATTCACAATTCAGCCAAAATCAAACCATGACACCGGTTCAAATATTCCAACGCCTCGCCCTCGTCTCCTGCCTGTCGCTCTCCGCTTCCCAAGCCGCCGACGCCGCCAAACCGATCCGTGCTCTCCTCATCACCGGCGGCTGCTGCCATGACTACGCGAAGCAGAAAGATATTCTCAAGAAGGGCTTGGAATCCCGCGCCAACATCATCGTCGATCAGATTCATACGGCCGACACCACCACCCGCCCGCCCCTGGCTATTCTAGGCAATCCCGATTACGCCAAGGGTTACGACATCGTCATTCATGACGAATGCGGCGCCGACATCTCCGACCCCGCAACAGTCCAGGCCGTCCTCAAACCCCACCGCGACGGCATTCCCGGCGTCAACCTCCACTGCGCCATGCACAGCTACCGCATCGGCAATCCCAACGAACCTGTCACTCTCGGAACGCCACACGGTTACTGGTTCGAATACCTTGGCCTCCAGTCCAGCAGTCACGGCCCGCAACTCCCCATCGCCATCACCTTCGCAGACCGCGCCGATCTTCCCATGCACGGGCTCACCAACTGGACTACCGTGAACGAAGAGCTCTATAACAACGTTCGCGTTTTGGACACCGCCAGACCCATTGCCCGCGGCAAACAAATCATCAAATCCCGCGATGGAACTGAAAGAGTTGAAGACTCCGTCACCGTTTGGTCCAACCATTACGGCCCCAAAAAGACCCGCGTTTTCAGCACAACGATCGGCCATAACAACGCCACCGTGGAAGACGCCCGTTACCTCGACCTGGTCACCCGCGGTGTCCTCTGGGCGACCGATCATCTCAACAAAGATGGCAGCCCGGCCAAAGGCTACGAAGCGCAGAAATAATTCCGCTTAGAGCGGCAAACTCGCCTGCAAATCCGGCTTCCGTGTCCGACGCGGTTTCACGGGCGCGGGCTCCGTTGCTTCTTCGATATTTGTCATAGCTGCCACTGAATTTTCCTCAGTGGCCGCCGGTTGAACATCCGGTTCAGGCTGTGTGTCCATCGCAGTCTCCACCTTCTCGTCTGCCATCGCCTGCGTCTCGGTCTTTGCATAATCATCAACGACCGCCTTACTTTCCTGACCGTTGTTTTCCTCTGGCGCGGGCTCAGGCGCCGGTTCAGAGGTTACCGAAGGCGACTCTACAGCCGGCCCTCCTCCCGCAGCCGCCACCCTCACCAATGCTCGCCGCAACAACTGCCCTTGGAATGTAAATCCCGTCGCCAAAATCTCCGAAATGATCGATCCCTCCGCCGGCTCTACCTCCGGCGTCTCCGTCTGGTGCGCCCGCGTATCAAACCGTTCGCCGGCCACCGGCAAAAACGGCACCAACCCCATCCGCCGCGCTGTATCGCGCAATGCGTTTTGGAACGTATTCAATTGCGTGATCAAATTCTCCTGCCCCGACCGCTGCCCCGCCAAATTCAACAGGAACGTATGATCCAACATCCGCGCCGACACCTGCAACCAATCCGCCTCCACCCGCCGCAGTTTCTCCACTTCCAGTGACATGTGCCGCTTCTCATCGCTATTCACCCGCTCATTGAACTCCATGAAATCCTTCATGTGGGTCTTGATCTTCTCCTCGATCTCCCGCGCCGCCGTCGCGCTTCGAGTCGCGGCGTCATTGGCCGTTTGCCAGCTCGAAGTCGCCGATTGAATGCGCCCCGCCACTTCCTCCAACCGCTGAATCTGCTCCACTGCGCTCGCCAGTGTTTCGTTTTCCAAATGCTTATTCTGCGCCTTGAACTCCTCCAGCCATGGCTTGATGCAAATCCACGCCCCAAAAATCCACCCCGAGATCGCCACGATCATGACCAAACTGTCCCCCAACGATTTTGCGGGCAGCACACCTTTAATGACCCACCCGCAAACGACGACTAAAATCACATCTGCCAGGACAAAAGCCCATTTTCCCAACGACGGAGGCGGTCGATTAATCATTTCAAAACGATAGAAAAGACCATCCTGCTGGCCAATGGAAAAATCTGGCCGGTTCCCGACTCTCCACTCCGATGGTTGCCAATTCGCCCAACTAAAGGTATCCAGTAATCAGGGTATGGAAGATTTGGAGCAACCAACTGGACCGCAGGAATTTGGGCCTTACACGCTGCACGAACTTATCAACCGCGGCGGCATGTCCGAAATTTGGCTCGCCAGCAACCCCGACAAACAGACCGTCGCCATTCGCCGACTTCATTCTGTCTCCAAATTCGATTTCACCACCAAACGCCGCTTCGTCACCGGCGCCAAGATCCTTTCCCGGATCCACGACCACGAATTCATCGTCAACTACATCGAGCACGGGAAAATCAATGGTGTCCTTTTCATGGCGATGGAATACATCGAGGGCTCCAACCTCAAACTTCTTTCCGCCGAGGGCGATCCCGTCATCGGCGAAAACATTGCCTCGATCCTGATCGACATGGCGCTCGCCCTCGAACACGTCCATGACAGCGGCTTCGTCCACATGGACTTCAAACCCGAAAACATCCTCATCACCCGCAACGGCAACCTCCGGCTCATCGATTTCGACCTTTCCATTCCCAAGCCCGAACAACCGATCAAACCCAAAGCCAACCCCGGCACTCCGGCTTACATGGCACCCGAACAGCTCCTCCGCCAGCCGATCAATCACCGCGTCGATATCTTCGCCTACGGCGTCGCGGCCTACGAACTCCTCACCGGCCAAAAACCATTCCCGGGCGACACCCCCGACGAAATCCTCCACAAGCAACTCAACCGCGGCGACTTCATCGCCCCGCGCGAACTCAACCCCGAAATCCCGGCCGCCATGGAAAAAGCCATCCTAAAATGCCTCGATGTCGAAGCCGACAAACGCTACCCCTTCATGTCCGTCCTCGTCCGCGACGTCCAAGGCGCCCTTTACGTGAAATAACGGAAGAAACCGACCTCATTGAAATTTCAATAAGGTTCGTTGCAAATGAACGGGTTAGGTTGAAAACGGATTGAAATTTCAGAAATTTTCAGTGTTTTTTCAATGGATTTTCAAGGCGTTTTCAGTCCCACCTGCTTTGAAACTGGCCTTCACATCACCAAAATGGCGTTGTCATTCCGCGTTTTCACTTTCTCTGACGGAGCGAAATTATTATTCCGGAGGAGAGTGACACTCAGGACGCTAAGCAAACAGCACTCCTTTCGAGCGCGCAAAACCTTATCTTTCTGAAGTTTGGCGTTGTCATTCGTCTGCCTTACCGGAAGGATCAGTTGCGTCTCCGCAAAGTAACGGTCAACTCGGCCAAAATATGAAAACCAGAGCCTTCATTCACTGCGCTTTTTCCATAATCTTCAGTTCAATGTCCGGAGTTCTCCATGCTCAGGTGAACTCCGGCAGCAACGGCAGCGACGGCGTATTCAATCCCACCGTCAGCACCAATATCAATATGGGTGATCGGCCAAATGGGGTTTACCAATTTACTTCCGTAAATGTCCCTTCCGGCGTCACTGTAACATTTACGCCGAATCAAAATAACACGCCTGTGGTTTGGCTCGTGCAAGGCGATTGTTTAGTTGAAGGGACAATTGACCTCTCTGGTAAGTCCCCTAGCGCGGGATCAGGCGGTCCGGGTGGGCCTGGAGGTTTTCGAGGTGGAAATGCCGGATCATTACCAACGAGCGGCCAAGGTCCTGGCGGGGGTTCTGCGCTAGGCGCCATTGCTAATACCGGCGCCTTCGCCGGGGCATATGCGACAGAAGGCGAGGCGAACCTTGATTGCGGAGGTCACGCGGTCAATTCATCAATTTACGGAAATAAATTTCTATTGCCGCTATTGGGGGGAAGTGGAGGCGGCGGGGGAGGCTATTGGGGCGGCTGTGGCGGAGGGGGCGCTCTCATAATAGCCGCATCCGGAACCATCGAAATTGTATCCCGGGCCGTTCTAATGGCTGTCGGAGGAAAGTTAAACACTGGAGGGTATGGAAGCTGCGCCGGGGGTGGTGGGAGCGGTGGCGCAATCAGGCTAATTGCCTCCAAAATCACGGGGAGCGGTGTTATCGATGTTAGGGGCGGCTGGGGCGGTTATGAAACGGCTTTTTTGGGTTATGGCGGGGCAGGACGTATTCGTCTAGATTCTTTTGATTTAAATTTTGGCGGCGTCACTTATGGAGAAATGACTCAGGGCTACCAACCCATAATTCTCCCAGCGCCAGGAGAAGGAAGCCAGCTTTCAATAGCGACTGTCGGCGGAGTCAGTGTAAATTCTCCCCCGGCAGGGATGCTGGCGATCCCCGACGCCATTATCGCTGGCCAGCAGTCCAATCCAATTCCGATTGTTGTCCGCTGTTCAAACCTCCCTTTGAACACGCCAATCACAATCACAGTAAAACCCGCTAGCGGACCCTCCATCATTGCAGTTGGTGCGAATACGATCGGTACAATTAACTCGAGCGCCGCAACGGTCTTAATCAATATGCCACGCGGAGGCGGGCAGATTTACGCCACGGCTGTAACTGCTAATTAGGTTTCGTGAACCTCTCTTCTTCAGTTCGCAAATGCGGCTTCGTTTTGTTCTGCCTGGGAACTTTTAGTTTGCTCCGTGAAGTCGAATGTGCGGAAACGGCTACCAACCACATCTCTGCAATTGTCAGCTACCAATACTCAGAGTCGGTGACAACGAGTGAAGCAACGGGAGGCGTAATTTCACCAATCGTGAGCTACCAACTCCAGGACTCCCTCGCTCATGATAACCTCATCTCGCCCGGCGTAAGCTATCAATATTTTGAACGACTGGACGAGGGCGTTCTGAATTCGCTCACCAGTCCCACCGCCAGTTATTTTTGGGACGCCGGAATATTTGGCCCATCCCTCACCCTCTCTGGCCGCGTATTCGACGCAAATTTTCTCCCTATAGAAAACGCCACCGTCACCGTCTCCGTCATCGAGCGCGAAATCGCGCGAACCGCGACCGGGCCCGACGGGGCTTTCAGCATTCCCAGTCTGCCTCAGCAACGATTCACCGTGACCGCCTCAAAACAGGGTTTCCTTTTCGACTCCCGCGTCATTCAACTCACACCCGTCACTCAAGTTCAAAATTTCCTCCTCCGTCCGCCGCCGGGGGCAGTTAACACGATAACTACTGGATCAACACCGCCAATCGTATACCGCCCCGCGCCCCCATCAACAGAGCGGATTGGCACGCTTAAGATCTTCGACCCCAATACTTTTAATTTCATCCCGGCTCCACTTGCGCTGCCGCAAAAGACAACCGTAGTTTTCACCCACGGATGGATTTCAAATCCAGATCAATGGCCATCGAACATGGCAAAAGCGATGATACTCGGTTCCAAGCCAATTGAGGCAAACATCCTGGCTTGGGATTGGCGGGAGGTCGCAAGCCCATCAGTCCAAATTGACGGCCACGAAGCGCCCTCAGCGATCCCGGAATTTGCAACTATTGAAGAAGGCATTCAACTGGGTGAAGCCATCTATGAGCGTCTCGGATCCTTGAACACCCAGGAACTTCATTTTATCGGACATAGTCTCGGCGCATTAGTGAATCGTTATGCTGCGGACTATGTTCACGGAAACCAGTTCGGCGATCGGAAAGTTCCGGTCGCCTGGGCCGGCACAAAAACGCACCTTACCCTTTTAGATGAAGCGGAGCTGGCAAGAACCGTTTCGTATATTGAAAATAAAGCGGTGAACGGCTTTTCATCGGAAACGGTCGCCCTGTATGGCAAAGATGCTCTCGATTGGAAATCACCGATCCCATTTGATCATGGTTGGATTGACAACTATATTTCCGCTTACGGCCTCCCGAAATCATCAGCGTTCAATATTCTGCTGGATTATGGGGTTCTGGTGAAGTTCCCGCCGCCCTTGGGGAACGTATTGTACAACGAAGGCTCCCATGGTTACGCGCATCTTTGGTATCTTGAAACGATAAAACGACCGGGCCTTTCGCTGGCGGGTTTTCGGCATTCTCCAGAGTTTCATCAGGTCGATCCCATACGTTCCGGGGCCTTTCCACCCGGTGATTTTTTGGCGACTGATCATTACGCGCGACAGATTCAACCATGCTTTTCACCACCGTGCTTTCTGACCGAAGACCAGGAGCTTGAACTTGATTTGGCACAGAATTCCAGTGATTTTTTTGCTCCGGCTTTGGGAGGTGATCCTCGAACATTGTATAATAGCGCGCAGACCGCCTTCAGGAACACTACGGATTTCATTGCCGATACCGCCGCTGAGTCCGTACGGATTACGCAGAATGCAGTCGTGACAACCTATGGAACCACCAAAGCAGTTGTCACCGATGTTTACGAAAATGTAAAAGCGGGAGCGGTCGAGATAAAAGACCGGGTCGTAGACCTGGGTTCAACAGTGGCCCTCAGGGTGGAATTGGCGCTCAGAAATCTTCTCCCGTTGAAATCTGGCGGAAAAATGGCCGCCGCCCCTCCAGAACTTTGGGAACACGCCACGTTGCCGCTCGCCGTGCCATCGGACGCAACCTTTTTTGTTTTTGATTTCCGCGTTTCGGGCGACGCCGGCGCAGCCACCATCGTTTTTGGAATCAACGAAACAAACCTTTTCACGCTGCCGGCCCAGTTCGTCACCGTTGATGTCACCCAATCCAGCCGTGTTTACGATGCGACCGCTTTAGCGGGGCGCACCAACGAATTCTTCTTCGGCTTTACCGGCCAGACGTCAACGAGTTGCACTCTCGTCATTGAAAACATCCGTTTTTACAGCGTCATCCAGCCCAAACTTTCCGTCGAAACAACTCCGGGCGGAATTCGGCTAACCTGGCCGAGCCATTCCGAAGGTTATGCCCTGGAATCTTCTCCCACAATGGCCCCGGATTCATGGTCCCCGGTGGCCGAACCTCCGACCCTTTTCAACTCCCAATTTAGTCGATCGTTCGCCCTCGGCGACACGGCCCGTTTCTTTCGCCTGCGTCGATGAAGTGGCGGCAAATTTTTGAAATGCCCGCTAAGTTTAATTTAAAATGGCCGATATAATGAAGGTGCAAGGTTGAGCCGCGTTGTGGTATGATCACACGCCGCGTGGAAATGGCCCAACCTCGAAAAAAATGAAGCCAGAGTTAGTGTTTTCGCTCGAAAAGGCCGAATGGCCCGCCTTGTTGGTGGATGAGTCCACCATCGTGCGTAAGGCCAGCGCCGGCGCAAAAGCGATTTTTGGCGGGAGCACGGAAGGCACGCCCACGCTGGGCGGCTCCATTTGGGCGAAAGAAAACGAAGGGAGCGCCGACCAATTTTTGGCCACATGGTCTAGCCATCCCAATCAAGTCGCGGCCCTGCGGTTTCGCCTCAAAGACGGCACCATCGCCATTTTCAACACGTACATCACCCCGTACGAGACGGAGAATGGAAAGTTTTTCGTCCTGCAACTTTTTAAGCTCGACGCCAATAACACCACCGACACATTCGCCGCCGCCCAAAAGCAAAAGCTCGATTGCGCACTGCAATTAAGCCGCACGGTGGCCCTTGATTTTAACAACGCTCTGACCACCATCCTCGGTCACAGTTCGCTCCTGCTGAGCAAATTGGAGACGGCGCACCCGTGGCGCAGTTCCCTGGTGGAGATCGAAAAATCCGCCGAGAAAGCGGCCGAAATCGCGCATGATCTGGCTGCCTTCAGCCGGCAGGAGAAGGATTCCAAAGCCCAACAGGCCGGCAACCTCAACGAACTGATCGTCCGCACGGTGGACCTCTTTCGCAAGCCGACCAATGAAGGCGTTTTTTGGAGCCTGGAATTTGAGGACAAGCTTTACTCCGTTAATTTCGAAGAAGCCAAGATGCAGCAGGCCTTCGTTAAGATCATTGAGAATGCCATCCAGGCCGTTAGCGGATTTGGCCGGATCATTGTTAAGACGCTCAATCATGAATTCAGCGAATCGTTCCAGGACGGGGCCGTGCGGTTGACGCCTGGAAATTACGTGTGCGTCGAATTTCGCGATTCAGGCAGCGGCATTCCACCTGAGGTTTTGCCGCGAATTTTTGAACCCTTTTTCACGACCAAGAACGATCCGAACCATCGTGGATTAGGCTTGGCCTGGGTCTATGGCATCGTCACGAATCACGGCGGAAGCGTCGCGGTTTCCAGCGAAGTAGGGCAGGGGGCCTCGGTGCGGGTTTATCTGCCCGCCCAACGCAAATTCGTCAAAGACCGCTCGCACAAAATCGGCGGCGACCTGACCGGCACGCAGACCATCCTGATGATCGACGACGAGGATCTCCTCCTGACGATGGGCGAGATGGTGCTTTCTTCCTACGGTTACCGCGTCCTGACCGCGAACAACGGCCAGAAAGCCCTCGATCTCTTCTATAAATGCTCCCGGGATATTGACCTGGTGATCACTGATCTGGTCATGCCTCAAATGAGCGGGCGCGAACTGGTCGAAAAACTGCGCGAACATTCCCCCGAGGTGAAAATCATCTGCTCCAGCGGATTCACCCGTTCCGGCGCGGAAGACGACGAAAGCTACCTCCAAAAGCCGTTCACCAGCCAGGATCTGCTGCGCAAAGTGAAACAGGCGACGTCGCACTGAGGCAACCTTCCGTCGATCACTGCAGTTAAAATTCCCTTCGGCGTACCGTAAGCGTTCGTTAGACGTATCCAGGACGTTTTAGGTACGCTTCGGAGACGCCTCTCAAACGTTTAAAAGGGTAAAGTTGCCGATTGGTTTGAATTGGGTGTTACCTTTTTTGGATGGGCGGCCATAAATATTCGCAATGCAGGATTGGGAATTGATTCGAAAGTATGCGGACGAAGGGGCGGAATGGGCCTTTGCCGAGTTTGTGAAGCGGTATGTAAACCTCGTTTATTCGGCGGCGCTGCGGGCGGTCCAAAATGATTCGTCGCTGGCGGAGGAGGCGACGCAAAAGACGTTTTGTCTTTTGGCGAAAAAGGCTTCGGGAATTTCGCGGAACACAATGCTGGTGGGATGGCTTTACAAGGCAGCGTCGCATATCGGCCGGGAGGTGGCGCGCGGGGAGAGGCGGCGGCGTTTTTACGAGGAGAAGGCGGCCATGAATGTGGAAAACATCGAGGAACCGGAGGCTTGGAAGGAGATCGCGCCGTGTTTGGAGGAGGCGATGGGGGCTTTGGCGGAACGGGACCGGCTGACGTTGTTGCTGCGCTTTTTCCAAAGCAAATCGATGCGCGAGGTGGGTGAGACCTTTCAAATCAGTGAGGATGCGGCCAAGATGCGGGTGGCGCGGGCATTGGAACGGCTGCGTAAACAGCTTGCGAAGAAAGGGGTGGTGGCGCCGGCGTCGCTGGGGGTTCTTTTGTTGGCGGAATCGGTGAGCGCGGCGCCAGGGACGTTCGCGGCGGGACTGGCGAACTCGGTTCTGGCCGCGGGCGGGACAGGCATTTCGTTGTTCACGAGTTTTCTTTTTATGAGCGCTGTAAAGAAATGCGCAGTGGCGGCGTTGATCTTGGCTTCATTGCTGATTGGGGTGGGGATTGTCCGACAAACTCATGGGGCCGGGTCGCGTGAGGTAGCGACCAGGAAGAATGCACGGGTTGTCTCGCCACAACTTACGTCCGCTACCGCAAAGAAGAGGACCGAAACGGAATCGGAAAAGGGGGCCAGGATCGATGCGGCGAGCGCGAATTTGCGAGCGGCCTTAATTGCGCCCGTGGTGGGACGCAAAGCGCCGATAGAGGGGGTCGAGAAGGCGTTGTCCGATTTCGGCTCTGATCGCAGTCCAGCGTTGGCGATTTTGATGGAAGCCTTGAATCGACCGCGAGGGAAGCGGCCACAGGAATCGTTTCATTTGGCGGCGTATGGGATTTCTCTTCTCGGGCCTGAAGCGGCCAGAGCCTGGCCGGATTTGTTGAAGCTGTTAAGGGCGGGAGAATTCATGATTTTAAATGACTACCTGACGCGGTTGTTGACGAGCGTGAGTCCGGATGGGGCCATCCTTCCCGATTTGATCGCCACGCTGCAGGAACCGTCGTTCAACACGGCTTGGAACGTTGCGTTCTCGATCAATCGCCTGATCGAGGCGAATCCTGGGTTTGCGGATATATATCGGCCGCAAGCCGCCAAAATGTTGGAGAGTGATAATGCGGAAATTCGCGGGCGCGGGGCCTGGCTGTTGGCGCGGTGGCCGGGCGAAAAGGATCCGAGGGCGTTGGAGGTTTTGGTGGCGGACTTGAATATCGAGAAAATGCGCGATCCACACGCGTATGATCCAGTTCCGATTGATAAGGACGGTTCGACGCGATCCAGGGAGGGAGAACGAATGGACGATGAATTGGCGCGGTGGAACGCGGTCCTGGCGTTGAGGGATTTTGGGGAGGCGGGCAAAGGGGCGTTGCCCGCGTTGCGGGAGATTATTGAACGAACCCCGGCGACAGATTTCTTGCGCGATAGCGCGCTGATTGCTGTGAACGGCATTGCGCCGGGAGCCTCTCCTGAGGCCGAGAAAAGAGGACGGGAATATAATCGCGGGAGCGAGTTGGCGCAGAGGGCCAATGATAAGACGGCCAGTTTTGATGAGTTAATGGAAGGACTCCAATATTACGAATCCGTCCAGGCGGCTGCCGGCGCGCTAAAAGCGCTGGGTGAGCGGGCCCGGCCGGCCTTGCCCGCGTTGCTGAGCGCGATCGATTCTTTTGCGGATTTTGAGGCGGTGCAACGGGTGAAAGAATTGGCTCCGGAAAAATTGGTGGAACGACTGGCGCCTGGGAAAAGCCTTTACGAAGTGGCGGACGCGATCGGGGACCTGGGGCCGAAGATGTCGAACGCGTTGCCGCGATTGGAGAAGATCTTTGAAGAATTGAAGCCGGCGGATCGAGGGGTTGAGGCTGTGGCGGAAGCGATCCAAAAAATTCGGCCCGGAACGCCGCAATTGATCTTTCATTTTTACGATCTCCATGATGCGAGCGCCGCTTTGTTGAAGGCGATTTACGATGGCGAGAAAATTAACGGCCCGGTCGATAGGGCGTACCACCAGCAATTGGACGATTTAAATCTTGTAACTCGGCCGCAACTGATTCGGTTCGTGGACGAGATCAAGACCCATCCGGAGTTGCAGAAGATTTTTGTGGATGCGTTGGTGAGGAAAAATCCTTCGTTGGCCCGGGAATTCGGCCGGTAGAGAGTGTTGGGCATCTCAAAAGCAGGGCCGTCGGGCCGAACGATTTTCACCACGCTCCGGCATCATCTGCATCCAGCTTGTGATTGTGATGTCTCAATCTGCTTCCGTTTCGCCTCAGATAAGCGTGAAAGAACTTCGGTCGGCACGGGGCAAGGATAACGCTGGCTCATGATGGCGCCGATGGAGCCTTTTTCATGGACGGTTTCAGTGTTCAAAATGAGTTCCCGGTCGCCGTTGTAAGCCCAAATCCTCGACTCATTCTCGGCGAAAACAAACCAACCGGTTTGCGGGGTCCAACCTTGCGGACGGATGGTGCTCGACCCCGTCGCGGTGAAGCGCGTCAAATGCAGTGAGTCTTCCGTGACGCCCACTCCCCAAATCCGGCTGGCGTTAACATTGGAGCCAAACGTGGTGACGAGCATGGGCTGAAAGGGCGTCGGGGTTGCCACTGGTGAATGCCACCCGTTCGGTTTTCGGATGTCAGGCGCCCGTCTTTATGTTCCAGCGTAGTGAGGGGACTGCTGCAACCCGTTTGAAGGATTATGGCCGCGGTCAAGAGGAGCACGATGATTTCCTTGCGCTGACCTTTCATAGCGCGAAATTAGACGCGCGGCGAATGATAAGCAAGGCGCTTAATGGGTCGAATAAATGGGGAAAGGGCTGCTTCGAAATTTCAATGAGCTTTGTTCCAAATCAAAGACTTGCACTGAAAACGGATTGAAATTTCGATCGTTTTCAGAGAGGCGGCGCGATCATTGTTAGCGTTTATTACGGCGGATAGGGCGATTGTTGGGGTTTTTGCCGCTGGGACCGCCTCGGTGGCGAGGAGCTCCCTTTTTGGTTCGTTTTGAGCGGTCCATGCTGCGGTTGGGCGGGGGGCCGCCGCGCTGAGATTGCGGGCGAACGCGCCGGATGGATTCGATGGTTTTGGTGCGGGCTTTGGGGACGAGTATGATCGGACAACCTTCAAAGCCGAAAGATTTTCGGAGTTGGTCGCTTAAATATTTGGCGTATTGGTCGGAGAAAAGTTCGTCGCGGTTGACGAAAAGGAGGAAGGTGGGCGGGGCTTGTTTAACCTGGGTCGCGTAAAAGAATTTGAGGCGATGACCGGCCGCGCTGACGGGTTGGCGGGTTTCGATGGCGTCGTTGATGGTGCGGTTGAGTAGGCTGGTGGGGACCTTTTGCTGAAGTTGGGCGGTGACGTAACGGACGGCTTCGAGGAGGCGTTCGAGATGGAAGCCGCTTTTGGCGGAGGTGAAAATGACGGGGGCGTAATCGAGAAAGAAGAGGTTCTCCTGCACCCAGCCGGCGAATTCGGCGAGGGTGGACATTTTTTGTTTGGCCCCGCGGTCTTTTTTGGCGCGGCGTTCCATTTCCTGGTCGCGGGTTTCTTTGACTTCTTCCGCGACCAGGTCCCATTTGTTGACGACGACGATGCAGGCTTTGCGGGCCTCGACGATTTTGCCGCCAATCTTTTTGTCCTGCCCAAGGATGCCCGATTCGGCGTCGAGAACAAAGACGACGATGTCGGCGCGGGTGATGGAATCCTCCGTGCGTTTGACGCTGAAGAATTCGATGGAGTTATCGACGCGGCGTTCCTGGCGGACGCCAGCCGTATCGATGAGCAAGTAACGCTGGCGAACGCCTTCGGTTTCGACTTCGAAGGGAACGTCGACGGCGTCGCGAGTGGTGCCGGGAATGGGGCTGACGATGACGCGTTCGGATTTGGTGAGGGCGTTGATGATGGAAGATTTGCCAACGTTGGGGCGGCCAACGATGGCGAGTTTCATCGCGTAACGGTCATCGCCTTTATCGCGTTCCCCTTCAGGAACGAATTGGAGAGCGGTCTCCATGAGCTGGGGAATGCCGCCGCCGTGAATCGCGCTCACGGGAAAAACGGAGTCGATGCCGAGGCGGGCAAAATCGGCAGCGGCCGGTTCCGAGCGATCAGTATCAACTTTGTTAACGGCGAGGAGAATCGGTTTGCCGGAGACGCGGAGGCGGCGGGCGACTTCCTGGTCGAGCGGGGTGAGGCCTTCCTGGACGTTGACGACGAGGATGATGACGTTGGAGGCTTCGATGGCGAGTTCGACTTGTTCGATGGCGGCGGCGGTGATGATGTCGGGGGCTTTTTCGCCGCGGATGAGGCCGATGCCACCGGTATCCACGAGGGTGAAGCCGCGGCCGTTCCATTCGGCTTCGGCGGTGACGCGATCGCGGGTGACGCCCGGTTCGTCATGAACGATGGCGATGCGGCGGCCGACAATCCGGTTAAAAAGGGCGGATTTTCCGACGTTCGGGCGACCGACAATGGCGATTAAACCGGGCATGGGAAGATTAGGAATTGAAGATTGAGAATCGAGATTGAGAATCTGCAATTTTGGCAGAGGCGGCGGAATCAGAACTCGGATTAGGCGCATTTTCTCGCATTCGGCGGTCAACTTTGGAGTGGAAGGGGTTGAGTTGCAATCTTTGGTTCGACCCTGCAAACGTCTGGAGGATGCAAAAACCTAGAAAGGCCTCAGGTGTGGCGACGTGGATGGCTTGGGTTAAATTCTGAATTGGGGAGATTGAGTCACAGAATCACAAAAATTTTACAAGAATTGTTTTGGAGCCGGGGGAGGATGATCTTACTTTCCAGTCGAAGGCCGCTGAAATATGAAACGATTGCTTCTGCAGCTCGGTTTCGTGATTGCATTGGTTGCGCCGCTGGTGGGTGATGAATCGACGAAAAATCGGCTGGTCGTTCACGAATGGGGGACGTTTACGGCGCTGCAGGATGAAAGGGGGCGGTCGCTGGATGGCATCAATACGGATGATGAACCCGTGCCCTCTTTTGTTCATCGACTGGCCGGCGCTTCGCCGGTTTTCAGCGCGACGCAAATGCCGGGGTTCTTTTTTCAAGGGGCGCCGTTCGCGCAACCAAATGTGACGATGAGGCTGGAGACGCCGGTGATTTATTTTCATCCTGCGGACGATGCGCCAATGAAGGTGGATGTGCGGGTGCGTTATCGCGGCGGGTTGCTGACGGAATATTATCCGAGGCCGACACGCGAGGAGCCGGTGATCGATTTCAGTCGACGGCGGGATGCATTCCAAAGTTCGAGTCTCGGCTTGCTGGAATGGAAGGATTTGCAGATCGGCCCTGCGCCGGCGGGGCCGGACACCGATGACCCAGTCTGGCTGGCGCCCCGCCGAGTGAAGGCCAGCGACGTCCGAACGGCCAAAGGGGAGACGGAACGGTTTCTGTTTTATCGCGGGCTTGGGACCGGGGAGGCGTTATTGAAGGTGATTCAGGAAAAGGGGAGTCTAATCCTTCATCCTTCGGTCCCGGGCGAAATCAAAACGGACCTTCGCATGCGTCGTCTCTGGTTGGTGGATATTCAAAAGGATAAAATCGCATTTCGCGAAGAGGCCGGATTTACGATTCCCCGGGAAAGCGACGGTTTTTCGAAAACGATTTCTGCGCAATTCATAGCGGCCGATTATTCCCCGGCTAACCGCGAGAAGCTTCGCGCCGCCTTGTTCGATGCATTGAGAGTGGAGGGATTATTCGAAGACGAAGCCGTGGCGTTGTTGGAAACATGGAAGATTTCCTATTTTCAAAGCCCAGGTTTGCGGCTTTTCTTCGTGGCGCCGCGGCAATGGACCGATCAAGTCCTGCCGCTGGAAATTCCGCAGGCGGACAAAATTGTTCGGGCGATGATTGGGCGGATTGAATTGGTTTCGCCCCGGCAACGGCAAATGCTCGCCGATCTGGACAAAGCGCCGGCGAAAGAGATTCAAAAAGCAGCCGAGGATTTGCGAACGCGCATCGCGCAAAAACTTTATCCTCCGAACCTGGACAAAAAGGGGCTTGCGAATATCGACCTCATTTTTAAGGGCCGGAAGAGCCTGGCGGAGTTGGGAATCGAGGCGCCGGACATCTATCAAAAATACCTTGAACTGGGCCGCTTTCGGCACACGCTGGTGAAACATTCAGCTGGGGACGACCGAGGTTTGAGGGCGTTCCTGGAGGCTTTTCGACTGGCGGAGGCGGCGAGTCCGGCGCTAGGCTGGAAGGTCGCTGATTCGAATTGAGTTTGCCGGGTGCGGTTCATCGGCCGGAGTGTCCGAGACCTCCAATTCGAATCACCGATTCCTATCGCGTGGCCAGGGCCTCGGGAAATACCTTTTCCCCGTTTGACGCCATACTTGACCCCTACTACCCTTCAAACATGGCCACATTGACCATCGAACTTCCTTCGCAAAAGTCACAAACGGCCTTTAACCTGCGCCGCTGGGCCGAAGTCCTCGATGACCCCAACCTCGCCAAAGTTGTCGGCCGCATTGAGACGGATCGTCATGGACAAATCATTATGAGTCCTCCTCCTGCCGCCAGCCACGGTGGATATCAACTCGAAATCGGATCCCTGCTCCGGCAACTCATCGCTGAGGGACGCGCTTCCACGGAATGCCCTATTTCCACGGCCGACGGAGTCCGCGCTGCGGATGTCGCCTGGGCTTCCCCGGAGTGCCTTCGCCATCTCGGCAATCGCGTTTGCTACCCGCGTTGCCCGGAAATTTGCGTTGAAGTCCTTTCTCCAAGAAACACCCGTGCAGAAATCGAAGAAAAAAAGCGCCTCTATTTCGATGCCGGAGCCCGTGAGGTCTGGATCTGCTCGCCAACTGGTTTTCTGACCTTCTACGATCTTGAAGGTTCAATTCCTGCCTCCAAACTTTGCCCCCAGTTTCCCAAACGCATAAAACTGAGATAAAAGACGCTTTTGGCCCAGCCGGGGCGGATGTCACCAACTCCGGCTTATCGCTCATTGACGACGCCCGCAATTGTCCATGTGGAGCTGGATCACCAAAATCAGTTCGCCAAAGCGCAAATTCGTCTCGCCCATCCGCGCTTTCCATCGAGTTGTGAAGAATCCTGAAGGGCCCGACATTGCAGATTGCGCATCAGCCCATCCGGCGCTCACATATCCTAAATGCCCCGAATGTCTTCAAAAGCTAAAGCGGCCGTAGTGGTGATCGCCATTGTGGCGGTCGTCGCGGTGATGATTTTTTGGGCGAGGCCGGGGCCGGCAACTCCGAATTCACCGGTCCCGTTGCGCGAACTCATCGAGAAGAGCGATCTTGTTGTTTACGCTCGAGTCTTGAAGATCGAAACTCCTTCGGCGCCGCTGGCTTCCTCGACTAATCGTTGGGCCGAAAAAGCGCGAAGCCTTTTGCCCAAGCGCGAAAAACCGATGGCGATCGCGCATCTGGGGGTGATGCAAACCGTGAAGGGGCGTCCTGTCGAGAAGGTCATTGTGAATGTCCCGGCCACCGTGACCTATCCTCCTCCGCGGCTGGATCGAGACTCCGGCCATGTGCTGGCGTTTCTGTCCAGACAGGGCGGGGAGTACCGCCCGGTTGCGTTTAAATACGGGACCAAAGTGGTTAGCCGCAGGCAGGCGGATATCCTATTGCGGTGGATTTCAGAATTTGTCGCCACTGATAAACTAGCCCAGCCGGAGCGCGAAACCGAGCGCGACGATTGGCTGGTCCGGCTTATTGAAGACCCGGAGTGGCGTTGGGACGGCGCCGCCAGTTGGATGGATCTGGAAAAGCCGGGCGAAGCAGTCAAAAAACTTCCGCCGAACCTGGCGAAGCGAATCGAGGCGGTGGCATTCCGGGAGGAGCCTTTGGCCGCCGGCGACGAATTGCTCTTAAGGGAGCTTGCTGTGGCGCGGCCTAAGGAAGCCACACGCCGCCTGCTCAGTTATTTTCAGCTCGCGGCGCAACCCGGCCCTCTCCCGCAACCATGGCGTTGTTATGGCGCCATGGAGTTGTTGATCCAAATTGCCGGTATGCCCGCGACATTCAGGAATGAATTCGTAAAGGCGCCCTATCCCGACTTCAGTTCCTCACACGCGCGGGCAGGCTTTATCCGCACGTACTTGCCTGCGATTGAAGCCAGGTTGAAAGAAAAAGCTCTCGTGGATTGATTTTAAGAGCGGGAATATGGCCAACAAAAAAGGCGGCCTCACGAAGCAAGGCCACCCGTTCGTGTCGGGGAACCCGGTGGGAACCCCTGGCACGCTGAAAAGATATTACATCGCGCCGGCGTGTTCACAACTCGGGTTCACCCCCTATTTGGGCCCCCGCACCGGGGATGCTGGCGCCTTAATCGGAAGTCATGACAAAATCTCAATGGGAACTGACAAACTCCCTCACATCGTTCGGATCCACAAAAATAAACCGGCGCGCGCCGGAAGGTGTTTGGATGAGGCCCACCGGTTTGCCGGGAAAAAGGGCGAACAATTCCGCGTCCGAGATGGTCGCGATGGGTCGCGAATGATCCGTGGAAAAGGCCAGGCCGGGAATAACGCGGTTTTCAAGGATAAGCGAGGGATCGATCGGTTTCGTCACCAAAATGGAAACGGTCTCGCGTGCCGACGGGATCGCCGCCGCCGGCCGGGTTTCTAGTTGTCGCAGGCTGAAAATCGATCCGGCGGTGAGCGCAATCGCCGCCGCCATCGCAAGCCAGACGGCTTGGCGGCGCATGCGCAGGCGGCGCGCTTCGCGCCCGACCCGCGCTTGCAATGCGTCGCGAAAGGACGAGTAGTCGCCTTCATCGAGTGTGTCTTTGAGCAAATTGGGTTTCATATCAGGATAGTTTTTTAAGGATGGCGGCGCGCAGTTTTTTACGGATGCGCGCGAGCCTGGATTCAACCGCCTTGCGGGAAATGTTTTCTTCCGCGGCCAGGTTCAACTGGGATGTGTCGTCGAAATAATATCGTTCTACAATGTCGCGTTCCGTTGCGGGAAGTTCACTCACGGCTTCGTTAAGCGCTTGGATGAGGATGTTGTCCGGTTGCGGTGTCGCCAGGGTCTCCGGCATGTCATCCGTGATAATGCGCCGCTTTTGTTTCCGGCAAAGATCGACGTAACAGTGGCGCGCAATTATTGTGAGCCAGCGCCAGCAATCTTCATCTGTTTCCATCCGCTGCATCTTGCGAATGGCCTTGATCATGGCATTGGAAAGGGTCTCACGCGCCGACTCTTCGTCGCCATGGCTCAGCACAACCAAATATCGGAACAACCGATCGCAATAGGTTTCGAAAAACTCACGCGCCGCGGCCTCATTGCCAAGGGAGGCGGCCTTGGTGATTTCCGGAACCCGCGAAGGAAATGGAATGACCGCTGGACGCAAGTCCTCCGCGCCATCGGGCCGTCCCACGAACGTCATTGGCAAGGTGTTTACGGTGGGGCCTGTCATGGATTGGGGCGCGCCTCACCGCCCCCAGGCGCCGGCTGCCTGGGCGCCTTGCGACTGCCCGTCGAATTGCCGGTCATCGTGGAATTGAGCTGGGCTATGACCTGATCGACAGCTTCGATTTGATCGACGGGGCCCCGCACGATCAAAAGTTTGGTTTCCTGGTGAAACTTCATGGATCCTCGCTGGTCGGAAGTGTGTTTCAACCGTTTTAGAAACTGCTTGTTCTGTTGCTGGTTGAAGATTTGCGGGACTGGCCCATTGATTAAGTCCCAGGCTCCGTTGATGAGGCTGTTGATATCCTCAATGGTATATTTCTCCAGGACCGGTTGGAGATTGTAAACGCGGCAAACCTTGGCCGGAGTTTCGGAGTTGGGCCGTGTTCTTGCTGATAGCAATGTCCATATCTCGGCATCCTGCTGCTCCTCACCTCCAAACGGTCCGCGCCGCCCGCCCGGGCTCGGCACTTTGACCTGCGTCCACTGCGCTTCACCCGATGGGCTTAATAAAACATTGACGGTGCTAAAAACTTGTCCGGCTGTCACGTCGCGCAAATTAAATGGAGGTATCTCGACATCCTGGGCATCCGGATGAATGACCGTATTTGGCTCAAATCCAGCGGCTGTGGAAATAATCCTGACTAATAGTTCTGGTTTGCCGCCATCGAATTCAATGTTAAATCGCCCTGCGGGGTTTTTAACGGCGGAAGGAACTGTTGTAGCGGTATGGCCCGGTTGTTGTGCGGCCGCGTTTAAGACCAGAATCAACATCGCTGTCATTAAGAAAATGGTTCGTTTCATATACTTTGATAAACGCTTACTTTTCAAAAATCCCTCACCCTTTTTTTGATTCTCAGGCGGTTCACAACAGAATTTAATCAAGAGACGCAGAAGCACGGAGCAGAAAGCAGCCGGTGAAGGGTTATTTAGGGAGGCTGAATGTGGCAAAGAGTGAGACACGAGCTTTAAGGCTACAAGGCAGGAAAACCGGCGTTTAGATCGCCCCGACGGTTTTGCGGCGGTTGACGTGACGCCAGTTGTACGTAAGCTCACGGGTCTTTGTTTTAAATGCTGACTATTTCTGGAGTTGCCAAAGGGTATGGCGGGCGGACGTTGTTCGAAAACGCCACGTTGCAGGTGAATCGCGGGGATCGCATTGGACTGGTGGGGCCCAATGGAGCGGGGAAATCGACCTTGTTCGGCTTGATCCTCGAGGAGGAATCGCCGGATGAAGGGACGATTACCTTCCAACGCGGCATCTCGGTCGGATTTTTGCCGCAGGAAAGCGCTCCGGCCGGGGATGAAACGGTCTTGGAACTGGCCATGTCCATATCGGATGAGATGCGGTCGTCGCTCAAGCGCCTGAAGGCTGGCCCGCAGGGGGATGATGATCACGATTTTCACGAGGCGCAGGCCGCCTTTGATGAACTGGGCGGATACCAAATTGAATCGAAGGCCAAACAGATTCTCGCTGGATTGAGTTTCCGGCAAAAGGATTTCGAACGCCCGGCGCGTGAGATGAGCGGCGGCTGGGTCATGCGCGCGCACCTGGCCCGGCTGCTAGTGCAGGAACCGGATTTGTTGATGCTCGACGAGCCGACGAACCATTTGGATTTGGAGGCGTTGCTCTGGTTCCAGGATTATTTGCAGGGTTATCCGGGCGCGATCCTGATGATCTCCCATGATCGCGAGTTTTTGAATCAGTTGGTCGGCAGCATCGTCGAAATTCGCCTGACGAAATTGATTCGGTATCGCGGCAATTACGACGAATACCTGACCCAGCGCGCGGCTGCTGAAGAACAATTGGTTGCCGCGTATAATAATCAGCAGCGCGAGATCGCGCATCTGATGGATTTCGTGACGCGCTTTCGCGCCAAGGCTTCCAAAGCCGCCCAGGCGCAAAGCAAACTCAAGCAGATCGAGCGGATGGATCGCATCGAAGCCCCGCCGGATGAGGATGCCAAAATCAAGTTCCGCTTTCCACAGCCAGCCCGGAGCGGTTTGAAGGCAATTACGCTGAAGAATATTCATCAGGCTTACGGCAGCAATGTGGTCTATGCGGGCATGGATTTTGAAGCGGAACGTGGGGAACGAATGGTATTGGTCGGACCGAATGGCGCCGGGAAATCAACGCTGCTAAAAATCCTCGCCGACGCCATTCCGTTTCAAAGCGGCGAACGCATCCTCGGGCACAACGTGCGTTGCGGCTATTTCGCCCAGTATCGCCAGGACACCCTTGACGTGACGCGAACCGTTTTGGAAGAAGCGATGGACACGCCGGCCCGCATCACCGAACAAACGGTGCGAACGATCCTCGGAACATTTTTATTCCGCGGCGATGACGTCTTTAAAAAAGTGAGCGTCCTGAGCGGCGGCGAGAAAAGCCGGCTCGCCCTGGTGAAATTGCTGTTGGACCCGCCGAATCTATTGTTGATGGACGAGCCCACGACGCATTTGGACATGCCGAGCATCGACGCTTTGGTTTATGCGCTCGAACAATACGAAGGGACGCTGATTTTCATTTCCCACGATGTTTATTTCATTCGCGAGATCGGAAACAAGGTAGTCCACGTCAACGCGGGCAAATTGACGCATTACGCGGGGGATTATCAGTATTACCTCGATAAGACCGCCGCCACGTCGGCGCGCGCGGCGCTGACGGCAGGCTCCAGCCAGAAGCCTGAAGCCCGTGAGAAAAAAGGGCCGCGCACCAAGGAACAGAAACGGCTCGAAGCCGAAGAGCGCCAGGCGAAATCCGCCGAACGAAAAAAACGCCAGGACGAAATGACACGGCTGGAAAAAGGAATCGCGGATTTGGAAGCGCGCCAGGCCGAGCTGACGATGGCGCTGGAAAGTCCAGACACGTATTCCAAACATGGCTCCGCCCAGGGAATCAATCGTGAATTATCCGGCGTGATCGATGAACTGGCCACCATGACGGCCCATTGGGAACAAGCCGCCCAGCGCCTGGCCGAATTCGAAAAAGGCTCTTAGCCGGGGCCATTTCCTAAGGCACAAACACGCGTGAGCGCTAACCGGAAACCCGCCCTCGGTTTCATTTTTGTCACGCTGCTCCTGGACATCCTCGGGATCGGTTTGATCATTCCCATCCTGCCGCTGTTGATTGAATCATTCGTCGGCGGCAATGTCAGCAACGCCTCCCGAACATACGGATTGCTCGGCGCCTTGTACGCGCTGATGCAGTTTGTTTGCGCGCCGATTTTGGGCAGCCTCTCCGACCGATTCGGACGCCGGAAAGTGATCCTTGGATCGTTATTCGGATCGGCCCTCGACTACGTGTTGCTCGCCTTCGCGCCGTCGCTTGGCTGGTTTTTTGTCGGACGCGTCATCGCCGGCATCACCGGCGCGAATTATTCGGCCGCAATGGCCTACATTGCCGACATCAGTCCACCTGAAAAACGCGCGGCCAATTTTGGCGTTATCGGCGCCGCCTTCGGAATCGGCTTCATTGCGGGCCCGGCTTTGGGTGGGTTGCTCGGAGCGAGCGCGGGATTGCGTGCTCCCTTTATCGTTGCGGGCGCATTGACCTTGGCGAACTGGCTTTATGGATATTTCGTGCTGCCCGAATCCCTGGCCGCGGAAAATCGCCGGGAATTTTCCTGGAAACGCTCCAACCCCGTTGGAGCATTGCTCGCCTTTCGCGAACACCCGGCGGCCCCTGGCTTAGCTGCCACTTACTTCCTATTGCAACTCGCCCACCAGGCTCTCCCGGGAACCTGGGTGCTTTATACGGCCTATCGATATCATTGGACGCCGTTTCAAACCGGTTTGTCGCTGGCTGTGGTGGGATTGACCGCCGGGGTTGTGCAGGCGGGGTTGACGCGCGTGGTCGTGGCGCGGTTGGGCGAAAAGAAAACCATTTTGCTGGGAATGTCCATTTCGACCCTGGCCTACATCGGCTACGCCTCCGCCACGCAAGGTTGGATGTTGTATGGAATCCTGATGTTCGGTTCGCTCGCCGGGGTGACGATGCCGACTGTGCAGGGAGTCATCTCGCGGCAAGCCCGCGCCGATGAACAGGGCAGCGTGCAGGGCGCGCTGGGAAGCCTGGCCAGCATCACCGGCATCATCGGGCCGCTGATTGTGAGTTCGCTGTTCGGATATTTCATCAGCGCGCGCGCGCCTTTTCACGCCCCGGGCATGCCATATTATTTCAGCGCGTCGCTAGTCACGCTGGCTATGGCGGCGTCGGTGGTGGCGATGAGGAATATTCAACCGTTGCCAAAACCCGACGAACGAAGCGCCCGGTCCGCGTGATCGGATTCCCCAATGGAAAACAGGCGATCGGAAATGTCGTTTAACGCCAAGCGGGTCGCGTGGAAACGTTCCGAGAGCTGCTCGAAGATCGGCCCGAGTTCGTAACGCTGCGCAAGCCGATGATCGCTGGCGACGCGGAAGTTCGCGCTGCCGATCTCCTCGTAATAACTCATGTTCGGAAACCCGCGTTTCTCCGCGCGATGCAAAATCCGCTGCGGAAACACGCCGGAAAGAAACAGCGAATGGTTCCCGATATGCGCGCGAATGCTGAAACTCGTGCGATCATCGGCCGTTTGGAGCGCCGCCAGCATTTCAAAAAAATATTCGAGACTGTTTTTTTGGCCCGGCAGGAGCATCCGCGAACGCTCCTGCAGCGCGTATTCGGACAGGACTTCCGCGACATAATCCGCCACTTCGCGATCTTCGATGCCGGCGCGCCGAAAGACATTTCGCACCATGACATAAAAGTATAAATGACTGGAAACGCGCAGGCAGCCGCGATGCTCCAGGAGCGCATGAAACAGATGTTCATCGTCCAGAATCAAATCACGCGTGTCAGGATCGGCGAGCAGGCCGACGAGGCAATCAGTTCCACCGGGCCGTCGCTGCAGCGCGCCGGTGATAAAGTCTATATCCTCGGAAGTGAACTGGATGCGGCAGTTAGGCAATATGACTTTCATATTGGAAAAGGAGCGGTGAAGACCGGTTTGAGGCCGGCCGCGAAAGGCGATTTTTGCCCGCGCGTCATGGCAAGGTTTCAAACAGCACAAGCCGTGCCTGTCTTAACATGGAGATCTTCTTCGCATTTCCAACCGATTTTGTAAAAAAGGGCCTTACTGAAAACGCCTTCGGTAAAAAGGATGGAAGGCAAATCAAGGAAAACTCCGGGCTTCGATCAAATCGCCAAAGTCCAATCCTCTGCAACAATGAGAAATCCCTTCCTGCTCACCACCATGAAAAATTCCGATCCGGCGCATCGGTATAGATAGCTCCCATTTGGGCGGTGGAAAGAAACCTGTAGAACTGCCCGTGGCCGTCGCCAAAAAGAATCACCATCCGATTTTTCCCCTTATAATTATGCCACTGGCCTCGCGGCTGCGAGACATCACGATTCGCGAGCCAAATCCAGTCGCCCTGGATGATCTTCGTGTCGGGCTTGAGCGCGACCTCGGCTCCGCGAATCGATTTTACGGAAGGATCGCCGCGCGACCCGCAGACGATCGCCACCTTGTAATAGACGGTTGACCACATCGTAACGTAACTGTTCCCATATTGAAGGTAGGCGTTGGTGCAGTTGACTCCGCGACCCGCCAGCGACCAGTAATCCCCTTTATCCGAAGGGCAGCGGAAAACCTCGTAGCCGCCGGAAATATAGATGTTCAACGGACGATTGGTGGCGGCTGTGTAAACATCGTACGTTCCATCCTTGCCGCCCGTCGAAGCCCAATCATTGATCGCGGGATAAAAATCGCTGTTGTCATCCACATACATCTGAAACGCCTTGCCGATCTGGCTTTGGTTGTTGACGCATTTAATCCCAAGGGACTTTTGTTTCGCCGCCGAAAGCGCCGGGAGAAGAAGGCTGGCTAGAATGGCGATGATTGCAATCACCACGAGGAGTTCAATCAACGTGAAGGCGCGGGAGGTAATTGAATGCTTTTCAAGCGTCACCGCCCACAACAATGACGCTGTTCGGGCAAAAGGGTAAGTGGAATTTGATAGGACATGGCGATCTTAAGAGGTTATGCGACGACCGCGTATCGCTGGGCGAGAGGAACGTTCTCTAAGGCTGCGCCTGCTCGCTGGGTGTGGTCAGTTTGGCGTCGACGTCCAATTGAATTTGGGTCCCATCCGCGGAAAGAACCGGCGCCACTTGTATTTGCTGCGATCCGGAGGGCGAGGTTCCGTTCGCGCTCTGTCGGGTTCCGGCGATGCTCATGTTTCCTTTGGACCCAGAGAGGATCGTTAGACGCGGGGTGGAGATAATATTGACGCCGGGAGTTTTTTCCCACGCGGCCATCATCGCGTTCATCTGCTCGGGGGTGAGCGTGAATTGCTCGCCTGGGTTCCCCTGCGCCTCTTTCAATTTGTTGGCCAGTTCTTCGGACATCTCGACCATTTTTGCGGCCACCGTCAGGGAATTGGTTCCCTGTTCGGTGATGGTGGGAGTCAAAAAGGTATAAGTGACGGTGTTGCTTCCGCTGGGCCAGCCGCCCACGACCAAGCTGTCTCCAGGCGGAAGGGCCGCCGCCGCCTGGGCGCTAAAATGTTGGGGCTCACCGAATTGCCCGGGGGCGCCCGGTTGTTGGCCCCTGGCGCGGGCTTGCGCGGAATTAGCCGCCATTTGGGCGGCTTTGGCCGTAGCGGCGGCAGTTGCAACCTGTTGCTTCAAACTGGTCACCTCGCCCCGCAATCGGATCGCCTCACGCTGCTCCGTCCGCAGCCGTTCCACCTCCTGGGCGCTGACCTCCCGTTCCGCTTCAGGAGGCTGCAATTCCGCCACTCGGGCCGCCAACTCATTGGTCGAAGCGCGCGCGGTTTCGAGTTCCGCCAGCAGGGAGCTGGCATGCTGGCGCTCCCCGAAATAAAGCATTCCGAGGATTCCCACTGCGATCACAGCAACGCCGATGGCGACCTTACTCATATCCAATCGAATCGATGCAAATCATCCGCCACAACTTCCGACAGTCAATCACGGATCGATTATGAGAGCGCGGTCAATTGCCGATCGTAGCGCAACGGCTGAGCTGTTCTGGCAACTCCTTTTTTAGGCTGGGGCGGGGGTCCGGTAAGGGCTGCCCCGTTTGCGCAGTTGCTCCAGGTAACGGGCTGATGGCTGGCGTTTCGCTGCATCCAAACACCTCCCGGGTTTGCGCATAAAGAGGAATTCTACATGACCGCCACGAGCATTGAAATCGCCGCGCTGGGCGCTGAGAAATCCCGGATTACATTGACGGCCGTTGGGTTTCGGCCGGGCTTGGCCTATGACGAATTATACAAACATTTCCGCTGGGGCGACGCTTACACGCTGGATAAATTGCGTTTGTATCTGGAGACCGGACCTTCCTCCGCGCCAGTGGAATTAAAGGAGGTAAAAGACTTTGACGGGAAGAAGGGCGGCCCATAACGCGATGATTGGGTGGATCGCGGACGCGATTTTTCGGGCCGGTCAATTTTATTTCGTCGCCTGTAGCGGCTCGCCAGAGATTGTAAACCGCCGTTTTCCGTAGGATTCAACCCTCTGTTACCTTCAAAGCATCTTCGAGGACTGGAATCACCAGTTGATCTTTCTTCCGATTCGCCGCTCGTTTACTTGCTAAAATTCGTTCCAACCGCAGCGCGGGGATCTTCACCCCTGCCAATGGAAGCTCGACGTGTGCCTTAAACTCTTCTTCAAACTTCCCCAAACCATCCATTCGCAGGACCAAATCGAAAAGCTCAATACCCCCTCCCGCCAACATCGGCGGATTGAGATTAAACGGCGGAACATAACTCGCTCCCACTTCTTTCAACGCCTCACGAAATGCTGGATCGTGTAAATCCTCAACCCACAAATCCACATCTTGCGTCACCACCGGCGCCCCCTGGAGCGCCGCAGCGGAAAGACCGACCACCATAAAGCGCGCCCTCCGATTTACGAGTGCCTTCAAAAAGGCCGCCTCCGCGTTACTTAATTCTGGCGCCGCCACGCAACAAACTCCTCGCCAAGCGTTCCTCCGGCGGCATCTCCAGCAAAATCAATGTATGCCGGACATTGTCTGGATCCGCTTCTGGATGCTTCTCCAGTACAGCCTTCACCCTGGCCGCTAATTTCGCGGCCCAATCCAGATTTTTCTGCTCGTCCCGCAGTGTCATTACCTCTCGATCCTACTTGGACCCACGCGAATCCGCCACACCTTCCCGACTCGGCGCCCCTCAATATTTTTGTTCACGCCACTCGTGAACGGTCATTTTGTGCGAATTCTTCCATCCGGCGTGTCCGTCAAAATACATGAGATTTGGACCCCACGCATGCCGTGACGCGGCCACGCGACGTTCGATGTTGAGCGCGGCCGTGGCGGAAGTGGACATATACGGCAAATGGTTCTGGGACCAGACATCGTTCAGGGCCTCCGATCCGACAATATTCGTGCTCGTAAAGAGCGGACGCCAGGCGCCGTTTTCGTTGTCCGCCAGGTAGATGGTTTCGGTGGGTTGTTGGATTTTGGCGATCGTATTGAGGCCGTTGACTTCAAACCCAACCAGGTCTTTGGGGGAACTGAATTGCCAGGCATTCACCACGTAGCAGAGCCGTTGTTGTTTGTTTGGGTAACTGGGGCAGGTGTAAACCTGAATGCGGCCGTATTGATCCTGGCGAGCGCTTTTCCCTCCCAGCAGGGGAATGAAAACCTGCCACCAAAAGGGCTGGTTGCCGCGCGGAATGAGCCCATTGTTGTCATCCGAATAGAGCTGCATGGCCAAACCCACCTGCTTTAAATTGTTATGACAGGCGGTCTTTCGGCCCTTCTCTTTCGCTTTCCCCAACGCCGGCAAAAGCATTGCCGCGAGAATGGCGATGATCGCGATCACCACCAGCAATTCGACCAGCGTGAATCCGCTGGTTCGGAGAGGCGCCATTTGGAGCGGCTTGAACATGGAATCGCGAAAAATTACCGCGAGCTGCAACCTTCCGACAAGGATAATGCCCGCGGGTATGATCACCCGGTCTCGCCGCAGCGCAGGCATTCTTGCCCGCGCGGCGGGCTGCGGCTTGGATTCGGCTCTTCGAAAATTTTACACTCGCGCCGGCACGATGACGAAGGGCACTCCGTCGCGACAGAATATCCTCTGCAAGGCGAACACAGCGTAATTATGGAGCCACCGTGTCCAAATCGTTTCACGAGCGCACGCTAATTGGCCTCCGAACAACACGGCGCCGGGATTCTCGGCGATGAGGTTTTTTCCAATCTCTTCCAAAGCGCCGACCACATCGTGGCTCACCTCCGTCAACGTCTCCGATGCGAATCCCTGCGATCGGGCGAAACTCGCATAACGTTCGGCGGCTTTCGTTGTTTCCTGCCGCAGACGCTCCAATTCCTCTGCGCCCTTGAAACTCCCCGCATCCACGGCGCCGATCTGCACAAAAATGAACTTCCCAAACGTCTCCGGAAACAACCTTGGAATGCCGAGGAAGGTATGCATGCCGAGTCCATTAAAGCCATTGACCAGCACGATGGCGGTCCGCCCTTTGGTCCTCGCCGTTATTGTGCCTGGCTCAATCGAGCGTTCGGTCATCGCCATCAGCGTTTCCAGCCGTTGCAAAGCCTGGTGCGCATTCCGATAATGCCGGCGGATCAGGAATGCGGTTAAGGCGACCGCGCCCGTGATCAACAAGGTGACCCAGCCGCCTTCCCAGAATTTAACAAAGCAGAGAGAGGCCAATATAAAGGTGGTGGCCGCGAGGCCGATGCCGTTCACCGCCAGCTTCCGCCCCCATCGCGGCTCGGCCGCGCGATGCTTCCACCAATGCCGCACCATCCCCAATTGAGACATCGAAAAGGTGATGAACACGTTGATGCTGTAGAGAACCACCAACAATCCCACCGATCCCCGCGTCACTAACATGGCCAGCAGCGCTGAGCCGCCCATTAACAAAATGCCATTCTGTGTCACGAACCGGTCGCTCAACGTTGCGAACCGGGCCGGAAACCAGCGATCCATGGCCATATTTGCGAGTACGCGTGGACCATCCAGGAAACCAGCTTGGGCGGCGATAAACAGCAGCGCGGTGGCAGAAAGCATGCCGATCGTTACAAACCATCGTCCAGCCTCCGTCGGCCAGTCGGCTGTGATTTTCTGGAACAAGACTGCGTTCAAAGTCTTCCCGTTCACCGGTTCGACCGCATACAGCAGGTACGCCAGCATCAGCCCAAAGACCGTGACGGCCAGCGACACGCCCATATATGTCATCGTGCGTTTTCCAGTTTCCGTCCGCGGTTCCCGCAGGATGGGCAAACCATTGCTCACCGCTTCGATGCCCGTAAACGTTCCCGCGCCCATGCTGTAAGCGCGCAATATCACCGCGAACATCCCAAGCCAGCCTAGTTCCGCATGAGCGCCCTGGACGTCGGCCGCCGTTCGCGACGCGATGGCCGGCACATCGCCGGCATGCGTGAAAATACCCGATAAAATGGCGATGGCATGCGTCGCAATGAACAGGAAAAAGACTGGAGCCCACAGGACGACCGATTCCCTCACCCCGCGCAAATTCAGCATGGTCAGGAAAACAACTCCGGCCGCGCCGAAGGCCAGTTTCCAGTCCAACCATTCCGGTCCAAGAAGCGAAAATAATGCATCCGCTCCGCTCGCGACCGAGATTGTGATCGTTAAGACATAATCCACCAGCAACGCGGAGCCGGAGACGACACCTGCCGCCCGCGAAAGCAATTTGCTGGCGACCAGATACCCGCCGCCGCCGGACGGAAACAGTTCTATGATCTGCCGATAACTCGCGCAGATAATCGTGATGGTGGCCACGGATGCGAGCGCCACAAAAATGCTCAGGCTGGTATGCCCCCCCAAAGCCTTGAACGTCTCTTCCGGCCCGTAGCACGACGATGACAAACCGTCGGCTCCAAGTCCCACCCACGCGAGCGCGGCCACCAGGGAAACCTTATGGAATAAATGTTGATCCTTTAAGTCGCGCGGCCTTCCGATAAACAAACGTTTAAACAACGCCTGCACACTCCAACTTTTCATAACATCCCGTCAAACAACAGCATGCCGCCACCCGCGGACACACGTCCGCGAAAGCGGTTTTAAAATCGGGGAACATGGAGACCCGCCACACGGCGGGGCAGAGGTTCGCCCTCCCAGATGCCGACGAGGTTAGCTGACGGGCTAAGTCCTGAAAGTGACCTCACCAGCGGTTCACGCTGATGTGCGCCCCATCCCGGATCGCTCCAGGAATTGGTTCCCCCGCGCCGGCTTGCAGGAAGGCAAACCGGCTTAGGCTGCTTTCGCTAATGTAGGTCATTGGATTCCAAAATATCAACCTGAAATGGAACTAACCCATGATAAGCCCTTTTCAAGACGGCACATTCCTTGACTCGCTTGAGTTGCGCCGGATCGTCAAAGCGGTTTGAATCGAGGGCATGCGATTGGGAATGCTGGCGCGTTGCGATGCGACGGAACTGGACAAAGTTCAGCGTCTCGGCCTCCGCTGTTTTGAGTGGGTTCGTTTCGAAGACAGCCCGTGCGGCACGCGGCACGACGATTGGAAATCAGGGGCGACGGCAATCGCCGGGGAAGCGAAACGGCGCGACCTGCGCATTTCCGCCATCGCCGCGTGGTATCGCAACACGCTGGATCCAAAACAATCCGACACCGCCCGGAGTGTCATGGAACGCGCGATTGACGTCGCCGCGCATCTGGGCATTCGCACGGTCGGAGCCTTCACCGGCGCGTTAATCGATACAACCATCGATGAACGGGGCGGGGGGCCTGTCTATGCCCTGGCCGAAAAAAGCATTCCGACGGCGGCGAAATTCTGGCGCCCGATCGCTCAACGCGCTGGCGACCTCGGCGTTCGCATCGCTTTCGAACATTGCCCTCAGGGCCAATGGCATCAACCCATCGCGCACTGGAACCTCGCCGGTCAACCAGCCCTCTGGCCGCAACTCTTCGACGCCATCGGCCTCGACAATGTCGGCATCGAATGGGACGCCGGCCATCTGGTCTGCCAAATGATCGATCCCCTGCAAAACATCCGCGAATTCGGCAAACGCATCTTCCATGTCCACGCCAAGGACGGATGGATCAACGAACCGTTGCTCCGCCGCTATGGCCTTTGCCATCCCGGTGTCGCTGAACATCGCTTCCCCGGTTTGGGCCAGTCGAATTGGGCGCAAATTGTGCATGAACTGATCCGCGCCGGTTATGATTCGGACCTCAATATCGAAGGCTGGCACGACCCAATCTATCGCGATCGCCTCGAAGAAACCGGGCTCCGCATCGCCAAACAAACCCTCGAACCTCTCATTATCGGAACCGAATAAAGATCATGATCGTCGTTCAGGAATTGACAAAGGTGTTTGGCTCTCAGGTCGCGGTTGATCATCTTTCGTTTGAAATCCCGGCCGGAAAAATTGTCGGCTTCCTGGGCCCGAACGGCGCCGGAAAATCGACAACGCTTAAGATGCTGACCGGCATGCTGCAACCCACTTCCGGACAGGCCACCATTTGTGGTTTGGATTTACAAAAAGATACCCTGGAGGTGAAGCGTAACATCGGATTTGTTCCCGAATCCGGAGCCGTCTTCGAATCTCTGACCGGCCTGGAATATCTGGAGATGGTCGCCGCTCTGTATGGCATTCCCAAGAGCGCCGCTCTCGAACGGATCCGGCAATTCATCACTTTTTTCGATCTTAGTTTTGAAACGCTCACCGATAAATTGCTCGGCGCTTATTCCAAAGGCATGCGCCGCAAAGTGGTTATCACTTCCGCCTTATTGCATAATCCGCCCGTGGTCTTTTTTGATGAACCGCTTGATGGCCTGGATGCCAACGCCGCCGTCGGTTTCAAAGCATTGATTCAAACGCTGGCCCGTGAAGGCAAAACGATCGTTTATAGTTCGCATATCCTCGATGTGGTCGAGCGCGTCTGCGACCGGGTCATCATCATCGACAAGGGAAAGCTTCTCGTGGACGGCAAACCGGATCAATTGGTCGCCGAGCGAAACGCAGGCACTCTCGAAAAGCTTTTCACACAACTGACGGGCGGCGCCGAACTGGAACGCAAAGCGGAGGATTTTGCCAGAACCTTCCGGCAATCATGATCGCGGCGCCATCCCCATCCAAAGCGCTCCGGCGGATTTTTTTGACCGTTTTCCTGCGCGGCCGATCCGCGCGCGGCCTGCAGAAAGACAACGCCCCGAAATCGATCGGAGCGAAGCTCGCATGGACGCTCTTTTTCTATGCGCTGTTTGGTTGTTTCTCCATTTACTTCAGCTTTCAATCTGTCTTCGCTCTCTCGGTCTATTTGCATGCTTCGACTCTGATGTTCATTGGGATGTTCGTCGCCTCCTCCGCCGGCGAAGCGCTTTTTAATAAAGAGGAAGCGGATATTCTTTTGCATCGTCCCGTCACTCCCAGGGCTTTGCTATGGGCAAAATTCAGTGTGATCGTCCAAATCTCCCTCTGGCTGGCCGGAGCCTTCAACCTGTCAGGATTCATCGCGGGCGGCTTCAATGCCGGGTGGCGCTTCCCGCTGGCCCATGCCGCTTCGACGGTCATGGTGGCCCTTTTTTGCGTCGGCCTGGTCGTCGTCACTTATCAACTCTGCCTGCACTGGTTTGGCCGGGAACGTCTCGATGGCTTGATCACAACGATGCAAACAATCATGTCCATCCTCATCGTTATTGGGAGTCAGTTGGGTCCCCAATTCTTGATGCGCACCAGGACTGACTTGAACGGGATGCTTCAATCGAAGTGGATTTTTTTTCTTCCTCCTGCCTGGTTCGCCGGTTTTGACGATGCTCTGGCCGGAAGTCATTCCGGAATTTCCTGGATCATGGCCGCGCTCGCCGTAACCGCGACGGGTGTTGTCCTCTGGGCTGGCTTCGGAACGCTGGCCCGTGATTACGCGGCCGGCTTGCAAACTCTTCAGGAAACTACACCCAACAAAACCGCAAGCCGCGCGCGTGGGCGGTTTTTGGAACGTCTCGTGAATGCGCCGCCGCTTCGATGGTGGCTGCGCGATTCAATCACACGCGCGGCTTTTCTGCTTTCCACCTCTTATCTGGCGCGAGACCGTGACGTTAAGCTTCGCGTTTTCCCCGGCCTGGCTCCCATGTTGATGATGCCGATTATTTTTCTCATGCCCAATCGAGGCGACTTGATGAGAGGCGGATTTGGGATCGCCTTTGTCGGGGCCTACCTTGGCCTGCTGCCCATGATCGGAATTGGTTTCTTAAAATATTCGCAACAATGGGCCGCCGCCGATATTTTTCGCGCGGCGCCCATTGCGGGACCGGCCCCTCTCTGTCACGGGGCGAGAAAAGCCATGATTTTCATCATCGTTGTTCCAATCGTCATTATTCTCGCGATTGTCGCCATCGTTTTTGGCTTCAAGCCAGACGCCTTGAAAATGCTCCTTCCCGGAATCATCATCTTTCCTGTCCTGGCGATGATCCCTTGTGTTAGTGGAGAGGCGGTTCCACTATCGGAGCCGCCGGAAGAAGCAAAACAGGCTGGTCGCACCCTGCAAATGTTCGGTGTCATGGCCCTGGCTCTGGCGATCGCCGCCGCCGCCGTGGCCGCCAATGGATTGGGATTCTTTTGGTGGTTCCTGGGCGCCGAAGCCGTTATGGCGGCACTCATTCACAAGTGGATGCGCTTCCGGTGTTCCAAACTTGGCTGGTCGTCCATCGAAAACCCGAAAGTCTGAAAAGTCGTATCGATGCACAAAGTCGCAACCCTCGATCAGCAATTCGTCTGGCATCCGTTCACGCAGATGCGCGAATGGCTCGGCGTTGAACCGATCGTAATCGAATCCGGCAGTGGGGCGACGCTTCGCGATGTTCATGGACGGGAATACATTGACGCGAATTCCTCCATCTGGACCAACCTTCACGGACACCAACACCCCGCCATCAATCGCGCCATTCGCAGGCAGCTTGGCAAAATCGCCCATTCCTCCGCCCTCGGTTTTGCCAATGAGCCAGCCTCGCTGCTGGCGGAACAACTTTGCAAAAAGACGCGTTTCCCCAAGGTCTTTTTCTCCGATGACGGTTCAACCGCGATGGAAGTCGCCCTGAAGCTGGCTTACGAATTCGCCAAACGCGCGCGCGGCCAAAAAACGCCGCGCTTTCTTTCTCTTCAAGGCGCGTATCACGGCGACACCGTGGGCGCGGTCAGTCTTGGGCATATCGATCTTTTTCACAAAGCCTACGCGGGCCTTCTCTTTCAGACCGACCGGGTGATGGCGCCGTATTGTTATCGTTGTCCGTTCAATCGCGCTAAGCCGGAACGGGCCGATGCCCGGACGTATCGAAAATGTAATTGGGAATGCGTTGGGTTGGTGGAGAAAGCGTTCTCCAAAAAGAAGTATGCGGCGTTCGTGGTGGAGCCGTTGATGCAGGGGGCGGCAGGGATGATTCCGCAGCCGAACGGCTGGCTTCGAGACGTCGCGGACATTACGCGAGCGAATGGCTCCCAATTAATTGCCGACGAAGTGATGACTGGTTTCAAGCGGGCCGGTAATTCGTTGCTGGCCTGCCACAACGAAGCAGTCCAGCCCGATTTCGCGGCTCTCGCCAAAGGGTTAACGGGAGGCTATCTGCCGATGGCCGCGACGTTGACTACCCAGGAAGTTTTTGATGTTTTTTTGGGGAAGTATGAGGAATTCAAGACGTTTTTCCACGGCCATAGTTTCACGGGCAATCAACTCGGCAGCGTCGCGGCGTTGGCGAACCTGAAGCTTCTTCGGAATGAAAAGCCGCGCGTGGCTTTGGAAAAGGCGATGCGGGAAGAGGCAAAAGGTTTGTGGCCATTGGAGCATGTGGGGGATGTCCGGCAGGCGGGCGCGGTGATGGGAATCGAATTGGTGCGGGATTGGCGAACACGGGAACCATTTTCGCTCACGGAACGGGTTGGCTTTCGGGTTTGCGACGAGATGGCGCGTCGGGGTGTTTTGACCCGGCCGATCGGGAATGTCCTTGTGGTCATGCCGCCGTTTTGCGCCGACCGCCGGCAAGTGGGAAGAATCTTCGACGTGCTGAAGGAGGCTATCGTAAGATTCTTCGTTGAAGGGTATCCGCAGAGTTAGCTGGAATAATCCATCGTCGTCGCGCTCTTTTCTTTCCTTATCCAAGTGTTGACCCTCAGGACTCTGCGCGGCAAACTCCGGCTCGTGGACGAACAAGAACCAGCAGCTTCACGGAGCCCGGAACGCGCTCCCGAACCTGCCCATACTGATTTCGAATCTCACGAGTCTTCGGCGCCGTCGCAAGCCGCTCCTGAGTCTGATTACGCTGCTCCTGCCGCTCAAGACGCGCCCGCGGAATCTTCCGCTGCTCCCGGCAGTTCACGGCCTCGCGAAGGGCGGGGGAGTTACAATCGTTTTGCGGATCGGGGTCCGCGTCCTCGCGGTGGACGCGGGCGGCGGCCAGCTCCCCGTCGCCGGGATGACGACTATAATCGTCCCGCGCGGGCCGATGCTCCGCCGCCTGATTCAGAATATGCGGAGAAGACTTCGGAGCCGCGCGAGCCGGATGATTACCGCGAAGAGCGCGCGCCGCGCTCGTATGACGACCGGCCTGAAAGGGACGAGCCTGTTGAGGCGGCCGATCCGTTGCCGGAAGGTGAAGGGGGGCCGGAAGCAGCCAGGGACGATTTTCGCGAAGAACATCGTGAAGAACGGGAGCCTGTTGAATCCGATCGCCCGGTTGGGCGCGGGCCTGATCGAGATCGCGGCCGGGAACGGGCGCGCGAGCCTTATGGCCGTCCGCAACGGTCCGAGCGTCCGGAGCGTCCCGAAAGGCGTGATCGGGGGGATCGGCGAGATGATCGTTACGATCGGGATCGTGGGGCCTACCGTGTTTTGCGCGGGCAGATCGATCGCATTCGGCATTCGCTCGAATCGGTTTTGCGCGATATGGAACGCGTGGTGCAGACGTTGCAACAGGCCGAGCACGATCATCAGTTGACCGAGCAGGAGATGGACAAACTGCGCGAGCAACTCGACGACCTCCAGCGGGGAGGCGGACGTGGATATGACCGGCAGCGGCGTCACGACGATTCGCACTGAGCAGCGCCGGTTTCCCAAATCAATCTGTCTCTAATCGAGAGAAAGCTTTATTCATGAACACAGTCACTTCGTTAAAAACCATAACTAAGAATGTGCGGTCGCTCACGGAGGGCGCCTTGGAAGAGGGCGGCGGATTGCTGCGATTGGCGCCTTGCTGGGTGCCGCGGTCTTTCTTGCAGCCGGGCAAACGCCTGAAGTTGCATCCGGATGATCTTTACGCGTTCGGCTTGAATCGCGGGGGGATCGATGAACGTTGGTTCGCCTCGACGACTCCGGCGGCCAATGAAAACCGCACGCCCGATGAAGGGCTCAGTTATGTTGTGGTCGGCAACAACCGCTTCACGCTGGCGGATGCCGTGGCTGAGGTTGGCGCGGGCCTGATCGGGAAAAAGATTTGGAATAAATATAGCCGGTGGCCGGTGTACTCGAAGTTCTTCGATAACATGGGGCCGATTCCGCATCACATGCATCAATCGCAAAAGCAGGCGAAGCTGGTCGGGCAGGAAGGGAAGCCGGAGTCCTATTATTTCCCGCCGCAACATAACAACGTGGGAAACAATTTTCCTTACACGTTCATGGGGTTGGAGCCGGGCACAACCAAGGCGCAAGTGCGGAAGTGTCTGGAGGATTGGAATAAGGGCGACAACGGCATTCTGGACCTATCGCGCGCATATCGTTTGAAGCCGGGCACCGGTTGGCTGATTGGGCCTGGCATCCTGCACGCGCCTGGTTCGCTTTGCACCTATGAGCCGCAATGGGGTTCGGATGTGTTTGGCATGTATCAATCGCTGGTGGAAGGGCGCGAAGTTCCGTGGTCTTTGCTGGTCAAAGATATGCCCAGGGAAAAGCATCGCGATTTGGATTTCATCGTTGGGCAACTGGATTGGGAAGCAAATATCGATCCGACATTCAAGGACAACCATTACCTGGAACCAGTGCCAGTGGCGGATACGCGCAAGGAAGGGTTCGTTGATCGCTGGATTGTTTATGGCAAGGTGCATGACCAGCAGCTTTTCACGGCCAAAGAATTGACGGTGGATCCCGGCGCCAAATGCACGGTGAAGGATAATGGCGCTTACGGGCTGATCACCGTTCAGGGCAAGGGGCGCATGAACAAGCTGGAACTGGATTGCCCGAAATTGATCCGGTTCCATGAACTGACGCGCGACGAAGTTTTCTGCACGGAAAGCGCCGCCAAGGCAGGTGTTATTTTCGAAAACACATCAGACGTCGAACCCCTCGTCGTCCTTCGTTACTTCGGGCCGGAGGTTAATCCTGAGGCTCCGGAGCTTGGGGCTTATCGCAAGAACAAATTTTAACGTTTAAGTTTTCGTGAACCCCGGCTAAAATGGCCGGGGTTTTCTTTTTTATGGCCGCTCCCGCATTTAATCACCCCTGAGTCAATTGGGGGCTCGTGGGAACTCGCCCTTCCGGAAGGAGGCGCCTTCAGTGTTTCATGGTGTGGAAATACTGATAGAAGCCCATGGCCATGAAAATTGGACCCAAAAAAACATTGGGATGAAGAATAGCGAATGAGAGCTGCGGAGCGTGTTTCCCGACCGGTCGCCTTATCTATGACGACGCGAGCGGGGCGTTCCGAAGCCGCCAGTCCAGCGCGCCTGAAGCAAGGCCGGTGCAGAAAAGGTGTAAGCCAGAGCCTTGTCACTGATCAACCCATTGCTTTCGACTGAGAAGCCAAGGCCGAAAATGATGCGGAACACAAGAGGAAGGAATCCGACACCGCTCAGATAATCATAATATAGAGGGATTAATGCGCCTTTGGATGCTTATGGATACCTTGCCAGTGTTCTGAAAGCTGTGGGTTCTGTCGAGTCGAAACGCTGGAAGTCGGCCAAATAAAACGGGAAACCTTGGGGGTTGGTGATGTAAACGCGATAGGGTTTCATAAAAAAACCCCGGCGCAGGCCGGGGTTTGAAATTGGTTGCGGGGGCTGGATTTGAACCAACGACCTTCAGGTTATGAGCCTGACGAGCTACCGGGCTGCTCCACCCCGCGATTAAGGGACCGCAAATGTAGTTTGATTCCAGATTCTGACAAGTGTTTTGTCGGTATTTTATCTGAAAAGTTTTAGCAGGCAAAAGCGCGCTTCAAAATGGAACGTTTTAATTTTTGTCCCAGCCGAACAATTCCGTTTGATCCTTTAAATGCCGATGAAGGACGAAGTGTCTTCGAAATTGAAGCGACGGTCTTTGTGCGGGCCGCGCAGAAATTTGTGATGGTGGGAAAGGGGCTGTACTTTTCAAGCACAAGGTCGCGGGCTTTCTTCAGCGCATCAATGTTGATGTCGTCACAGGCCAGGATTTGTTCGATTTGTTCAAGGGCTTTTTTCGGATCGTTGATATCGATGATGGCCAGGGATTCTTTTGGAAAATAATCATGGATGTTCGGCGCGCCGTGGTAAATGGGGAATGCGCCTGCGAGGAAAGCATCCGTCACTTTTTCGGTCCAGTAATCGGGCGTGGCGCTATTCTCAATGGCGATGTGGTAACGGAAGGAGGCGATGCCGTCCCATTTGTCGGGGATTTCGCGGCCGCCGCGACCGAAAACTTCGAGGCGTCCGCCGAAATGATTTTGGAGGCGCAGAACAAAATCGCGGCGGGCGCGGTGGCCGGCGGTGAAGGTTTTGTCGGAGGCGATGACGGAAACCAGTTTGGTTTTTGGAATCGGCCAGAGGGGTTTGAGTTGGTCGTGATCTTTGGAAAAGGAAACGTATCGGCCGGCTTCGTATTTGTGGCCAACGAACCAGGGCATGGCTTGAAAGCCGTAAACTTTGCCGGGGTGATCGAGTTGACGGTGAGAGGTGAGAACCCAATCGAATTGCGCGGCGAAATCCTTTTTGTAGGTTTTGAACGTGGGCGGTTCGGGCGTGATCAGGAGTGTTTGGCCGGCGGGAATTTGCGCCGTTTCTTCGGCAGGCAGGTCGTCAAAGACAACCCACCAGTCGCCGGGAGCGCCGTGCTCCTCGCAAATAAATTGCGCATCGTCCCATCGGCCCAATCCACCTGGGGAGTAACGCGCCCAGGGCCATTCAGGACTGAGGGAGGTGAATTTGATGCGCATGACTGGGTGTTACCATGATCGCGTTCCGGAGCAAAGCGTACATGAAAAAGGCGGGCTGTTACGCCCGCCTTTGAATTCAGTTTCGATTAACGTCCACGTCCGCTGCGTCGCGGAGGATAATCGCCTTCGCGGCCGCCACTGCTGCGTTCGCGCGGAGGGTAGTCGCGGTCGCGAGGGGCCGGGGCGTCGTAATCACGTTCACGGGGTTCGGGGCGATCACCGCCGCGGTCCGCAGAGCGTTCGGACCGTTCGGGACGATCATAATCGCGCGGGGCAGGACGGTTGCTGGGAGCGCGATCGTAATCGCGGGAACCACGATCATCACGGGGACCCCGGTCGCTTTCGCGAGGAGCGCGTTCGGTGTCACGAGGGGAGCGTTCGACATCGCGGGATCCGCGTTCGCGGTCGCCGCCACGGTCATCGCGCGGAGAGCGTTCACGGTCGCTATCACGCGGGCCGCGATCGCGATCGGGGCTGCGGCGTTCCGGCGCGCGTTCACGATCCATCGGGGCGCGTTCGCGCGAACGTTCACGATCCGGGACGCGTTCGGGGCGATCCCCGCCCCGGCTGGGGGCTTCGCGGCGCGGTTCACGTTCGCGAGGGGTTTCGCGGTCAAAATCACGCGGGCGATCGAGGTCGCGCGGTTCGCGTTCGGTTTCCCGTTCACGGCGGGGTTCACGAGGTTCACGTTCCCGGGGCGCTTCGCTGCGCGGAGGACGCGGGGCGCGTTCACGGGGTTCACGTTCGCGAGGACGGAATTCCGGTTCGCCGGTCGGTTCGGTTTCAGTCTCGGAATCTGTCTCCGTCTCGGTTTCTTGAACATCGCCGGCAGCGGCCGCGGCGGGAGCGGCTCCGCCGGACATTTCGCGATCGCGATCTTCCATGGCGGCGCGGCGGGACAGTTTCACGCGGCCTTTTTCATCGATGCCGATGCATTTGACCCAAATCTCGTCGCCGATCTTGACGATGTCTTCGGTCTGTTTGACGCGGAAGTTGGCCAGTTCGCTGATGTGCACCAAGCCGTCCTTGCCGGGGAAGACTTCGACGAAGCAGCCGAATTCCTTGATGGAAACGACGCGGCCGCGATAAATCTTGTCGATCTCGATTTCGGCGGTCATGCCTTCGACAGCGGCGCGGGCGACTTTCATGCCCTCTTCGGACGTCGAGTAAATGTTCACCGTGCCGTCATCGTCGATGTTGATTTCGCAACCGGACTCTTCGACGATGCGTTTGATATTCTTGCCGCCCGGCCCGATCAAGGCGCCGATCTTCTCGGGGTTGATCTTGATGCTGACGATGCGCGGGGCGTATTTGCTGAGCTCGGTGCGCGGGGTTCCCAGGGTCTTAGCCATTTCGGCGAGGATGAACATGCGTCCTTCGCGCGCGGCTTCGACGGCTTCGGTCATCAACTTGTGGGGGAGGCCCTTCAACTTCAAATCGAGCTGGAAGCCGGTGATGCCTTTTTCCGTGCCGGCGATTTTGCAATCCATGTCGCAGAAGGCATCTTCCCAACCGATGATGTCGGTGAGCATTTTGTAACGGCTGATTTCTTTGTTATCACCGTATTCGGTGCAGATGCCGATGCTGATGCCGGCCACGGGGCGGATCATCGGAACACCCGCATCCATCAACGCCAGGGTGCCGCCGCAGACAGACGCCATCGACGAGGAGCCGTTGGACTCGGTGATTTCGCAGGTGACGCGCACCGCGTAAGGAAATTCCTTGGCGGGGACCATCGGTTCGATGGAACGTTCCGCAAGGGCACCGTGGCCAATTTCACGACGGCCCGGGCCGCTGATGCGTCCGGTTTCGCCGACGGAGAAATTCGGGAAGCTGTAGTGAAGAATGAAAGGCTTCTCGCTGCGGCCGCCGGTGTAGGAATCGAATTCCTGGGAATCTTCCGTTGTGCCGAGGGTCACGGAAACGACGGCCTGGGTTTCACCGCGTTGGAAGATGGATGAACCGTGCGTGCGCGGGATCATGCCGACTTCGGTGTAAATCGGGCGGATGCCGCTGAAATCGCGGCCATCAAGGCGTTTGCCGGAATCGAGCACGAGCGAACGAACCGCTTCTTTTTGGATGTAATAGAAGGCGTCTTTGAGGACAAATTCGGTGACCTTTTCCGCCCCGTATTTTTCGACGAGCTTCGGGCCGACTTCATCCTGAATCGCTTTGACAGCCGCTTCGCGTTCCAGTTTCTGCGGGGTCAGGAGGGCGGGCACCATGCGGTTGCCGGCCAGTTTCTTGGCTTCCTTGAGAATGTCTTCGGGAACGACGTTAATGGTAATCTGGCGTTTGGTCTTGCCGATTTTGGCGGCGAGTTCGCGCTGGGCTTTGATGATCGGCTGGCAGGCTTCCTGGGCGAATTGCAGAGCGGCATTGAAATCCGCATCGGTGATTTCCTTGGCGGAACCTTCGAACATCACTACTTCGGAATCATTGCCCACATAAACTAGGTCGAGGTCGCTCTCGGCCATTTGCGCGTGCGTCGGGTTGGCGATGAATTCGCCGCCCACGCGTCCAATGCGCACTGCGCCGAGCGGGCCATCCCAAGGGATGTCGCTGACGGCGAGGGAAGCAGAGGCGCCGATGATGCCGAGGATATCGGAATCATTCTCGCCGTCGGCGCTGAGCAGGATGCTCTGCACTTGAACTTCGTTGTACCAGCCCTTCGGGAAGAGCGGGCGAATCGGGCGGTCGATCAAACGGCTGGTGAGAATTTCCTTCTCGGTCGGGCGTCCTTCGCGTTTGAAATAGCCGCCGGGGAATTTCCCCGCCGCCGCCGCGCGTTCGCGGTAATCGACGGTCAAAGGAAAGAAATCCTGACCTGGTTTTGCTTTGGAAGCGGCCACAGCCGCGACTAAAACGATGGTTTCTCCTAATTGAACAGTAACGGCGCCATCGGCTTGTTTTGCGATTTTGCCTGTTTCAATGGTGATGGTTCCGGTTCCTACCTGGAACGAGATCTTTTCTGGCATAATATGTAAATATGCCCATCGGCCCGAGGAACTTCAGTGAACGCCTCGCCAGGGTCTGCGAACAATTGCGCGCAGGGACGGGACGCTGAATGAAATTTCCCAGGGCAAATGGGACTTCCCCACGCGAGACTCATCTTTTTTCGGCCAGTCCAGCGCTCGCGTGAGCCGCCGGCTGCGTCAATCGGACGCCAAGGCCGTTTCCGGGGCGGATCGCTCTGGATCCCAGGGAGGTCTTCAAAAATAGCTCCCCAAGGCACGCACCCGGCGCGTAGCCTCTTGTTTTAGACTGAAAGGTTACCTGCGAAGCTTGAGCTTCTTAGTCACCGCCTGGTAACGGTTGGTGTCGGTTGTGTGCAGATAATCGAGGAGACGGCGGCGCTGGCCGACCATCTTCAGCAACCCGCGGCGGGAGCTGTGATCCTTGTTATTTTTCTGCAAATGTTCGGTCAACTGATTAATCCGCTGGGTGAGCAGGGCGATTTGCACATCGGCAGAACCGGTATCCTTCTCGTGCACCCGAAAATCAGAAATGGTCTTGGTCTTCTCTTCCATACTTTCCAAAGTCAACATCAGATAATCCCGCAAATATAGACGGCAACCGGCGGGTGTAAAGGAGTTTGTTGGGGCGATTCACCGGGTGAGGCGTATTGAGGAAAGCCAGCTCGCCAACGGGTTGTTCCGATCCATTTGCAAAACTCGACTCAATAAGGAGGATCAGCGGGATCATTGGTCACGTCCGGGCCGGTTGCCATAATGGTTGTGCGAGCGCGGCCAAATTTCGCTCGGGAGTCATACTCTTTATCAACTGGCGCTTTTTCAAAAATGATGTGAGCGCCAGGTTCAAGATCTGAAAATTTTCCCGAACGGTAAATCCCGTAACGGTCGAGAATTGCCTCGAGGACATCTTCGGGAAGTCGTTTCGCGCCAAAAAGGTTCGAGCCCAAAGCATTTTGCAGATAAGGTTTCAATTCTGACATTTCCGAGGGAATTTGGTCTCCATGCTCATTAACGTATGCGACCAATGCGTCCGCGATCGGCAGGCGCTTTTTTGCACGCGCGCGAAGGTGGCTCAATGTCTGGCGAATGTTGGTCTCTGAATCGAATTTGGCGTTCTTGGAGACGGCCCGCCAGTCTTCGTCCTCGAGGAAAACCAATTCAGGGATTTTTTTGTCGGGCCTTTGCTCCAGGCATTCGACGATTTTTTGAGCCTGGGCGCGCGAGGCCAGAAAAGCTTGGACACTGGGGTCACTGGGATCGAGCGCGGGGTTATTCTGTGGAGCGGCCGGCCCGCCTGCGCGGAGTTGGGCTACTTCGCCACGCAGGCGCGGCACTTCGGCGACTTGCTGCTGGAGGGCTGCGACTTCGCGGTGAAGCGCTTCCGCGATGGCCGCCAGGCGGTTTCGCTCGTCTTCAAGGTTCCGCAACTGGTTTGCCGCTGACGGCTGAATTTGTGGGACGCTCTGCAACTCATCACTGAGCTTCGCAGCGCGGCGGCCTTCGTAGAGACCGAAGCCAATGGAAAGCGCAATCACGCCCGAGATACAGGATTTTTGGAGTGTAGTCATGGCAATAGCTTTGGTGAATGCGACCGTTGAAACGGCGGCGTGGGGCAGAATTGCATTTGTAGAAATAGTTAGCGCCAAACCGATCGGAGCTCCTTGAACGGCATGGGCGGAAAGAGCTGTAGCAATGGCGCCTGCGCCAACCGAAACTCCCTGCCGATCAAAAAGGCGCCGCAATCGTTCCAGCGCGCGTGTCACACGCTTTTGGGCCGCTGCATCGCTGATGCCCAGGGCCGCGCCCATTTCGCGCGCAGATTTCTTTTCAAAATAACGAAGCGCAATCGCATCCCGATCTTCGTCGCTTAATGCAACGAGCAAATCGTCAAGCAACGGCCCCGCCTTCGCCCAAAAAACATCCGTCTCCGAACTCGCGGGATCATTCATGGCAAAGGCCTCCGTTTCGCGGGCGCGCCGGCGCACTTCAGACCGCACCATGTTGGCGGCGAGATGATGTGTCACTGAGTGCAGCCAGGCGGAGAGCGCCACCTGCTTCTGCAACGGGCGGGCTTTTTGAGCCAAAGCGACAAATGCGCTTTGCGTCACATCCTCCGCCAGATGCGGATCACAAACCATTCGCGACGCCACCGAATAAACATGATCGACATGCCGGCGCGTCAATTCAGCGAACGCCTCTTCCGCCTTTTCCTGCGCATATATTCGCAACAACTCATGGTCACTCAATTTATCCACTCACAGTATAGTAACCATGCCCCCCAAAATCGGACAGATTACAGTGAGAGGACGCCTGAATCTTAAGTTCCCATGAAAGCTCCCAGCGTTCGGTGGAGTTTAAGGAGCCAACCTGAGGGCGAAAGTGAGGCCATCCCGGCAATGGCGTTAAACTCCGCGATGATTGAATATTCCCGCGGAAAACTCGACCAGGGGGGACGCGCTTTTTGAAAATGAAATGGAGAGCCAGTCAAAAACGATCTGGCTTCCAGGTTTACGCCCGATCCACTAATTCCTTCACCCCCTGTTTGTCCGCGCAATGCGCGCAGCAAAAAAAGGCGCCGCCGGCTTCCAGACCGTGTCCCAGGATGCGGCAGCCGCAGTGGGCGCATTTCGGGGCCAGCGTGTGGATGGCGCATTCGAACGAGTCAAAATAATGTGAGACGCCGTTTTGGACGATTTCCAGCGGCTTGTCGTATTCGTTGCCGCAACATTCACAGGCCGTGCCGCCGTGGCGGTTTTTCTCGCGCTGAGACATGCTGTCGGAACTGCCATCCCGTGCCGCCTCCGGGGTCGATTGACGTTTGATCATACCGCGAATGTAGCTTCCCAGACGATCGTTCCAATCAGGGTTTTTCCTTGAAAAACCACCCGGCGAGGGCTAGAGCCTGTACTCAACTTTTGGGGTAAATGAAATTGAGCATGATGGTGACGGAAGCCAGCCAGTGATAGCCTGCGAGTGTCGCGGCCAGCCGTTCGTAGTCGCGGGCCAGCCTGCGGAAGCGGGCCGCCCAGGCAAAAGAGCGTTCGACCACCCAGCGGCGGGGCAGCAGGACAAACCCGCGTTTGGCTTCATGGTGCTTGACCACTTCCAGGTGAATTCCGTGCTCGGCGGCGGCCAGGGCGGGCTCTTCGCCAGTGTAACCTTGATCGACGAAGGCGATTTGCACCGACTCTGAGGTGGCTTCCTGTACCGCGCGGGCGAGCTCGGCCACTTGTGCGCGATCCTGTTCGTTGGCCGGAGTCACCTTGAGCGCCAGCAGGTGCCCAAGCGTATCCACCGCCGCATGCACTTTTGAGCCTTTGCGCTTCTTATGGCCGTCGAAGCCCGCGCGGCCTCCGCTCTCGGGCGTGGATTGCAGCGTGCGGCTGTCCAGAATCGCGGCGGTGGGTGCGCCGTCCCGCTCGCCCGCTTCGCGCAGCACCACGCGCAAGTCATGCGCCATGGCTTCAAAGCAGCCCGCTTTAATCCAGCGCCGAGCCTGATGATAAACGACCTGCCAGGGCGGCAGGTCATTGGGCATCATCCGCCATACCCCTCCCATTTTCACCATGTAGCGAAGGGCGTTGAAGACTTCGCGCAGTGAGTGCGAACGCTGCGGCGCCTGCTCGGTCATCAGCGTCAGGTGTGGCGCGCAATAGGCCCACTCTTCATCGCTGACATCGGTTGGATACGGTTTTCGTACTGCCATCCCAAGCGTAATGCCCGGATGTATTTACATTGTACAGACATTTCTCGCAAAAAGTTCAGTACAGGCTCTAGAGCGGGTGCGTCCATGGTTTTCTCTGCGTGAAAGTGCGATAAGTTGTGAAACCCGCGCGGCGGGCGGACTCCATCGCTTCCGTCCAACTTAAGCCGACTTCCGACGGCGCGTGTGCATCGGAGCCGAATGTCAATGCGACCCCTTTTGCCGCCGCCAAATTCAGGATCGCCTGGCTGGGATAGAGTTCCTTGCAATCCTTGCGCAACCCGGCCGTGTTGATCTCGATGGCGACATCCTTTTGCGCGCAGACATTGAGAAAATGTTCAAACAGCGGCGTGCAATCCTCTGCTGGATAAATGGAGAACTTTTTCGCGAGGTCCGCATGGCCGATAATTTCAAACAACTCGGAATCCGCCGCCATGGTCAGCCGCTCAAAATACATCGACCAGACTTCATAAGGATCGTGCTTTTTCCACTCAGAAAGTTTTTTAGGATTGTCGAAATCCCAATTCCCGGAGACGTAATGCACCGAGCCGATGAAGTAATCCCATGGATGCCGAGCGGCCAGGCTGCGAATCCAATCTTCGTGGCCCGGAATGTAGTCCACTTCGAGGCCGAGCTTGATGGTTAGATCGGGGAATTCGCGTTGCGCGCGCCGCACCTTTTGAACGTATTCGTCCAGTTGCGAATTGAGCATCCGCCATTCGTCGAAATCGTCCTGCGCCATCGGACTGTGATCCGTGAAGCCAATCTCCTTCAATCCAATCGCGCGGGCGTGCGCGGCATATTCGACCGGTTCGCCGACGGCATGGCGGCACAGCGGCGTGTGCATGTGATAATCGGGCGGCAAAGACACGCCGCAACCTACCGACCGCCCCGAGCCGCCGTCAATCACCGGCGCAGCAGCCGCTTCACTTCCCAGGCCGGATAGATGAATTGAATCTCTTCGCGGGCAAATTCCATCGGCCCGTAATTTGGATTCTCGCTGCTCAGCTTGATCTTCGTTCCTTCCGGCCCGGTCCGATGATACCATTTAAAGAAAACCCGGCCATCCGCAAGCTTGGCCAGCACCGCGTCGCCGTTGCGCGGTTCGAGGTTCGGAGCAAACACCACCCGATCTCCAGCGTAAAATTTATTCTCCATGCTATCGCCTTCGATAATCACCGCGAAGGCGTTACTATCTTTGCTGTTGGTTTCGACATATTCGTCGATCTGCGTGGCCAGATCCTGGTGATCCTTGGCATCGCCGGCAGTGGCCCAACTCACAATTGGCACGCGCCGCGCGCTGACTGGTTGCGGCGTCATGGACAGGCCTGGGAAGGTGCGGGAAATCGACAGCGGATTCCGATTTTCGGACTCCTTCTCGGCTTTATAAATAAATTCATCAATGAAACGTTGCAGACGTGGCGACGGAATTTTTTTGCCTTTCTCAATCAAAACCAAATACGTCCGGTGAATCCCGAGTAAATGCGCCAATTCCATTTGTGTCAGACGAAGAGCCTTGCGCATTTTCCGCAACGGCTGCGGATCAAAATATTTTTCTTCTTTGTCGGAGGATTCAGGATTCTCAGGTGCGTTTTCCGTGCTCATGAATGTAGAGTGCGTGTTAATTGAACAACTTAAAAACAGGGTTACTGTCGCTGAAATTCGACAGATTGCAAGCAAAACGGTTCTGAAATGAGGAAATGACAGGGCGCAAAGGAATGACAAATTCAAAAAGGAAAAAAGCATTAAAATTCTGCGGTTGACATCTCTACAACTGTAGAGATACTCGAATTCATTAATTCAATGAATAAGGCGGATCTCACGGAAGCGGAATGGGCGATCATTCGAGAAGTTTGGAAAGCGGAGCCTTGCTCGGCGCCGGCCATCCGGGAGGCGCTCAAAAATTCAAAGCGTTGGTCGTACAGCACGGTGCGGACCTTGATGGATCGAATGGTGGGTAAGGGGCTGTTGTGTTCGGAAAAGAAGGGAAACGTCGTCGTCTTTTGCGCGGCGGTGAAGGAGTCGGAGGCCCAGAAAACCGAGTTGCTATATGCCCTGAAAAACGCGTTCAGCGGCGCCCTTGCGCCCATGGTGCAATGCCTCCTGGAGAGCAAGGATATTTCGGAAAATGAACTTTCCGAATTGGAGAAGTTGATCAAGGCAAAGAAACAAAAGGGTCGATGAAAGGCAACGCATGAACACGATTATTCAATTCCTGAACGAATGGGGCGGGGGTTTTCAACGCTGGGCGACATCGTCGTTGTTGCAAACCACGATTTTATTTTTGGCCTTGCTCGCGGTGGACTTGCTCGTGCGGAAACACGCGCGCGCGACGGTTCGGTATGCGATCTGGATGCTGATGCTGCTCAAGCTGGCCTTGCCGGTGGATTTTTCCCTCCCCACCGCGTTGGTGCGGCTCGAGACATCGCCGCCAATGGTGGTTCAGACTTCTCCCGTCGCTGTAGAGACGCGGCCGGAAACGCCGCGCGCAATGCCGCAGCCGGTTGAATTCGAGAATTTCGGACTCCCGGACATTGGCGCAAGCGCTGTCATAACGACCGCTATTTCGAAAGGCACAGGTTTGGTGGAGAAGCCAGAGGCGAAGGTGGGGGTTGAAAAATTGTCCTTGGGAGGGGCTCTTTTCGGCCTTTGGCTGATGGGCGCCTTAATTGGGACAGGTGTGGTGTTCGGACGCATCCTGGCCTTGCGGCGCCTGGTGAAACGGGCCGGACTTGCGTCGAATGGGGTGAACGAGGCGTTGCAAGCGGCGGCTGGGAGTGTGGACCTCAGAAAAACAATCCCCGTCCGGATAATCGCCGAGCTACAAACGCCTGCCCTGGCCGGCCTCATCCGCCCCGTCATCTTATTGCCTCCGACCGTGGTGGCGGCCCTTTCACCGCAAGAACTGCAAGCGGTCTTCGTGCACGAGTTGTGTCACATCCGCCGCCGCGATGTGCTCGTAAACTGCGCCCAAACCGCCTTACAGATCATTCACTTCTTCAACCCGCTCGTCTGGTGGGCCAATGCGCGCATCCGAACCTTGCGCGAGGAAGCGGTCGATGAAATGGCGCTGGTAAGCCTGGGAGAGGCGAGCGAAGTCTATCCAGAAACCCTCGTCCACGTCGCCCGCCTGGCCATTGCGCCAACGAAATTTTTCCCCGGCGCCATCGGCATCATGGAAAAGGAAAGTGGGATTTCGACACGCGTGAAACGAATCTTATCCGCGCCATTTCCCAAATCCGCCCGGATTAGCCTGCGCGGTGCGTTAGCCATTTTGTGTCTCGCAGCAGTTTTACTGCCGATGGCGCGAGAGCAAAAGGGGTTGGAAAGAAGCGAACGCCTGCGCACGCCGTCCGTATCGGAAGCATCACGCGTAAATCCATTAAAGGACGTGACGTTGGAGCAGTTGTTCGCCAGATATGAATACTTTCGCGAAAACCTTTCGCGTGATCAGTCCGTTTTATTTACGGAGATCACGCAGCGGTCGGGTGCCTACGATTTTCTTGTCGCGAAAATGAAAAAAGCCCCGGGTCAACCGGACACACAAGAGGCCATTTTAAACCGCCAGAAAGCGGCCCGTCTTATTCCCTCGTTCGGCACTCAATCGGAAATGGCCGTCCCGCTCCTGATCGTTGCTCTCGATGACGTTGACGCCGTTCGCACCGCCGCCACCCACGCATTGGGAGAGATCGGAACTGCCGCAAAAAACGCTGTGCCTGCATTGATTGAGGAATTGCAATTTCGAAATCGGGCGGCCCCGCAAGCCTTGCTGAAAATCGCGCCGCAATCGGAGGACGTCCTTAAAGCGCTCATTGCCGCCCTGCTTGATAGTCGGAAGGATCAGGATTCAGAGACTCTCCGCCACCAGGTCGTCATGTCATTTCATATCGCGAAACCTAAATCCGAAAAACTCGATGAAGTTTTGAAAGGCATCGCGGAGGGAAACGAATCCGAGAACCTGCGCCAGGCGGCGCGGGCCGTTTTGTTGATGCCACAACCCGTGTCGCCGCAATTGCGATCCCTTTTGATGCCCGGGCCATTCACCAAGTCAGACATTCCAAAACTGGTGCAAGCCATCAAAGATAATCCGGACAATTATCCAATGGCCCGAGCCCTAACGACGTTGGGACCGGAGGCCGCCGCCCTCGCTGTTCCCATCTTGATGGATATCGTCCAAAATAAAAAAAGCATTTTCAACGCCTCCCCTTTCCAACATCTCTGTTTACTGGGCGAATTCGGAACAAACGCCACTCCGGCTGTTCCGTTGCTGATCCGATATGCGCAAAGCGATGATCTTCCCGCCGCAACCACCTCGCTAAGGTCTCTCGGCCAAATCGGCCCCGCCGCCATTTCCGCCAAACCGTTCCTCCTTTCCATCATCAATGACGCGAATCCACGCCTCCTTTATGAGGCGGCCAATGCCTTGTGGCAGGTGGACAATAGTGAAATCAACCGCGTCCTGCCGTTGTTCCTCGCGGCTCTTAATGACAATACCAGGAATATTGCATTCGAAATTAGCGTTCTTGGCCAAATGGGCCCGCAAGCGAAAGCCGCCGTTCCGCGCTTGCTCGAACTTATGCAAATCAAAGGCGATTCGCGACTATCGGCCGCCTCGTCATTGGTTAAGATTCAGCCCGACCTGACGGCTCAAGCCATTCCGGTAATCATCGAAGAACTCGGCAATCTCAATTTTTATTTTCGACTCGCCGCCGCCAAAACCCTCGGTGAAATCGGCTCCGCGGCCAAAGCAGCTCTGCCCGAACTCAAACGCCTTGCGTCCAGCGGACAACTGGAGGCTTCGGAAGCAGCCGCCGAAGCAGTGAAGAAAATCGAAGCGACTTTAACAGAAGATCCGCAGTCGCGCTTGAACGTCGAAGCAAACCCATTGAAGGACGTTCCCATCGAGCAGCTATTTGCGCGTTTCAAACCGGGATATGAAGGACTGGAACGCAACCAAGCTGCGCTCGCGGCGGAGATCAAACGGCGGGACGGAAGCTATGAGTTTCTCTGCGCGCAGTTGAAAAAGAATTCCGCGGGCAAACAAGGTTCCCTCGATCGGCGTCAGAAAGCGGCGTATTTGATTCCGCTTTTTGGGGAGGGCGCCCGTTCCGCGGTTCCCATCTTGCTGGCCATTCTTGAAGACGGAGACGAAATGCGCGAGGCGGCCGCAAAGGCGCTCGGGAGGCTGGGAGTGGTCGCGAAAGACGCCGTGCCGGCGTTGCTGGAGGAGTTGAATTTTCAAAATAAGGAGGCGCCTGCGGCCCTGATGATGATCGCCCCGCAATCGGACAAGGTTCAAAACGCTTTGATGAAGACGCTGTTGGACAATCAAAAGGATGTGAATTTCCGCATCAAAATACCGCCTGCCCTCGTTAGCTCAACGTCTCCAGAGGTTAAGGCTCTTTTGCAAAAACTCGCGGAAAGTGGACCGGATACCATCCGGCAGTCTGCGCAGTTCGCCTTGGGAACCGGAACTGGAACTGGAACCGTGCGAAGAAGCCCATGGACGACGCCCGGAGATTATACGGAAGCGGACATTCCGATGTTATTGGAACGGCTCAAGGAGGATCCCAATAAGGATCGGAATCATTATTTTACGGCGTTGACGCTGGGTATGCTCGGGCCGGAAGCCGCTGCCCAGGCCGCTCCCATTGTGATTGATATCCTTGAGAACAAAAAGCCGCAGCAACCCGCCAGTTATGTGGCCGCATTGGGACATTATGGGACCAACTCAATCCCCGCGATTCCGCTGCTGATCAAATACGCGCAGGAAAATGATTCGACACCGCTGGTGAACAACGCGCTTTCGTCTTTGGGAAATATAGGTCCCGCCGCCATCTCGGCCAAGCCGCTGCTGCTTTCACTCCTGTCGAGTCCGGATCGCCTTCGGATCACAGCGGCCATAGCGCTCTGGCAGGTGGACAGCAATGAACTCAACCACGTTTTACCGACGTTACTCGCGGATATATCCGCTGCTCGTCCACAGGGATTGAATCATTCGATAACAATTCTTGGGCGAATGGGCCCGCCAGCGGCCGCCGCGGTTCCACGGTTGCTGGAGATATGGGAGTCAGCGGGGCGAGATCGCTTTATCGCCGGAGCAGCCCTGATCAAAATTCAACCCGGCCTTACCTCTAAAATCCTCCCGGAAATCATTTCCGAATTAAAACAAGCCGACCAGTTTCGCCGTGATATCGCAGGCGGCCTTTTGGGCGAGATCGGGCCCGCCGCCAAAGGCGCCATGCCGCAATTAACAGCCATGTTAAAGGATAGCGATCCGGACGTTGTCCGAACCGCGACCGAAACCATCAAGAAAATCGAGAGCCGTTAAGAGGCCATTCATGAAAGCGAAATCATTTGCGTTGGCCCTATCGATGCTGGTCATCGCGAGTTTTGAGACACGCGGCGAGAACGAAGCGAAGGGAAAGCCAACTTTGGCAGGCCGCATTCTGAACCAAGCCGGCGAACCGGCCCGCGACGCGACCGTTTTTATTTTTAGCGGCGGACCGCGTGTGGGCACGAGTTTGTATTGCCCCACCTGTTACCCCGATTGCCGTAAACATTCCGAGACTAACGCGAAGGGCGAATTCGAAATCGCCAACCTCGATCCCAAGCTTGTCTTCCGCCTGCTCGTGGTGAGCAAAAATCACAAAGCTCAATTTAGTTCCATCATTGATCCGCTGGAGGGGCCGGTCGAACTCCGCATCGAACCTCGTCCCGCCACGTTGCCAAAAAATCAGGCTCTTAACGGCCGCGTTCTCGATCCCGACGGCAAACCGGTCACGCGCGCGGTCGTCAGCTTCGAAAATTTCAGCGGACAGGAAGCCAACTGCGGCGGACGCTGCGAAGGCGTGGACCTCGTCGCCGTCACGGATGAGGACGGCAAATTCACCATCGGTTCCGAAAAGAAGTTCGACTGGATGACGATCAAGATCGAAGCCCCCGGCCTGGCTCGTGCGAAATTTTTCCAACTTTCCAGCGATGAAAACCATGACTTGAAATTGAACGAAGGCGCCACCGTCGCCGGGCGAGTCGAAAAAAACGGCCAACCCATGAAAGGCATCCCTATCGGTTTGGTTTCCGCGGATCGCGCAGAAAATTTCACCGGCAGTTACGACACTTTTTCCGATGAAGACGGAAAGTTCTTCTTCAAAAATGTGCCGCCGTTCCAGTTTTACCATGTGTATTCCATGATGGAAGGAGGCCCCGGCGATGCGGTCGCCCCTGCACAACGCGTCCGCGTCGGCGCCGGCGGTTCCCGCAAAGACATCGGACCATTGGCGTTGCAGCCGGGCGTGAAACTCAGGGGCCGCGTGCGATTCCCGGATCGAACGTTCCCTCCGCCAAATAGTTCCCTGGCCCTGAACCGCAACGGCGCCTGGGACGCCAAATCGGTTCCTTTAAAGAGGGATGGCTCCTTCGAAACGTCGGGCCTACCGGTGGAAGCATACTGTCTCGCGGTGCAGATTCCCGGTTACACCGTTTCGGCTAAAAACAAGAGCCTCGATCAACTCAACGGCGACTGCCTCCTCGGCCGGATCGAAGGCGACACTTTTTTGGAAATCCTCATGGAACCTGGAAGATTTGCCCCTCCCGATTTTCGCGGCGGCGTTTCCGTGCCCGGCCGCCAACCCTACGACAAGCCGATGCAGGGGATCACTCTGGATCAGCTTTAAGTAAGGAATCGAAATACTGCGGATGTCCCTCAAAAAATGAGGCGGCGTTTGGCATCCCTCGGCCATCAGGTTGTAACTGCTCGTTATTCTTTCTTGATCTTCTTCTCGGCCTCCTTTTTGGAGAGCCCTTCCTGTTCCCAGGCGTTGATCAATGGCAGTTTCACTTTCAGTTCACGCTGGAGATCGCGCGCCTGTTCGGGCGAGCGCGTAATGCGGGGCCGGAGAAACACCATCAATTCCACGTCGCGCGAGACTTTATCCTTCTTGCGGAAGGCCCAGCGCAGTCCGGGAATGTTTCCCAGGCCCGGAACCTTGCGCACCGTTTCGCTCTGTTCGCTTTGGATGATTCCGCCCAGGACCACGGTCTCGCCATCGCGCACGTTGAGATCGGTGCGGAAGTTGCGCGTGTCCAAAATGGCGCCGCCAAGAAGCAATTCGCCGGCGCGAATGCTTGATGACTCTGTGCGAATCCGGAGTGACACATCATTGGACGAATTAATTCGCGGTGTAACTTCGAGGATGATACCGACGTCGCGATAGCTATAGCTGTCGTTGCGTCCGCCTACATCCGTGTTCAAGCTGTTGGAAATAAACGGCACCTGCGAGCCGACAAATAATTTGCCGAGCTCGTTATCAGCAATGTTCAACTGCGGTTGGGCCAGGATTTTTGCGTTTACATTCTTGCGCAGGAACTGGATTAGGAAGTCGACGTTCACCGACGATTCGAACACGCCGGATTGGAGCGAGGAGGCCCCGGGAATCCCAGCAAATATCTTGGAAAAGGCGGTGCTCGTGCTCACCTTGACGGAATCGTCGAGGTCGTCCCCGGCGAAGGCGGTCTTCCCGTCCGGCGACCAGCGCACCCCTAACTTGTCGCGAAAATCGCTTGCGACCTCGATGATGCGCGCCTCGATCAGCACCTGCGGCGTCGGCGCGTCCAATTCCCCGATGATCTTCAGCAATTGCGGGAAGAAGTGGAGATTGCTCGTTAACAGGATCGAATTGCTGCGGCGGTCCGGAACCACGCGAACCTTGCCAATCAAATCACTTACCGGTCGTGTCGCGCCGCTGGACGTTTCGCCGGGACGGCCCGGCACGTTCTCCGCCGGACCGCCGAGCCACGGAAAATAGGCGTCCACTTTCACTTCCTGCTCGAGCCCGAAACTGTTCGGCGAAGGGGCGACTCCACCGGGTTGCTGCACACGCTGGTCCTGCTGTTGCGGTTGCTGATTCACCGGTCGAAGCGCCGGCGAGCCGCTCTTGGCGAAAAGGACGTTTAAGCCGCTGGCGACAGTGGTGGCGTCGGCGGAATTAAGCGTGATGCGCATGGTGGTTTCGCCCGCTTGCGAGGGGCTGTCCAACTCGTGCAACACGTCTTCGATGGCGGAAAGGTTCTCGGCGGAATTGGAGGTCACGATGATGGAATTGGAATAGGGTTCGGCGGTGATTTTCACTTTGCCGTACAATTTGCTGGAGCGGCTATCGTTGTCGGTGTTCGATTGCGGGAATCCATACGGATCCCAATAGGAGCGCGTTTGCGGTTTCTTGAGGAAAAGTTCGTTGAGCACGTCGGCGATATCGGCGGCGCTCACAAATTGCATGCGGTAGATTTTCGGGGCCAGTGATTCATCATGCACGGGCTCGTCGAGGGTCTTGATCAGTTTTTCGATGTCTTCCATGGCGGTCGGCGGCGCCTGCACGATGACGGTGTTGCGGCGCCGATCGGCCACTACATTAATTTTCTTGGTGTCGCGCCCGCCCGAGGAGCCGCCAAAAATATAATAGGGATAACGCGAATTGCTTTGGTCCTGATTTAAGTCCTGCAATTGTTTGGCCACGTCTTCGGCGTCGCCATTTTTTAATTCAAACGCGCGGATGGCCTTTTCCTGCCCCTCTTCCCGGTCGAGGCCGGAAATGAGCTTCTGCAAGGCTTTGAAATTTTCCTCGGTCGAAAGCACAATCAAGGAATTGGAGCGACTGTTGGCGGAGACTTCCACGCGGTCGCGGTTCGATTTCCCGAGCATCTTTTGCAAGAGCGGCGAAATTTCGCGCACAAGGTCTTCTGCGCTTACGTTTTTCAGCGCGAGGACGCGTATGGTGAAGTCCTGCGGTTTTTCCGTATCGAGAATTTCCAGAAGGCCTTTGATCTCGCCCATTTTCGATTTTGGCGCCACCACGATCAATTGATTGACGTTGCGATCCGGCCAAATCTTGATCGGAGAGGAAGTGTTCCCGGTGGTCCCGCCGCCGGTTGGCTGAGGGGGTGGTTGTGGTGGTTGGGGAGGCTGGAAATCTCCGCCGAATATCATCCCCGACCGCATCGACGACGGCGACGGACCGGGTGAGGAGCGGGGCGCTTGTGGCGCGGTGGTCACTTGCGCATTCAAGATTTGCCCGAGCAAACCGCCGATTTCGTCCGCCTCGCCATATTTGATGCGAAAGAATTCCACCGCGGTGTCTCCCAACGAAACCACGTCCAATTCCTTGATCAGATCACCGGCCAGCCGGATATTGTCGGTGTAATCGGTGATGATCAGGGAATTGCCGCGTTCGTTGATTTCCACCTTGGCCTTATCGGAAAGGGCCGTTTTGATTTTCGCCTGCACCTCGCCGGGCGAGACATGTTGCAATTGGAAAATCTTCACCAGGGGTTGCCGTCCCTCTGGAAGCTCGGTTCCTTCGAGGAATTCGGGGGTGGTTTTTGGTTCCTGGCCTTCGGGCACGATCAGAATTGATTTGCTGGTTTCGATGGCTGTGAACCCTTCCAGCGCGAGGGCGCGATAGACTAGGTTGATGGCGTCGCGCGGTTTCAAGGGGCTGGAGCTGACAATCGTTAACTGCGTCTGCACGCGCGGATGTTTGACCACGCTTTTGCCGGTCACCTTGGCGAGCCACTGCACCACCATGTCGATATTGGCGTTCTGGAAACTCAATTGATCATCCGCGCCGGGAGTTCCCGGCGCACCGGGCGGACGGGGTCCCGCCTGTCCGGGGAGGGCGGCGGCGGGTATTGCGCCGGGACCGGGCGGAACGCCGGTGACTGCGGCGGTGGCATTCGTTGCCGTGATGGCGTTCGTTCCTCCGGCTGGAGCATTCGTCGGAGCCGCAGGTGTGTTTGTTGGGGGCGTAGGAATTCTTATTTGCGCGGCAGCCCCGCTGGGAGGCGCCGGCGGGGGAGTGTTTTGCGCGGCAACAAAGATGGCCAGGCAAAGCGCCGCGACGCCTATTTTGAATCGAATGGAGAGGTTCACTTTTTTCCTTCTTTTGGAGACAAGAGACTTTCACTGCCAAACCCGGAGAAAATCGTTAATTCGCTTTGCTGGTTTTCGAACTCGACCAGGACGCGATTGATGCCAATTCGCAACAACTTCACGCCGCCGAGTTGTTCGCCTTCGCGAATGATCCCGGTTTGCCCAGTTGGGCTGCGCAGAAATACATCTTTGCCGGCGATGCCGAGCAAGGCCATCGGCGGCGGTTTCATTTCCATGCCGAGGATCTGGCTGTTGCGAATTTTATCGACCAGGGCCTGCACTTCGGGGGGAAGGCTCACGGGGCGTCCTGGTCCGCCCATGCCCATCATCGGCCCGCCTTGCCCCATGGCCATCATTGGTCCGCCGGGGCCCATCATCATCGCCCCGCCGGGCGGGCCGCCTCGTGTTCGTGCGGCGCGCGCCGCGATCATGGCTTCCGCGTTGGGAGCGCCTCCTGGTGGCAGCGAAACGGCCGCAGGCATATTCGCGGGAGGCGCGCTGGCGGCAACGTTGGTTGTGGGCAAATTGGTTGAAACAGCATTGGTCGCGACCAGGTTTGTGGAAACGGCATTGGTCGAAACTACGTTCGTGGTTTTTTCCTTGGCCGCAACAATCGGGGCCAGCGCCAAATTGCCTCGCGTGAGCGCGTCGCGTTTGAAAAAGATTTGCGAAAGCTGGTAAACGATCAAGCCGGCCAGGGCGAGGCAAACGACACGCAGGAGCGGATTCAGTTTCTCAAGCATTGGGCCCCGCTCCTTTCCATTGATCGTAATTGAGGATGACGATGGTTAGATTCACCTTCAACCTGCCCGGTTGGTTGGGCGCGACGGTGATTTGCACGGAATCGATGATCAGCGGATAACCAAGCGATTGCAGTTTGTTCAACAGGCCGATGGCTCCGGCAAGCGGCCCGGACCCTTCCACCTGGATAGTCGTTAGCTCGCGGCTTGATCCGCGTCCCGGCGATTCGCGAAAGGGCCCCAGGCCAATGCCGCTTTGCTGCGCGGCCGTTTGAATGGCGGCGCTCGCATCGGCCACCAGCGTTTCTTTGCTGATTTTTCGGGGATCAAGTTTATAGGCTTCGGAAAGCTTTTCGAATAGCAGCGATTTATTCTCCTGCGCGCTCAAATCGTCCTGTAGCTGCCGGGCCTTACTCACCATCGTTTGATAGTCACGGCGGCCCTTCTCGCCGCTTTTCCACATGCGGATGCCGTAAAAGCTGGCCAGGTAAATTGCGATCAATACCGCGCCGACCCGAATTGTTTTTTTATCCCGATCTGTCATGGCTTTGACTCCGCTTTAGGTTTGGGCGCGTTGGTGGCCGCCGGTTTCGCTGCGGCGGGAGCGGGTTTTTCCGATTCCGCTTTGGGCGGCGGTGTGCGATCGCCTTCGGGCCGCAAGGTCGCGGTCATGCGGAAAGACATTTGCTGATTCTGTCCCGGAGTCTGTTCGTCCAGGACCACGTTCGCGAAAAATCCGGACTCAATCATCTTCGAGCGAAGAGCGCCGACCTGCTGGCCGCTCTGCGTCACGCCTCGCAGGGAAACTTCTCCCCGCCGGGTCATGGAAATGGAATCAAACCGCGTCCCCGGCGGCGAGGCCGTGGCCAGCGTCGCGACCGCCTCCAGATAAGTCGGCTGGTTCGTCTTGATGTATTGCAGGAAACTCAATTCGCGATCAATCTTCGGCAGCTTGTCCAATGCCGCCCGCGATTCCCCCATTGCCCGTGTGACCTCCGCCCGCCGCATGGCTGGCTCCGCGTAACGCAGAGCCACGGAAAGCACGAGCAGGACGCCCGCCGTGGCGGCCCACTTCCACGCCGCAGGGCGGGGCAGGGCTCGCGGAGCTTCGCGATGCGCTTGAATCAACAGAGGTTCGTGCCCTCGCCGTAATGTTTCCCGCAGGCCGGCAATGGCCGAGGAATCGCCCGCCGCCACCGGCAAGGCCTCGGATGGGATGCTTGGGGCGATTCGCGCGCTCCACGCGGCCGCGCTTTTGCCGCCCACATAAATTTTTTCGACCGCGCCGTTGTTGCGCAGCGCGGCCATCAATGGTTCCGCCGAAGAGTAACCGTCGGCGCCCAACGTGATCACCCGCAGCGTGGCCGGGCCGCTTTCATCAAGGGTCAGCAGTTCAGAGCGGCTTTTTCCAACTTCCAGCACCCCGAACTTCCTTGGGGCATGTGCGCATAACGCCTGCCGCGCCAGGGCCGCGACGACGAAGAGCGGCGTGAATCCGCTGCCCGCGAAGATTTCCCGATATTGTTGCACTGCGTCTTTCTTTACCGCTGCGACCAACAATTCCTTGAGCGGTGGTCCGTCTCGCGACGGAACGCTGGCGCCAAGCGGCGTGTAACCCCACGCGAGCTCTTCGGATGAGAGCGGGAATTGCGCGTCGATTTGCAGCGGCAACAGCCGTTCGATCTCCTGGGCCGAGGACGCTGGCAACGCAATGCGCCGCACAGACACTCCCCGCGCGGGCAGAAGGCAAAAGGCTTGCGCCCGCGTATCCGGATTCGCCACCCGCTGCAACGCTCCGCGCAACGCTTCCGCAGAGGCCGCGTCCAATGCGCCAGTCGCATCGCGATCCACCGGCAATTCCACCGAACGGTCGCCGCTCACGATATGAACGCCGTGCTCGGTGATCTCCACGAAGACCGATGCGTTGGGCCGTGTGAATAATGCGCTCACAAATTTTCCCGGTAATAAAGAGTGTCCACGATGCTGCCGCTCATCCGCACGACGACTTCCATGCGTTCGCGCGCCCCGGTCGCGCGCACGCGGCCCTCGCTCACAATGCGAAAGGTCTCCGACCGCGCGGTGATGCGTGGAGCGATCTGTTTAAAAATATCGCGCGTCATCCCGGGCGCTTTCAAAATCCCGGCGATGTTCGCGTAAAAGCCCGACGATTGCCGTTGATTCACGACCGCCCGCGCCAATTCTTCGGTCATGCCGTTCAAGGATTTCAAAACGATGACCGGCGCGGTATTGATATTGATCAAGCCCTTTTGCGTGGATGCATCGTCCGTGGTGACGTCGTCGGCGATTTCAGCGAACAAATCTTCGCTGATCAATTTCGGCCCAACGGGCTGCCGTTGACCGCCTTGGGGCGGCTGATTTTGGTTCTGCGGCCCCGGCTGATTCTCCTGGGGAGCCTGCCGAGGCTGGAAAGGTTGGCCGGGTTGGTTCGCTTGAGAAGAACGGCTGGGCTCTCCCGGCGAACCGGGCGCCGGACCCAATGCGGTCACCTCGAGCAAATCGGTGATGTTCTCAAATTGATTCTGCCCGCGAAAGGCTACAATCGCTTTCGCCAGATCGGACGTGATGCCTGGAATGCCCGCTAATTCCAAGTCGCTCGCCGACTTTATATTGATGCGATTCACTCCGCCCGCGCTTTTATTCACCGTCTGCGAATTCACCGTCAAAATCCCGGCCCATCCAGTATCCAACACACCATTTTGGTTGTCCGGAGGATAATTCTCATTCCCGTCATTCTCCTCGGGATCAAGCAGTTCATTCTGGTTGACGTCTTCGCCGAGCAACTGCGCCGCCGTCACCCCGCGCACGAGCAGCAGTTCACGAATGGTTTGGAACTCGGCGTTGCGCGGCAGGTAAGGGGGCTTCAGGGCCGCGTAATATTCCTTTTCCGCCCCGCCCGGTGAACCGGCGCTGTCGCGATCGCGCCAATCCATGATCGCCGCCGCTGTCTCCGGCGGCATTTCCAACGCCTTCATCAATTCATCCGCGCCGCAGGTATTCACATTCAACCGGCTCTCCTCATCGCGAATCCCAAAAATAATTCCACCGCCTTCTTCCGCCGAACCTTGCCGAATGACGCTGAATTCGCCGCGCCCAAATTCAGTTTCGCGGAAACTGGACGGCGCATTGTAAAGCTCGCCGGAATGATTCCGCTTCCCCTTCACCCGATCGGCGGCGTCGTGATAAAGAAGAGCCTTCGCCCTTTCGACTCCCGCCAGGGCCAGATAATGAGCCTGGATTTTATCGGAATAATTTTTGGTCGAAATCAAACTCATCCGCGTCGAATAAAGCGCGCCTACCACGATCACCGATAAAATGGCCACGCACCACAGCAACCCGACCAGAACGGAGCCTTCGCGACGTTTCATTGCGGTCCTCCTGGTAATCCGGCCGGGGCTGCGCCGGGAGACTGCGCTGTGCTTCCGCTGCTGCTGGAGCTAGATGAACTGGTTTGCCGCGCGAAATAAGGCGCCAGGTCCAATCGGGCCACGGTTTGAAAGGTCATCCCTTCTTTTGGCTCCGTTGCTGGTTCGCCGGATTTATGAATCGAAGATTCCGGGTCAAACAGGAGCGTGATCCGCACCGCCTCCGGCAATCCATACGAATTCAGCGGGGGCCGCGTCATTCCTTTGGTTTTGCCTTCTGGGTCGCCCCAATCATCCCACCAATCGAAGCCGTCGTAATACTCAATCCGCAATCCCTTCACCCCGCGCGCGATTTCCTCGCGCGACCCGCCGATCAACGGCTCCGGATCCGGAGTCGGATCGCGCCGGCGACGCAGGATGAACGAACCCGATTCCTCGTCGGGCTCCAGATAATAGCTAATCTCGCAATAATCCGGCTCGCGCGAGCCGTGCGGGGTGTAATTCCGCGTCGAAAAATCAATGTTGTCTGCATCGACGCCCGTGATCGTTCGGCGCATGCCAATGAATTCCGTGTCGCCCGCCATCGGCACGGCCATGCGCAAATCCGCCGCCATCAAGGCCAGGGCCACGCGCGCGCTCTGCACCCCTTCGGTGCGCGCTTCGATCAAATTTTTGCTATCCACACCCGCGCTCAAACACATGTAACCGCTCGCCAAAACCACGGCCATCAACGTCACGCTGATCATCATTTCGATCAGAGTGAAGCCCCTTGGCTGTTTTGGACGGCGCGCGAAATTCATGATCCGCCCCGCTTTTTCCGTTCCCTGTCCTTGCGGTCTTTCTCATCCTCTTCGCGAATGACCGGCGGGTCGAACAGCATTGTCTTCAATTCATAAAGCTCTTCGCCGCCCTCGGTTTTTTCGATGGTCACCGTCACCTCGAACAACCCTTCCGGCGCAGTTGGCTTCACGCTTTGCTTCCACGAATAAATGGATAAATCGCCGTCAAACTCTCCATCACTTTCCCCTTCGATGACAAAACCATCCGCTCGCAATGATTCTATTTGTCCCGCCGCCAGCAACGCCGCCAGGCTCTGCGTCTCCGCTTCCTTGCTCGAAACCAGCGCCGTATTGATGCCGTGCACCAGCCCCACCAGCCCAATACCCAGGATCAACATGGCCACCATGACCTCGATCAACGAAAAACCAGCTTGTGATCGCGTCTTGCTCATCGGGCCGCCATTTCCAGCACGCGCACCCGGCTGGTGATCGGGTTGATTCGTAATACCAACTCCACCCCGGCGCGATCCCGCAACGAAAACTCGCGCGCATCGCAAGTGCCGTCCGGATAAAACGTCATCACATCCGCCTGCGCTTTCCGCTGGCGTTCTTCCTCTACGGGCAGGGCTTCCTGCTCCTCGCCAGTGTCCTGCGGTTCGTGAATGACAAGCTGAATCCGATCATCCAATTCACCGGCGGCTCCCGCCGTATCAATCTCGCCGGGACTCGCCTCAGCATTGGGATGCCTTGAAACAATCGCAAAACGCCCGCCCGCGCTATCAAACCTCAAAAGCTGCGCATCCCGGGCCGAGATGGCGCGATTGCTGGCCGCCTCGCAGGCGTCCATGATTTTCCGCGCGTTGGCTCGCAGCAACGTCTCCTCGAACGTCCCGTGCATGGAGCCGACCATCACCGCCGTGCTGATGGCGATGATGACGACCACCACCATCAACTCCACCAGCGTAAAGCCGTTTTTGCCCGTTCTGAAACGCATCACCAGTTTCCTATATCCGCAGCATCGTTTTCGCCTCCATCGGCGTTATCGGATCCGCGCGACCAAACGTCGTAAAATCCTTTCCGATGCGTGCTCGGCGCGCGATATTGATAGGCGTTGCCCCACGGATCATTTTGAATTTTTTCCAGGTACGGCCCGCGCCATTTCTTCTCTTCGCCGGAGGGCGGTTCGATCAACACTTTCAACCCCTCCTCGGTGCTCGGGAACCGGTCCATCGTGATCTGGAAACGATCCACCGCGTTCCTCAATTGCGCGATGTCAGCCTTGGCGGCGCCGATCTTCGCGTCCTGCGTGGTCGTGATCAGTTGCGGAACGATGGTCGCCGCCAAAATCCCGATGATCACCACCACCACCATGATTTCAACGAGGGTGAACCCCGTTTCCGTTTTCCTTCTGATTTGCGCAACTTGAGTTCTCATAAAATTTTTAATGCAGCGAACGGCTCATGCCCATGATCGGCAACAGCAGGGCGATGACAATGAATCCAACCACCGCGCCGACGGCCAGGATCAACCCCGGCGCCAGCAATGACACCAGCGTTTTGGTTCGAGCCCGCATTTCGCGTTCCTGGATCTCCGACACTTTCAGCAGCATCACATCCAGCTTCCCGCTTTCTTCGCCCACGTCGATCATCTGAATGACGGTCTTTGGAAAAACACCCAGCTTCCGCAACGGCCCGGCCAGCGAATCGCCGCCGCGTGTCTCTTCGGAAACTTGCGCGATAAAATGGGCCAGGACTCGGTTGCCGATGGTGTTTTCAACGATCTTTAGCGCCGGCAACAACGAAACCCCGGCCTTAACCAGGGTCCCCAGCGTGCGCGAAAATCGGCTCAACGCCGAAGACATAAACACCGGCCCGACGAAAGGGATGCGCAATTTTATGCGATCCACATTCAACGCTCCTTTCGGGGTTCGCGCATACCAGATCAATCCTGCCGCCCCTGCGATGATCCCCAGCAACAAAAGGATCCAATACGAATGCAAAAAGCCGCTGACCTTTAGCAAAACCAGCGTCGGCCACGGCAACACTTTCAGCATCGATGTCAGCATGCCGAAAAGTTTCGGCAAAACCACGGTCAACAAAATGGCCACCGTGACAATTCCGAAACAAAGGACAAACAGCGGATAGGACACGGCCGCGACCACTTCGCTGCGCACCTCTTCCTCGTGCTCGAGCAAGTCCGCCAGATCGTTCATCACCACCGGCAGTTGCCCGGCTTCCTCCCCCACCCGCACCATGCTCACGAACAATTTATTAAACTGCTTCGGATGCTCCTCCATCGCCGCGGATAACGACACGCCCTTGCGAACGGATTCCCCCAGTTTCAAAACCATCGCTTTGAGCGCGGGATTCTCTTCCTCTTCGCCCAAACCATCCAGCGCCTGCGGAATCGGAATGGCCGCGCCCAGCAAGGCCGACAATTCGCGGGTGAAAGCCGTCACCTCCTTGCGCCGAATGCGCGCGCCAAACTGAACTCCCGCCGCCGTTTCCGCTTTCTTTTTCTCGTCGCCTTTCCCCCCCGCGCACGCTTCGATCTCGCGCGCGAAGATTCCTTTGATCGAAAGCTCCCGCAGCGCCGCCTTGCGATCTTCCGCTTCGATAATGCCGGAGACCGCGTTTCCGCTCGCTTCGACTGCTTGATATCGAAACGCGCCCATATCAACTCTTCGGAGCGCGGCGTTCACGCCGCTTCAACCTCCGACGGCGACCCGGCATAAGAGCGTTGAAGCGGCATAAATGCCGCGCTCCGGTTATAATCAATGCGGAAAATCTCATTAGCACATCAATCTCCCGAGCAAACCCGTAACACTTCCTCCGCTGACGTCACGCCCTCGCGCGTTTTGCGCAACGCGTCTTCCTGCATTGTGACGATATTCGCCTGCGCCGCGTCTTTAATCGCCGCGCTCGAGCGCCGCTGCAAAATCAACTCCCGCAAATCGGGTGTCACCGTCAGCAATTCAAAAACGCCAACGCGCCCGCGGTAACCTGTTCCCCGGCATTCTTCGCAACCCGGCGCGTGAAAGAACGGCCCGGTTAAATCTTTCGCTCCAAACGCGGCCAGCCGTTCCCGCAAGGCGGGCGTCAAAGCCCATTCCACCGAGCAAGCTGGGCACAATCGCCGCACCAACCGCTGCGCCAGCACCCCCGCCAGCGATGACGAAATCAAAAACGCCTCCACCCCCATGTCCAGCAGGCGCGTGATCGCTCCTGCCGCGTCGTTTGTATGCAATGTGCTGAAAACCTGGTGCCCCGTGAGCGCGGCGCGAATGGCGATCTCCGCCGTTTCGCCGTCACGAATTTCCCCCACCATCACCACATCCGGATCCTGCCGCAAAATCGACCGCAACCCCGTCGCAAACGTGAACCCCCGGCTTGGCCGCACCGGCGTTTGGGCCACGCCCGTCAATTCGTATTCCACCGGATCTTCGATCGTGAGGATCTTTTTCTCCGGCGAATAAATCCCGCTCAGGATCGAATACAACGTCGTCGTCTTGCCGCTGCCGGTTGGGCCGGTCGTCAAAAACAGTCCGTGCGGCTTGTCCACCAGTTGCGACAGGATTTTCGCCCGCGGCGCGTCCAAACCCAACTCTTCGGGCGTGAACAATCGATTGCTCTTCTCCAGCAACCGCATCACCACGCTTTCTCCATGGATCGTCGGCATCGTGCCCACGCGAATATCCACGCGCGACCCGCGATGATGAATCTGAATATGTCCATCCTGCGGCATGTAACGCTCGGCGATATTCATGTCCGCCATGATCTTGATGCGTGACACGATGGCCGGATGCAAATGCCGCGGTGGCGGCGGCTTCTCCTGCAATAACCCGTCGATGCGATACCGCAATTGCAACACGCCCTCAAAGGGAACCAAATGGATATCGCTCGCCCTCTCCCGCACCGCCGTCGAAATGACCACATTGACGAGATTGATCACGGTGGGCTCGTTGGCCATCACCTCGATGTCATGCAGATTCCGCCCTTCAACCGCCGCCCCCTTCTGCCCGCTCAGATTCTCGATGATCTGCTCGACGGTGATCTGGTACAACTCGGCGATCCGCTCCACCAACTCCGGCCCTGGCGCCAGGACCTCCTCCACCTCCAACCCGCTTAACAACCGGATGTCATCCACCACCCGCCCATTCCCCAACTCCGCCGTCGCCACCCGGATCGTCCCGCCCTTCACCTCCAGCGGCAACACGCGATGCTGCTTCACGAAATCCGCCGGCAAGGCCTTCAATGCTTCCGGACTCGGCGCCTCTCGTAAAAAGGCCGCCCGGGCCGCGCCGTTTTCGGACGACGCTTCGCCGCCATCCAGGTCAATGGATTGCGTCGACACCGGTGATTCGCCGTTAATGATGCTCATCCTCGCCAGGGCTTGTTAGCGATTTGGAACGCGGCGATGTTAGAGAGGCGCCATCCTCAAGCAATACTTAATCCGCGTATCCAGCAATAGACACACTCCGTCGTAAAACCTCACGGCGGAATTCTTTGCTATGAACAGTTCGACTCACCCGGCCGAAAATTGTTCAATCATGTCGCCAAGGCGCGGCGGAATCACACCGGTCCTTGTGAGTTCCTCCGGGCGAATCCGGCCATTGTGAAAGACCTCGATATCGCCGGGGACGCTTAGTTGGTCAGACGGTAGATGCGGATTCCTTCAACTGGCGTGGAGTCTGTAAATTCAACGGACGGCGCGTCCAAAGAAACGGAGCCGATCTCGTTCCAGGAAGTAAGGTTGGTGGAAACCTGAAGGATATAGGTCGAACCGACAGTTCCGTTGACCTGCAAACGCATTCCATTCGCATCGGGCCCAAGGACCTTCAAAGAGGCGTCCTGCACGGTTTGGGGAGTCATATCGAAGAAAATACCTTCCACGACGGCGTTGTTGCCGGCGGTGCGCGTCACACGCAAGCGAACCGAACCGCGCAAGTCCCACGTCAAGTATTTCCCTTCGGCAAAGTCGCTGACCTCAACCGAGTTCAACACCGCGTTGTTCGCAGAATCGATCACTTCAAAACGCTGGCTCCGCCCTGAGCGGTCCCAATCCATCACGTAAACCGAAACACGATGGCTTTTGTTGTCGGTGAAATTGAGATCGATATCAAAGCTTTCCGCCGCGTACCAAACCGAGGCGAGTCGGTCTGTTCCTGCGCTTTTCTGAAGAGCCCGCGCGTCAGACGTCGAATCCGTCCATGAATATTCGCTTTGACCGCTGGCCGTGGCGCCTCCATAGCTGGGAACGCCCTGGGCATTGCCAACAATCGTAAATCCCTGCGCGCCGAAAGCGTTCCGCCAATTGCCTTTGGTCGTCGTATCCGTTTTGACAAAGGCGGCTTTGATGGAACCCGGCGTGGAACTGGTGGTCGTTGCTGTGACGTTTAAGTTCAGGGCAGTCGAAGTGGCCGTCAGGCCGAGATTATCGATAGCGCGAGCGGTCACCGTGTAAGCGCCGATGGCGACGTTATTCCAGGTGAACGAATATGGCGCCGTGGTGTCTTCGCCCAATTTCGTTGTTCCCAGGAAGAATTCGACTTTGGCAATCGAGCCGCCCGCGTCCGTCGCGGTGGAATTCAGGACGATGTTCGCTGGAGCCACAAAGCTCGTTCCCGATGTGGTCAGGTTTACCGTGGGAGGGGTATTGGCCGGCGCCGCGCTCACCGTGGAGCTGCGCACCACCACTTCATCAATCCAGCCATCAAAATCGCCCACCTTTAAAACCACGCCTGGGCCATTCGCAATCCACTTGCTCAACTCCGAACTCGCCTTCGAAGCGATGACATTGCCGTTTATCTTGAACGTGTAGCCGGTTCGATCCAATCGCAGGCTCAAGTGATGCCATTGCTTGAGCGCCAGGCCCGCTTTGAGCGCCGGCTCCGAGTAACCGAACGACCCGCCGCGCAGGATTGGCCCCACATACATATCTTCGCGCAATTCGAGCTGCGCGCCGTCATTTTGGAACAGGGAGAGAAGCTGGGCATTTCCGCGGTTATATGCTTTCCAGGCATCGATATAAATCATCGCCTCGACGCTGATGAATTCCGTGGCCGCTGCGATCATCGAGGATGGCGGAATCGTAACGCTCGCTCCATCGTTCAAATCGGAGACATGCAATCCACCGCCCGCGCGATTGCTCATCCAGGCCAGGTTGCTGGCATCTAATTTCGCGCTTCCAGTAAGGCTCAATGCCCCCTGCTTGCCGGCCGCATCTGTCAGGTTGCCGTCTAAATGATAAACGGCCGCCGTCTCCGCTCCCGGCGTAACTGGAGTCGATTGATACGCGTTCGGCGGAGTGCTCAACGATGTCGTCGCTGTGAAATTTGTTTTGGCGAAAATGCGCCGCCCGTCCGGCAACAGCGCTTCAACTTCCACCCAGGTGTCCCCGGAATATTTCGGGCTGAATCGATATGACGAACCAAAGGCCGGTTCCAGGCTCTTCACTTCCCAAACCAATTGCGCGCCCGCCAGATCAATGCCCGGCGCCGTAAAGCTTACGGTCGTGAATGAATCAACCGGCAATTCCGCCGGAAGGCCGGTGATTTGCCCAGCCGCCGATTTCCAGGACTGCGTGGCCACCGCGCTATGGGCCATCCAGAAAGCCAGGCTGCCCACCGAACGCGCCTGATCCATAACCACAAATTCCGTCATCGTATTGTAAGTGTCCGCCCAACGATCGTAGTAAGGATACGGCCCGTTTGTCCCATTATCCGCCGGGAACGAGAAGCCAGTCAGCTCATTCGTGTATTGATCCAGAAACGGCATCCCCGCCTGCACATTCCCGAGAGGAAGTCCCGATGGCGGCAGGACCTGGCGATCATTCTGCGCCTGTTGATGAACCACCTCGCGCTGCCGTTTCCAGCCGAGCCCGGTGATGTAGGCGACGTTGACGGGATTGCAGCCCGCTTCGTAATTCACATTCGCGAAAACAGCCTCTTTGTATCGGGCAAGCGCGTTCAATTGATACGCCACCGTGATATCAAAACCGCGTTCGCTCGAAAAATACCAACCCGCGCTGCGCACCGCCTTGCTCGTGTCCGGAAAACTCGTTCCATAAGCCGTCTGCTCCGAGAAACGCGTGATGTCATCCGCCGCCGCGCGAATTTCCGCGTCGCACTTCAACAAATAAACCGTATCCATGGCCGTGTCCGGCACGCGATGCGAACGAGCCGCAAACGCATACGTGCGAATCGCGCAACCATATCCCTCGAACATTCGCCACCAGCCCCAGCGTTGGATCGACGGTGAATTCGGATCGGGCAGCCATTCCTTCAACTTCGCCAGGTAAATCGGATTCCCCGTCGCCGCAAACATCGCCGAAGCGGCCCAAGCCAATTCATCGTCATGCATGAACTCGTTGCCGTAATGGGTGATCTTTTGATACGACCCGTCCTTGCCGTAACGCGCGATCGCCGTCATCAAAAACGTCCAGCCCAATTGCGCCTTTGCCATATAGGCGGCCGCTTCCACAGGAAACTGCTCTTTGAATCGCGGCGACGAAGCGATCTCCGCCAGCGCCGCCGTGGCCGCCGCCGTGACTCCAGTCGTCTTGGGCCAGACCACTTGGGCGTCGCCATGATCCGGCGTCACGTCGTTTTCGTACTCACGCTTCTTGGGATAAACCAAAAAGTAAAAGCCGCCATCGCTGTCCTGCATCTTGGCCAGGAAATCCGCCTCCCATTTAGCCTCCTGCAAAATATCGCTCTTGCCGTCGCCGCTTTCCGGCAAACCGAGATTATCCAGCGCTCCAACCCCCGCGAACGAATCCGCCGCGAACACCAAGTGATGAATCAAACCCGCGCTGTTAATCGTATATTTGCTGTAATCCCCGGCGTCGTGATGCCCCTTGCTCACGTCGATCTTCCCCTGCCGCACGAACGGATAAAGGCTTGCGTTAACATTCGTCAGCGCCGGCGCCGTATGCCGCGGCATCACGTTTGGCAATCGTTCCTTCGTCTGTGGATGCAACAGATCGGAGACCTTGTCAGCCAGCATCGCCTGCACCGCCGTGAAATTGGTGTCCATCGTTGGAATTTCCACCTCGTTCGTATGGCAAAAACCGTGGTCATGCCGTGTGTTCGGCAGACCAATCTCCGTCCCGCAACGTTGATGAAAAAGCCCCAGGGCAAATGTCCGCGCGAACGTCGCCGCCACTCCTTCATTGATCATGAAGGAATATGACGCGCCGATCCCGGCCACCTGCAACCGATATTCCCCCGGCGTGGTGAAAGCCGAAAAATCCGCTTCGTAAACCTTCGTGTAGGGCGCGGGCGAATATTGGTAACCAAAATCGGCGCGTTGAATCAACGCCCCGGAAAAAACCACCGCCCCGCTCTGTGCGTTGACAATCTTGAACCCGCCCGCCGTCGGAACATCCAATTCGCCAAGCGTGCCCAAATAATAACCGACCATCGCTTTCTTCGGTCCCGCCGGCATATAGCCGACTTCGTTGACGTGAATGGCGGGATTAAAACGCAGGACGTCGTTGGTCGCCGTGAATTCCACCGGAGCGGTCCAATGACGGCCATTCGGATTCTTCACTTCCACCGCGGCGCTGTCAGGCAAGGCCGCCGCCAGCTTCAGATAAAGATGATTGCCGATGCGCAAATCGATCCCCTTCAGCGGCGCGTAAATCGGACGTCGCTTAAATCCCAGCGAAGAAATGGAAACGGATTGTCCGTTGGCCGTGACGGTGAAATCGGAAGCGGGCGGTAAATTCGTCGAAAAATTGGTGCCGACAAAATTCCAACTCGTCGGGATCATCGGATCAGCAGCCTTCGAATTGATCAACGTCAATTCCAGCATCGTCGGCGAAAGCACACGCAAACCAAATGAACCGAGTTCCGGCGTGGCCAGCGGATTCGCATCGGTCAGGCGTTGCCCAACTCCTCCAACCACCGCGTTGCTGCCAGTCGCCAGAAAATAGCAAGTGACACTCCAGAGAGCGAACGAAACGGCCAGCATCGAGATCGAGGCGGCCAGCCCCAGTGATTTCCGGCGGGCTGGCCAGACTGATTTTCTAAACGGATTAAGAATCACGCGAAGGGCAGTAGCAGCGGACGTACCGGCCTGCCAAATCCCCGGAAAAAACTTCCGAATGATTTTCGCGGTGTCTTGATGCAGGACAATGTTGTCCATCGTGCGGACACTGCTGCGCCCTCCCCTAAGATTTCGTCAGGTTGTACCCGGCAAAAAATGGACACTCCCCGCGCTCCTCAAGGCGCCATTTCTGCCGTTTTCGAAAACGGTTTGCGCAGTCAGACGGAGCCTATGATAAGAGCATTCACAAATTTCGCAAATGCGCGAAGCACTCGTTTTTCACTCACCGTTCAAAGGATTCCGGGCGAACGCGAATTCCTCGACGATACGCCCGCCAATGAGATGTTCCTGGATAATCCTCTCCAAAACTTCGGGCGAACAGGAGTGATACCACGCGCCTTCAGGATAAACGACCGCGATGGGGCCGCGCAGGCAGACCCGCAAGCAGTTGGCCTTTGTTCGGAAGACAAGCGGTTGCGCGCCTACAGCGAGCTTGAGCTCCTTGAGCCGTTTCTTCAAAAAATCCCACGAAGCGAGCCCCGCTTCCTTGGCGCAGCATTTCGGTTCCGTTTGATCGGCGCAGAGGAAAACATGACGGCGGTACTGGCCGATCCCCAACGCTTTGGCTTCCCGTTCCAGTTCTGGAATCATGGTCGTGGTAGCAATACCGGATTAGCGCGTGTGCGTCTAGACGCACAATTCTCAGGCGGCAACAAATCTGCTTTAAATGCGATTGATACAAAAGAAAGAAACCCGTGAAAGCAGATCTGAAAGGCCAGGAGAGTCAGCAGATGCCCGCGATGGTTCCCATCGCCTGGCCGTCGTCGCCCTGCGAATTTACGCCGGAATTTATTCAAACGAAGAGTCCCAGCGCGGTCGTCTGGATTGGAGAGGGCCAATTGTGGAGCGCGCCCAAATTCGCCGCCGCAGCGGCGCCCCGCGTTATCCCGAGCTTATGAAAATGTCACCGCGAACGAAGTCGTTCTGAGGTGTCGGTTACGGAACCTTATTGATTGAGCCCCGGTTCAACCAGGGGCCAATCCTTAAGGGCTCAACATCAGTTGCCGTAGTTAAACGGATCGCTGAATTTTGGTTCGGTAGCGATATTCGGATCCGTCAGGGTTTTAAGGAACGCAACCAGGGCGGCCTTTTGCTCAGCGGTCAGGTTCAGCCGCAGGGGCGCTCCCGGCGGATTGGGAACCCGCAACGGCGGCGAAAGGTTCGGATGGGCAACCACGCCCGAATTATAAAATTCCACCACTTCTTCCAAGGTCTTGAACCGTCCATCATGCATATATGGCGCCGTCAATTCCACGTTACGAAGCGACGGAACCTTGAACAACCCTTCGTCCTGAGGCCGGCCCGTAATGCCACCCAAGCCTTTATCCACATATGGATTTTCCAGACCGTTGTTATTGATGTTCGGTCCTGGCACGAAATTATCCGTTCCATGGCAGGCCGTGCAGGTCGCCCGCCCAACCTGGCCGTTGAAGATTTGCCGACCGAGATTTTCTTGCGGGGTGAAATTCGAAAAACCCACCGGCACGCCGGCATCAAATTTCGAACGCGTCGAGATAATCGAGCGCACGAACTGGGCCAGCGCGCGCGAAACGCGTTGATCGGTCACTTCGCTGCTCCCAAAAGCGCGGTTGAAAAGATTCGTGTAATATGGCTCAGCCGCCAGGCGCGTCCGCACCTCGGAAAGCGTCATCCCCATTTCGACCGCGTTTTGGATCGGCTGCAGAACCTGGTCCTCCAGCGTCGCCGCGCGTTCATCCCAGAAGAAATGCCCGCGTTGATAATACCGCGCGTTGCTCAGTCCCATCGAATTGCGGGCCGTCAACCCTCCCTCAAATCCAGGACTGAATTTACGCGGATCGGAAAATCCGTGGCTTTGTTGATGGCACGATGAACAGGAGATCGTCTTGTTAAACGAAAGGCGTTTGTCGTAAAACAGAACCCGCCCCAGCGTCCCCCCGGCATCCGTCACCGGATTATTCGCGGGCGTGTTATCCTGCTGAACAATCGGCGGCACGTTAAAGCTGGGTGGCAACGTCGGCTGCGCGTAATTAAAGAGGAAACCCGGTAATCGCAGCGCATTTTGAACCGAGCTTTCAAAGGACGAAGCGACTACTGAAGCCCGATAGAAAAGGTTTCCCGAAACGAGCGGTTTCCCGCTGCATTGATAAATTCCATTGTAAACCTGAATCGTCTCGACCTCCTCCCAATCCACGAAATTGCTCGAAGACTGAATAAACCAGGCGCGATTGGAGGCGTCGGTGACCTTAACAGAGGCGCTCGATGTCCCGGCATTAATCGCCAGGGCCGCATCGGCGCTTTGCGCAAAAGAAGGCGAAGCCAGTTCGCCCGTGAGCAAGGAAACGGCGACAGCCGATTCCAAAATGAACAGATGGCTTGGTTTCATGCCGCCATCCTGCGCCAGCGTCCATTAAGCGAAAATTAAGGGAACACGTTTTAATTCGCCGGGCCGGCCAGCGCCTTCCGAATTTTTTCCAGTATCTCCGGACTGGTCACTTGCGATCCCGGCTTAAGGAGCAGCACGAAATTGTCCGCCAGGATTTCCTCGGGGTGAATGACATACGACGTATTTTGGCCGACCTGTTCGTAAAATCCGCGCACTTTGTCCATTTCCAGCAACTGCGGATGATCTGAATCAAAGTTGACCGCCGACGAGCCGGGAACCTTTTGCACCGCGAGGAATTCGAAGTTGAGGTAATCGAAAAACTCTCCGCCTTTCTGCGTGTCATAGCTCTTGGGTTTGGCGAATAAGATTGGAATGGCAGAGACGGTTTTGCCGTCCACGGTCAAATCGATAAAATGATCGTTGCGAGGCGCATCGGGATTGGTGATGCGCATCAACGTCGATGGAAACTTGATTTCATCGCACTTCTGGAAGCCGATGGCGGCATAAAGTTTATCCTTCAATGCTGGATTATGACGCGACAGAACATGAAATAACTCATGGGCCAGGATCGAAGGATCGATCACCCCTTGAAGCTTCTCCGCCGGAAGAACCACGGCATTTCCGCGCGTATGCGGCGCCGTTCCTTCTTCCAGCCCGGTAGTCTTGATCAATAGAACTGGAGTCGGCCACGATAGCTTCAATTTTTCAAGGCCGGGCTTGATCTCCAAAAAAGCTCTCTCGACCGATGCCTTTTCCACTGGGGTGAATTCGAGAACATTTGTCCGCACAAAGTTTAAATACTGCGCTTCCGAAACTTCAGCGGCCGTCTTCAACCGCGCCGCACGGTCAAACGGACTGAGCCGTTCCACAAAATCATCGCGATTGGTGAGAACCTGGCGCCCTTGATCCACGCTGGCGAACACAAGCTCAGTCCCGCCTTGCCACTTCGTTTCCGCCCGAAGAGACATCGAAAACGCGGCCGCCAGAATAAGAAGAATCTCTTTGATCGCCATTGCGCATGACTCTGGAAAAGGAAAGACCGACTGGCAAGCTTACGCGTCAACTTGCGATTTAAAAAAAGACGGCCCCCCC